>Ga0073936_10012258_pt1 | contig 10240 bp, 10 predicted proteins | sample AliMusrvi5mmetaG_FD_87041 | JGI IMG/M metagenome (GOLD analysis project Ga0073936, IMG submission 87041) | Freshwater lake bacterial and archeal communities from Alinen Mustajarvi, Finland, to study Microbial Dark Matter (Phase II) - Alinen... | ecosystem: Environmental > Aquatic > Freshwater >... | reverse complement strand
GTGCAGCAGATCGGTGAGTTGCTGCCTGTTCCCCAGCTCCACCTCCAGCGCGCGCTGCCCGTACTGGTAGAGCACGGCGGGGTGGATATCCTCGAAGACGATATTGGTCAGCGGGTAGCCGATGTCGATTTTCTTCTTGATCTCGGTCTGCAGATCATCGGCGGTATCATTCGCCTCCCAGTAGCCGCGCGGCAGCAGGAAGGCGTCGCGGAAGGTGCCGTCCGGCACTTTGCCGTTGGGCAGGCGCTGCTCGGGCACCAGCGTCCACCCGGCTTTCTTCCCCACCGCCGCCAGCAGCGTCTGAAACGCCGGCCGCAAATGCTGCTCGCTCACCCCGCCCTTCCCGCGCAACTCCCGCAGCGTGGCGTGGTAGCCGTCAATAGCTTTCCGATAGAAGGCATTCATCTGCATGGGGAAGACATTCGGTATCATGGGCTATATTTCCTTTCGGGGACGGTGTCTTTGTGCAGAGGGGGCCGCACTCCGGAGCGGGGCAAGCATCGTCGCTTTCCCGTTGCACCCCATCAGCGCAAAAAGGAACAGGCTGAAAGTGGAGCTATCCTGACTTCAGACCGTACAGCTTTCTGGCCGATGAATTAGATCGCAGGAAGAACAAACAGTATGCTAAAATAGTAAGAGAGGGATACAGCATGGTATATGATATGAAAACCTTTGAAAAAGAGGCTTTACCGCAGCAACTATCCGCAATGTCAACTATCGGTCGTATCGCCTTTGCCACCACCTGCTCTCAGCGTCTATTGCCGTTATTTATTCGGTATTGCCAGCCAGCATTCCAGTGGCGCCAGCCATTGATGGAAGAGGCGCTGGCCCGTCTCTGGGCCTTCCTGCAGGGGGGGAATACCCGATTGCCGAGCGTCAAAAGATGATCAAGGCGTTGTATGATTGGGACCCGGATGATCCGGAGGATCCGGACGACACCGGACATGGATATGTCCTCGACCCCCTGCTGGCGGTCACGGAAACGCTCGAATGCAGTATCTCCGGTGAAGTAGACAAAGCTATCTCACCTTCTCAGCTCATTTTTGAAGTCATTTATTATCACGTGTTGTATCGCGACAACATCGATTATAGTCTCCCCGGCGCGATCGAACAGATATTCCGTGATCCGATCGCCCAAACCGAACTCGCCCGTCAACAACGCGACCTCGATGAGATCGCCGCCGCCTGCCAAGAGCCAGGCGGCCTGCTCGCCCTCATCCCCACCCTCCGCGCTCGGGCGATTGCGGAAGGGATTATGTTTGAGTTAAAGTGAGCATGCCATGCCCCGCCCGGTCGCCGGGAGGGCCGTCGGTGGGAGAGGGGATGGCAAACAGAAAATGGTGTGGTCTCCCTGAATTAATCCGCCTCGCTGAGGCCCGATGACGATGACGAGGAAGAAACGCCGGAGTAACGATATCTACGCCCACTGTTACGGCTTGACAGAACAACTCATGGAAGGCGGTGCACCCCATGCTCGAAATGAAAACTTCACGCGGCCCTATCGATCCGCTCCAGGTCGCAGCCCTGGAGCAGTATCTCGGTCACCCGCTCCCTACGCCGTATCGGCAGTTCTTGCTGGAGTATAATGGCGGAAGGCCGAAAAGTGACGGTTATTATGTCTGGCAGATCAAACAGCATGTGCTGGTCGATGGCTTCTATAGCATCTGCGAAAAACCGGCAGATAGCCTCCTAGTCCATTACGCCATCTACCAGGGGCGTATGCCCCGAAATCTTTTACCGATTGGTTGGGACCCCTTCGGTAATCAGTACGTGATCTCCCTGTATGGCGAGGACACCGGGAAGGTTTACTTCTGGCACCATGAACACGAATATTTGGACGGTCGGGAACCGGACTATCATAACGTCAGCCCTATCGCTGATAGCTTCGATCAGTTCGCCGCGGCATTAGTGGTGCTTCCGTAAGTGGGATGGGCCGGGTGGCGTGGCCGGCCTATCGTCACCGGGTGATCGCCAATGACGTCTGGAGAAACCCATGATCGACATGTTAGATTCGTTAGGGGAAATCCATCCGCAGCAAATCGATGCGTTGGAAAAGACCCTCGGCTATTCGCTCCCCGCCTCGTATCGGAATTTCTTGCTTCGATATAATGGTGGTGAACCTGCGGACACGGTCTTCTTCATCGATGATGAGGAAGGTGAAGATGTGATCGGGGGCTTCTATGGCATCTGCCATGAAGATGTGGATAACTTGGCATCTATTTATGCCATATGCTCAGGTCGTATGCCCAAGCACGTATTGCCAATCGCTTTCGACCCCTTCGGCAACCAAATCTGCCTCTCCCTCGCAGGCGATGACACCGGCAACGTCTACTTTTGGGACCACGAGCGCGAGTACCTGGATGGCCGCGCCCCCGACTACCATAACCTCATCCTCCTCGCCGACAGCTTTGATGCCTTCCTCGCCTCGCTGAGGCCCGATGACGATGACGAGGAAGAAGAGTCGGAATTATGATGTCTGCATTCACAGTTGCGACCTGACGGGATAAATAAGGACAGACACCTTTTTGCGCTGTAAAAAAGGAAAGATGATTAAAAAGGTGTCCCTCCCTATTCCCCCACAAAGAAGGACTGACCAATGACACAAAAGCATTTAGACTTTGGCCCAGGCACCCTGCGACGGCGGTTGTCCGAGTTGCCCATCATTGCTAGGGCCGCGTTCACCACGGCCTGTGCTCAGCGGCAGTTCTCACTCTATCTGCGATTTCACCAGCGGTCCGGCAAAGGGCAACCAGCAGTCCTCGTTCAGGCGCTGGCACGGCTGTGGGCAGACTTCCTGGGGGAAGCATCGTTTCCTGAGGCGGAACGGCAGGAGAGTATCGTAACGCTGGAAGCAATGATCCCTGCTGAATATGACTACGACGATGAAGGGGGCATGGCCACCGATGCTATCAATTCGACTGTCTGTGCCTTGACCTGCAGTCTGACCGGAGACCTGCAGTCGGCCATCTGGTCTGCGGAATTTGCCTTCGAAACGTTGTACTCCCATGTTAGTACTTATATCATAAATTTAGACGAGATCGACGATCCAAGCTTTGACAAGGACAAGGCCGCCACGGAACATCCCCTCGTCCAAACCGAACTCGCCCGCCAACAACGCGACCTCGACGAGATTACCGCCGCCTGCCAGCAGCCCGGCGGCCTGCTCGCTCTCATCCCCACCCTCCGCGCTCGGGCGATTGCAGAAGCGATCACGTTTGAGTAGCGCTTGAGACGAATATCGGGAATATCGGAGACAGGCTACTAATTCAGAGATTCATTGGTAGCCTGTTCCCTATAAATAGGGACCCTATAAATAGGGACAGACGGTATTTATTCTAAAGAAGGCCATGAGAAAATACCGTCTGTCCCTAATTTCCCCTAATTTCCCTGGGCTGAAGAATACCGACCTGTAGCAACTCTTCAGACTGATGGAGGGATTGTTATTGGAAGTGGAGCTAAGAATAATTTATCAGATGAGCAGAAGTCTTATGTTATCGAAAGAGGGTACATTCCGGCCGAATTTAGTAACGAGCATGCTGAGTTGACTGTATTGCATGAGGCTTTTCAAAGGGGTTTAAAGCCGAAAGAGATTGCAGTGAGTAAAGCTTTCTGTCCAAAATGTCGCAGGTTTCTCCTTGAGAGCGGTGCTATCCTCACCTCTGATCGTACTGCTTTCTGGCCGATGAATAAAGGTAGTAAACGCTATTAGTATTGTGAGACAGTAAAATTAAGGAAAGGCCGTCCTATGGTGAAAGATATTTCAATCTTCAAAAAAGAGTTGTTGTCAGAGAGGCTCTCTAAGATTCCTCCTGCAGGCAGAGCCGCCTTCGCTGCCGCCTGTGCTCAGCGCCTGGCGCCACTCTACGCAAGATATAAGATGTTAACAGGTAAGGGGCGCCTGAAATTCTTGGAAGAAACTCTTGATAAGCTATGGGCGCATTTGCAGGAAATTCATTTCCCGGTAGCGGAACGTAGTCAGTGCGTGAAAAAACTCGGTAAATTATTAACAGATGAAGATGATGGCATGGACGGAGGGTATGCCGATGATGCACTGCTTGCAGCAATCTATGCCGTGAATTGCAGTATGGGCGGCGAAAAATTATATGCGGTCAGGTCTTCAAAATATGCGTTTGAGGTTTGCTATTCTTACGTCCTCTCTCGCGGCGATATCGACTACCACTTACCAAACTCGACTCAGTTGATTTACAGCGACCCCATCGCCCAAGCCGAACTCGCCCGCCAACAACGCGACCTCGACGAGATTACCGCCGCCTGCCAAGAGCCCGGCGGCCTGCTCGCCCTCATCCCCACCCTCCGCGCTCGGGCGATTGCGGAAGCGATCACGTTTGAGTAGCGCTTGAGACGAAGATAAGCATGTTTTCTTTCGACAGGGACAAGTTAGTGGGAAATCAGGGACACCATACTATTTCTTTGTTCGGCAAACGTAAAATAGGTATGGTGTCCCTGAATTAACCCCGGATTTGAGACAGCAGGCTCAGCCTGATGGATGGCAAACCCCAAACAGAGGGGGTGGTTTTGAACAACACGAGACGATAGATGGAGTCACGAGGGAAAGACTTGTCTATAACGGCGGTTTTGAGTTATCTTGGACAGCAGTGACTGACACAGGAGCTTTTCAAATGACCATGACTGCGATAGAAGCACAGCAACAGCGTTTCGACGGAACGGTCGCGGTATTTTACAACCCGATCACGCAAGTGGATACACGGGAATGGAATTCGATCCGTGAATTCAGCGGACCCTTCCATCCGCTCATCCCGGACTACCGATGCGACGACATCGCGTTACTGCGGAAACACCTGCAGTGGATGCGACGCGCCGGGATCGATGTGATCGTCTACGACATCTATGGATTCAAAACCTGGGATATTTGGGACATCCCTAAGGATCGGACGCTGCCATTGCTGATCGAGGAGCTCTCGCATCAGGACGGGGAGTCACGGAAACTGCAACTGGTGATCTGGTTGGAGAAATGGTTTGAGAACCCCACGCTGGAGCAGTACCGCTATGGCCTGGATTACGTGCGGGAGCATCTGGCTGAGCAACCATTCTACTACCAATACCAGGGGAAGCCGCTGGTGGTGACGTATCTGAACGGGGTCAACGACGCGATCGATGTCATCGAGCAGGACAATACCTTTTATACCTTGCGCCGTGTGCAACCGTTCCAAACGGAGAACTGGTCGTATATCGAGAGTTATCCACAGACGTTGCATCAGGAGTGGATGCCGGTCAACCCGGGGTTTGATGGGTATCTGGAAGCGGCTTACACGCAAAAGTATGTGTATCAGCAAGAGGTGGACCTGGAGGCGGTCCGCCAGCATGGCCCGATCGCCGCGGCTAGCCGTGAAGACGGCCGTTTGTTCGAACGGCAGTTGCTGCGGGCGCGGGAGGTGAATCCCGATATCGTCTTCATCTCCGGCTGGAACGATTGGCAATGCTGTCTGCAGATCGAGCCGGCGGTGGAATACGGGTTCCAGTACATCGACATGGCCGCCCGCTTGCTGGGCCGGGAGACGGAAACACGCCGATATCGTCAAGATGAATGACCGTCTACGAATGACGTGGTCCGAATTTGCAGCCCACGGCAACGCGGTGGGTGGGCTGGAAACTCACTCCGTAGCGCGGCGATCCTCGCCGCCCAGCAGGTACGCCTGTATTGGAGTATGCCGTTCGTCTCTTCCTGATAGGCTTTCTTGGGGGAGACGGGCTGGCAGCAACGCTTGCACTTTTCCTATGGGGCGGTCAGGATGACCGCGCTACGGAGTGGGATTAATTGGGGGCAGACGTCATTGAACCTGGTATACTTTGCGGCGACTGACCCCAATGTGGAAAGAGAACTGCCGAAAATGACGTCTGACCCCATTTAAGCCCTTACCCATCAATACGGAATACGGGGGAACGGCGTCGGCCGGTCTCTTTGACAGGGGGGAGGGCATCCACTACTATAGAGATCCTGGCGCCGGCGTCTTGCCGGGGACCTGGGCGGAGGGTGGAATGTATATCGAAATCTTTGCGGTCTGCGAAGCGGCCAATGATTCGCTGGGCCGGCTGAATCTGCTGGGGGCGTTTGATACGATTGGCGCCGTCGCCACCCCGGCGGTGCACCCACAGCTCACGGTGGTCGCCCGCATTCGCATCAACCAGGCCGAACAAGGCAGCCACCCCCTGCACGTGCAGATCGTGGACCAGGACGGCGCGCCGATCGCCACCGCCGAAGGCGCCTTCGAGGTCTACGCGATCGATCGGGACCCGTCCGCGTCGACGAACCTCATCATCACCTTCCACAACCTCACCTTCGACCGCTTCGGCATCTACACCGTCAACCTGCGCATCGACGATATTCCGCGCTCCTCCATCCCGCTGAACATCAAACCCATGCCCATGCCGGGGGTGGGGGCGACGCATGATTGAACGGATGCAATGGGGAAAATATCTCTCTCCGTAGCGCGGTCATCCTGACCGCCCCACAGATCAGCCTGCAGATGTCTATACAGTTCGTCTCTCCCTGATACGCTATTTTGGGAAAGACGGGCTAGCAGCAACGCTAGCGCTACGGAGTATGGGAACTGGTTTTCTTCACCCGCGTTGATTCCGCAATTCCTTACCAGCCGGTCGCAAGACTCTCCCTTGCTCTTCATGGCGTCCGGGAGTAGACTTTCCATATCGCGTCTCTCGGTAAAGGTGGCTATCATGCAACCGGTCATTTGTTCGCGGATTCTCCTCGCACTCCTCCTACTGTGCTGTGGCGGCCTGGCGGCGCCGGCGTCTCCCGTGCCCTTCATTGTGCACCAGCCGCTCATCAACGGCTTCAAGACGCCGGAGATCGTGCTGCAGTACGATCCGGTGGCAAAAACCGGCGTGGATTGGGCGGTGATGCACGGGAAGAAGTGGTACGGGAGCACGCCAGCCGTGCTCACTTACTACGCCGCGGTGTATCTGCAGGATGGGTTGAAGCGCATGACGGGGCAGGACTTCCCGGTGGTGAGCAAGCCGGACCTTTCCCGCGGCATCGTGCTGACGCTGCTGCAGAACGCGCCCGCCGATATTCGCAACGATGCCGAGGTGCGGCAGGCGCTGCAGGCGGACCCGAACGACCAGTATGCCGCCAACGAGGCGTTCTTCCTGCGCAGCGAAAAGCACAGGGTGCTGGTAGTGGCCAACACGGCGGACGGCCTGGTTGACGCCGTCGCGGAGCTGCTGGAATCGGTTGGTTACGAGATCCTCGGCATGGGGGTGGACTGGATCTACACCCCGGACCATACGAAGAAACCGCTGGTCTTCGCGGTGAAGCGCGCCGGGCGCCCCAGCTTCTACCATCGCCTCCTCTGGGCAACGAGCGGGCAGACCATCGGCAATGGCACCATCATGACCGGCTTGACCGATCCGGCCGATGAGCCGGTGGATGTCAGCTATACGCGCTGGGTGATTGGCTCACGCCTGATGGGGAAATCCATGCCGGAATTCCCGGGCCACGCCCTGCAGGCCTATCACCGCCAGATCATCGATAAGATGCGCGAACTGGGTGTGGCCGAAGGCTTCCTGACGCTGACGGATATCGGCCCGGAGGCGAATCGCCCACCGGCCGGCGAGGCGCAGAAGGACCACTGGTGGGTCAACACCGATGCCAGGGGGACACCCGGTTACCACAAGGTCTACTCCTGCGACGGCAAGAGCTGGCAGGTCTACGACGACCCCAGCTATTTCGGCTCCAACGTCGATCTCTCCGTGCCCTTCGTGCGCCAGATCGTCCTTGAGGACATGAAGACGAAGGCGGCAGCGGTCTTTGCGACCAATCCCGATGACCCGTTCATCTTCCCCATGGAGGCGGAGGACGGCGCGCCGGGCAACGCGGCGCTGGACACCCTGCTGAAGCACAAAACCTGGTACCCCGACTACCGGGCGAAGGAGGGCGCCCCGCTCGGCCAACCGTATAAGCTGCATGGCTACCAGGGGCTGAACCAGCCGAAGGAGCTCTGGGACCCCACCTCGGCCAGCGACAACATGTTCGGCTTCGCCGACTGGCTGTTGCGCGAGTTCGACAAGTGGATCGATTCCCTGCCGCCCGACCAGCGCGTGACCGCCACCGGGAAGTCGAAGAAAGAGCTGGCGCGCTGCAGCATGTACAGCTACAACTACCATGACGTGCCGCCGAATTTCAACCCGAATCTCCGCACCCGGTTGGGCATCGCCCCGTTCCCGAAGCACCGCGGCACCGGCAAGTGGGAAAAGCTGGCCACCCAGGAGGACATGGCCAGGGCCTTCCAGATTCTGCTGCCGCGCGAGCCGTCCGAGGACTATTCCTTCTACAGCGAGGGACTGGTCAATGATCTTGGCCCGGCAGGCATCCCACCCGCGTGGGATGCCTCGGCTGGCAATATATCGCGGATCTACCAGCGCGCCTACCAGGTCGGCTACCGCGGCATCGTGCGCGAGACCGATCTGAACAACGGCAAATACGCCCTGGGCTACTACCTGACCTGCAAAATCCTGTGGAACGTGCGCCAAACCTCCGCGCAGCTCGACGCCCTCCGCGACCGCTGGTTCCAGCGCGCGTACGGCAGCGCCTGGAAGGAGATGAAGGCCTACCATGACTTCCTGAGCCCCGAGACCTTCAAGCCCAATGCGCCCAACAACTGGGGGAAGGCCATCCGTCTCCTTGATGCCGCGAGCCGGAAGATCGACGGCACCCGCGAGCCGGCCGCCCAGCGGCGCATCGACGACATGCAGCTGTATTGGTACTACCACTACCTGCTGGACACCGGCCTCTACACGGAGAAGTCGCCCGAGGTGAAGGAGTTCATGTGGAAGGGGCAGATGTCCTACATGGTGTGCATGTACATGGTGGCGAGACAAAACTTTCACGCCGCGCACTACGCCCCGGTGAAGGACCTGGCCGGCCCCGAATACAGCGCGGGTCCGGCGCACTACACCCACGCGGAGACGCAGCGCTGGTGGCCGAAGGTACTCGACCGCTGGAAAGTGACGCCCGTGACCAATTTCGCCGAGACCACGCTGGCGAACGGCAAACCGGCGAAGGGCGTGGATCTGAACGACCTGGTGGCAGTGATGGAGATGCAGGCGCCGACTCCGGACGCCCCCTTCTTTTACAACAGCGGCTACATGCCCTGTCCGAACTTCCTCATGGTCGCCCGGAAGAAGGGGGAGGAACTGGGCTTCACCCTCGCCTGGCCGTATCTGCCCTATGATAGCTCCTACATCGAGAAGAAAGTGCCGTATGGGGTGGAGATCTGGAACCCGACCGCCAAAAAGTGGGAGCCCTGGATCGATAAAACCATGGCCTTCCGCCTGTCGGAGCAGAAAGCCAATCCTCAGGGGAGACTGATCCAGCTGGTCGAAGTGCGGCTGACCGCGCCGCGCCCCGGCACCTACCGCTTCGATCTTGGCTACGGCGGCAACCTGTCCACCCTCTCCAGCCTGGCCTATGACCAGGTCACCGGCAAGAGCACCGCCCCCGTCGGCTTCACCTATTACACCAATGCCATGGGCTTGTCGCAGAGCCCGGTGTACTTCTACATCCCGAAGGGGACGAAGCGTCTCGACATGGAAGTGTGGGATATCTCCCAGGTGAAAGACCTGCAGCTCTTCACCGGCAAGCCCGCGCAAAAGCTGGCGCCGTCGCGCAAGATCGACATCCATGGCATGGGCACGAAGACCATCCCCCTGCAGCCGGGGGAGGACGGCACGGTGGCGATGATCAGCGGTGACAATTTCTTTTTGCCGTACCTGTACTCGGTGCCGACCCTCTGGGCGAAATCCCCCGCCGCCCTGCTCATCCCCCGCGGCATCGCCGAGGCGGACGGCTTGACGGCGAAGTAGGGGGGCGGCTCAATTATACCAGCTACTCCGTAGCGCGGCGATCCTCGCCGCCCAGCAGAGACACCTTTATGGGATTCTACCGTTCGTCTCTCCCTGATCGGCGTTCGTGGGAGAGACGAACTATCAGCAACGCTTTCACTTTTCCTCTGGGGCGGTCAGGATGACCGCGCTACGGAGTGGGTGATCCGGCTTTATTTCCCCAGCGCCGTCGTAAACCCGCCGCACATGGTGTGAATTTCCTCTTCGGCGGTTTGCATGTTTTTCCGCATGTCCTCGGTGCCGTCGTAGACCTTCACGTCGTTGCGGTGTTCGTCGCGGACGAAGATTTCGCCGCCGTAGCCTTCGATGTAATAGAAGACGTAGAGGCCGGCCTTGCCGT
>Ga0073936_10012251_pt1 | contig 10243 bp, 19 predicted proteins | sample AliMusrvi5mmetaG_FD_87041 | JGI IMG/M metagenome (GOLD analysis project Ga0073936, IMG submission 87041) | Freshwater lake bacterial and archeal communities from Alinen Mustajarvi, Finland, to study Microbial Dark Matter (Phase II) - Alinen... | ecosystem: Environmental > Aquatic > Freshwater >... | reverse complement strand
GATGCTAGGAGAGGATTTGTTGGACATGCTCACCGTCATCGGTCGCATGCCAGTGGCGCTTGGGGTGGCGGCCTTCGACGAACTCGACGAGGCAAAGATTCGCGCAGTCCACGAGCAGTTCCAGATTGCCGGTGTCGCGGTAGGTATCTAGCCTCTTGGCGATGCTCGACAAATGATCATGAAGCGGTTTTCCGGGAGCACCGAGCAGTCCGTAGCGGAGGCCTCCCATGATCATACGGTTGCGCATCAGCCGCTCGAATTCAGGCGACCATTGGGAGGCTTCCAAGTGATCCAGCGAATAACGCGGTGCTTCAGGCAACAAGCCCGCCTTGGCATGTAGGCGATCCCGCAACAACGAGTGGATGGATGGAGCGGATTTCATTGCGGTACGATGTCAGCGAACAGTTCGGGCATGACGTCCTGGAAGCGGACTAACAGCGGACGCATGATTTGTTGCATCTGCGGGTGAGCCTTGCCGGAGGTGCGGATTCTGAAAACATGCCGCCATTCGCGCAGGTTCGCCGTCATGGCGATCTCGGTCTTGAGACTGTTGGGCAATACGCTGCGGGCTTCCTGCGGGCTAGCACCGAATTCCAGGAGTTGGATGTAGGCGCTCTCCGCAGCCAGGCATGAGTTTTCCCAGAGGGCGAACCTATCATCGCATGGCGACCAGAACGGAGGCCGGATGACCGTGATCTCCTTGCCGAAAACATCCCTTCCGTAATTGCAATAGCGGGTGGATTCCTGGCTGTAGGCCGCGAGGCGGTGCCGCACGATCTCATGGGTGACGCCTCGATCCACGATAAACAGGACGGAAACAGAGCAATGCTCGATCACGCTCTCATGCTTGAACGTGCCGGAGATCTTGCGGACGAATTCGGATGCCGAATCGGCAGTGGTCCTGCCTTCCGATTTGTAACAGATGCGGGCGCAACGCTCGATGTGCTGCAACATGCGCAGCGCGTCTTCGCGTGAGAACGGTGTGAGGATCTCGAATGATGGTTCAATGATTTTCATGGTGGTGTTGGATGGGATCAAAAAATAAAGCCGTCCTCGCGGAGCAGTTGGCGGATTTCGTCGAGTGGAAAATCAGGCGTCTGAACCTGGGAATCGGAAACCACAGGACGTGCCAGACCTGTTCCCTGGACGCGACCGAAGATCATACGGTTGGCGAGGTAACGGGCCGTTGATCCTCCATGGATCACAATGCCCCGAAACCTGTCATTACGGCAAAATGACGGAATCTCGATGGTATGTTGCCCGATATAGGTCCGGGCGGCTGTTATGGAAACAATGCGGGTTTCGGTGGCCATGGGATTGAGGGGTCAGTGAATGAGCGCATGCGCACGGCGGCGGATGCGAATGGAGCGGGCGATCATGGAGCGGGCTTGGGAGCGAAGGGTGTTCACAATGTGGGAAAGGGTTTCCGTGGGGCAGTGGGTCAAGTGACAGGAACCGGGGGATCCAGGACCGCTGACGATAAGGCCGTCAGATGATTCGGCCAGTTGGCGGATTTTCCGGTCGGATAGATCGAGTTCGGCAGACAGTTGAGCGGCGGTATGGAATCCGGGGTTGCGACGCAGGTGATTGACCAGGCGCTCGACCTCACCGGCAGCGGGAGCCGGCGCGGTGAAGTTGAATGACGCCTGGGTGTGCATGTGATCAGGCGTATTTCACCTGGCGGAGGATGGAGTCCCCGGTGCAGCACGGGAAAAGCGCTTCCATTCTCCAGCGGATTTCAGCCAGATGCTCGCGCCGGACGATTCCACTCTCTTCAAAGTTATCGATCAGTCTGGCGATGCGGCACGCGCTGTCGTAGTCGATGGATTCCGGGTGAGGTTCGGATTTTTTCAGGTGCTCCGGTTGCGCGAGCCATTCATCAAAGCCGAGGTACAGACAGACGTTGGTGCCCGGATGGCGGTTGACAATGGGTCGGCCAATGGGGCCGTCACATTCGAGTACATGGGGCGGCGGGTATTTGTTAGGACGGATGATCAGGGCGGTGTTCATGGGATCGGGGGTTGGTTGGTGGTCTATCAGTCGAGCACTTCAGCCTCGGCCACGGATTGGGCGTGGGCCTTGATGACCGCGCCCCAAGAGATTTTCTTGCCCTGGTCTCGGGCCATGTCGGCGGCGTCCTGGAGGATGCCGATCCAGACGCCGAGGCCCTCGTTCTTGAGCGCATCGCGTTGCAGGCGCAACGGGCGATCCGTGTGCTTGCGAGTTTGGGTATGGCCTTGTTCGTCGGTTAGACTCACCTGGATGGTCACCGGATCGTCGGTGGCCTCAGGCAGGCCGTAGGCGGTTGCGAAGAGGGCGGCGTCATCATCGGGTGGCACGCTCGGCAGTTGCAGCGGCGTGATGCGCCGGCGCCACAGTTGGGCGAGCTGCGCCGCGTGCGGGCCGTGCAGGAATTGGTCGCGGCCCTCGTTGGTCAGGCTCAGGACCAGCCCGCATTTGCGGCGGTTCCAGAGTTCGCGCAGGAATGAAAACACTTCCAGGCCGGCCATGGATCCGGGGCGCAGGCAACGGTGTGCCTCGTCAACGATGAGCAACATGCGCGAGTCGAACGACTCGATGACCCGGTCGCGCAGGCTGGCGCGGTAGCCCATCTTGGTGGGGATGGAAAATTGTTTGGCCAGGGCATAAATGAATCCGCCCACGCCTCCGCCGGTTGGAGTTTCCACATAGATGGTCTGACCGTGGTTGTGGCGACGCCGCACCTCCAGCAACGATTCGGTCTTGCCGATCTGTGAGTCGCCGAAGATGAACATGATGCGCTGGCGATGCAGCGCTTTCAGGCAGCGGCGCTCGATCTCGCGAAAGAGCCGGGTTTCCACGAAGCCGGAGGTGACCTGTCCCTCGCGGTGGTCTTCCACCTTGCGCAGCGCGGTGATGGCTTCCAGCAGCGCGTCGATGTTTTCGCCACGGCGGATGCGTCCGCCGGTCAGCAGTTGGATGATGGAATCGTCGGAATAGAATCCGCCGCCGCCGGGTTTTTTGAGCACTCCGCCGAGTTCCTTCCGCGTGAAATCATTCTTGCGGCACCATTGGGAAAACCACCATATCAGATCCCGTTGCTCGTTGGGTAAATCTTCGATGGCTTTGCGGATCTGGTCACCTGGGATGGTGAATTTACGGTTGTTAGGAACCATGACCGTTTGCGCGTCATGGGAGGCGGGGGCTGGCAGGGTGTTGGTGTGTGTTACCATGTTTCTACTGGGGTGGTTTGGGGTTGCTGATGCTGGATTCTGGGAGAGGAGGACCAGTCTTCCGACAGATCGGACGGATCGGACGGATCGGACATGCTGGCGCGTTCCATGGTGACGGCGCGGCCCAGGGCGATGGCGCTCTGGCGGGTGGCGCGCTCGGTGGTGATGCGGCGCTCACCGGCCGCCACGCGCTCGCCGATTGGCGACGGTGCGGCCTCGCGCACGGGTTGTGCATTGGTGGTGCCGAGCACCTGCACGATGCCTTTCATCGTGTCCGCATTGCGGGCGAGGGTGGCGATGGCCTCCTCGGTGTCCTTGCCGTGCAGATCCTGGAGGTGGCGTGCCAGACGGGAAACCTGGCGCTTCTGGTCGCGCAGTTCCTTTTGCTGTTCCTCCACATTGAGCACGCCGGGCTGGAACTTTTCCGGGAGGCTCTCGATATAGCGACCGGTATCGTCTAGCAGATGAATGATATCGGGTTTGAGGGAGTTGAGCACGTAGAATATTTTCCGTTCGCGCTGTGACAGGTCGTTGCAGAGGACACTATCGACATGGTGATAGATCCTCTTACCGCCGATGTCCTTGCGTTCGACAGAGATTCCCTTCGGACCGATTTCGGCGCGGCCCTTGCGGCAGCAAATGAGCGCGGCCAGGGCATCGCCGATGGGCCGGACCTCCCCAGGGCGCATGGCGTATTCCTGATGGGGCGAGACCTTGACCTTGCGGGTGCGGAGACGGGTTTCGCTGACAGATGCGGGTGGAGCGGGTTCGGGGTAGGAAGAGGGCGAGTCTGGAGACTCGCGGTCCGGTACACTATCCTCCGCCTGGAAATGGATGTTTCTGAGTTCCATGGTTTTTTAATTCTAACGTGTTGAAACGATTTGCCAGACTCCCGGTGCGACCTCCGCCTCGGTATCGTAGTGGAATCCTTGGAAGGAATGGCCGCGCCGGCTGTTATGCTGCTGCATGACGACGCGGACTTCCTGCTGGAGCTGGCTGGTGGTGAGCAGCGGCAGCTTGATGTCCGCGCTTTGGCCTAACAGAGCGGCGGTCAGCTTGAATTGCGCGAGCTTCTCGGCATCGGCGGCCAGCGTGCCGCGTTCGGACTTGCTGGCGTCCTTAGCCATGGGATCGCCCGCGCCGAGGTTGGCGGGCATGTTGCCGTAGTTGTTGCCGCGCTGGCCGGGCAGATGCAGCAGGTAGCGGTGCAGGTTGCGGTTGAAGGATTCGATGGCCGCCTTGCCGGCACTGTGGCCGCTGGCCTTGTCCGCCGCGCAGCCGATCCACGAGACGCCGCCGTCCATGCTGGTGCGGTGGATGACGATGCCGCCCTCGCTGCCGGCCTCCAGCACGCGCTGTGCGGCCTCGCTGCATGCGATGGTGCCGCGCTCGAACCAGATATGCGTGGGATAGTCCACGCCGATGCCGAAACCATCCGCCTGCAAACCGTGGGCCAGCATTTCATCCACGTCCTCGGCGCGGATCGCATTCTTCGGCTTGAGCGTGAAACTCACAATCGAGCGCGAGGCAACCTCCATCAGCACATAGAGCGTCATGTCGATGACCTTTCCGGTTAGTTCGCAGAGCGCGACCAGATCGAGCTTGACGTCGTCCAATGTGTATAACTCGCATTTGCGCAACTTGCTGTAGTCGCGCTTCATGGTGGGCATGTGCTTGAGCGCGGAGGCATGGCCGATATTGCCCATGCGGCGCAGCGCCTTGGGTCCCATCTTGCGCAGGATGGTTTTGTTGGACCATGGAAACTCCGGCGGGTTGCAGGGCAGCGCCAGCGCCGGATAGGTTAAGGAAAACCATTCCTGCCAGGTGCCGAGGCCGGGCAGGCTTTCGCCCTTCCACCAGCGGTCCTGGAGCTGCTTGCGGATGGCCGGCGCTTCGATGCCGTTCTGGTGCTTGTCGCGCCCGCCGGTCTTGGTGGTGGCCAGGCGCTTGATTTCCGCGACCATGCCATCCGGCAGGCGCTTGATATGGCTGGGGCTGGCGTAGTTGGTGATGAGCGCGGTGGCCTTGCGCCCGCCATCGCGCCAGCGGTAATACAATGTGCGCAGCGTGCGCCAGGTGGCCCGCAGGACGCGCCCCCCGGCGAGCGTGGTGCCGTCGATCCGCGCGGCCAAAGCGGTCAGCGATTCCACCAGGCCGGCCGACTCCATGACCATCGAACGCTCCAGCGTGACGAATGCTTCATGCAGGCGCGTGGCGCGGTCGCGCTGCCAGGAGCTTGTGTCGTGGATTTTCATGGGGAAGATGTCGAAGGTCGGAATGTCTAAAAGTCGAAGGTCGGAAGAGGAAGAGTCAGGCGGCATCGCGCAGGGCCATGAGGCGCAGGCGTTCGTCGAGTGATTGGTTGATGAGTTCCATCCAGCGGTTTTTCTTTTCCACCTTGGCTTCCATCCAGCTTTCGCGCAGCAGGGAGAGATTCTTGTCGCACTCGGTGATCAGTCTGAGGTATTCGGATTTCATGACCGTTAGAGCGTGATGGAATCGGGATCGATGCTGGCCAGTTTGTCGGGTTCATCGGACGGCGTCCAGTTGGTGCCGGTGAGCTGGGTGAGGATGTCGTAGGCGCGGGCGCAGGCCACCTTGTGCATCTCCGGGTTGGCCATGAGCTGGTCCTTGAGCGCCAGGATGCGCTCGGCTTCCTCGCGGAAGTCTTTGAGTCCGCTGCACAGGAAATCGAACTCACTCTGTTGGAGATTCTCCGGCGGCGGCGCGGGCGGGCCGATCAGCTCGGTGGCGGCATCGCAGAGGGATTTGAGGGTAACGGCGGAATCCTTGCGCAGCCGCAGTTTGAGGGCGTTTGATACCTGCTTTTCGGTCGCGGTATGGTCAAGGCCCAAGCCGCGCACGGCGGTCATGTATTTGTAGGCTGTGGGGCGCTTAAACCACGGGCATTCGCCGTCTAACCAGCCCTCAAAACCTTGGGTTTTTACAGTGTCACGCGTGACACTGGTTTTTTTGAATCTTCCTTTGCCGGTTTTGACCGGATCTGGAGCGATGAACACCTGATAAGCCTTGAGAGCGGCCAGTCCCATCTGGAGGCGCGGGCCGAGGCTGATGGCGGCGAACTTCTCCTCGTGGCCGATGATGATTTCGCGGTGTTTTTCCAGCGCGTCGCGGGAGGTTTTAAGGATTTCGGGGATTGACGATTGAGGCTTGATGATTGCGGATTTCGGATCGGAAGAGTCCTGGGATGCGGCCTTGCGGAGTTTCACGGATTCGGACAAGAGGCGGCCTTCAGGCTTGGTTTTGGTGGGCTTAGGCATGGGATTGGAATGGTCAGCGGTCATTGGTTGATTGGTCAGCGGTAAGAATCAGAGGCGAGGTTCAGGGCGTTTCACCGGTTGCCAGGAGCCACATGCGGAGCTGATTGAGCACCTGCCAGCGGGCCTTGCCGGTGCGCTCGGATTCCTGGGCCTCACGCAGGACCGGGATGCTTTCCTTCTGGGTTTCCAAGCGGATCAGCGCCATGGTGGCGGGCTGTTTGAGGGCGGTGCCGATGAATTCGGTTTGTTGGGATGGGGTCATGGGATGGGATTGGTCATTGGTCATTGGTCATTAGTCATTGGGAAGAGGAAGAAAAGAGGTGGGGCGGCGCTTAGCACTGCTTTCTCCGACAGAGGCCTTTCGGCCCGCCGCCCCATTGGATGGTTAGAGCGACTTCAGGAGTTCCTTGATGAGGGCGTTGTATTGGCGGGCGGCCTCGGCGGGGCTGACGGCTCCCTGGATGGCCTCGCCACGCAGGACGTGCATGCTATTGCTGGCGGTATCCAAGGCGCGGTGGGCTTTGCCCAGGTCCTCGTTGGTGATGGTCTCGGCGGTTTTCGGGATCGGTGTTTTCATAGTGTGGTCATTGGTTTAGTGGTCATTGGTCATTGGTGAAGAGAAGAGTAAGAGCGAAGCCTATTCACCAATGACTAATGACTAGTGACTGATGACGGGCCTCCGGCCCTACGGCCGTTTCCAATTGGTGGAATGGCGGCGCTTGCGGCTGTCGAATTTCCCGCCGGCATAGCCGATGAAAAAGCCGATGAGGGTGCAGGTAAGGAACCAGAACGGGAGCATGGGGTCGGTGGGTGTCATGGGTGTTATTCGGTGGGTGATTGGGGTTTGTTGGCGGCGAGGAAGGCGTCCACTGCCAGGCGGGCGATGGCGAGTTGTCGGCGCTCGGCGCGGCGGAAGGTCTGCTCGCTAACCGGGCAGCCGAGCATGACAGAGTAGCGGGCCATGCGTTCGGTGCTCACCGGTTCGGTCGGACCGATCCGGCCCGCCGCCCGCTCCGCCTGGATGGCCAGCATGACGAGGTGGATTTTCAGGGCGGTTAATTCAGTCATTGGTCAATGGTCATGGGTCATTGGTTAATATCCGGCGCGCTTTCATTCTCTTCACTAATGACTAGTGACTGATGACCGGTGGCCAGCCTCCCGGCGGCTGCGGCATAATCGGCCGCGGCTTCCTCGTGATAGATCTTCATGATCGGATGCACGGCCCGTGCGGCCTGGCCGCGGTTGATGTGCGCCAGCACGTTCAGGGCCTTGGCGGCGATCTCGCGGGCGGAGCGGGGTTCGGGGGCTAGCTGGTTCATGGTTGACGGCTCAGATGGGGGTGGTGGAATGGGCGGATGAATCGCTGGGAACGCATCCTTGATGAACTGGCTCGGTTGCTGGAGATTGAGTCCAGAGCGCGGACAATCGCGCATCGGCACGCGCGATCTGTTCCTGCGAAGGAGATGGGTTTTGAAGAGGTGCTGAAAGAAACGCGCCTGCGCTGTTCAGAATACGACCCAGAGATAACAGGCAGCGTGAGAGCATGGAAATGGGGACAGTCGCTTTCCAAGATTTCCGAACCGGCCCAAATGTGGCGCTACGTGCGGCTGAACACCGCAGTGACGTGGTTGGCTCTGGCGATTCCGGTGCCGGGATCGGAGAGAGTCCTGGGAGAACCTCTAATGACGGATGAGGAAGTGATCCGCTGGCTACTGGCGGATTGGTGGAACCTTGGGGGAGTTCAGTTACGGGCGATGTATGAGATGGGCGCATGAGGTCCAATTTCCGTTAGGATTGCGGCTTTGTTAGTTTTTCCGTAGCAACCCGGACGGGCAACTTGTCGATTCTGCCCAGAAGTGCTGCGCTGCGCCGGGATCCCGTAAGGACGTGGTGCAGGTGGCTGAAATGCACGTTCAGCAGCGGTGCGGCGGTTCTCAGCGACCAGCCTTTGGACCGGAGGGAAGCGCGGTAGTAAGAAAGTGGATGTGGTTTTCTGTTTGGCATGATCGCTGAAAATCGTTCTATTCGGCGGCGTGTAGCGGGCTACGGGCCAAGATTTAGAGCAAGATTAGAACGTTGCAAGACAAAATAACGAAGCCATAAGAGCGAAAGACGCCACGCGGCCAGAAAAACCACGGGAGAAAGGCAAGTGAGGAGACGGATACGATAAAGAGACTTGGCGCGGAACTGGCCTTTACTGATTGCAAAGAGAATGGAGCTTTCCAGGTAATCCAAGTGGATCACGCGGATGCTTTCGGTATTGAATTTCGGGAGATAGACGTTGAGAGGCTGGTTGGCCGGAGGCATGGATGGGACGAATCCCAGGCAACGAAACTGCACGATCGCAGCCAGCAGGAAGAGCCATAACGCCATGGAGAGTACTCCGGACGCCAGGGCGGGTGAGGGATGCGTTCCAGCCAGATCTGCTACGGACCAGGCAATGGATGCGCCGCCGCCCGCCAGCAGGAAGCCCAGGGTGATGTTCGCTTCCTGGCGGGTGGTTTCATTCACGCGCTGCTGCCATTGGTAATTGGCGAGTCCCTGCTGTTCGGCGTAGTCGATGAGTTCCATGGGCATGATCATAGCACGGGGCCGCCAGGATTGAAGATGCAAATCACGGGCGGGCCGCCCGTGCCCCGATTGATAACTTTTGGCGGGGCAGTGGTATGCTCCGGGCATGGCCAGCCAGTTGATGCTTTTTGAGACCGATGCGACCGCCCGCGCTGATGGCAGTATCCTGCTGCGGCCGCGCCGGCTGGTGGACGGCAAGGAAGTCAGCGCGGCCAAGGCGGCGGGGCTGCTGGGGTTCAAGGATCCCGAAACGATTTACGGCATGATCCAGAGCGGGGAAATCAGGGGCTGGAAGCCGGACAGCGCGCGGGGCAACGGAAAATACCGGATCGACCTGGGCAGCGTGATGGACTATAAGGAGCGGCGGCTTAGGGAACGGTGAATTCTTCGGTCACCAGTCATTGGTCATCGGTCATTGGTAAGAGGAAGAGGGAAGAAATGTGACCGGTGGTGGGCGGTCGTGGCGGGACGTGTTGGCGGGGGTTTGCGGAATGCGTGCAGGGTGGGTGCCTCACTGCGTTCGGCAGTCATTGGTCAGCAGTCATTGGTCATTGGTAAATACGCTACCGCGACCTTCCGACTCTTCACCAATGACCAATGACCAATGACCAATGACCAATGACCAATCAACCACAGCCATGAACGCCTACATCGCATCCCACATCCGCCACCTCCTCACCTGCCTGGCCACGCTGGGCGTGTTGTTAGCATCACACAAGCTCGTGGATCCATCCGCAGTGGCCACCGTGAACCAGGCCGGCGGCAGCCTGGTGGAACCGCTCACGGTGATCGGCACGGCGCTGATCGTGGTGGGCCTGCGGCTTCTCATCACCTTGCTTGGCAAACTCTTTCCCGCTTGGGCGGCGACCCTGAGCGGGATTACAGGAGGTTCATCCGGGGGGGTGAACCTGTTACTGATGCTGGTCACGGCGGCGGCGTTCATGGGAGCGCTGCCGTCGTGCACCACGACGGTCACGACCAACACCCTGCCGGATGGAACCAAAGTCACGGTGACGGCCAAGTCATCGGACCCGGTGGCGATCAAGGCGGCGCTTGATGCGGCCACGCTGATCGTGCCGGTGGTGGAACAACTCGCGACCAAACAAAGCACCGCCGCAGCGGGGTCTTCGGTCATCAGTCATTAGTCATTGGTGAAGATGCTTCGCTCTTCCTCCTCTC
>Ga0073936_10012247_pt1 | contig 10244 bp, 5 predicted proteins | sample AliMusrvi5mmetaG_FD_87041 | JGI IMG/M metagenome (GOLD analysis project Ga0073936, IMG submission 87041) | Freshwater lake bacterial and archeal communities from Alinen Mustajarvi, Finland, to study Microbial Dark Matter (Phase II) - Alinen... | ecosystem: Environmental > Aquatic > Freshwater >... | reverse complement strand
TGGGCGGTCTCCTCGATCCGTCCCGGGATTCACACGGGATGGAATTCACAATTGGAACCGAAGATTATACCCGGCCCACAAACGCCCTGCAATCAAAAGGTGATGGATTAAACGTCATAATAGTAGTTTACGAAGTCTGAAGTGAGTGGAAACCTGATACCGCAATTGCCCTTAGGCGCTTATGTTGTAATCTAACACGTCAAATACCGGGAGGAATGCCATGTCTGTTCGTCCTATCAGGCGCATCGCTAAGTCCAAGCCAACGATTGAAGGCGCGGGGGTTCATCTGCATCGCGCGTTTGGCTTCGGAACCACGTCGGACTTTGATCCCTTTCTGCTGCTCGATGATTTTCGCAGTGACGTTCCAGAGGAGTACCTGGCGGGCTTCCCCTGGCATCCACACCGTGGCATCGAGACCGTCACCTATGTACTGGCGGGCACGGTCGAGCATGGCGACAGCATGGGCAATAGCGGAGTCATCGGCCCCGGGGACGTGCAGTGGATGACGGCGGGAAGCGGGATCATTCACCAGGAGATGCCCAAAGGCAACCAAGCCGGACAAATGCACGGTTTTCAGCTTTGGGTCAATCTTCCGGCCGCGCTTAAGATGACCCCACCCCGCTATCAGGAGGTGAAAGCGGCGGAAATTCCTGAGGCCATGGACGATAGCGGAACGCGCGTCCGGGTGATCTGTGGCAGCTTGTGGGGAAAGACGGGACCGGTGGAAGGCATTGCGGCCGCCCCTATCTATCTGGACGTATCAGTACCGCCCGAAAAAAAACAGAAGCTGCCCGTCGAGACGACGCGCAACGCGCTTGCCTGTGTTGCCGCCGGCGCGGGCAAACTCTGTAATGCATCCGCACCTCTCGCCGTGCCGACCGAGCCGGGAGGCTGGTGGGACCACAAGCCGCCAGTCCAGGCCGACAACCGTTCGCTCATTCTCTTCGATGCGGGTGATGAGGTCCAGGTTCAGGCGGGAACGGACGGAGTCCGTTTTTTGCTCGTTTCGGGGGCGGCGCTTCACGAGCCGGTGGCCTGGTACGGTCCGATCGTGATGAACACCCAGGAGCAGCTCCGACAGGCCTTCGAAGAACTTGAGCTAGGAACATTTCTGCGCACGACCAAGAAAAGATAGCGTGGTTGTGTAATGAACGAGGCGTGACGACCGGGTGGTTAATGACTTCTCCCCCTTCAGTGATACCTTCCGAGGCACCCTGAAAGGGTGCAAGTCCATAGCCCAGGGCAACGCCCTGGGGCAAGAGGCCCTACCCTCTAAAAAATCTTATTTTCCAATTCCTATTCCCTTCGCCCGGGGTTACACCCCTGGCTAATGACTTCGACCCCTTCAGGGTCGATTCATAAAGGCACCGTCGGCTTCATTATGCGAAGCACGGGATGGCCATTGATGTTTTTCAACGGCAGGTACACTTCGTGCGTTTCGGAATCCACAGAAATCGTATGTGCGTTTGGAGCCATGGAGAAGTCTTCCATCTTCTCCAACACTTTTCCTTTGAGATGGAAAACGGAGACCACGTCCGACTCGGTCGCGACGTAAAGGCGATTCAATCCGGTGTCAAAGGCGAGCACGTCCGGTCCAGGGGACGTGGATAGGACCTGTATCACCGCGAACGTCTCCAAATCCACCACCAGAAGTTTCGAGTCGCCTTCGCAGGCCGCAAACGCCAGGCGGTTGGATGCAAGGATCAGCAGTCCATGCGGCCCCTCGCCGCCGGCGAGGTCATGGCGGGCGACGATTTTCTCCGTTTTCGGATCGATCACGACTAGGTGATTTTGGGTTTGAACGTTCGCCAGAATCTGGTGCGAGACCGGGTCATACTGCGTGTTGCCCACTTCTCCGCCCAGGTCGATCGAGCCTGTGCGCCGAAGGTCGTGAACGTCGATGACGGTCTCCTGCCCGCCGCGTTCATCGGACACGAACACCTTTCCGACCTCGGGCGCGTAGGCCAGTCCATCGGGAAATTTGCCGGCGGGAATTCGGGCGATGACCTTTAAGGAGTCGGTATCGATGACAGCGACCTCGTGATTGCCCGGTACGCTGGCGAACAACCGGTGGAGTTCCGGCACCACCAGGACTCCTGTCACGTTGGGAAGACCCGCAAGAGAAGCGATCAACTTGCGGTTTCCGGCGTCGAATACCACCACCTGCCCATCACCCATGTGAGAAAAGTAGAGCGTCTTGGTTTTGGGGTCGAAAGCCTGGTAGTCGAACCGGGTCGGCCGACCGGGAAGAGGGATATCCATGACCGTCCGGAGCGTGTGCCCAGGGGTGACCGATAAAGGGCTCGGCTCCGTGGCCGAGCTTTGCGGGGCGGTGAACTCGGCAGTCGCAGCCCATGCGTTTGCCGCCAATACGATGCCCAATAAAGAAAGGGTTCGATTCATGCCATGTTCCTCCACCCCTTTAATGTCAAATACGAGGCCAAGAGTCCATTCGGCAACACCTGACTTATGCCCGCCAAAAGGCTTATGAGTTCCGGGCACCCTGAAATCCCGCAATAATAACGCCGACAGGTGGCTGATTACCAGTTCCTGCGCCAATTCCGCCACCTGCGGCAGATGCTGTCCGCTTTCGAGTCGGGCGAACAGCTTATCCCAGGAGGAAGCCGCCACCGAATGCGCAGATCGGCGGGGTTACTTGCCTTCGCCTGCATTTGACTTGTCAGGCATTTTCTTTATGAGTTCAATCGCTTTTTCAGCAAATCGCAGGCCAAGCGTCTTGTAGCCTTCCTTTGAGTAGTGCAAGTCGTTCTCTTGCTCCTTCCCGTCATTCAAATCGTCGGTATCAACCCAACCTCCACGAGGACTGGATTCTGCGACTTCGACCTGCGCTTTGCGCACCATCGTCCAGTGTGGATACTGCTTGTTCTCAAGGTCGAAATCACTAAGGCGACCGATGACGAAATGGATATCTTTACGCCCGAGATCGTTGCCGAGTTGTTCAATCAGGCCCTTCAGGCTTGCAGCGTAGACGTCGCCGTGTTGTTCTCTTGCATCTCGTTCGCCTTGCATCCATATAAAGGTCACCGTTGTGATCTTAGTATTCTTGATCGCGGCATTAACTTTGGTCATCAGGCGGTCATAGAGGTCGCCGGTTGCTTTGGGATCATCACCTTGCGCTGGCTTCCATTGTTTATACCACCGGCGAATGGGTTGTCCTCCTTCAGCGTCTTTGATGACGACCACATTGTTCTTGCCGAATTCTCCCACGACGGCCGGCGTGAACGATTCGGAGGGGTTCAGACGGGCCATATTCGATTGGCCCGACAGAATGAAGAGGTGTTTCCCCTGTTCACCTCCATTGACGTACGACACCATGACCAGCGTGAGGAGAGCGATGACCTGCAGATGCTTCATGTTATTCATCCTTGAACCTTACAACTATTCCACTTGGGGGGCAAGGTATTCAATGCGCGAATCCGAACTAAGTGGTATCGGGATAACATGACGCTTTCCATTGCCCAGGGCAACGCCCTGGGGAGAGGGCCCTCCCCTAAATAAAAAACCTTATCTTCCGTTTCCTTATTCCCTTCGTCCAGGGGTTGCACCCCTGGCTAATGACTTCGACCCCTTCAGGGTCGATTCGTATAAATACCGAATCGCAGATGCGCACGGGCATTACTAAATTCGCTTTTTGCCGTTTTTTGCCGGTTGACATGAAAGGAAAAACAGTTATATTTACCCCGCTTTTACGCACCAGATTCCGCGATAGCTCAGTTGGTAGAGCGGGTGGCTGTTAACCACCATGTCGCAGGTTCGAGTCCTGCTCGCGGAGCCATTTTTTCGGGGATTCAGGGAATTTGGGTGTTCTCCGTTTCCATTCTCTATTCATTTCCTGAGAGACAGACATCGTTATCCGGTGTTACTGCGACGATCCAACCGCTTTAACCATCCCCTATTTTGCCGTTGACAATTAGGTGGGTCCGGATAAATTTATTAATCTCATGGCTAAATACCAGAAAAGAGTCATACCCCGGTCACGTGAGCCGGTCATCCCGAAACCTAGGGATGACGAAACAGCGCCTGCATCCCCTACCCTCGTCGTCGGCATCGGTGCGTCGGCCGGAGGACTCGGGCCCATCCGCACTCTTCTTCCGCTATTAAAGCCTAACTGCGGCTTAACCGTCATTATTGTTCAACACCTCGGCCCCGGCGGCGATGCGATGCTCGCCTCGCTGGTACAGGAGAAGACCCCATTTACCGTTGTCGAAGCCACGGCGGACCTGCCACTTCTGGCCGACCATATTTACATCGTGCCTGCCCGAGGCCGAATGTCCGTAATCAAAGACCGGTTCTCCCACCATGATGAAGCCCATTGCCGGGACCTGCGGATGCCCATTGACCACTTCCTTTGCGCGCTGGCCGCTGACCGGGGTCGCCGCTGCGTCGGGATTATCCTATCGGGCACCGGTCGGGACGGCATGCACGGTCTGGCGGAGGTTAAGGCGGTCGGCGGCGCGACCCTTGTCCAGGATCCTACGACGGCGGAATTTCCGGAAATGCCCGCCAGCTCCATCGCCGCGGGAAATGCCGATGCCGTGCTGGCGCCGGAGAAGATGGGTGCTTTCCTGACCCATTACCTTGCGGAGACCCATCGCCAGACGGCGGAACAAATCGAGGAGGCGGGGTTGGAGGCGGTGCTGGCGGCCGTCCGAAATGCCATTGGTCATGATTTCCACTGCTACAAGCGGCCGACTCTGGCGCGCCGCACCCGGCGGCGGATGTCGCTCCACCAATTGGATAACTATGACGATTACGCGCGGATGATCCGCACCAACAAAGACGAAGCCGCGGCTCTGCGAAAAGACCTGTTGATTGGCGTGACCGAGTTTTTCCGCCAACCTGAAGCCTGGAGCATCCTGGAAGAGAAGGTCATCCCCGAACTGATCGACAAGGCCCCGCCCGGGTCAACCCTTCGCGTGTGGGTGCCGGCCTGCTCAATCGGCAAAGAGGCGTATAGCCTCGCTCTGCTCATGGTGGAGAACATCGAACGGAGCGGCAAGCAACTCGCGCTTCAGGTCTTCGCCACCGATGCCGACCCCTCGGCGGTGGATATCGCCCGAAGCGGCATCTACGCGGAGGATGATCTTAAAGGACTCTCCCAACCGCAGATCGAACGCTTCTGCGTGAGCCGGAACGGACGTTACGAGTTTATTAAGGAACTGCGAAACGTAATGGTGTTTGCTCCGCAAGACCTGACAGCCGACCCTCCCTTCTCAAAACTCGACCTGGTCAGTTGCCGGAATCTCATGATCTATCTCGATCAGACGGTGCAGAAGAAAATCATCCAGTTATTCCACTTTGCACTTCGGGACGGAGGCAGCCTCTTCCTAGGCTCGGCCGAGACAACCTGTGGGCAAGACAATCTGTTCGCACCCATTTCCCAGAAGTGGCGGATATATCGCAAACTCGGCGTGACCACCCCGGTGGGCTTGGAACTGCCGCTGCGCCCGCAGACCAAACCCGCCGTGTCCATGCCGGCCGCCGTCCCGCGAAGCCGGCTGACGCTGCCGTCGATCGCGCAGCAGGCGCTGGCGGAACGTTACGCGCCTGCCGCCGCGGTGGTGGATCGCAAAGGCGCCCTTCTTTACACGCATGGCAGCGTGGGAACCTTCCTGGAAGTGCCCGCGGGTGAAACCACAGGACTGCTGGCGGATGCGGCCCGTGAGGGGTTACGGAATCGCCTCACCGGGGCGCTGGTCCAAGCGGTCAGCGAGAACAAGAAAATCGTGGTTCAGGCCAGGGTCCGAAAAGATAAGAAATCGATTCCGGTCAAAATCACCGTCAGCCCGATACGCCATCCCCGTGAAGCCGATGGACTGCTCCTGGTGACGTTCGAAGCCCTCAAGCCACCCAGGTCCGCTCCAGTTGCGACGGAGGGTGGCCCCCTGCAATCGGATACGCGCCAATTGGAAGACGAGTTGAAGATCACGCGGGAGGAACTGTCCAGCAGCATCGAGCAATTCGCGCTATCCAACGAGCACCTTAAGGCGGCGAACGAGGAGGCGACGGCTGCCAATGAGGAACTCCAGTCCGCGAATGAGGAAATGGAAACCTCCAAAGAGGAACTTCAAAGCCTCAACGAGGAACTCAATGCCGTCAACCTGAGGCTCCAGGAGAAAGTGCTCGAACTGGAGCAGGCCAGCAACGACGTATCCAACCTGTTGACCAGCGGCAGCATCGCCACGGTCTTTTTGGACAAGGACCTCAAGGTCCGGCGGTTCACACACGCCATCACGAACCTACTCGGCCTGGTCGAAACCGACATCGGCCGGCCGATTACGGACATCCACCGCAAATTCCATGACGATGCGTTGCTGTCCGATTCCCGACGGGTGCTGAAGAACTTGATCCCGGCTTCGGCCGAAGTCCAGGCGGAGGACGGCAAATGGTATGATCGGCGGATCCTGCCGTATCGCACCAAGGATGACCGGATCGAGGGCATCGTCATCACCTTTAATGATATTTCCGAATTGAAGGAACTGACCGACGTCCTGCGCTGCAGCGAAATATCCGTGCGGCAGAGCGAAAGCCGTTACCGCGAACTCGTACAGAATGCCAATAGCGCCATCATCCGCTGGAAGCGCGATGGCCGAATCACTTTCTTCAACGAGTACGCCCAGTCCTTCTTCGGTTACAGCGCCGAGGAGGTCATCGGCAAACCGGTGGGTTTGCTGTTGCCGCCAACCGATTCAGCGGGGGGCGACTTGAGCGCACTGACCCTGGACATCGTCACCAACCCGGAGAAGTACCTCAACAACGTCAACGAGAACATCTGCCGCGACGGACGGCGGGTGTGGATGGCTTGGACCAACAAACCGATCCTCGACGATTCGGGAGAGGTATCGGAGATCCTGGCGATTGGAATGGATGTCACGGAACACAAACGAGCCGAGGCCGTCCGCGAGCAACTGGCAGCCATCGTGGAGTCCTCGGATGATGCCATCCTCTCAAAAGATCTCGCGGGCACGATTCTGAGTTGGAACTATGGCGCGGAGCGACTGTTCGGCTACCGCGCGGAGGAGGTCATCGGCCGTTCCATCAGTCTGCTGGTCCCACCCGATCGGCAGGCTGAGGAGGATATGATCCGGAAACGGCTGCGGAAAGGCGACCGGGTCGAGCATTTGGAGACGGTGCGGTTGACGAAGGATCAACGGCAGATCGAAGTGCTGGTGACCTCATCGCCTCTCAGAGACGCGCAGGGGCGTGTCATTGGCGCATCGAAAATCGTCCACGACATCACCGAACGCAAGCGGGCCGAAGAGGCGCTACGCGCGAGCGAGCAGCGGTATCGGATGCTCTTCGACAGCATGCAGGAAGGATTCTACCTGTCACAGGTCATCTTCGATAACGATGGCAAGCCCTGCGATATCCTGTACCTGGACGCGAATCCGGCATTTGAACGAATCATGGGCTTACGCCGGGACCAAATCGTCGGCCACCGGGGCAAAGAACTGGTGCCGACCCTGAACCCGGGCTGGCTGGAGACGTTCGGCCGCGTGCAATTGACCGGGGAGCCGACCCAGTACGACAGCTACTCTGAGCAATTCAAGACCCATTTCGAAGCCTTCGTATTCCGCCCCGCCCCAAACCAATTCGCCGTGTTGGTCACCGACATCACCAAGCGCAAGCGGACCGAGGAGGCACTGCGTTTGTCCGAGGAGAAGTTTGCCCTTGCCTTTGCCTCCAATACAGCCGCCATTGCCCTGACGCGTCTGAGTGACGGGCGGTTCATGGAGGTGAATGACACCTGGTTGGCGATGAACGGTTACCGTCGGGAGGAGATCATTGGCCGGTTCGCCAACGCCTTGCCCATCTGGCCCACCGGTGAGGCCCGATCTCGTTTCGTTCAAGAGTTGTTGGACAAGGGAGCGATTCGAGGGTGGGAGCAAGAATTTGTCCGAAAATCCGGAGAAATCTACGTTGCGCAATTGTCGGCACAGGTTCTGACCGTACAGGGCGAACAGATGGTCCTTTCGACCCTGATCGACATTACCGAACGCAAGCGGGCCGAGGAGTCTCTGCGAAAAAGCGAGGATCGGTTGCGTCTCGCCCTAGAGGCGTCCGAACTGGGCACCTGGGACCTGGACCTGATCACGGGTATCCCAACTCATTCGTTGCGCCACGATCAGATTTTTGGCTTCGAAGAGGCCCAACCGGAGTGGTCGCTAGACATCGCACTCCAACATGTGCTGCCGGAGGATCGCCAAAAGGTCAGAGAGGCACATGTGCGTGCCGACAAACCGGACGGAATGTCTGTGGAAGCGCGGGTCCGGTGGCCGGACGGCAGCCTTCACTGGATCAACTCCCGTGGGCGGTTTCACTATGACAGCAATGGCCGTGCGGTCCGCATCGTCGGAGTCGTGGCTGACATTACTGAACGCAAACGGGCCGAGGAAGCCCTGCTCAAGAGGGCCGAGGATGCTCTGCGCATGAGCGAGCAGGAATTTCAATCCCTGGCGGAGTCCATGCCGCAGATCGTTTGGGCCACCCGGCCCGATGGGTGGAACATCTATTTCAACCAGCAATGGGTGGATTACACGGGGATGACGATGGAGGCGAGTCACGGCCACGGCTGGAACGCGCCGTTCCACCCCGACGACAAGCAGCGGGCCTGGGAGGCATGGCAACGGGCGACGCAATACAACGAACCGTATTCGCTGGAATGCCGTCTGCGGCGTGCCGATGGGGTCTATCGATGGTTTTTAATCCGCGGCGCGCCGATGCTCGGGGCGAACGGCGAGATCCTGAAATGGTTCGGCACCTGCACCGATATCGAGGAGATCAAGCAAGCCGAAGCCGCGTTGAAGACGGCCAATGATCAGTTGGAACAGCGCGTGGCCGAGCGTACGGCGGCCTTGCGCGAGAGTCATAACCGGTTCAATGTGCTGATCCAAAATGTCGACGCTGGCGTTGCGCTGATTGACGACCAGGGCAAGTTCGCAATCGTGAACCAGGCCTTTCTCCGGTTGTTTGACTTGCCCAGCGAATCGAGCATTAAGAACGTCAATGATCGCGACTGGGGGCAGTGGCAGGTGATTGAAGAAGATGGCAAATTGGTCGACGTTGACGAGCATCCCGTCCGCAAAGCGGCCCTGACGGGCAAAGTTGTTCGAAACCGGCTCGTGGCAGTCAGATCGCCTTCGCACGAGAGCCTGAAGTGGATGTTGATCAGCGCCGATCCCATTCTGAAACCGAGCGGCCAAATCGAAGCGCTGATCTGCACTTACCATGACATCACCGATCTCAAACGGGCTCAAGAGGCCGTGCAGTCCTCATTGCGGGAGAAGGAAGTCCTGTTGAAGGAGATCCATCACCGTGTGAAGAACAACATGCAGGTCATTTCCAGCCTCGTCAGCCTTCACACCGATAAGTTGGAAAATCCGGCTTTACGCGGGGTGTTCGACGATTTACGCAACCAGGTCCGGGCCATGGCGCTGGTCCATGATAAGTTGTACCAGTCCGAAAGCCTGGCGAGTATCGATTTTGCCGAATACGCCCGCAGCCTGCTCGTCTCGCTCTGGCGCGCGTATGGCGAGACAGCGGCCAAGGTCCGATTCACACTGGACATTCCGCCCGTGGCCTTCTCGATCGAGACGGCTGTGCCGTGCGGATTGATCTTGAACGAACTGGTCACCAACGCCCTCAAACACGCCTTCCCCGACCGCACCGACGGACACCTCACGGTGGCCTTAAACGCCACCGAACCCGATGGGACCCTGTGCCTCCGCGTCAGTGACAACGGTATTGGCTTTCCCCCTGGATTGGATTGGCGGCAAACGCCTTCCCTGGGCTTGCACTTGGTGCAGTTATTGATCGGGCAACTGGGTGGCACGGCGAATGTGCGCCACCAGGACGGCACGGAGTTTCAGATCACTTTCAAGCCCGAGTAACCTGCAATAGTTACTGGACATTAAAGACGTTAATGTCAACAATGCGCCCATGAAAAAACTGATGGGCAAGTTCCTGTCCGGTTTATATACGGAATTGGGTGAAAGTTTTTTTGACCATATCCCCATGGGAATGGTGTTTGTCGGGCAGACGGGCCAAATTCTTCACGCCAATCATACGTTTTGCGATTTTCTGGGTTATTCACTGCGAAAGATGACAGCGGCGTTTTGATATTGGGATAAAAACGCCGATCAGAAAGTGGATGTTCTTCTTTTGGGTATTCTTTAGAATTGGTCGACAGACCCTCTTCTTATTTTCTTCCGTTGGTATTTTCT
>Ga0073936_10012245_pt1 | contig 10245 bp, 12 predicted proteins | sample AliMusrvi5mmetaG_FD_87041 | JGI IMG/M metagenome (GOLD analysis project Ga0073936, IMG submission 87041) | Freshwater lake bacterial and archeal communities from Alinen Mustajarvi, Finland, to study Microbial Dark Matter (Phase II) - Alinen... | ecosystem: Environmental > Aquatic > Freshwater >... | reverse complement strand
TTCGGGAGGCTACCTACACTTACGGCAGCCTCATGGAACAGAAAGCCTTCACGATAAGCATCCCCCCAGAGCATTACGCGAAGCAGGCTGATTTCATCGGTCTGGTATCGGGGAAAGATACGGACAAATTTGTAGCGACGGGACTTACACCGATGAAAAGCGACGTGGTAAACGCTCCGTATGTTGATGAGTTTCCCTTGGTCCTGGAGTGTAAGGTTATCCATTACCACAAGATTGGCATCCACACACAATTCATTGGTGAAATTCTGGACATAAAGGCGGACGAGGAGGTTTTGGGTGAAAAGGGCCCTGAGATCGAAAAGATAAAGCCGTTTATGTGGGCCCCTGACTCTCATCGAGGTTATTACGCCGTCGGTCGGCATCTTGGCAAAGCGTTCTCGATTGGCAAAAAACCAAAATAGTCTCTTCATGTGTACTGACATCAGGGATGCTCAGAAATGTAATATCTAGAACCAAATCTGACATTTCTATGTTGTCGGATGACGTCCCGTCTATTACATTCCGAGCAAGCAAAGATCCACGGGTTGGCTACATCTTGTCTTTTTCTTTTACTGAATTCGCCTCTGTTTGAAGGGTCTTCAGCCCGTCAGCCACCTTCTTGTGGCCTTCCTCGATCATTTTTACGCCTTCTGAGGTGTCTTTTTCATTCTTGATCATACTATATCCGCGCATCATCATGGCGTGTCCTTCATGTATGGATTTCTTGGAACCAGTAAATTCCTTGTCCTTCTTGGCCCATGCGCCTTCACAGTTGGCCATCATTTTATGCCCTTCCAGCATCATCTTCATCCCGGCTTTATCCTTTTTGCCATGAGCAATTTCAAAGCCTTGCATGAATGTATCAGAGCCATTTTTCATCATTTCGGTTGGGTCAGTGTGTTTTCCTTTGGATGAATGAGGTTTCTTGCTCTTTGTGTCAACCGGCGCAGGTTTGTGATCAGCAGGGGGCATAGTGGCTTCAGGAAGTTTGACGTTTCCCTGTTCCGCAACTGCCAAATGAGGTATCGCAAGCCCAAGAACAACCGAGAAAAAAATCGCTGTAAAAATAGCCACGACTTTACCAAAACGGTTCTGTTTTTCCATTCTCGAAATCCTTTTTCTGAAGTTTAGGATCATGGTCTACATGGCCCCACGAAAAGGTCGTATTTGTTTTCCTTTCGCTGCAACGGGCTCAAAGTTTGCCATAACTTATTTCGGTGACAACGAGTCACATCGTTTGTTTCCAAGAGATGAAAATATTGGCGTCGAGCTTTTAAGCCAAGTAAACAACGTCACAGGTACTTGGTACTTGGTAAAATTGTCACGAATCGTGATTTGTGATAATGTAACAAGAAAGTATGCTCTTCATAATGAGTAGTTCTTTCCTTTTGGCGAACTGCTCAAAAGGGGACGGAAATGCGAACGCGGTTATTTCAATGCTTTCTTATTCTAGCTCTGGTCTCGATTGTTATCCCGCAAAGCTGTTGGTGTTCGAACGCAGAGGATTATTTCCGCGAAGGTTATGTAGCCTCCATGAAGAGGGAATGGAATTTGGCCATCGACTTCTTCAACAAGTCGATAGATCTTAATCCCGATAACCCTGGATTTTATGTACAGAGGGCTTCCGCCTATCAGATGACCGACAGGGTCGATGACGCTATACGTGACTATGAAACCGCTTTGAGACTGAGGCCCGATTATTATCTGGCAATGGAATATTTAGCCGGTCTCTATGAAACCAGGAATGAGCATTCAAAGGCGCTCGAAGTGTACAACCGGGCCCTTCCATTGATACGGGATTCGAAATGGCGCTCAATAATTCAGTGGAAGATCTCTGAAGCCAGGAAAAAAGCCGCCAATGTGAGGGCGGATCAGGGCAGGCAGACAAACAGATAGGGAGTGCCGGTTCCTATCTCAACGCGTCGACAATTTTTATTCCAGCGGCTCTAATCGCGGGCAACATACCCCCAACCAGCCCCATAGCCGTGGCAAAAACCATACTCTTGATGAACACCGGCAGGGTCAGTCTGAAAGAGAACGCTATCTCTGAAAAAGTTTCCCAGTTTAGTGTGGATATCGTAAGAAGCTGAAGAGAAGAACTGGCCAGTGTTCCCAAGGATCCTCCAAGAATACCGAGGAAAAGGGATTCAGTCAGGAAAGCTACCAGTATGTTGTGACGGCTGAACCCAATCGCCCGAAGAGTTCCGATTTCTCGTGTACGGTTTGCTACGGCTGAATACATTGTAACCATGGCGCCAAGAACAGCCCCGACGCTAAAGAAGAGAGTCATGGCAAACCCGAGTAACCTGATGAACTTGGACATCATTTCAGACTGCTCTTTGTAAAAATCTACCTCCCGTTTTACCTGTATACTGAGTCTCGGGTCCTTCTCGAGTTGGTCTTTCAGTTCTTTGAACCTCTTCTGACCAGGGACGCGCATTACTACCACCGAATAACTGTTACGACGGAATGCAGACATGATTTGGTCGCCATCAGCCCACAATTCGCTGTTAAATGCGGTGTTGCCGGCGTCAAAGATCCCGACCACTTTCCAGGAAACCATTCCTAATCTTAACATCTCTCCAAGTGTCGCTCCCTCAATCCCTTTCGATATGTTCATCCCGGCCATAACTTCATAACTGCCGGGCTTGGGAGTCCTTCCGGACAGTAGTTTGATTTGTGGGCGTAATTCAAGAGAATGTCTTGACGTTCCGCGAATTACAACATTGGTCGGGTTTGCCGTCTTTCTCTTTGGCAAGGTCACCAGCACCAAAGTTTCTTTCGCTGCTACTGGGTCTCCTTTTGAGTCTTCTTCGACTTCCGGTTGAACTTCTATTATGTCAGCCTGTTTTCTCTCTATTGAGCTTGAAACTTCGGTTTCCGCAGCGCCCCTCAATACAATAACGTTGTTGGGCGAACCGCTATCCACCAAAGTCTGTTCCAATCCTTCCGCCAGCATCATTACCGCCGAGAACACAAAAGTAACCAATGCCATTCCTCCGGCGGTCAGAATGGTTGTAAACTTTCTGTTCGACAGATTCCGTATGCTGTAATTTAAAGGGACCGCCAATGTTGGCGTGCCTCCCAGTCCGACATGAATATGAATGTCTTTCGAAAAGAGTGGGAACTCTGGGAATGGATGATTGTCTTTGTTTCTCCGGGCTTTTACAGAAGAATTATTGTAGTAATTCTACGACTCAATGTTATAAAAGCCCAGGAGAAACTCGATTAAACCAGTTCTCTAAATCTTTTCAACTATAAGGGCGTGCCCCATACCACCACCCACGCACAACGTGGCCAGCCCAAATTTCGCATTTGGCTGTTTCTTGAGTTCATACAATAAAGTCGTCAGGATCCTGGCTCCAGAAGCGCCAATTGGATGACCAAGCGCAATAGCTCCGCCATTCAGGTTAACCTTGTTCATGTCCAGATTCAAATCCCTGGCGACCGCCAAGGCTTGAGAGGCAAAAGCTTCATTGGCTTCTATGACGTCCATGTCCTCGATCTGAAGGCCGGCCTTCGCGAGAGCCTTACGTGTGGATGGGATTGGACCGGTGCCCATGATCTTTGGGTCAACCCCTGCTGAAGCATAGGCGACTATTCTGGCGATGGGTTTATAGCCTTCCTTTTCCGCCCGATCTCTTGACATCACCAATAAGGCGGCGGCCCCATCGTTGATACCGGAAGCGTTACCCGCAGTAACCGAACCATCCTTTTTAAAAGCGGGTTTCAATTTGCTTAGGACTTCCTTTGTGGTCCCAAATTTCGGATGTTCATCAGTGTCGAAAATCTTGGGCTCACCCTTTCTTTGAGGAATCGGAACTGGAACAATTTCGTCCTTGAATCTTCCTTCCTTGATTGCCTTTTCCGTGAGGGTTTGGCTGCGAAGGCTAAACTCGTCTTGTTGTTCGCGGGTTAGTCCATAGTGGTCGGCCACGTTTTCTGCGGTCATCCCCATATGATAATTGTTGAATATTTCCCATAGACCGTCTTGAATCATCAAGTCAACCAGAGGAGTGTTATTCATCCTCGCCCCCCACCTCGCAGCGGCCGTTGCGTAAGGGGCGGCCGACATATTTTCCGCGCCCCCGGCAATTACTATTTCGGCGTCACCAGCCTTAATAGTCTGGGAAGCGAGAGATACCGCTCTCAGTCCGGAAGCGCAAACCTTGTTGATTGTCATTGCAGGAACTTCCATAGGGATGCCGGATCTTATGACTATCTGTCTTGCGACATTCTGTCCCTGTCCAGCCTGAAGCACGCACCCAAAAATTAGTTCATCCACAGTGGAAGGGTCCAGCTTGTTTCGTTTAATAATCTCTTTGACCACTATTGATCCGAGTTCTACTACGGGAATAGTCTTCAACGCTCCGCCAAAAGATCCCACAGGGGTGCGGATAGCGTCCACAATTACAACTTCTTTCATAAGATTGACCTCCAAAAATTGAACTAATCGACATTTGGCGGAAGCAGCGCTTCCGGTATCTGCATTTTTTTCTCCCTGTAATAACGGATTGCTCCAGGATGCAATGGAGCTACCAATCCGACCAGAGCGTTCTCCAATGATACGCCCTTAAATGCCGGGTGAAATTTGGCCAACTGATCAACATTTTCAAAGAGGCTCTTTGTCAGGTCATAGATAACTTCCAAATCCAGTGATGAGGTTGTTACAAGGAGTGTGTTCTGTCCTACGGTGTTCACCGGTATGCGTTGACCAGGATATGTTTCTGGAGGAATAACAATCCTTTGACATGTTGTCCAGCCACGTTCCTTCACGGCCTGGAGTTCTGTGTCTGTTATTTCAATAAAGCTGAACAATTGAGGACTTGGCTGCAGAAGATTTGTCACTAGCGCCGATGGAATCGCTGAAGTCACCTCAGCCGACTGAATTGTCCCAAGCCTCAAAGATTCAACAGCGGAACCGTAATTCATGAATTTCAGCTTGATGTTATGTTTAGGGTCCTTGTTAATGCGTAAAAGCATTTCCGTAGTGAATCTGTTCCCGCTTTCAGGCAAGCCGGTGGCGACTGTGAGACCTTCCAGGTCGTCAAGGCTGGAACTCCTGTTTTTATCTGATCTAATGATCAAATGAGCGGCTTCAGGCCAGAGGTTTGAAATACTTCTCAACTCACTATTGATCTTATTCTTGAAATTACCGGCTCCTTTATAAGCCAAGGAACACGAGAGGGCGTCAACCAGTATCAGCTCTGCGTCCTGAATTCTGATTGCCTCGATATTTTCTCTGGCCCCTTCCGATATCGCTCCGGATACTCTTATTCCGAGTTTTCTCAGTTTAGTGGTCCAGAGCGAAGCCATCGCCAATCCGAGTTGATGATAAGACCCGCCGGGCATACCCGTCACCATCAACAGAGAGATACGGGACCCTGTCGAACCCGATTCGGCGCGGGAAGTTGCGGCGGTTCCTCCGATAGTGACAATACATGCAGTAAGAAACAAGATTGTTAAAACCATGAACATCTTATTCGGGGCTTTTCGCAAAAATGGATTCGATTTCTGAAGCATAAAATTCTAAAACCAGAGGTGTGTTCTCACACGGGGACTCAAAGTATAAAATGAGCGCCCCTATCAGGGTAGTAGATTCTAGTTTAAAAACAGAAGTTTGAAAAGCCGCTTTTTTATTTGGGTGTTTCCAGACTCTGTGGATTGGTTTAGATTTATGCGGTGAAACTCTTTTACAGATTATGATTGACAGCAGCCGGCGGAAACGGTTGATGTTACCGCTAACACCCTGATTAAATTACTCAAACCCAAGACGTCGGACATTGGGTAACCACAGTCTTGCAAAATGTGAGGTAAAAAATGTTTGAATTCTTACTCTCGGAGGATCAGAAAAAGGTGCGTGACGAAGCTGGAGAACTCGTCAAATGGGTCCCTCGTAAGATGATTCTAGACATGGACAACGATAAGATAAAATTCCCGACGGAATTTCTAAAAGAAGCGGGCAAGAGAAATTTGCTCGGCACCAGGTATCCAAAACGCTGGGGCGGCCGGGACATGAATTGGGTCACAACAGCGGCAGTAATGGAAGAAATTGGTACCCTGGGATACATCTTTTCGTGTGTATTTGGGGTTGGAGCGGAACTTGTTTGTGACGCCATAATTTTACATGGTTCAGATTTTCTTAAAGATAAATATGTTAAACCTTTACTTCGAGGAGACATTTTTGCGGCTGAATGCTTGACAGAGCCACGCGGTGGTTCGGATTTTTTCGGTACCTCGTCCATTGCGGAGGACAAAGGCGATCATTTTCTGTTAAATGGACAGAAAAGGTTTATTGTAGGAGCCGAGGGAGCTGATTATTTTCTTGTTTACGCGAAAACCGACGCTACTGCCGAGCCGCACAAGGCGCTGACTTGCCTTGTAGTTGATCGTGGTCCAGGCGTGGATGTCAAATATGTTTACGGTTTGATGGGGTGCCGCGGTGGTGGGGCTGGACGAATTGTCTTCCGTGATGTCAAGGTGCCAAAGGAGAATGTGGTTGGCCGGCTTAATGGAGCATACTCAGTCTTTAACACTATGATGATTCCAGAGAGATTGGGTACAGCGGCCATGACAATAGGGGCAGCTAGGCCCGCCCTGGAAATAGCCGCCAGATATTCCACCAGGAGAAAGGCGTTTGGAAAGACGATAAACCAGTTCCAGGGAGTCAGTTTTCAGATCGCCGAGGCTTCAACATTGCTGGATGCGAGCCGAGCGCTCGTATATGCGACTTGCATGGCGGTTGATTCAGGACAAAGTCCCAACCTGGTCCGGAAGATGGTGTCGGAGACCAAGAAATTTGTCACAGAATCATGTCAAAAGGTTTCTCACATAGCAATGCAAGTTATGGGAGGGATTGGCTACACCAACGTTTTCCCGATTGAGAGAATTTTTCGTGATCTCAGGCTTGCCTCAATATGGACCGGCACAAATGAAGTCATGTCCGCGATCGTAGCCAATGAGTATTATAAGGAACTGACCAGGGTCAAACAGGAAATACGAGATTACGAAGCTGATTCTGAGGCGGCGAATGAGCTCGAAGAGAAGATCTTCGAGTAGACGACTTTCTTAGAATGATCGGACTGAGCTATTATAACTTCTAAAGTTTCGCTAAAGGAGCAGATTAATGAAAAAGGTCGCTGTAGTAGGCTGTGGAGCGTACATGGAAAGTGGTTATGGCTGTCCTGGCGAGTGGAGATGCCTCAAGGCCGCGGCAATGGGTGAAGGAAGCTTTGAAGAGCCGTCTTCGGTTGTTTCATTCGTGAGTTGCGAATGTCCCGGTAGATCTGTGATTCCAACTTTGGGGATGGCTGCCAAGCTTTCTGAGATAAAACCGGATGTGATTCATTTCAGCACCTGCATGGCGTCGGCAAAGCCCGAATGTCCATACTTCAAACCAGAGGAATTGGCGAAGATGGTTGAGGCCAAAACCGGAATCAAGGTGATTCTGGGAACACACGATTATCACTAACTCCACGTCTTGGCATTAATAGTATTATCATGTTTAAATTCAAAGTGTTGATCTATTTTTATTAAGTTATTATTCCGGATGTATGATAAGATGTTGATTGATTTGGGATCGGACGGTGAATAATTTTGATTTCGCTCAGCCTTTTACGCCTTGCAGTGATTTTGTTCAGCGTCGGTGTACTTTGTTCTTGTGGCGGCAAGATAGCCAAGACTGGAATAGGTTTTGTCGGTGATGTGAACGATTGCGGGGTTTTCAGATTATCTCACTCTGATGGTTCTCAATCGTGGAAACGGCTGCAACCAGACAGCAGCAGAAAAGACCTCAAAACCGTTCAACAAAATACTATGAAGCCGGCAAAATATGTTGAGACTCCGAAAGGCGGAACTCTGACATTTCAAGACGGTTTGACGGTTGTTTACCAGGACATCAAATAGGAAGTCCGTCGAGCTAGTGATATATAAATCAATTTGATCAAAATACATGCATGATTGGTTGCATCTTAGACCTTCAAGAGGCATCTTATAGAATTAGAACGTCTGCTGGAGGATTATGTTAATGCCCATTTACGAATACAGATGCGAGAACTGTGATAACGATTTTGAAACTCTGGTTTTTGGAACGGAAGATATTTGTTGCCCTAAATGTAAAGGACCAGTGGAGCGCGTTATGTCCTGCTGTAGTTTCAAGAGCGGGGCTGGTGATTTCAAATCATCCTCGGGTTCAGGAAAATCAAGTTGCGGGACATGCTCTTCGACCTCATGCGCTTCCTGTCATTAGAACGGAGGCCCATGTTTATTAAGCGGAGGCGCAGAAAATGAGTCAAACAGAAAGCTACCACTTAAGACTTCAAAGACAAATCGATTGTCAACTCGAAGTAAAACCGAAAGATGCCTTGGTTGCTTGGGAAAAGTCCGGATGGAACGAGGAGTCAGGGACTGATGGTGATGAAGCGCCACTCAAATACCTGGCGTTGGTTTTGTTGGAGGCGATAGAGAGTCGGTCAGTAAGGCTATCAATTGACAGGGAAAGAGGAGTTACTATTTTTGGGGACTCAACCTACATGTTGCCCAAAGCGCCGTCTATGTACATAGCAAGAGGTTTGGAAATCCTAAGAGAAATAGCTGGTATGGATAGTCCTGATGCCTTGGGAAGAATATCGCTTGGTATTCGGAACGACTCCCTGGAACTGATTATACAAAAAGAAGCCGGTCTCCACATAATAAATATCCCAGGTGTCTAGTGCGACCATTTGGTTTTAATATATGGCGCGCCGGTTTCACCGTTAATTTTATTTCAAATCATGTTTTTTCAATTCTTTGGCCTCATTCCAATACCTCTCCATTTCATCCAGGGTGGTTTGGGGCCAAGTTTTATCTTCTTTAGCCAACTGTTGTTCAATGTGTTTGAAGCGGCTTTCAAATTTGTCTGTAGTTTCATTCAGGCAGGCCTCTGAGTTTATTCCAAGTTTACGTCCCACATTAACCATGACAAAAAGTATGTCCCCTAATTCATTGCGAATGTGGTCAATTTGCTCCGTTTCAAGAGCTTCCTTAAATTCCTGAATCTCCTCGTCTATCTTTGGCAGCATGTCTTTGACGTCTACCCAGTCGAAACCGACCCGCGACGCTCGAGAAGATATCTTTTGGGCCCTGTTTAGGGCCGGGAGCGAGCGCGGAATCCCATCCAGAACGGACTTTCTCATCTTTATCTTTTCTTCTGACGCTTTGATCTTCGTCCAATTTTCAATGACTTCTTTGTCGTCAGCTACAGAAACGTCACCGAAGACATGTGGATGCCGGCGTATCATCTTGTCCACAACCCTGGCTAATATTTCGCCGACACTGGAGTTTCCTGTTTCTTGAACCATACAGCACAAAAATGTTACCAGGAAAATCAGGTCACCCAGTTCTTCCACGACATCATCCATGTCCGAGTTGTTAATCGCATGCGCCAACTCATGATATTCTTCGAGAACATACGGGTGAAAGCTCTTGAGTGTTTGTTTCCTGTCCCATGGGCAGCCATTCGTAGACCGGAGCGACTTGATGAGATCCGTCATCTGAACGAAGATGGAACCAGGTTCTTCATTCGATTGTGATATGGACATGAAGTTATTCCCCAATTTCTTAATAAATCTTAAATCAGATCACAATAAGTATTGTTGTTCGGGACAGTTCCAGTCTAAAAAGCCCATGTCCCGTTGGTGGAAACTATTTTGGACCTGTTGTCGACTTTGTTAATCTAATATAATACTCAAAGCAACAGATTTTCAGATTTCCGGAATCCGAAAGGCGACGATCGCCGTCCACGCAGGCTCTTTATTGAAGGGTATCATTAATTATGTCCTCATGAGCCTTGACTGGAAAGTATTATGGCCTTAAATGATGCAAGAGTACCGAAGCTGGGAATTTTAAATATTATGGCGGGTTAATCCCGGAGGACATTTGACTTCAGAAATAATGACGGACAAAAATTACTCGCCCAGACGTATAAGTTTCGACAATATCGAGGCCTTTCAGGCGTTAGTTGGGGAGTTCAACAAGAACATAAAAAGAATAGAAAAACTTTTAAAAGTCAGCATATCTGTAAAGGGAAACAGTCTTAGCATAGAAGGAGACACTCCTGTCGATGAATTGGCTGAACGCCTCATCAAGCAATTGTACTCGCTTGTTCGGGAATCTTACCCCATCCATCTAGCCGATATAGATCAGGGGGTCAAGATGCTGTGCATGGACCCCGGCGCCAAGATACGAGAAGTCCTCAAAGAGGTCATC
>Ga0073936_10012243_pt1 | contig 10246 bp, 11 predicted proteins | sample AliMusrvi5mmetaG_FD_87041 | JGI IMG/M metagenome (GOLD analysis project Ga0073936, IMG submission 87041) | Freshwater lake bacterial and archeal communities from Alinen Mustajarvi, Finland, to study Microbial Dark Matter (Phase II) - Alinen... | ecosystem: Environmental > Aquatic > Freshwater >... | reverse complement strand
TCCTTCGTCCATCTTCGTCATAGATGAGGCCTTCGCAGGCTTTGTTGACGGTCTATCAAGCATGACTCACAGGAGACCGCCAAATGTCGTCATTCTTCTCTCTCTCACAAAGCTTTTTGCCATTCCCGGACTGCGGCTGGGTTGTGCTTTTGCCGACAAAACGATTGCCGCGAAACTCCGTAGCTGGCTGCCGCCATGGTCAGTAAATACCCTCGCCCAGGCCGCAGGCGCGGCAGCGCTCAAAGACACCGAATATTTGAGAAACACTGTTAAACTCGTGACCGAGCAACGTCATAAATTGATGGAAAATCTTCGTTCCTTGCCAAATCTCACAATTTATCCCGGAGAAGCAAATTTCCTTCTCGCAAGAATCGATCGGGACGATATTACATCCACCCTCCTTGCCGGGCGACTGCTGGCGAAAGGAATTGCCATCAGGGTCTGCTCAAATTTCAAGGGGCTCGATGAGAGATTCTTCCGGGTGGCAGTCCGCACCGAAGCAGAAAACAACCGGCTCTGTGATGAACTTGCAAACATTCTTGATAACACAAAAAGAAGGCCGGCAAGAAAGCAGAAAACTCCAGCAATTATGTTCCAGGGAACAGGTTCCAACGCAGGCAAGAGCATCCTGACAGCAGCTTTCTGCCGCATTCTCCTTCAGGACGGGTTCAGGCCAGCCCCTTTCAAATCGCAAAACATGTCGCTGAACTCATTCGTCACAAAAAATGGAGAAGAGATGGGCCGGGCGCAGGTTGTCCAGGCACAGGCATGCCGGCTTGATCCCGATGTGCGGATGAATCCCATTCTTCTCAAACCGAATTCAGACACCGGTTCACAGGTGATAGTCCGCGGAAAGCCCGTAGGCAACATGGATGTTGACCAATATATCCGGTATAAGCCGGAAGCGTTCAGAGCTGCAATGGAGGCATTCGATTCACTGGCTTCGGAAAACGAAGTTATCGTCATGGAAGGCGCAGGCAGTCCGGCCGAGGTCAACCTGAAACACCATGACATTGTAAACATGAAAATGGCCGCCTACGCCGGTGCACCGATACTAATCGTCGGGGATATTGATCGCGGCGGCGTATTTGCAGCCTTTGTCGGAACAATGGAAACTCTTACAGAGTGGGAACGCGCGCTGGTTGCCGGGTTTATAGTCAACCGCTTCCGTGGCAACCAGGAACTGCTGAAAGACGCTCTGGTTTACACACAACAGCATACCGGCAGGCATGTCCTCGGCGTAGTCCCGTATATTCACAAACTCGACCTGCCAGACGAAGATTCGGTAACCTTCAAGGCACAACTCTCTTCAACCTCAAATCATTCTCCCGACAGCGTGGACATAGCAGTCATTGATCTGCCTCATATTTCCAATTTCACCGATTTCGATGCATTCAAGCTTGAGCCGGATGTCTCGCTCCGCATTGTGCGCTCCGTCGCAGAACTCAGCCGCCCTGACGCCCTCATCCTGCCGGGCAGTAAGAATGTAATCGGTGATCTGTCATATCTGAAGAAATGCGGGCTTGCGGCGGCAATCACAGCTTGCGCGGCGGATGGCAAAACCGAGGTAGTCGGCGTGTGCGGCGGATACCAGATGCTTGGCGAATCCATCGGCGATCCTCATAAAATCGAATCGGCAGGCATCTCAACACCTGGGCTTGGCATCATGCCAGGCTCCACCATGTTAATGCCTGAAAAAGTTCTCACACGGATGGAAGCCCGCCATAACGACTCGGGCCTGATGCTCACAGGATACGAAATACATCATGGCCAGACCCGGCTTGAAGGAAGCAAGCCTCTCGTTCTGAGAAACGACGGAGAAGTCATCGGCAGTTCAACCGCCGACGGCAGGATATGGGGCACCTACCTTCACGGCCTGTTCGATACCGACGCGTTCCGGCGCTGGTTTATCGACCGTCTCCGCTCCCGGCGCGGCCTGAAGCCGGCCGGCAAAATCATGGCCACATACAACCTGGAGCCCGCCATCGACAGGCTGGCAGCCATTGTCCGCGAGAATATTGATGTTAAAGAAATTTATCGTCTGGCAGGCCTGTAATGAGACTTGAATACATGGTAACAGCCGCCTTTGTGCTCGACCTCATCCTGGGCGATCCGCGCTGGTTCCCCCACCCCGTAAAACTCATCGGACGTTTTGCGGCAATGCTGGAAAATCCACTGCGCAGCTGCATCAGGAACACCCGCGCGGCAGGAGTCATGGCCGTGATTATTGTGCTTGCGGTAACAGGCGGTATTACATTCGGGCTGATTTCCAGTGCCCGGTTGATTTCACCGCTCACTGGAGATATAGTGTCCATTCTTCTCCTTTACATGACGTTTGCCGCACATGATCTCGCCCGTCACAGCCACAATGTGTACACAGCGCTCCGCGAAGGCGATCTGCCCGAGGCGCGGCGGCGTGTTTCTTTAATGGTCGGACGCGACACCGCAAACCTCAGCGAAGGCGAGGTAACGCGCGGGGCTGTGGAGAGCGTGGCGGAAAACCTGGTGGATGGCGTTACAGCGCCGATCTTCTTCGCCGTTATCGGCGGCCCAGTGTGTGCAATGCTGTACAAAGCGGTGAATACCCTTGACTCAACCTTCGGCTACAAGGATGAACGGTACATTTTATTCGGCTGGGCCTCGGCCCGGCTTGATGATGCCGCCAACTACATTCCTGCAAGACTCACCGCGCCATTGATCTCGCTGGCAGCCGCATTGCTTGGCCTGAGACCAGTCAATGCATTCAGGATGTTTCTCAGGGATGGACGAAAGCATCCCAGCCCGAACTCCGGACTCTCAGAAGCTGCCGTCGCCGGCGCTCTTGGAATTCAACTTGGCGGGACAAACTACTATTCCGGAGAGCCGTCGGACGGACAACTGATGGGCGATCCGATCATCCCCATTGACCGCAGGTCAATCATCCGGGCCAACGCCCTGATGCTTGTTACCGCTGTCATAGCCGTCATGCTTTTTACAGCCGTAAGGATAACAATTGGTCAAATACTTATTTTCACTTAACAAAATCGGAAATTTGTTTAATGATTCACTATGTGTAAACTGGGGAAAATCAACTTGAGTTAGGTTCATAGCGCGATAAATTGATAATATGACAACCAAAGAAATAGCAATTCAAACGATCGAACGGCTTCCTGATAACACCACATGGGATGAGATACAGGAACGAATAGACTTCGTCGTTGGCGTACGCAAGGGACTCCGCGAATTGGATGAGGGGAAAGGTATCCCTCATTCACGAGTGAAGGAGGAATTCGCAGAATGGCTTTCGCGCTGATCTGGTCGCCAACGGCCAAACTCGATCTATGGGATATTCTTTCGTATATCGCAGACTTCAACACCTCCGCTGCGGCACGCTTTGGACAGAACGTGTTCAACACGGTGGAGCGCTTAATTGACTTCCCAGAGTGTTGTGACTGATTTTGGTGATAATACAATCCGTGAAATCATCCATAAGCCTTGCAGAATCGTGTATCGGATCAACGTTAATAACCGGACTATTGAAATTGCAAGGATATGGCATGCTTCAAGAGGGATACCTGCGATATAGATTGGCAACCACACCTCGGAAGGCAAGTTAACTCTTCAGCTCAGGTTATGGATAATTTTTGCCAGTGCTTGCCTGAATTCGGCATTGATTAAGATTCAAGGAAGTAGTACCTATTTTCATGAAATGCTGAGTTAAGTTATTCAGTTTTTGAAGCGAATTGCTTCTTGAATAAAGGGGATGAAATGAAAAGGCTTCGGGTTTATCTCGATACATCGGTCATCAACAAACAGATCCAGATCAATGCGCTAAATGAGAAACTGGGGTATCTCAGACGGTTGAACCTGTTAACACCATTGGGAGTGATGAGCAATGAAGACAAAGGCGAGTAAAGCACTGAAAGAAGTCTGGGCGATGAAACAGGCGGCCTTCGAAGAGACGAAGCACCTGAGTGGCGCGGCGTACTTCAGACACATCCACGAACGGGTCGCACGGATGATTCCAGGTGTTGAGTATCGCCCCACCAATGCACAAACTGCCTCAGCCTTGGCGGAATCCAGAGCCATTTACGGATCGCGAAATAAGTAAACAGATAGTGCTTGTGATGGGGTATTGAACGCAGCACGTTTGGCGGCATGCGACAGATTGGAGTTGCAGAAATCGGGAGTGTCGGTCTGCCCGCCGGTAGTTTTGGAGCTAAAAAAACTTAGAACGGCTTTAGAATGCTAGTTGCTAGGCGTGACCCGAATGGCGCATGTGCCTGAGTCAGATGCAACGGCGTATGCATGAGCGAGTTAAGTGCTAAAGTCGGGTTTGCCCACGATAGGAAACGATTTCTTTTCAGTTCTTAATGGGGGACTTACTTACGGGTATCTGAAAGTGATTATATGACTAAGAATGGTGTAGAAATGCCGACGGACGCCATCGATACGTTCTGCCGGAAATGGCGCATAGCAGAACTGGCTCTTTTCGGTTCCGTTCTACGTTCCGATTTCCGGCAAGACAGCGACATTGACTTCCTTGTAACCTTCGCGCCAGATGCGAAGTGGGATCTCCTGGATTTCGTTAACATAAAGGATGAACTGGAAAGGCTCTTCGGCCGTTCAGTGGACTTGGTCGAGAAGAAAGCAGTCCGAAGCCCACTGCTCCGGCGGGAAATTCTGTCTAACAACGAGGTGATCTATGCTGCCTGAAGCGCGAGACCCGGCAGCCATACGAGAGAGGGAAAAAGATCTGAAGAACCCACCCCGGCCTGACGGCCACCCCTCCCAGGAGGGGAACATAAAAGAGTTAATCCCCTCCCTTGGACAAGATGCAGAAGGCCGTTCCGTTCCGGCTCAGATCAAAGCCAAGATCGCAGAGTAGGCAAATATTGATATTGTGCACACATGTGACTACATTACCGGCATGAAGAAGCAATACCCTATATCAGCGGAGAACAAGCGAAAAAAAAGGCATGCGTCGACTCTCACTGTTCGCGAAGCAAGGGCTTGTTTTTCAGAAGTTGTGCGCCAGGCGGAACATGGGACAGAGTTTATGGTAACGTCGCACGGCAAGCCAATGGCCATAATATCCAGGCCCGCAGGACACAACCAGTTTACAGTTGATTGGAAATGGTTGAAATCCATGCCGGTGATTAGCGGCAAACCTCCGTCTGAAACGATCCTCAGACATCAAAGGGACGGACGGGACTGACAATGTACCTGGATTCGGCCATTATTGTAAAACTTGTGGTTCGCGAACCAGACAGCCTGTTCTATGCCGAACAGGTTGATATGCACGATGGTGTATGTTCTTCTGCGCTGGCCATGACCGAAGTATGGTCGGCACTTTGCAGAAAAACGCATGAAGGTTCCATTGACACAAAGACGAAACAACATGCCTGGCGGATCTTCGAGGCTTATCTATCCGGCGGAGCGCTACACCTCCATCCCGTGACGACGCCCATCCTGCGCATGGCAAACCGCATGATTGAACTTTGCTGCGGCAGGGCAGCCGTAAAGTCGCTCGATGCGATCCATCTTGCCACTTGTGAATTCTATGGGACAATGCCGCTGATGACCAACGATAAAATCATGCGCTCAGCCGCAGAGATCCTTGGTCTTGCGTTGGGGCCGGTTATGTCGGTCAGTAAAACACCGAAATAGCAGGATTCCATGATGCAATACGCCACGCTTTGCCATGAATGTCCAATGTCGGACACATTGCGTCCTGCCACCGCCACCTGAGAAGATTTTCGAGCCGTCTCCTATTAAGACTCAACCATTCTATAGCCTATTCCCGGCTCAGTCTTAATCAAGCGGGGTTCTGCCGGATTAATTTCAATCTTCTTTCGCAAATGATTCATATAAACGCGCAGATACTGGGATTGTTCCTCGGAATTTGGCCCCCATACCGTTCGCAAGAGTTGCCGGTGTGTCACGACTTTGCCTTCATTCTGAACAAGCACCCTCAGCAAGGCATATTCCGTTGCTGTAAGATGCACCTCAGTGTCAGCGACAATCACCTTTCGTGAGAGGAAATTGATGCACAAAGAACGTGTCTTATATTCAGGCTGTTCAGGCTCAAGCGGTGAATGCCGGCGAATCGCCCGCAGACGCGCCGTCAATTCCGCGGCATGGAAAGGCTTTGTCAGATAATCATCGGCGCCAAGATCAAGTGCGGCCACTTTATCCTGCACATCCTGCCTGACAGACAGTATCAACACCGGCACTTTGCTCCATTCACGCAGGCGCTTGAGAACTTCCACCCCATCCAGGTCGGGGAGGCCCAGATCAAGGATAATCACATCGGGTTTACGGAAAGCCGCCGCAGCAAGGCCTTCCTGCCCCGACGCTGCTTCAAAAACAACATACCCTTCAACATTGAGCGCAAGTTGAAGCAGTTTTCTGATCTGATTCTCATCGTCAACAACGAGGGCAACAGGTTTGTTTGTTTTGTCCGTCATGGGCTTACAGGAACATCTCTCATTTCCACCGGAATTCTCAAGGTGAAAGTGGCGCCGCGATCAGGATTGTTATGCGTGGTAACCTCGCCTCCAAGCGCCTGCATCAAGCCCCGTACAATAGACAAGCCCAACCCGATGCCGCCAGGAGGCGCCTTTGGTCCGCGATAAAATTTTGCAAAAATTCGTTTCGACTCCTCCGGTGATATTCCAGGCCCTTCATCACTTACCTGCAATATCAGATGGCGTTCATCCGTTTGCGCCGATACACGAATTTCCGAACCCTCCGGACTGTACAGCGCTGCATTGGAAAGCAGGCTGGTAAGCGCCTGTTCCACAATTCCATAATCAATCTTTACGGACGGCACACGATCCGGAATGATCACGCTGACGCGATGCCTGGCCAGTAAATCACCAGCCTGCATACGGGCAGAACTGATTATTTCATCGATATCACACCAAACCGGACTGAATTTGAACCGCCCTGATTCAATACGCGTCATGCTTAATAGGTTTTCGACAATCCTGCCAAGGCGGCCGGAAGCAGTTTGGATTTCCTTCAGAAATAACCTGGCGCTCTGCCCTTCCTTGATGATGTCAAACACAAGGCCCAACTCCGATACAGCAGCCTGAATAACCGAAAGAGGAGTTTTTAATTCGTGCGAGATACAGTCGAAAAGCGTTTTGTAAAGTCTTTCTGATTCTTCCGCCAATTGCGTTCGTCCCACTTCCTGGATAAGCCAGTATCGTTCGATCATAACAGCTATCTGGTCCGCAAATGTCTCCAATAATTCCCGTTCGTCAAGACCAAGCGTCTGCCTTGCGTTGAAATGAACGGTCAAAACACCAACTTTATTTTTTGTTGTTTGAAGAGGCAAATGAAGCGATTCTGCGTCGGGCAGGGTATCTGTAAAGCGACCAGCCGGCTGACCATGCATCATTACCCAGGCAGCCAGACTTTTTTCCTTGTCGTTTATAATCCATGTGCTGGATGAATGGGAGTTGTTGCTCAACTGCCCGTCATCCCCGACAAGTATTATGGCTGACTCAGCATTAAATGCATTATGGATCTCTTTAACCGCCCGTTTCAGCCCTTCATCAAGATTAATACTTTCAACAACGCCCTGCGCCAGGCGGTACAATGCCATGGTTCGTTGTTCATGTTTCCGTTCGGACATCTCCTGGAATCTGAGCCGGGCAGTCAATTGCCCGATGACCAGCGCCACGACAAAATACATCATAAACATAAGCAGATCGTGGAGCTGGTTGATCCGGAAGGTAAACAGCGGCGGGATAAAAAGGAAGTTCCACAGCAGCGCGCTCGCTGCTGCAACCACAAGCATGACCCCGCGCCGTAACTGAGTGGCAAGATATACAACCATCGAAAGGTAAATCAAAGCAATGGCCCAGTACCCGGTTAGATCACGCAACACCCAGCAAAGCCCCGTAACACCCGCAACCCATATGGTTCCAATACTCATGTCTGCCAGCAAGGGCCGCAATTCCTGCGATACGAAGAAAGAGGCATGTTCACGTTTCTTGCCTGATTCCGCCCTGACAACGCAGATATCGATGGCTCCGCTATCCCTGATCAGTTGTTCAATCAAAGAACCGCCTTTCAGGAATTCTATAAACGGACTCCTGGTTGATTTACCAACCACGATTTGCGTCACGTTTTCCGCCACGGCTACCCGCAGTAATGCCTGCGCCAGATATTCCCCGGCAGCAGTAATGACATGGGCGCCAAGTTGTCTCGCTATTGAAAGCGTCTTTACAATATGGGCTTTCCCCTGCTCATTAAGCGGAGTTGCAGATTCAACATATACCGCAACCCATGGCGCGCCCAATGCCGCCGCCGATCGCCGGGTCCAGCGAATCAATTCCTCGGAGTATGGACTCGGTCCAACTGCAACCATTAACTTAACATTCGTCTTCCATGGTCCGGAAATCTGACGGACAGCCATTGCGTCGCGCAGATCCTGATTGACATGTTCCGCTGTCAATCTCAGCGCCATTTCACGAAGGGCCGTTAGATTCTCCTGGAGAAAGAAATGGGATGCCGCAGTTCCCGCCATTTCGCCGACATAAACTTTCCCGGCCGCAAGTCTTTCCCTTAACTCCTCTGGCGTCAAATCAACCAGTTGTATTGTATCCGCATGATCAAGAATGGAATCAGGAATCGTTTCTTTTACAGTTACTCCGGTAATCTGCCGGACAACATCCACCCTGCTTTCTATGTGCTGTACGTTCAGTGTTGTATAAACATCAAGTCCTGCATCCAGAAGTTCAAGAACATCCTGGTAACGTTTTGGGTGCCGGCTTCCCGGAACATTGGTATGAGCCAGTTCATCAACAAGAACCAGCTGCGGTCTGCGCTGAAGGACAGCGTCTATGTCCATTTCACGCAAAGTTACACCGCGATACTCAATCGACTTGGCCGGCAAGACTGTCAACCCAGCCAGCAAGCTCTCCGTGTCCTTGCGACCATGGGTTTCCACAAGCGCAACTATGACATCCAAACCCTCTGCTTTACGCTGTTGCGCCGCCCTCAACATGGAATAAGTCTTGCCGACACCGGCACACATGCCAAGAAAAACCGTAAGTTTTCCCCTCTGCTGCTGCGCATCGGTCTGTTTTATTGCCGACAGCAACTCATCGGGATTGGGTCTCTCTGTTTGTATCATGCGGCCACCATACAGCAGTTTGTTTTTTTCATCGAGCAGAATCCCGCCAATATAACCTGCACATCAAGCAGTCAAAAGTCTAAGATAAAAACATAATACACTCACTGGTCGGCATTCCGGCAAAAAAGTTGCTGGTTTTTAATGATTTCCATCAACCGACCGCCGATCATGTATGCTATGGTTCCAATGGCATTGGTGGGCAATGTCACGCTCCTTACGGCCAGTACGGCCAGCAGCGCTGTTCCCTGATGGATCTGTATGTACCGCACACCCAATGCATTCTCATCAACCAGTTCCATCAAATCCGTCGGATGGTCCTTGAGAGACAGTTGGTTTGCAATCTCCCTGGAAATATCAGAGGCCGCAGCCCCCATAAAATGGCGCCATTTCCCTTCACTGTAAACGTGGATCGAGCAGTACTCCAGAGAAAAAATGCGCGTGGCTTCTTCAGCAATTCCAGAGAGTGTGAGCCGATCGTCCGGTATGGACAAAAGCCATACCCCGAAGGCCTTCAATTGCGTCAGAGTTTTGCCCAGTTCATCTGCTCTCGCCTTATTACTGACCGCCGACGAAGTCAGACTGCTGATGGCCACTGCTGTCAGCAGGAATGCCGCCAGCGAAACCCAATCGGAAAAAGCGTCGATGTGGAATGTTCCTACCGGTGGTAAATAGAAATAATTGAAGCAGAGCGTGGCTGCCACGGAGGTCGTGATTGCCACAGCTAGATCGCCTAAAAACGCAGACAAAAGAACAAGGATGAGGAATATGAATGCTGCCGTTGGAGCGTTGGTAATTGTGCCGAACTCAAGCGTCAGCCATGTCGCGCCCAGAATGGCTGCAGCAAAAAAAAAGATCAGCCAAGATCGTCGGAGTGTTGCTCGATGTCTGCTTGCGAAATTCATGATTGTTCATCTCCTTATTTCTTCTCTGGACCGTTCTCCTCGCAGATTCTCCCAGTCTCGCTCGCATCGAGAGCCATGTTCAGGCGTAGGACGTTCACCCGTGCCTCTCCCAAAAACCCGAATTGAGGCTGTTCCACAGCACACCCTACTAAAACGCCGACGGCGGCGGGCGCCAGACCGCGCGCGGCGGCAACACGGGTGATCTGCAATTGCG
>Ga0073936_10012242_pt1 | contig 10246 bp, 7 predicted proteins | sample AliMusrvi5mmetaG_FD_87041 | JGI IMG/M metagenome (GOLD analysis project Ga0073936, IMG submission 87041) | Freshwater lake bacterial and archeal communities from Alinen Mustajarvi, Finland, to study Microbial Dark Matter (Phase II) - Alinen... | ecosystem: Environmental > Aquatic > Freshwater >... | reverse complement strand
TATATTTTCTGGTTTTGCCGACGGGTCGCGCCGGCAGGGAAATACGAAAAAGCCCCGAAGCGTTAGCCGAGGCGTTTCGCGGTGGATTTTGCGCTACTTGCGCAGTTGGAGTTTCTCGAGGACCGTCTGGTAGCGGTCGGCAGCCGTCCGCTTCAGGTAGTCGAGGAGACGCCGCCTTGTGGCGACGAGTTTGAGCAGGCCGCGGCGGGACGAATGGTCCTTCGCGTTGGCTTTGAGATGCCCGGTGAGCTCGTTGATTCGTTTGGTCAGCAGCGCGACCTGAACGTCCGCGCTGCCTGTGTCTTTTTCGTGGAGTCGAAGGATATCGACTTCTGCTTGTGCTGCCTTTGCCATTTTTGTCTGTTTTTTGTGTAAGGGTGGAAGAATCCCATGCCGCGTTCCGGATGGCAAGGGCGAAATTCTTTATTCAGGCCGCTGGCGATGTTTTTTTCGAGAACCTGCGGATGATCACGTAGAAGACCGGCGTGAGGAAGATGCCGAAAAACGTGACGCCGAGCATGCCAGAGAAGACCGCTGTTCCGAGCGCCTGCCGCATCTCCGAGCCCGGCCCCGAAGCGATCACCAGCGGGACGACGCCGAGGATGAAGGCGAACGAGGTCATGAGGATCGGGCGCAGCCGGAGCCGGCAGGATTCGACGACCGCCTCGAAGCGGTCCTTGCCGGTGTCCTCGAGCTGCTTGGCGAACTCGACGATGAGGATGGCATTTTTGCAGGCGAGCCCGACGAGGACGATGAACCCGATCTGGGTGAAGATGTTGTTGTCCATCCCGCGCAGGAGGACGCCGCCGATGGACGAGAGCAGGCTCATCGGCACGATCAGGATGATGGCCATCGGAAGCGACCAGCTCTCGTATTGCGCGGCCAGCGTGAGGAAGACGAAGAGCACGCAGAGCGGGAAAATGAAGAGCGCCACATTCCCGGCGAGGATCTGCTGGTAGGTGAGATCGGTCCACTCGAAGCCCATGCTGCGCGGCAGGCTTTTCTTCGCGAGGTTTTCCATGATCGAGACCGCCTGGCCGGAGCTGACGCCGGGGGCCGTGCCGCCGACGATATCTGCGGCGGGATAGAGGTTGTAGCGCAGGACGGTGGCTGGCGCGGTGATCTCCTTGACGGTGCCGAGCGTGCCGAGCGGCACCATGGCTCCGGAGCTGCTTCGCGCTTTGAGGTTGAGAATGTCGTTCGGCGACTCCCGGAACCTCGAGTCCGCCTGGGCGTTCACTTTATACGACCGCCCGAAAAGCGTGAGGTCGTTGACGTAGGCCGAGCCGAGCGAAATCTGGAGGGTGCTGAAAATGTTGCTCAGCGGGACGTTGAGCGTCTTCGCCTTGACCCGGTCGATGTCGAGGTAGATCTGCGGCGTTCCCGAGCTGAAGCTGGTGAAAACATTTGCGAGGTCCCTGTTGTCGTTGGCGGCGTCAACGAGATTTCGCGTGGCTTCCTCGAGGGCTCCGAATCCCGCTCCGCCGCGGTCCTGCACCATCAGCCGGAACCCGCCCGTGCTGCCGAGCCCGTCCACCGGGGGAGGGCCGAAAACGCCGGTGAGTGCCTGCGGGATCTGCGAGAGAGCGGCGTTGAGCTTGCGCGCGATGGCGGGCCCGCTGAGATCCGCGGATTTCCGGTGCTCGAACCCGTCGAGGATGATGAAGATGGTCGCGGCGTTCGGGAGGTTCGATCCCGAGACGACCGAGAGGCCGTTGATGACGAGCGTGTGGGCGACGCCCGGTGTCCCGCGGATGATCTCGTCGGCCATTGCCGAGATGTTCCTCGTGCGGTTGACCGAGGAGGCATCCGGAAGCTGGACGTTCGCGATGAGGTAGCCCTTGTCCTGCTGCGGGATGAATCCGACCGGAGCCTTCAGAAACCCGAGGGCCGTGAGGCCGAGGAGCCCGAAGTAAACGACCGCGATGACGGCGGTGACGCGGACGAGGCGGGCGACGACCGATCCGTAGAGGTGCTCGGTTTTCTGAAAGGCCACATTGAACCCCCGGAACAACCAGCCGAGCAGCGCGTCGAGCAGGCGGGTGAAAGCGTCCTTCTTTGCGCCCGGCGGCTGGAGCAGGATCGCCGCAAGCGCCGGGCTGAGCGTCACCGAGTTGAACGCCGAGATGATCGTCGAGACGGCGATCGTCAGCGCGAACTGGCGGTAGAATTCGCCCGAGATGCCGGGGATGAAAGCCGTCGGCACAAAGACCGCGGTGAGAACGAGCGCGACGGCGACCACGGCCCCGAAGACCTCGTCCATCGCCTTGCGCGCGGCCTCGACCGGCCCCATGCCGAGGTGCAGGTTGCGCTCGACATTTTCCACCACGACAATCGCGTCGTCCACGACGATGCCGATCGCCAGCACGATGCCGAAGAGCGAAATGTTGTTCAAAGAAAACCCGAACGCCGCCATCGCCGCAAACGTGCCGATCAGCGAGACCGGGACCGCGATGAGCGGGATGAGCGTCGCGCGCCAGGACTGCAGGAAGAGCAGGACGACGAGGATCACCAGCGCGATCGCCTCGAAGAGCGTATGCACGACCGAGGTCACGGACTCCTGAACGAAACCGGTCGTGTCGTAGGCGATCTGGTATTCCAGGCCATCCGGGAAGCGGCCCTTCATCTCCTCCATGAGCGCGCGGATTTTTTTGGCGGTGTCGAGCGCGTTCCCGCCCGGCTGCTGGTAGATCGCGATGCCCACGGTCGGACGCCCGTCCAGCTTGCTGTCGATGCTGTAGTCCCGCGCGCCGAGCTCGGCGCGGCCGACGTCGCGGAGGCGCACGATCTCCCCGCGTTTCCCCTGCTTGACGACGATCTGTTCGAATTCTTCCGGCGTGGTGAGGCGGCCCTGGGCATTGACGGTATATTGAAAGGCGATTTTCGATCCCGCCGGCGGGGCGCCGACGACGCCGGCGGCGACCTGGACGTTCTGTTCCTGGATCGAGGCGACGACGTCCTGCGCGGCGAGACCGCGGGCGGCGAGCTTCTCGGGATCGAGCCAGATCCGCATGCTGTATTCGTAGCCGAAGATGCTGATGTCCCCGACCCCCTGCACGCGGGCCAAGGCGTCCTTGAGCTGGAGGATCGCGTAGTTGCCGAGGTAAAGCGCGTCGAAGCGCTTGTCCGGCGAAACCAGATTCACGACCATCATCATCGAGGCCGACTGCTTCTTGACCGAGACGCCGTTGCGCCGGACATCTTCGGGCAGGAGGGGAAGGGCGAGGTTCACGCGGTTTTGCGTGAGCACCTGCGCGGTGTCGAGGTTCGTGCCGAGCTTGAAAGTCACGGTGAGGCCGTAGGAGCCGTCGCTGTTCGACTGCGACGACATGTAGAGCATGTTCTCGACGCCGTTGACCTGCTGCTCGATCGGCGCGCCGACCGTCTCGGCGACGGTCTTCGCGTCCGCGCCCGGATAGCTGGTTGCGACCTGCACGGTCGGAGGCGTGATCTCCGGATACTGCGCGACCGGCAGCGAGAGCAAGGCGACGCCTCCCACGATCGCGATGACGATCGACAGGACCGATGCGAAAATCGGCCGGGCGATAAAAAAATGGCTGATGTTCACGGCTTCGCCTCCGGGGTCGGCGTGGCCGGAGGGGCAGCGGAGGGAGCGGTCGCCCCGGGGTTCTCGGCGAGGATTCCTCCGGTCCATGGTTTTGTCGTCACCTTCTCGCCCGGGCGGGCCTTCATGAGGCCTTCGACAATCACGTTCTCCCCCGCCTTGACCGGGCCGGTGACGACCCGCCAGCCGTCGTCCTGGATCGCGCCCGGCTCGACGCGGCGGGAGTCGACCGTGCTGTCCGGCTTCACGACAAAAACATACTTCTGCCCCTGGTCGGTGCCGATCGACTCCTGCGGCACCAAGCGGGCCGTGTATTTTTTCCCGGCGGGAAACCGCAACCGGACGAACATGCCGGGCCCGAGCACGTTCGACTTGTCGTCAAAGACCCCGCGGATCGAGATTGTGCCGGTCTCCGTATTGACCCGGTTGTCGGCGAAGTCGATCACGCCCTCGTGAGGGAAATCCTTCTCGTCGGCGAGTTGGAGGAAGATTGCCGAGGGCTTGTGCGGATGGGTTCCGGCGTCCTTGGCGTCGTTGTTGAGGCGGATGAATCGGAGAAGCTGGCGCTCGTCAATGTCGGCGTAGGCATAGACGGTGTTGGTCGAGACGATGCTCGTGAGCGGCATCGGCATGTCCGGGGTAACAAGGTTTCCGGGGGTGACGGACGCCTTGCTGGTCTGGCCGTCGATCGGCGCGGTGATCGTGGTGAAGTCGAGGTTGAGCTTCGCGGTGTCGTAGGCCGCGCGGGCGGATGCGAGGGCAGCCTGCGCCTTCATGAGGGCCGCGGATTTGGCATCGAACTCCTGCGCGGCGATCGCGTTTTTTTCGCGCAGCGCCTTGGATCGGGAAAACTCGATTTCCGCGAGTTTGAGGTCGGCCTGCGCGCTGTTGTAGTTGGCGGTGGCGCGGTCCAGGTCGGCCTGGTAGGGGCGGGGATCGATCACGAAGAGCACGTCTCCCTTTTTCACCAGTTGGCCGTCCTTGAACTTTGTCTCGGTGAGGTAGCCACTCACGCGGGCGCGGATCTCGACCGAGGCAACCGCGTCGGTGCGGGCGGTGACGACCGCGAAGTCCTGGATTTCCCGCTCCTGCACCGGGGCCACCGTGACCACCGGGGGAGGCGGAGCGGACTCGGCTTCCTTTTTGCAGGAACTGAGCGCGAAAACGAGCGGCAGGATGGCGGGTAGAAGCAGCGGGACGGGAGATTTCATGGCGGTCTTCTCAAGCCGTATAGTCGAGCCGGCGAGGGAAAGGAATGAGAAAACCGCCGGATTGCCGGCCGAGGGTGTGATGAAAAGCGGGGGCGGCAAGCCTGCGCCATTCAGGCCAGCATACGGGACCGCGCAAGCGTCTGGCAGGCCTCTTGAATCCACCCGGGAGGAGGCGGGGCGTAGGGGCGGAAGGTTTCCAGCGACCCCTCGTGCTCGTTGTAAAAAAGTGCTCGATGGAGCCCGAGGTTGCCCGCCTGCGGAGAATCGATGAGGCTGGCGGAATCGTTTGCGCTCATCTGGAAGACGACGCGCATTTCGAATTCGCCCAGCGCCTTGCGGCTGAGCGAGCGGCCGATGTTGCTGAACGTGTCGAAAGTGACGATGAGGTGGATCCCCTGGCTGCTGCCCTCGGTGATCAGCGCGTTGAGCTGGGCGCCGGGGCTCGGCGCGGCATCCGAACCCCCGGAAAAATCGAAGTCGTCCTCGTGGCGGAGCTTTTTGAATTTCTGGAGCCCGTGGATGAACACGAACACCGGCGGCTTGTTGCCGGAATTCGCCAGGCCCGCGCGCTCGTGCAATTCGGCGGAGAGATCGTTCATCGCCTGCGCGACATCGTTGGGCTGGACCAAAACGACCTCGGGAGACAAGGCTCCGGCCACCTCCGCGAGCAGGTCGCCTGCGCCGCCGGCGTGGAAAAGGAAATATTTTGCTTGGCCGGCGTGGTGCTGCGCCGCGAGGGCGAGCATCGAGGTGGCGAGCATCGAGGTGATGGTTTCGTCGCGCTGGCCGACGATGAGGAGGTGATTCCCGCTCTGGCGGCGGAAGACGACTTCCGTCGGGCTCTTGATCGAGTTCGGGGCGCCGAGCCAGCAGCGCGGCGCGGCAGGATCTGCGGGCGGGGCCCCGCCGAGCACCGAGCGGAGCGCGGCGTTCTCCCGGATGTCGGCCGGCGCGTTGCCTTCAAACACAATCGGCCCGGCCCCATCGAAGCCGCGTTTTTCCGACAGGGTGCGGACTCTTTCCAACTGCGCGTCGCGCTCGTTGTCCGGGAGCCAGACGATCTGGAACGGGCTGTTCCCCTCGATGGCGCCCGCGGCATCGTTGTAGATCCCCTCGCCCGGTCGCGTGAGCAGCCGCGGCGCGGGGTTGTTGTCGTCCATGATGAGGTAGGCGTCGGCCTCGCTGCATTGCAGGGCGATGCGGATGACCATCTGGCCGAGCGTCGCGCGGGCGAGCGTGTAGGCTCCGCCGAGCGTCTGCGAACCCAGCAGCACGTGGATGCCGAAGGCCCGCCCCTGGCGCACGATGCGGTCGAAAAGAAGCGACGCGGCCTGCGCGATCTCGTCGTCCTCGACGAAGAATTCCTGGAACTCGTCGATGATGAGCAGCGTCCGCGGCATGGGGCTGGACCCGCCTGCCTTTTTGTATCCGGCGACGTCCTGCGCGCCGAGCGCGCGGAACATGTCGCCCCGGCGCTTCAATTCCTCGTCCACCCGTCGAAGCACGCTGAGCGCGAATTCGCGGTCGCTCTCGATGGCCACGACGCGCGCATGCGGGAGCCGGTGCGTGGCGTAGCATTTGAACTCCACGCCTTTTTTGAAATCGATCAGGTAAAACTCGACCTGCTCCGGGGAACACGACAGGGCGAGGTTGGTGATGATCACGTGGAAGAGCGTGGATTTGCCGGAGCCGGTCTTGCCGGCGAAGAGCGCGTGCTGGCGGGTGCCCTTGCCGATGGCGAGATACTGGAGCTTCGTGGCGCCGGTGCGGCCGATCGCGATCCGGAGTTCGCTTGTCGTGTCGTTCGTCCACATTTCCGCATCCGCCGGCGCGATCTGCGCGAACGGGACCTCGACGCGGTTCGAGTCGATGCTGCTCCGGCCGATCCCGTGGACCAGCTCGATGGCGAGTTCCGGTGCCGGTGGCGGATCGAACGCGAGGGCTTCCCCGACCTCGATGCCTTCGTTAGAAAAGACCCACCCGTCACGGATTCCCCGGAGGCACACGCTGCTTTTTTGCAGTTCGTCGGGCACGAAGCCGTCGGGCAGCGGCTGGCGGAGGTCCCGGTGGATCAGCGTAAAGACCCCGCAGCGCGCGCCGCTCGTGGCGATGCTCTGGAGGCGCTTCGCGGCGGTCTCGCTGAAGTTCGCCGGAAAGTCCGCGACGACGAGGAAGTGGTATTTTTCGGCCACGCTGTCGGCCTGCGCGTTGTATTCGGTGATCGTCGCGTATTCGTTGCGCAGATACATCTGGATGACTTTTTCGATGTGCTCGTTCAGCTCGGCGAGCCGCTCCTCGATCTGGTCGCGCTGGGTCCAGATGCGGTGGTTGATCAGCGAGGCCTCGTAGTCGGCCAGGTGCATGAGCCCGGAAAAATTCTGTCCGAGGCCGACGGGGTCGATGATCGTGAAGGACAGCTTTCCCGGCGGGGTCGTGGAAAGCATCCGCAGGATAATATTGTTGAGCGTGCCGATGACCGCGGTGCCACCGGAACCGGTTGTTTCGAAAAGCAGCGCTCCCTGCGAGGGGAACGTCAGGGCCAGCGGGATCGAGACCTTCGCCGGTCCGGGCAGAGCCAGGCGGGGATCCTTCGGGAGTGGCGATGCTCCCAAGTCCACGTGCAGAGCGGCGAATTTCGCGCCCGGCGGAAACTCCCGTGCGGGCGTCCAGCTTTCGACATACCGGGCATCCCATGGCGGCGAATACCTGGCGAGCCAGTCGTTCATGGCACCGAGCGTCCGGTAGAGCGGATCCATCGCGCCCGTCCAGGCCGCTTGGAGTTCCGACCAACTGGCCGCCTCCTCCGAGGTGAAAGCGGTCTGCGCGAGTTCGTGCGCGGAGGCGAGTTGTTTCTTCCCGGCCTCCGCCTGGCCGTTGATCTCGGCGAGGCGGGCAGCGCGGACGGCTTCGCAGCGCCGGAGCTTAGGGAGAAGAAGGCTTTCGTTCTTCTCCAGCAGCCGGACCGCCTGGCTCTCGGTTTTTTTGCGGATCTTGTCGGCGAACGGCTGCTCGATTTCATCGGCTTTTGTCCACGCCGCGTTGACCTCGGCACAAAGCCGATCGTAGTCGTGCTGGAGTTTTTTGCGGGCCGCATCGTGCCCGGCCTCTGCGGTCGCCGCGCACGTGAAAAAGAGATTCCGCGTTTCGATCAGTTCGCCCGCGAGATGCCGCGCTGCTTCGCCGTCCCGGCGGGCTCCCGCGCGATGCAGGGCGAGAAGGACCACGGTGACAACAACCGCTACGACGCAGGCTGCCGCGACCGTCCCGACCCCGGGACCGATCAAAAAAACGGGTGCCGCGCAGGCGGTCAATACGAGAGGAATCGCCGCGTAGAGAGGAAGGTGGCTGAACAGTCTCGGGAGAAAAGACCGCCGAAATGCCAGGAGTTCTTCCTCCAGGACAGGCAGGCGTTCGCAGAGATTTTCCGACAGTTGCAGGTGGTCGCCGGTGACCGTCACCCGGATTTCGCGAGGGTAGCGCACGAGGCTCAAAAACGACGGGTAGCCGCGGAACGCGCCGCGCACCCGGCGCACCAGCCGCTCGAATCCCGCCTGCCGGGAAGCCAGTTCCGCGGAGAACGCGGCGAAGGCCTCGTCCTCGGCTTTCAACTGGACGGGAAGGTTTCGGGTGGCGTTCAAATGCCGCATCTGGAGTTGCATCAACGTGCGGGCCCTTGCCCGTTTCGCCTGCTCCAGCAAATCCTCCGCGCCGCGCTTCCGGGCCCGCGCGATCCGGTCGTGCCGGCTGTTGTGGATCGCCCGGACGCGGGCCTCGCTTTCCGCAAACCGCGCTTCGACGTCCGCGGTCTCGGCGGCGGCCCGGTTCTCCAATCCTTCCGTCTCCTCGCGGAATTTCCGGTTTTCCTCCGCGCGGCGGAGCCTGTGGTCGCGCGTGAGGCGGGACTCCCTTTGCGCGAAGTCCGCGGCGGTTTCCTTCAGCCGCGCCATCAGATCGAGGCTCCGGCGGACGTGCAATTCGACAGGGCTACTCACAATCGTTCCGGACCTTTCTCAAGACAGCCTCGATTTCCTCCATGGCATCCGCCGCCCTGTGGATGTGATGCGGGAGTTCCGCGAGAAATTTTTCCTCGAACTCGAGGCTCTTGGCATCGTGCCAAAACGAGCGTGCCTGGTCCCATTCGACGGAAAGCTCCTTCATGGCCTGAACGAGCTGGGTGGCGCTGTCCCGGGCGCTCATGGCGGCGGTTCGGGGGTTGCGGCCGGGGCCGGCGCGGGTTCATCCGCTTCGGCGGGCGGGTTACTGGCAACGCGCGGCGATCCGGTCTCCGCATAGAGGTCGAGGCTTTCCTGCGTGCGGAGGAGGTAGGAAACCGCCTTGGGCAGATCGTGGTCGAGGACGCCCCGGAGGCTTTCGAGTTTCTTCGCCAGCGGGGCGATGCAGGACTCGTAGTTGCGGGCCCACCGTTTCACGTTTTGCAGTTTTTCCTCCGCTTCGACGAACGCCTGTTTCGCCCGCCGCACCGCCATCTGTTCCACCGACAAATTATCGCGGAAGGACGACAGCCTGGCATTGAGGAGTTCCTGTTCGGCTTGGGAAAGGGTTCTGCGCCTCCGGCGGATTTCCCCCTCCCAATGCACGCGCTGGTCGTTCTGCAGCCAGCCCCGCGTCCGCCGGATGTCGTCGCCCACCTCGTCCACCCGGACGCGCGTCTTGTTCAGGAACAGGATCAGATTCGTCCGGAAGGTTTCGAGCGCGTCAAAGGAAGTAACATTCGCCTGATCCGCCATGTCCTTATTTCTGGTCCAAGTATTGCTCGATCCGCTGCGCTTTCCGCAGGAGATAGGGGGTGTGCTTCTCGGAAACATCCACAAACTTCCTCAGGACCTTCATGGTCGCGATAAATTCCTCGGCGAATTTTTCATGCTCCTGGTCCTGCCAGGTTCCGCCCAGCGCGCTGAACCGCGCCTGGAGGGCGGATGCGCGGGCCTGCACGTCATCGTTGAACCGCTTGAGCTCGCTCGCGAAGCGACGCACTTCCTCCGGATCCATGATTGCCTGAGCCACGGCGGAATTGTGGACGGGGGGAAGAGCGAAATCAAGAAGCGATCAACGCGCGATGTGGCGTCGGCCCCTCGGGCGAAGCGCCTCCCCCAAGCAAAAAGAAGGTCTGTCCCGAATGGCGCAAACATTGCGGGACGGAATCTCTCCCCGCGCGCAAAACTTTGATGCGGCCGCATCAAAGTTTTGTAAATCCCGGATGATCCCGAGGGGACGTCACCCGCTGGAGCGGGATTTTGGCGTGATCCGGACGATAACGGTTGAACTGTGCTGGGCGTGCGGATACGCACAGAGCACCCCATGACGGACCAGCCCGAGTATTTTAACTTTGCCGCAGATGTGTTTGACCGGTGGGCCGGAGAGCAGCCCGAGGCCTTGGCCCTTTGGTGGGTCAACGAGGACCGGACGCAGGAAAGGCGTTTCACCTTCGCCGAACTGGGCGACATCAGCC
>Ga0073936_10012238_pt1 | contig 10247 bp, 20 predicted proteins | sample AliMusrvi5mmetaG_FD_87041 | JGI IMG/M metagenome (GOLD analysis project Ga0073936, IMG submission 87041) | Freshwater lake bacterial and archeal communities from Alinen Mustajarvi, Finland, to study Microbial Dark Matter (Phase II) - Alinen... | ecosystem: Environmental > Aquatic > Freshwater >... | reverse complement strand
TTGTAAGGGTGAATAAATAAGTAGCAGGAGACAATGATATAAATTTCGATTCGTTTTTTGCTCGGTATTTTCGGACTAAGAAATAAAGTAAAACGAACTGAACAGACGAGAAAATGTTCTTAACCGACAAAAAGGGCATTTTATTATAAAAGCGGTATTGGCTTCATGCCAGCCGCTTTTTCATTTACCATTCCCTTACTTGTTCATTTACGCCCAACCCCAAAGAACGCAAATAACGCATAGTTATTTTAATATCCGAATGCCTGCATTGTCGCATGACTACATAAGGATCAGTTGTCAGATTGTAAAGTTCACACGTACCGGTATGTTTCCAACTATAAAACGAGCATTCAGACTTAATCCCCAATTCTTTATTGACATCTCTTTGCCGGTCTGAAAAATCATCCAATCGTTTACATTTCTTCATCCCTGGCGAAAACTTGAAAGTTCTGTATCGTGAAGTATTACTAAAAATATATGTTTCAGGATCGAGATTTAAAATTCCGCTTTCTTCTATAATAGTTTCCATTGTTTTACCGATAGTAACAGAATCTTGCCTACGGCTCTTAGCATTCTTAGAGGGAACTATAATGGTCTTACTTCGCCAATTGATGTGCTTCACCTGAAGTTTAGCAATTTCAGTTCTACGAAAGAAGCAATACTTTACGAATCGGGTTGCTAAATAGAAATGCTTATCATCTTTAAGTAGAAATTCAGAAAGTAATTTTTCTTCTTCTTCTGAATAAGTCGTATTTGCACCCACATCTTCCGGCAAAGTCTTAATCCCTTTAAATGGGTTTTTTATTTCCTTATTTCGTTCCTCAATAGCCGAGAAGAACGATGAAAGATTACCCAGATAACCGTTATATGTTTTACCACAATACTTTCTATCCCTGAGTAGGTAATCCATGTATTGTTGAGCATGGTTATAAGAAAAGTTCTGAATAAACAGATTATCGTACTTTTTAAGTTTAAGCCACTTATTAAAGAGATTTATAGCATTAGTATATGTTCGGTGAGTTTCGGGTTTTATGTATGATTTTTTAAGCTCTAAAATAGAAATTAAAGCATCATACACTTTTACATCTTCCGGGGTAGCTTCTACTTTGTCAGTAATCGGATTCCATCCGTTTTTCAAGTCATTAAGTACTGCCTGAACTAAATCTTTTCCGTAACACTCCCGGTCTTTCTTATTTTTTTCGTAGTTGATTCCCCGCTTAACCCGAATTTGCTTCTTACCATCGATAAGCCAATAAAAATACACATACCATTGCTTCGTTACATCGCCTGAACGTGTACAAAGTTTAGGGTAAGTGTATTTTTCTATGTACTGATTCATGTACTCTTTTGATTATTGTATCTGATAATCAGCACGTTATAAAGTTCTGTGCGCAGAATGAGATTGTATTTTTACGCTCTTTTATTTTATAACACTCTGATAGTCAATACTGAATTATTTTTAAATGTGATTGTTTTTGTGTACTTTATGTACTGATTTATGTACCGGCTATTTTGGTATTTCATTTACATTCCCAGTTTTATACATTATACCAGTTCTTGTATCTATTCCGGAATTATAAGTATAAGAATTTAATTGATACCTTCCGTTTAAAGCTATTTCTTTCTGAACCTGAACATATTCCCATCCAAGATACATAACTCCAATAAGAAATAAGGAAACTACTATTTTAAACCAATTATTTTTTAATCTATCCATGACACATCAAATGCTTTATTTCTACACTTCCTTATTAATTCTATAGCTTCATTATTACAATCCTGATACGTCCTTTTGTAAGTTGTTTCATATTTCCATGTAGAAACTCCACCATGATGCGAGCAAGTTCCATGTCCGGTAGAGTAGCTAACCCATCCATCATTACAAATCGCACCAACACAAACTTCGCACTTTGACCTTTTATAAAGAAAATTAGTCAGTACTGATTCGGTTATTTCATCATATTCTTTTAATTCGTAGTATTCATTTATCAAATATATTCTTTCTAAACGTTTTTCTGAACTTAATCCATCTACAACAAATGGAATTGAAAAAGGCAAAGTAAATAATCCGGTTAAGAATAGAAGCATTATAAGACAACCAAAAGTAGTTTTTACCCACTCTTTCATTCCGTCCTTATTAATCCAACTACTATACTCAAACTTCTTATATCACTCTTAGGCATTACAAACTCAGGATAAAACTCTTTGTTATCTGAATACAATCGTATTAGTTCATCGTTTCCTTTATCCTCGTAAACCCTCTTTATCATCGTTCCCTGGGAACTGTCGATAACGTAATCTTTTCCCCACTGAAAGAAAAGTATTTCATGTACTTTGCGACAAGCCAATATATCACCATTCGAGTATTTTGGGTACATTGAATTTCCACTAACCCGAATCATAAACTCCGCACCCTTATCATTAAAATCAGGAACTGTATATTGTTCGCATTTAGATAGTACAATTCCATCATGATCCAAGCCATTATAGCCGGCTACAGCATCGAATGGGATCATGGGTATAGAATATCCTTTGGTTTTATACATTGGTTGTATATCAGATAATACATATTTACTTTCCAAAACCCCATCTCCTGTATTAATATAATCTGTATTAAAAATACCACCGAAAGCATTATTTACCCTATTTAGCAAACTCTTAGTGGCATATCTTTCATTCCCACCCATTGCCTGACTAATTGTAGTAACATCGGCCGAAACATGATTAGCTAAATCCTTTTGTGTCTTAATATACTTATTTCCAACTAAATAAGTAAATAGTTCATTCAATATTTCAGAGTTCGATTTCATTTGTAAAAGTTACTAAATACTAATAATACATAATAAATATGTATCAAGTATGTATATACAGATTATCTATGTATATTTGCACCATAATTGATATGTACACATAAATATACATACAAATCAAAGTAGACAGCAAAGATAAAACACAAATTTATAAATTATTCAAAATGACGAAAGATTTAACTAAAAAGATTAGCCCACTTGAAAGCGTAACTACAACGCTGGAAAACATGAGATTGGGCTCTGTTGAGAAAGTGCCTAATTACCAAAGAGTTTCTATAAATGGAACTGTTCAACGACTAAAGGACACTTCTTCAAAAAGATACTCATGTACAAGAGTAAATGATACATACTTTACAATTAAAAGAGTACGATAATGGAAGCACTACAAATTTTTAATAACCCACAATTTGGAGATATACGAGTTGTAATCGAAAACGAACAGCCATTATTCTCTGCAACTGATATTTGTACGGCATTGGGATATACCAATCCAAGAGATGCAGTAAACAGACATGTAGATTTTGAGGATGTAGCGAAACACGACACCCCCACTGCAAGCGGAGTTCAACGACTTAATTATTTGAATGAATCCGGAATGTACGCTTTAGTATTCGGTTCAAAACTTGAAGGAGCAAAACAGTTCAAAAAATGGGTGACATCCGAAGTACTTCCTTCTATCCGTAAAAACGGAATGTATGCAACTGACATTACAGTTGACAGAATGATTTCCGATCCTGATTTTGCAATTCAACTTCTTACCAACCTGAAAGAAGAAAAGCAAAAACGACTATCAGCCGAACAGACTATTAAAGAACAAGCACCAAAGGCATTATTCGCTGATGCTGTGGCTACTTCTACACAAAGTTGTCTTGTAGGCGAACTTTCAAAGATACTACGCCAAAATGGAGTTGAAATAGGTCAAAACAGATTATTCGACTACCTACGCAAAAACGGTTATCTGTGCCAATTTGGAGAAAGATACAATCAACCCACACAACGATCAATGGAAATGGAACTTTTCGAAGTAAAAGTAAACACTATGCCACAAGCCAATGGAACAATACGAGTAACAACAACTACAAAGGTTACCGGAAAAGGTCAAATCTACTTTGTAAACAAATTTCTAAAAGCGAATTAGTCATGGATAAAGATACTTTAATATCCAAAAAAGTAGCCGAAATAAGACTGGCACAAAGCAAAGTATCAAGGCTTACTAATGAATTGGAGATGATATTAAACCCAATAACACCAAAGAGAATCACAAAATCACAACAACGAATCTTAAAACTGCAAAAGACATGACAACAACAATCTTAACTCTAATCGCTGTAATTCTAATCACTGTAGTATTTGCCGTATTTCTTGCGATAGTGCTACTAGCAGTGATATTCACAATAGATGATATTAATAATCACACTCAACTACCAGAACATGAAAGCAAAAAAAACAACTGATTTTTATTGGGCTATATTCAGCAGTAAAACACTTGAAACAATATCAAAGGTATTAATTATTGCAACAGTGGTTTATTTCATAGCACAAATAATAATTTCTGTAATACAGAAAGCATAACCGGTAAAAGGTCTTGACCGACCTTAACCACTCAGGGGAAACCCGAGAACGATATTTGACATATTTCTAACCATCACAGACTTATATTCTGCTTGCTTAAAGGCGTAATTGCGGAGGTCGTAGTGAATGATTGTAAGGTATAATATAAAGCGTTCATATTGAAAGGCTACCTATTGCATGACATTGTGTGGGAAAGAGGTCGCAGGACTATAAACACTATTTACGGAAAACCATTGCCGGAAAGGATGGTGCGGATATGAATCATTGGATTGGTTCATATTCTCAAAGGATAACGGTCGCTACTATCCTGATTTAGGGGTTTTCGCAAATGATGGATAGCGAACAAAACTTATTAATTGCACTTCGGGAGCATAACCCCACGCCCCTAAATAGGGATAGTTAGGTGTTATCGTTTCGCTGCTTCTTTCTTGTTTTCGTTCAATAAAATCAACCGTTCATTGCCAATGAACATAACAAAATAATGAACATGAGTTTTCAACAAACATTATCAGAAATTAAAAATAACATGAGCTACGATATTAATCGTAAGTCAGAAAAAGTTTATGCAAAACTTAAATCTATTAAACGACTTAATTCAGACGATAGAGATATACATGGGAATCTTTGGAACGAAAGAGTAATTCTCGAAGTTGGAACTATTGATTTAGATTCAAAGCGTTGCGAAGTAATCAATCCAATCAATAAAATGAATTGGATAACCGATATAAGTAAAATCACTTACTGTAACGCTGACGGCTCGCACCGTTCTTTTTGCAGTGAACGATAGCGCATACAGCCATGAGCATGTGGCGAAATGCGGGAGCTGACTTGTCAGCGAAGCGATAAAGCTCATGCGGGTGGCGAACCTCCGAAATGCGATGAACTCGCCACTGATTATGGGTGCATGTTATGTGTTAGGTGCTTTCTTTTCTTAGATTTTTCAAATTATTAATCAAATAAAAATTATAATTATGATAGCAGAAATTAATCAAATCAAACGTTTTTTAGGTGCAAAATTCGGTATTGGAGAAAACATTCCAGACGGCATTTATGCAATTCCAACGAATACGAGTAAAGGAAATGCTTTTATGAAGTATGAAATAAAAAATAATAACCAACATGGAGAAAACAACTACATGTTATTTTGGGACGAAAACTTAACTGTTAGTTGGTACACGTCAAAAAAACCAATGTTTTTAAATGAGAGTGCATTTTCAAAAGCATTTAGAAAGTTAGACGCTTGCAGATAGTCTGGTTTTTTTTTGCACTTACACATAACATACAGGCGCTATGATTGACAGCCCAACTACAGAGCTGTACACTTTACTAATTTTACAAATATTAATGCGAGCGCAAAGCCTCGAACCGCAAAAAAGCGGGCTGCCAAACATAGGGCAGTGTTAGGGGCTGACCGTTCTTTATTCTTCAAAAAATATGAAAACATTTAAAGGAAAAGCAATTTACAATCCTTCTGGAAAAGCGGGTGAATACTCATATTGGGGTTGTAATTTAGTAGTTGGCTGTTCAAATGGCTGTCAATACTGCTATTGTAAAAAAGGAATTTTAAAAGGTGCAATGGGAATGGATAAACCACAATTAAAAAAGTGTTTCCCAGACGAAAACGAAGCGTTTGAAATTTTCAAAAAAGAGGTTAGACAAAACAAAGAATCACTTCAAGAATACGGATTATTCTTTTCATTTACAACCGATCCACTTTTAAAAGAGTTTGAAAATCTTCATTGGAGTGCAATAATGTTTTGCAACGAAAATAAAATACCAGTGAAAGTACTCACAAAATTAGCCGGCTGGGTTGAAGATTTAATTTATTGGCTTAATAATTCTAACTCTGACAATGCAGACTTAGAATGGAGAAAGATAATTGCTTTCGGGTTTACCCTTACCGGACATAATGAATTAGAACCGAATGCAAGTTCCAACACAGAAAGAATTGAAGCAATGAAACAACTGCATGAAGCAGGATTCAAAACATTTGCCAGTATTGAACCTATAATCGACTTTGAAAGTAGTGCGGGTATGATTTTACAATCATATATGTTTTGTGATTTATATAAAATTGGTCTTGAAAGTGGTAAAAAATACGATAAAGATGAACTTTATAATTTCGTTGATTTTACGAATAAAATTCTTTGGAGTAAATCAAATTCAAAAATATACTGGAAAGATAGTATCACTAAAATTATAGGTATTCAAAAATCATTGAATTGTGTTGACCGTGATTATAATTTATTCAAATGTAAAGTCTAAAAAAATGAGAAATGAAGATTTAGACAAAGTTTTACCTGAAGATTCTCAAATAGGAGAACTGCTCTTTGACGAAAGTGGAAGAGGTTATAAAATTATAGACGGTAAAAATATCTATCAAATTGAAGAAAGAAATCAAGAAGATAGAGATTTAAATTTGATAATTAATAGAGTTAGGGCATCTGGATTAAGTGCAAGGGAATATTTAAACCGAAAATGCGGATTTTAAAATAGCTTATAACGACCGAAATATGGGCGCACGGCTGCGCAAATGTTTCGAGCTGCAAATAAACTTTCAAGCCGTGTAGCCTATATTTATGTGTTATGGGCAAACCGTTTCTTTCTTTTTCGAGTTACAAACAACTAATTAAAATCATAATGAAAACAATAAGAACGTATTTCATTTTCTTTTATGTAGGAAATAACATTAAGGGTCAATTATACGGAAATTGTGCTTTAGAATTAAAATCTAAATTCCCAAACAGACTTGAAGTTACTCAATATATAAAAGAAAATTACAACGTAATTGATTTAGCAATTACAGGTATCATGGAGCTAACAAAGTCAGAATTTGACGAATGGTGTCGAAAGTAGTCGTTTTTTACGGCTGCCCATAACGTTGGTGGTATGGTGTCGGTTTGCCTTGTAGACACTTTCATTTAACCACTAGCTTAATGGCAAACTGCACTATACCACGTGTTATGCAATCGGCTTTTATACCAAATATTTAATAATTAAATACTTAAAAAAATGAAAAGAGAATTAGAATTTAGAGCTTGGAATGGTGAAACAATGAACCATAACATTATTGTTGGAAAATTTGGAGCTTTTTGGGTTAATCCTGGAGCGAAAAACAATGGACTTGATGAAAACGATAGCGCATCATTGACTCCTTTTAATACTAAGTGTTCTGAAAACACAATAATAATGCAGTATTCTGGTGTTAACGATAAAAACGATAAGCGAATTTATGAAGGTGATATTTTCAAACTTGGTGCAGAAAAAGAAGTATTTGAAGTACGTTTTGAACATGGTTGTTTTATGGCTTTTTGTAAAGGCAAACAATACGGTTTAATAGGCGAATTGCAAATCTGTTTTATTGATGTTATCGGAAACGTTCATCAAAACGCAGAGCTTCTTTAAGCTGTTGCATAACGAATAAGGCTATGGTGGCACTAAACGCACACTATTGTCAAACCGCTAAAACCTGTCAGAGTGCCGACCATAGGCGTTTGTTAGCAGCATGGCGGGTCTTTCTTAGAATTTCTTTTTATCAATATATTATAAACAATTTAATTTTTATCAAAATGGAAAACGAACAAGTTTCTTTTCAAACATGGGCTTTAGTTGAATTATTTGGACACAATCAACTTGCCGGCAAAGTTACAGAACAAGTTATCGCAGGTCAATCTTTCGTTAGAATTGACGTTCCGAAAACTTCAAAATGTCCAGCGTTCACAAAATATCATCTTCCGAGTGCTGTTTACGGCTTAACTCCTGTTGAAGAAGATTATGCTTGTAGAATGGCTGAACGTATCGCAGCGCAACCAATTAACGACTACAAACACAATGAAGTTATTTCCGAAATAATAAAGGAAAAACTTTCAGAAATGGCAAACAAGTCACTTAGTTTTTAAAGGTTATTTAGTACGCAGGCGGTTGGTCTTTCTTCCGCTTGCTGCTAATGTCATAGGCTATGGGCGGTATTCCCGCCTATAGGCGTGTGTTATGGGCATACCGTTTCTTTCTTATATTTTTTCGAGTTACAAACAAATAAACAATAAAAATATGGACTTCTTAGATTTTTTCACAGACGATACTGAGTTTAGCAATGAACTTCCAAAAATGACAAATAAAGAATTTGTCGAAAAAACACAAAAGCTACTTAAAAAAATTGAATCTGCATTTTCTGAAAGTTCAAAACAAGTAATTGTTCCAGACGAATTTTTAATTGAATCACAGTGCGATAAATGCGAATGTGGTGAATGCGTTTTAAAAATTAATGGCATAGAGCAAAATGTAATTTCAAACGAGGACGGATATTGTACTTATTTTGGAAACACGGACTCAATGTATGATTTAATGCAAGAAATCATGTTTGAAGATTCTGATATTGATTTTTATGGGTTGTTATATGCTGAAATTGACGATAATGCTGAATAGTCTTTTTTTACGGATACCCATAACGATTAAGGCTATGCCTACGCCTTTTTCAAACACGCTGATAAACTGTCGAGATGCGGGCGTAGGCATAGGCGCATGTTATGGTTTCGTTTATTTCTTAATTCATTAAACAACAATTATATGTATAAAATCAAAGGGTGGAATCCCAGCCGCGAAAATCAAATGGGAGGTTCAGGGTTTTCGATAATACTTACTCCAAAATGGAAAGAAGCTGTAATAAAATCAGGATTAACACAAGAGAATATTAATACTTCTATATCTAAAAGATTTGTTCAAACTTTAAAAGAGCATGGTTATTCAGAAAGCAGAATAGGCGATATAAGAATTAGCTGGGGCGAATGGGGAATTGAACATATAACAGTTCCGGGCAACGCCTGCGGATTAGATATTGATTATTCTCCTATTGGCTATCTAAATGGTGAAGTTTCATTAGACCCTCATAATGTCGATACAATTTTTCAAGCCAGCTTAATACTCTCAATTTTTTTGTTTTTCGCTGACTGCTTGGAGTTTTATTTAAATGAACCATAACATTAACGGCTATGCGTATTGTGGCGTGATTCACAATCGCACAATACTTCTAAATGCTGTAAGCCACTACGCATAGGCATTGTGTTATGTGGTCGTTATTTCTTTATTATTGATAATCAAATAAATATATTAATTATGTCAAAAACTATCGAAGAACAAGCAAAAGACTTTTTAAAACTAAGAAACCACCAACGTGGTAGTATGTTAATAACCATTAATGAAGCATTAAACGGACTTGTTGATTTTGCAAAATTAACACAACGTTGGATTCCAGTTGAAGAAGAATTACCACCAAAAGAAAAAGATTCAGACGAATCAGAAATTGTGCTAATAAAAGAAACGCAAGACTTTGGAAACTTTTTTCTTGGCTGGTACGATTACCACCAAAAAGCATGGTTTATGGTTTATCGACTTCACAGGGTTAAACCTACGCACTGGCGTTCTGTTTTATAATGCCACATAACGATTGGTTATAACCTATATTTCCAAATCAAAACAAATTGATATACAGCATGAAAGAATATAGAAATATATCCAAAAATTATGTTCTTAAATGGCAAATAAAATCACTACCTCAATACAAAGTAAGTGAGTGCAAGAAATTAATAAATTGCCAAACAAATAGAATCATAAAAGAAACTGTAGTTGGATATACAAGAGGGTTTTGGATAGGTAAAAAGTTTATCAGAAGTAAAACATTAAATAAGTATTTAGAAATCATTCCCACATATTCACTTCCATTTTAGCGATCAGGCATTAAGTCTGGTCGCTTTCATTAATACTATGACAACACTTGAAAAAATTGACCAAATCAGTGGAATGATTAAATTCTACTCAACCCAATTAGAGCATGAGTTTTTTGTATTGTACGATTTAAAAAGACAAATG
>Ga0073936_10012230_pt1 | contig 10253 bp, 6 predicted proteins | sample AliMusrvi5mmetaG_FD_87041 | JGI IMG/M metagenome (GOLD analysis project Ga0073936, IMG submission 87041) | Freshwater lake bacterial and archeal communities from Alinen Mustajarvi, Finland, to study Microbial Dark Matter (Phase II) - Alinen... | ecosystem: Environmental > Aquatic > Freshwater >... | reverse complement strand
GTCCCCTTACCGCACGGTAATGCATACCACGCGCACCGGCACCCCCGCGCGTTTCGGCAGCGACGGAGTGAAGTCGCACATTGGCAGGCAATCCATGCGCCCCATTCTATGCGCCGGTCAAGCGGCGGGGCAATAATGATCGAACGCACGTTCGATGCTACGCGGGGCACGATGGAAGGAGGGATGCATGCGGCTGAAAACGACGACCTCCTCTCCCTGCCCCTCTCCTCCAAAGGAGGTGAGGGAAACGGCGCCGCGGCCAGTGAACACGAAGCTGCGTTTACGGTGCAGCGGGGACGGGCGCGCCCCGGTGAGACTGCCAAGATACGGTGCGCACAGAGCCTGGGCCGGCGGGGGGACTGAAATAATGATCGAACTCACGTTCGATGCTACGTGATACGGTGCGCACAGATGCAAGTAACTTTGTTGCTGATTTCTTCGGCGGCTTTGCCGAAGATCAGGGGGCTGCCGGCGGAGGAAAGCGTATAGCCCAGTGAAGTAAGGGAAAGACTTCACGGGGCTAGGCGCCGGCCGTAGGTATCGACTGATTGCACTGTGAACAAATCTCTGACATTGGAAAAGTATTCGCTGGGAGTCGGCGACCGCTTCGCGCGGCAGGCTCGAGCCCAACTGAGCGCGTGCCTGGCGGCCGCGAAGCAGGGTGTTGAGGTCATCCCGGTCTGGAACAAATCCAACCGCGAGCACGTGATCATCGGGTCCGAGCCCACAGGCACGCGCGCGGCGGCGGATGCTGCCGTTAAAGCACTGGGATGGACGCGGCCCTATCACGTGGATGCCGACCACATCGGCCTCGGCACGGTGGACCGGTTCGTCCCCTATGCTGATTTCTACACCATTGACGTGGCGGACTGGATTGGCAAGCCGGCCGCGGCTGAGGCTATCGCGGCCTTTACTGCGCGGCATGCCGAGTTAGTCGGCGAACTGGCAATTCCCGGGGTGGAGAAGCCCTTTGTTATCACGGCACCCCAGGTGCATGACATGGCCAGCAAGTATCTCTTGGCGGTGCAGGAGGCGGGGAAGGTTTACCGCCACGTCGCCGACCTGAAGGGCGAGGGCAAGTTCATCACTGAGGTCTCGCTGGACGAGACCGACAGCGCGCAGACGCCGCCGGAACTTCTGATGATCCTGGCCGCCCTGAGCGATGAAGGCATTCCGGTGCAGACCGTCGCACCCAAGTTCACTGGCCGATTCAACAAGGGGGTGGACTATGTGGGCGATGTGGGGCGGTTTGAGCAGGAGTTCAACGAGGATCTCGCGGTGATCGCGTTTGCGGTGAAGCACTACCGACTGCCGCCCATACTCAAGCTCAGCGTACATTCAGGCAGCGACAAGTTCTCGCTCTACGGGCCGATCAGGCGGGCGGTGCGCCGCTTTAATGCCGGCCTCCATCTCAAGACGGCGGGCACGACCTGGCTGGAGGAGGTCATCGGACTGGCAGAGGCGGGAGGTCAGGGGTTGGCGATCGCCAAGGAGATTTACGCCAGCGCCTTGGCACAGGCCGAAGCGCTCTGCGCGCCCTATGCCACCGTCATCAATATTGACCACAGCAAGCTGCCTCCGGCCGGCGTAGTTCAGGGCTGGAGCGCGGAGCAATTCGTTGCGGCGTTACGGCACGACCAAAGAAACCCGGCTTTCAATTCGAACCTGCGGCAGTTACTGCACGTCGGCTACAAGGTGGCTGCCAAGATGGGCAATGGCTACCTGGAAGCCCTCGAAGTTTGCCAAGCCTCCGTCTCACGCAATGTCACTGAGAACCTTTATGAGCGCCATATAAAGCCGCTCTTCCTCGACTGAGTGTCACCACCCGCTACCCTATGAATTTCATCCACAAAGACTTTCTCCTGCGCACGCGCACTGCGGCGCGGCTCTATCACCAGTTTGCCGAGGACCAGCCGATATTCGATTACCATTGCCACTTGTCGCCGCGGGACATCGCGGAGAACCGACAATTCAAGAACCTCTTTGAGATCTGGCTGGAGGGCGATCACTACAAGTGGCGGGCGATGCGCGCCAACGGGGTGGCCGAACGCTATTGCACGGGAGCGGCGACGCCGTTCGAGAAGTTCGAAGCTTGGGCGTCCACGGTGCCCCAGACGCTGCGCAACCCGCTTTACCATTGGACCCACCTGGAGCTGAAACGCTACTTTGGCATCGCTGAGCTGCTCAATGAAGGCAGTGCGGAGCGCATCTGGAAGAAGACCAGCCAACTCCTGGCCACGCCGGAACTGAGCGCGCAAGGCATTCTCAAGAAGTTCAACGTTGTCGCGCTCTGCACTACCGACGATCCGGTAGATAACCTGGAACACCACCGCGCGCTGGCAGCTTCCGACTTAGCTACGCAGGTCCTGCCGACCTTCCGGCCTGACAAAGCGCTCACGGCGCATCAGCCCGCCCAGTTCAACGCATGGGTCAAGCGTCTCGAGGAAGCCGCCGACCTGGAGGTCCGCAACCTGGCGGAGTTCCTCGGAGCTCTGCGGCAGCGGCACGATTACTTTCACGAGCACGGCTGCCGGCTCTCCGATCATGGTCTGACAAGCTGCTACGCCGACTTCTGCTCGCTCAAGACTGCATCGGGCATTTTCGACCGGGCGCGCCAAGGCAGGGCGGCTTCGCCCGCGGAGCAGGCCCAGTTCGCAACCTTCATGATGCTCTTCTTTGGGCGACTGGATGCGGAAAAGGGCTGGACGAAGCAGCTCCATCTGGGTGCCCTGCGCAACAATAACACGCGGCTGCTCAGTGAACTTGGCCCGGACACGGGCTTTGATTCCATCGGGGACTATCCGCAGGGCGCGGCGCTGGCGGCCTATCTGGATGCGCTTGAGCGGGAGAAGGCGCTGCCAAAGACCATCATTTACAACAGCAACCCGGCGGACAACTACCTCTATGCCACCATGCTGGGCAACTTCCCAGGCAGCATCCCCGGCAAGACTCAGATGGGCTCCGGCTGGTGGTTTCTGGACCAGAAGGAAGGCATGGAGTGGCAGCTCAACGCGCTGTCCAACCTGGGCCTGCTGTCCCGATTTGTCGGCATGGTCACCGACTCCCGTTCCTTCATGTCCTACCCGCGACATGAGTACTTCCGGCGGGTGCTCTGCAACCTGATTGGCCGGGACGTGGAGAACGGTGAAATCCCTGACGACGACTCATTGGTCGGCCCGATGATTCGCAATATCTGCTGCGGAAACGCCAAAGCGTATTTGGCGCTGCCTGCCAAAGCGGCTGATGGGAAGACGCGCAAGCAAACCGAAAGCGCAGGCTGAGGGGTCAATAATGATCGAACGCACGTTCGATGCTACGCGGGGCACGATGGAAACTGGACGGGCGGAGTTGGCCCAGTGAAGTAAGGGAAAGACTTCACGGGGCTGGGTGCGGCGCCGCAGGCGTCGCGGGCCGTGCGGCGGTCACGGAGGTGACCTAACCCAATCCCCTCAGGCTTCGCCCGTTAGAGGATTCTTCAACCAATCCAACCACTCGATCAGCACCAGCAGGGTCCAAAGAGCACGGGCATGGTCCGCTTTGCCCTCACAATGTTCCGCAAACAGATCCTGTGCAGCGGCATTGCGCACTCCCACCCGCTCGAGCTGCCCACTTCCCAGCGCGGCGGCAGCCCATTCCCGCAGCGGGCCACGCAGCCAGCGACCGATAGGAACGGAGAGGCCGCGCTTGCGCCGGTGCACGATTTCATTCGGCAGATAGCGTATGGCGTAGCGCTTTAGAAAGACCTTCGTCGTGAAGCCCCTCACCCGGTCCTCTAACGGAAGTGATTTCGCAAACTCCATCACCCCCTCGTCCAGAAACGGCGCCCGCAGTTCCAGCGCGGAACTCATACTCGCCCGATCGGCCTTTGTCAGCAAACCTTCTGCCAGCATTGTCTCCAAATCCCACCGTTGCACTTGGTCGATTAAGTGTCCAGTGACAGCCTCCTCGCTCTGCAGCTCTGGCGGCGCGACCCCTAGCCGACGTAACAGTGGCGGCGCGATGTTGGATACCCAAAGGCAGTGCCGCGCCATGCCATCCAAGTCCACACCCTGGACAAAACGTTTGAGCAGGAAGGAGATCGTCACCTTCTTTTGGCTGGGCGGCAGCGCTTCCACGGCCCGCCGGATGAGAGACCGCACCCAGCGCGGCAACCGGGCGAACCGCTCAGCGAGACCCGCGCCGATGTAAGTCGGATACCCGCCGAACAACTCGTCCGCGCCCTCACCGACGAGTGCCACCCGGATATCCTGTGCTGCGCGCCGAGACAGCAGCGCCGCCGGCAGCCAGGCCGGATCGGCCAGCGGCTCGCCAACGAGGCGCACGAGTGTCCTCACTTCCCGCTGCACGTCCTCGGGGCGGACCATTACCGTCACGAGGTCCATGTCCAACCGTCGCGCGACCGCCTCGGCGAAAGTCCCCTCGTCGAATGATGGTTCCTCAAAGCGCAGCGTGTAGGCATTTAGGCGCCGCTTTGGATGCAGGCTTCTGACTACCGCCGAAACCAGGGACGAGTCGATGCCCCCGCTCAGGAACACGCCGAAGTCCACGTCCACATCAGTCTGGCGCCCGACCGCCGTGCGGAACGTGTCATCGAAAGCGTCGAGCGAAGGCGGCCTTTTCGGTGCCTCGACATTTCCCCAGCGCCAGTAACGCTCCCGTCGGACCTTTGCGCCCTCCAGCACAATCAACTCGCCGGGCGCAACCTTTCTGATTCCCGCGAACGGCGTGTCCGGGGAAGGGAAAATGCCGAGCTGCAGGTATTCTCGCAGACCGCCTTGATCCAGACGGATGGGCAGTTTGCCTCGTCCGACCAAGGCCGCAAGTTCAGTCGCGAAGATGGCCTCATTCTTGTGCAAGGTGTAAAACAGGTGGCGCTCCCCGGCCCGGTCCCGCGCCAGAATCAACTGCCTGGTGCGCGGATCCCAAATTGCAATGGCGAAGGCGCCAACCAGCTTGCGCACGAAGCCTTCGCCCAATTCAAGAAAGAGTCCGGGGATCACCGCCACATCCGTCTTGTGCTGGACAGGTCGGCCTCGCTCCGCCAACCAACGGCGCAGTTCGTGGTGATTATCCAGTTCCCCATTACAGACGGCCACAACTCCGGTTTCCGTGTCCACCATGGGCTGGCTGGCTGCCTCCAGGCCGCGGATTGTCAGTCGCGTCGCCCCTAAGGCTGCTGCGTCTGTCACTACGTTCCCGACCGCATCGGGGCCACGGTGGGAGAGAGCTTGGAGCATCGCTTCGACGCGGAGCCGGGCGGCCTCAGGTTGAGCCAGGCCGGCAGAAGCAACGACTCCGCAGATACCGCACATATCAAGGTGTTTCAGCGTTGCGCCCCTCGTCGGGCGCCAGGAGCGGCAGGTGGCCCAAGCGAAAGCACAGTGGCGCGAAAACGATCGCCACTGACAACCAAGCCAGGACGCGAGCAGACAAGAGGAGGCCAGATGCCATTACTGAGTTGATGGCCGGACGTTAGCATCCTCGCGGCCCGACGTCAAAGCCAAGCCAGGGAAATAGTTCCAGCGATAGCGTCCGTCTAGCCCCGTGAAGTCTTTCCCTTACTTCACTGGGCTATGGGGGAAACCCCACCTGCTGCTCAATCGCCACGCGGGATCATTGACCGACCGGCCCCGGGGCTGCGAGCGCGGTCTTTGTTGCCGAGCATGGCGTCAATGTTCTGCTGCTCCACCTCCTCCATTTGCCGTCGCTTCTCGGCGTAACGCTCGTGCTTCTTCATCTCTGCCTCCGTCCAGGCGTTGGCCTCACGGTAGTCGCCGCAATAAGGCACCAGCAGATCAAGCCAGCACGCAATTTTCTCCAGTTCCTCGCGTGACAGCTTCACTCCCTTGTGTCCCTCTTCGAGCATCGTCAACAGCTCACTCCGCGCCGCGCCGGCAAAGTAGGGCGGCAGCGGCTCGGGCACGGATTGCGCGCCGATCCAGTTGACCACTCGGCCTTTGCAGTCGCCTTGGAAGGGCCCGTCGGGCGTTTCGGCGGTAGCCTGCGTGAGCATGAGGTAGGCATCGCTCCATTTTCGCTTGGCGGTGCGGTCCACCGTTGCCTCGCCCAGCAGGCTGAAAGCAGGCTCGTCCATTATGCCGTCACTCTTGACGCCACGTGGCCGTGTCTGCGCCAGCAGCGGTTGGCGGACTTTGCCTTGCGCCAGGGCCTCGATGGGCTGGCGGTCCTTGTGGCAGCGGATGCAGTGGCGGTCGAGAATGGGCTGGATCTCGTGCGGAAAACTGAACCCGCGCGCCGGGCCATAGAACGGCTCCAGGGCCTGAGGACCCGCCTTCATCGCCAGGCTGAAACCGTATTCGCGCGCGGGCGGTGCTGTGTTCTTGTTCTCGTGGCAGCCGATGCAGGCCGCGTATTCGCCGGGCTGCAACGTGCTCCAACTCCGCATGGTCTGGACCGCGCGACCACGCTCGTCCAGCGCTTGAAAATAGACTGGCTTGCGGGCCGGCACGGTGAAAAGCGCTGAGCCGTCCTCATACACCCTGGCGTCGCCCAGGACCGTTTTTACATCCCAAGCCCCGTTGCCGATGGAGATCGGCGTGCTGGAGAGCGCGCCACCGGCGGGGCCGTGACTGCCATTTTGCCCAATACCCGCCGCGCGGAATTCGAGCGTCACCACGCGCAGCTTGTGGATCGTCCCCCGGGGCACGCCAGCCAGACTGGGACCAGCGTAAATGTCCTCCATGTAGACCGTGCCGCTGGTCTGGTTGTAATCCACCTTGTTAGCCCAGACTAAGGGCCGTGGCCGCGCCACCAACGGCACGGGCTGGCTGCACGGCAGGCGCGCGTCCCAGGCCAGCAGTTCGCGCCGGCCTGCCAGGTCCATCCAGTAAACGCCGAAGTCAGCGTCACCCTTCCGCCGCTCGGGCCGGTCCCACCCCAGCGGCGCATACGTGACCAGGCATTCCTGCTCGTTCAAGGGGTACGGATATTGCCAAAGCTCGCCCCCCTGTCCGTAGGCGTCAATGCGTTCCGCCTGTGTGGCTCGAACGGGCGCGACAAGCTGCACGCCGGCATTCTCCTGTCTGCCCCGGGCGGGGTCTATCACCGCCAGCTTGCCCGCCTGGGGCGTGTGATGACCGCAGAGGATGGCGAGCACCTTCTGGGTGCCCGGAATGCCACGCGCATGGGCGATGGTCGTCGGGAACCAGGAATTGTTGCCGTAGAACTCGGTCTGTCCTGTGCCGTCCGGGTACATCTGGAAGAGCGGCTGCACAAAGACTTGTCCGCGGTCGTTGTAGTCCCAGCGGGTGTAGATCACGCGGCCATCGTCCAATACTTGTGGATACACGGTATGCACCTGGTCGAAGCCAAGCCGCCGCAGGTAGCGGCCGTCCGGGCCGCACGTATAGAGGTTGCTCGCCTCCGTCCACCAGCAATCAACGGTCTGCACGCAGCGCGTGGAAACGAAGATGATGTCATCGTTCGCCAAATAGGCGGGCTCGTAATCCGCAAAGCCCAGGCCCGACGTGATCTGGCGCACCAGGTTGGAGGCCATATTCAGCTCGTAGAGATGGTAGTCATCCTCGTCGAGCGACTTCTTCCAGGCGAAGAGCACGCGTTGACCATCCCACGATACCGCTGGATCGCGGATGGCGCCCTTAGGATCGGACACCAGGGTGCGCACCTTGCCGTGCGTTCCTTCCATCTCCAGCAAGCACAACTCTGAGTTCGGCAGGAAGTGCCGCTCGGCCTGCGCGTCGGACTGCCCTTCCGTGTAGGCGAAAAAGGAGGGCCGGATGGTCCGGTGTTTGGTGAAGATGATCTTCGGCGCTTTGGCCACGAGGGTCTTGAGCCTTTGCTGGCGGCGCATTTCGCACGCGCTAACATACAGTTCGAGCCACTGGCGGTCAGTGCCGTGCGGGACCGACTTTGCAAGCTGGTCCCGTTTCTGCCGCAGCGGTTGGCCCGAGTCACCAAGCTCCGAAATCACCTTTTCAACCATCCGGCGCTCAAAGCTCCCCGAGCCAGCCAGACGAAGCCATTGGGCAGACTCAGCACCCCCGTCCTGCAGCGCCCAATCCCACTCCATGGGGAAGTCCTCCTTTAGCCGGAACCAGGCTTGCTCGGCTGCCTTGATCGGTTCAGCGTTTGAAACACTCGCCGCCGCCAAGGCCACCCGCGTTGCCAGCACCGTCTCCACCCAGCTCCCTTGCCTGGCATAAATCTCCGCCGCGCCAGCGTGGTAAGCCGCCTGCAAAACGAGGAGGATCACCATGCCGGAAAGTATGCGTTGGCCCAGGCCGCAGATCACGCGCAGTACCATGACTCGGCCCGCGCTCATTTTCGAGCATATTCTGGCATTGTGATCTGCCGCCCGGATATGTTCCAATGCCTTCGGGTAGTCTGCTCTCACTATGAAGCCGAACGGTGCCGGTCGAGGTAGCCACTGAAGGCCGCTTGCGTGATCTTCTCCTGGGTCCATTCACCGGGCAGGAACTCCGCGGCGATGCGCCCGGCGGACATCACCAGAATGCGGTCGCACACGGCCGTCAGCTCCGTTAGCTCGCTGGACACGAAGACCACCGCTTTCCCGTCTGCCGCCAGGTCCCGGAGTAGCTGGTAAACCATATCCTTAGCGGCGACATCAATGCCGCGCGTTGGCTCGTCGAACAGCAAGACCTTGCAATCGCGCGCCAGCCAGCGGCCGATGACGACCTTTTGCTGGTTGCCACCGCTTAGCTCGCTCACCGCCTGCTCCAGCGACGCGCACCGCACCGCCAACCGCTGACAGAGCGAGGCCGTTGTCTGAGTTTCCGCATCAAGGTCCAGCCAGCCGCCCGGGCGCGTATGGCGCGGCAAGGTGGCTAGCGTTGCGTTGACGCGGATGGATTGCGCCAGCAACAGGCCGTCCTGCTTGCGGTCTTCGGGCACCATGCCAATGCCCGCACGGACCGCATCAGCCGGCTCACGGATGACCACGGGCTGCGTCGCGTTACCGAGGAAGATGTCGCCCCCGTCCTTCTTGTCCGCACCGAAGATCGCACGCAGCGTCTCAGTGCGGCCCGACCCAATGAGCCCTGCGAGGCCGAGGATTTCGCCGCGGCGCGCCTGGAAGCTCACGTCCCGGACACGGTCGCCCGCGCGCAGGCGTTCCACGCGCAAGGCCGGCTCCCCGGCAGGCCGCTCGGCAGCAGCCTTCCGCTCGGGCAAATCATGGCCCACCATCTCGCGGACCATCGCAGCGGCGGTGACCTCGATGGCATTGTGGGTGGCGACGCTTCGCCCATCGCGCAGGACGGTGACGCGGTTGGCGATGCGGCGAATCTCATCCATGCGATGGCTGATGTAAATCACGCCCACGCCGGCGGCTTGCAGCCGGCGGATGTTGTCGAATAACCGCTCGATCTCGGGGTCGGTCAACGAAGCGGTAGGCTCATCAAGAATCAGCAGGCGGCAGTCAACCGCGAGGGCGCCCGCGATCTCGACCAGTTGCTTCTCCCCTACCCCCAACGCATTGGCGGGTGTGGCCGGATCGAGGTCGCCCAGGCCAACCCGGGTGAGTGCTTGTCGCGCCTGGTCATTCAGCTCGGCAAAGCGGATAAAACCGGCGCGGCGCGGCAGGCGGTTCAGGAAGATGTTCTCGGCTACAGTAAGAGTGCCAATGACGTTGAGTTCCTGCATCACCATGACCACTCTCGCATGTTCCGCCTCGCGCTTGGAGCGCGGCGCATAGCGACGGCCAGCGATCTGAATGTCGCCGCTATTGGCCGGGGTCAAGCCGCACAGAATACGCGCGAAGGTGGACTTGCCCGCGCCATTGCTGCCGATCAGCGCATGCACCTCACCGCCCTGCAACTCGAAGCTGAAATCCGTGAGCACCGGAACGGTGTAGCTCTTATGCAGGCCGGTGACTTGCAGGAGCGGTGCCGAGGGCATGAGGATTGATTGCAAATCTACAATTGAGAAATGCAAATTCTAAATTGGAGGTGAATCCTTCCGCTTTGGTGGGGTGCGGCCCTTTGACTTGGCTGTGAAATTCTCAATTTGCATTCCCCTGTTTGGTAATCAGATCTACCGCCGTCGTCTGGTCCGCTGGGGGCGCTTCCCCTTTCAATATTTTGAGTGCGCCCTCGATGCCAAACACGGCCAGTTTGTCAGCATGCTGATCGGCGGTCGCCACCACTCGCCCGTCGGCAATCATTGGGTGGATGGCGCCGATATTGTCGAAGCCGACGACCAGCACCTTGCCGGTCTTGCCGGCGCTTTGGATGGCTGCGACGGCCCCGAGGGCC
>Ga0073936_10012215_pt1 | contig 10263 bp, 14 predicted proteins | sample AliMusrvi5mmetaG_FD_87041 | JGI IMG/M metagenome (GOLD analysis project Ga0073936, IMG submission 87041) | Freshwater lake bacterial and archeal communities from Alinen Mustajarvi, Finland, to study Microbial Dark Matter (Phase II) - Alinen... | ecosystem: Environmental > Aquatic > Freshwater >... | reverse complement strand
TCTCGCACCCGCGGCTCCTGGCTCGCGCATCAAGGAGCCGGTCAGCTTCGTGGACTTCGCGCCCACGGTCTTGTCGTTGGCCGGGGTGAAGATTCCCGATTACATGCAGGGCCGCGCCTTTCTGGGAGCCGCGCAGGCCGCACCGAACGAGTTCGTGTTTCTCACTCGCGACCGCATGGACGAGCGCTACGACATGATGCGCTCAGTAGCCGATGCCCGCTGGCTCTACATCCACAACTACCGTCCAGACGTGCCCTACGTGCAACCGCTGGAATACATGTTCCAGGCGCGCGGCTACCAGTCGTGGGCGCGGATGGCGCGCGAGGGCAAACTCACGCCCGCCACCGCGCAGTTTTGGGGCGAGAAACCGACCGAAGAGCTTTACGACTCGCTGGCCGATCCCGACAGTGTGAAGAACCTTGCCGGCGACCCCGCGCATCGCGCCACGCTGGAGCGGATGCGCGCCGCGCTCAAGCAGCGCGTGCTCGACGTGAAGGACAATGGATTTCTCCCCGAAGGCTCGGCGCTCGAAGGCTACGACGCCTCGCACAAACCCGGCGCCTATCCGGCGGAGAGAGTCTTCGCGCTGGCCAACTTGGCCTCTGAGCGCAACCCAGCGAACCTGCCGAAGCTGATCGAGGCGCTCGACGATCAGAACGAACCAGTTCGCTGGTGGGGCGCGCAAGGATGCACGATGCTGCGCCAAAAAGCCGCGCCCGCCGACACAACGCTTCGCCGGCATCTCGAAGACGCCTCGGGTGCGGTGCAGGTCGCGGCTGCCGAGGCGCTCGCCCGCCTGGGCAGGTCCGACGCCGCGTTGCCCGTGTTGGAACGTCGGTTGAAAGATGCCAGCGAACCGTGGTCTGGCCTGCAAGCGGCCAACGTCCTGGACCGGCTCGGCGAAAGCGCGCGGCCATCGCTGCCAGCCTTGCGCCAGGCGCATCAGCGGGTCGCCAACGAAGCCGGCACGACCAATCCCCTGCAGTATCAGGGGCGAATCCTTGAGCGCATTATCGCCGTACTAGACGGCCAAGCACCGGCGCTCATTTATCCCACGGTCAATCAAGCCCATTGAAACTATGACCTCAAAACTCTCCTCTAAAGCCCAGTGAACTTTATGAAACGACTGTTCCGCCTCAATAGGCGGTTCGGTTCAAAGTCTTGCCCGGAAAACCGAGCAAGTTATGCGAATCAACACATACTCACTAATTATGCGTTAAATCCGATATTGACGGCTTATCGGGTTTGACACATAATGTTTACATGAGCGATCTAGCCCGTGATCCAAGACAGCTTGGCAATTTGATTCGTCGTGCCCGGAAGCGGCAAGCCATTAGCCAGGGGGCGCTTGGCGCCAAAGCGGGGCTCCGGCAGGAAACCATCTCGCTAATCGAGAATGGGAATTCGGCTGCCAAAATCGAAACCATCCTGGCGGTGCTCGCCGCCTTAGACCTGGAGCTTTGCATTGCCCCCCGTTCCAAGGGTGGACTGGGCGCAGAAAGTGATTTCTGATGCCGCGCCAGCGTTTAAATAAACCCCTGCGGGTTCTTCTCAACAATCGCCTGGTCGGCCGTTTGCTGAAGGAGACAAGCGGCGCCATCTCTTTTCGGTATGACGAGAGCTGGCTGTCCTGGAGCAGCACCTTCCCCATCTCGATGTCGCTTCCCTTACGGGAGGATGCGTTCAGGGGCGAGCGCGTTGTGGCCGTCTGCGAAAACCTCCTGCCGGACTCCGAAATCCTCAGGCGGCGGGTAGCAGAAAAGGTTGGCGCAAAGGGTGCGGACGCCTACAGCTTGCTATCCCAAATAGGGCGGGATTGCGTCGGCGCGCTTCAATTTATTCCGGAGGACGACGAAACGGCCTATGACACCTCGGGCATCAAGGGTGAGGTCATCAGCGAGCAAGGAATTGAGAAACTGCTCAAAAATCTTGCTCGTGCGCCACTGGGCCTCGATATGGATCGGGAGTTTCGCATCTCGGTCGCCGGGGCGCAGGAAAAAACGGCGTTGCTGCATTACAAAGGTAAGTGGTGGAAACCACACGGGACCACGCCGACCACCCACATTCTGAAAACACAAATCGGAACGTTGCAGAATGGGATCGATCTCTCGAATAGCGTGGAAAACGAGTATTATTGTCTGAAACTCATGGCGGCGTTCGGCCTGCCTACGAATGCTGCGGAAATAGCCATATTTGGGAAAACCGCGGCGCTGGTGATTGAAAGGTTCGACCGGAAATGGACCATCGATGAAAGACTACTACGAGTTCCACAGGAAGACTTTTGCCAGGCCCTGTCATGCCCGCCGAGCTTGAAGTACCAAAGCCAGGGAGGGCCAGGCATAGTCGATGGGCTAAACCTGCTGAAAGCGAGCGACACGCCAGCCCAAGACCAGAAAGCGTTTCTTAAAGCGCAGGTTTTGTTTTGGCTAATTGGGGCAACGGACGGGCATGCCAAGAATTTCAGCATCTTCTTGGGACGAGGCGGCCGATTCAAGCTTACGCCGGTTTATGACGTCCTGACGGCGCAGCCAAGTCTTGATACGCGGCAGATCGAGCAAAAGCAGCTGAGACTGGCAATGTCAGTCGGGGACAGCAGGCATTATCGGATCGATGAAATCAAGGGCCGCCACTTTATTCAGTCGGCAGAGCGAGCCGGTTTGCCTGGGTCGCTTGCAAGCGAGGTGCTCACAGAGGTTTTACAGGTTGCCGAGGCGGCGATTGATACTGTTGAAAAGCAGCTTCCACGAGGTTTTCCCAAGGGCATACATTATTCAGTGAAGGCCGGTCTGACCGCGCGCCTGAAGAACTTATGAAAGACCAGAGCTTCGCCGGCGCAGATGTTTCTGCGGGTGGCAGGGAAACCCAGATGACTCACCATTTCGCTCCTGTTTTGATATTGTCTACGCGACTTGGCAGTCTACCAAGGTGAAGCAATTGCAGCGACCGTGTTCGCATTCCCTCCCTGCCGCGAATTTGCAGTTTGCGGTACTGCTTCCAGCCTTTCTGATGCTGAGCCTGTTTGGGAGTTTCAGCGGCTGTCGGACCCGCCGTTCCGCGCACCCGGGAAGGAGTTGTGAAATCCGAGCTAAAAGTGAAGCTGACAGGAAAAGAAGTCGCCGTGGATTTCTATCTGCCACAGGGCTTCAAGCAAGCGCCGGTGGTGGTGGTCGCGCACGGCTTCTCCCGAAGCCGATTGAACATGGCGGGCTGGGGAGGGCTGTTGGCTTCAAACGGATTCATCACCGCGATTCCCGACCTCCCGGCTTGGTCCAACCACGAACGGAACAGCCAGGCAATTCGAGAACTGCTCGACCGCATCAATTCCAAAACACTGGTTACCGAGCCAGCCCCCGACGGGGATGGGGCGCTGATGGGATTTTCGATGGGAGGATTGTGCACCCTACTCGCAGCCGCAACCAACCATCAGGTGCGCTGCTGGGTGGGGCTGGACCCGGTGGATTCAGGCCAGAAAGGCGCCGAAGCAGCGAAGAGGTTGCACATGCCCTGTGCGGTGATTCAAGCGGAGCCGAGCCGCTGCAACGCTGATGGCAACGCGAAGCAAATGGTCGCCGGCCTGTCTGGTCCCTTGTTTGCCTTGCGGGTGCGAGATGCCACGCACACTGACCCGGAACAGCCCACTGATTGGTTGGCGGAACTGATCTGCGGCAAGGCAGACCCGGGCCGACACGCCATCTTTGAGCGTTATACCATTGCGGTTCTGAAATCCGTTTTCTTTGGCGACGCGTCCTCCATGGCCATCTTGGCAGCGGCGACCAACAATGCGGGGGTAAAGGTTCTATCCACTCGTGCGATCAAGGATTTCAAACCCTGACGTCGGTACGGTTCGATCGGTGTCTCTCCATGAAGGGACTTATCAGGGAAGGCTCTGCGTCCGCCACAGTTCCAGATCCACCGAGGGCGACACGGGCAGGACCACCGGCGCTACAGGCGTTGTATTGGTGGCAATGGACACCCAAAAATCCCAATTCAGCGAATGCTCCAACGCGAATCGTTGCCCCGAGGGACCTCTGACTTCAAGGGCGAGCGCCCCATTGGTCAAATCGAGATTCACCCCGAGTGGACCGACTGCTTGGTAAGTAATGCGGTTGGTGGCCAGGTCAGCGGCCAGCTGCCCGCCAGGATAATTGAGAATCCACGGTGCGTAGCTGGCGTCCCCGCGCAGGTGAAATTCAAACCATCCCGCCATGTAGCGGCGGTAAAGGGACTGCCGGGTCGAGTTCGCACCACCACAAGTGAGGGTGCTCAGGACGCCGGCCGGATCCTGGGGGTCGGTGTGGTTGGCGCCCACTATCTTGATGCCTCGGCGCACTCCCCGAGTCGCCGCATAAAGCACTTCGGCGTTGCCGTTCGCGTTGCAGGTCGAAGGCTCAGACCAGGTGATGGCCACCGGCAGATTCACGGCAGCCAGCGCGCCCACGCCTTGTCCGCCGTTGTCCACCGGGTCCATCAACGACAACACCCGGATGCGCGGATCGTTGGCCGTTGCGAGGATGGCGCTTAATCCGCCCGCGGAGTGCCCCTTGGCACCCACGGCTTGAGTGCGCACCTGCCCGAAGAAAACCGAGGCCGGATCTTCGTTCCTTGCCAGAATCCAATCCACGCACTTGCTGAGGTCTTGAGCGTTTCGGGGGTGGTCGGAGCCACCATTGAACGAGGGGATCAACACGATGTAACCCCGCGTGGCCAGTTGCAACCCTTGATTCACATGCTGGCTCCGCGATTGGGCAAAGCCGTGTCCCAACACAATGACGGGACACGGCCCGGCTGCCGGATCCATGCCGGTCGCGGTGGTGCCGGGAAAGTAAACGTCCGTGGCCACCGTAGCGTTCTGAGTGCCGGGGATGTCAACGGTCTGGCGGGCGGAAGCGAAAGGGCCGTTCACCGACGGATCGGAGCCAGCGAATGCCGCGCGGGCGGCCATCAGAATCAAGATCGATCTTCCGACCGTGCGACCATAGAACAGCAGCGCCACGGTGGGCGCAGAATAGCGCTTGAAAAAATGCATCGTTAGTTCCCTTTTCGCGGCCAGAACATACCATTTGTCTCCCAGCACCCGCGATGCTCATTTCCTAGGCGGCGAGCACCTCCGCCTCAACGAATAGCATTCCAACGTCAAATCTCCCCGCCACCTGTCCTGAGCAGCCTGCCGGTCATTGGCCCGCTGAAACCGCCATCTTGATCCATGCCACCTCCAGTTGAAATGAACCATCCTGCTTGTCGGAAATGAGAAATCCTACGGAGGTGATTCTGGCCGCGTCCAGCGGTGGCTCACTCGACAGCACGCGCCCCCGGAACGTGGCTACGAACTGCTTGAACGGCAGGCGGTGCTCCTCCCATTCGCCTTTCTTTGTCGTGAAGCCGCACTGGTAGATCGCGCTATCAAAACTTGGGTCTGTTCGCGCGGTGAACTTGTAGCGTCGTCCGTCGCCGCGCACGCGAACCACAACAGTGTTGCCGCCTGCCAAGTCATGGCGGGTAAGTAGCGAGCGCACGGAGGCAAAGCCGCCGTTGTTCTCCAGCGATACTTTGCCGCGGAACAACGCCACGCCGTTAGTTACGCAGAAGCTGCTGCTGGAGACGCCGCCCATCACGTCGTCGTTGACCACCTGCCAGGCGGCTGCGTTGGCGGCAGTTTGGAAGTCGTAAACAGTTTTGTCCGGGGCGGCTTGAACGGTCATAGCAAATAGCAATTGGAGAGCGGTTGGAATCAGACGTCTGCGCGGGGTAGCTGGGGCAAGCGGTTTCGTCATCAACGGTTGAACCTCCAGATGGCAAAGTTAAGCACGCTGGCAAACGTCACCCAGGCCAGGTATGGCACGAGCAGCGCCCCCGAGAGCCAGTGGGCTTTCCAAAACGCGACAACCGTGACCAGCACTGCCAGCCACAACAAGACGATGTCCACGAAGGCCAGCCCCGGATTGCGCAGCCCGAAAAAGAGCGGCGACCAGAGGGCATTGAGGAGGAGTTGCAGCAGAAAAAGTGACAGGGCGATCCGCTGGCCCGCGATACCACCGCGCTTCCAAACCAGCCACGCCGTAACACCCATGGTCGCGTAGAGCACGGTCCAGACGGGGCCGAAGATCCAGTTCGGCGGATTCCATGCAGGCTTCCGAAGGCTCGCGTACCATTCACCGAGCAGAAAAAACCCACCCATTGCCGCCGCTGTGAACGACAGCGCCAGCCACCCGACAAGCACTAACGCTGATCGGATGGCGCTGCTGAGAACCGCTGTAGCCGCCATCGTGCGCATCACCCGCTACTCTATTTCAGCCGCTCCGGGGTCGCAACGAAACAGGGTGAAGGACACAGCGGCTCAAATCGGGACACGCCAGGGGTGTTGGTCGGCAGGATTATCAAAGACTATTGAGAGATGAGAAAACATACGCATAACCCATCTGCAAAACCCGTTCTTCCTCCACTGCAGAAAGCCATGGGCTCGAAGGACGGTCTTTTTGTCGCAGTAGCAACGATTGACCCGCAGGTCGGAGAAGAGGTCGTGCTCTTCATGCGCGACAAAGCGCAGACAATAGAAAAACTCATTGCGTTGAATTTCACCGGCCTGATGGTAAAGCCCGGTATGATGCCGACACCGTATGGTCGGGTGCCCTGTGTGATTTTTTACTTTTATCATCCTGAGGACGCCGGAACTCCGCTGGTATCCTGGATAAAAAGCTTCAATCCGGACAGTAAAGAGGCGGTAACTCTCTTGCGGCGACTTTGAATTCAGGACCACTGGCACTTGCTGATGCTCGTTGGAAACGAATTGCGCGATACACTTTACTACAGCAATACATTCGATCTATGCCTTGAAGAGATCCTCGACCCGAGCCTGAGTCCCGTGCCCATGGTCGACCCTGCCAGAGCTAAGGCATTCTTCAGGGAACATTGGTCCGTCGAGAAGTTGTTGAGCAAGCCCGTTGGCCGCAGTCCCGAGATGTTGAGGCTCAATAAGGACGATGCTGAACACATACTCAAGGACTTCGAGCAGATACAAGCTGGGATCGTGGGGCGAAACTGATTGCGCGTGGGGGGGTCTCCGGAGCCATCAAGCGCCGGGCGGATTACGAGCCGTTCCGCGAGTTGGACCGTCATGGGCCGATTCCGCTGGGCGGCGCGGTCCAAACCAGTGCTGGGCGGTTGCCCTTCCGGGCCATCATCCATGTGGCGGCCATCACCATGTTCTGGTGTTCCTCGGAGCGGGCTATTCGCGGATGCGTTAACAGTGCACTCCCCATTGCCTGCGGGAAGGGTTAGCGTTCGATTGCCTTCCCGCTGAATGGGGCGGGCACAGGCGGTTATCCGGCGGAGAAGGCGCTCGGAATCATGCAGGATGAGGCTGGGCAGAATGATTATGACGGCGAGGTTCGGATTGTCAGATTCAAGTGCGCGGGGTGAACCGCAACATCATTTCGGGGGCGCTGAGGCAGCACCGCCCCAGAGCCGATCGATTCCAGCAGCAACCAGAAACTCCAGCCGTGAGCGTAAGAACTTTTTCCAGCCATTCAAAGGCGAGGGAGAGGCCATGGCTTCTTGGGGTTACTCGCAATTGATCAATTACCTCAATGGAGAATTGGTTTTGACGGGAGGAGCGAAGGTGGACCGGAATGCTGCCAGGGAGTGAATATCGATGTTCCAGCCGGGTCCGGTGGTGAGGGAGACTTGGAGACCGGCACTGGCAGTTTTCACATGCCGGGCTATGTTGCTAATCGTTCATGAGATATTAAGCCGTCAACCCAACTATTCTCTATGTGCCTGCAAACCTCCTCGGTGAAACCGTGGGACTCGTGGAATTGGAGTGGAGACGAGATCATCCACAAACCCATCATTCGGGCCTCGCGTCGGATTCCAAGCAAGAAGAAGCGCTACGATATCGACATCCGGGAATTCCTGACGACACGAGACAATGCCGTTGTCGCCCAAACGCTCGGCGAGTTGGTAGCGGGCCTGCCGGCCCAAGACCAGGCCCTGTTTCGTTCTCACGCCGTCGGGAGCTTCGATTTCCGGGCAGACAACGTCGTTCAGTTTGTCAGTAAGCTGGATTACAGGAAATCGCCGAACCAAGCAGGTCGCTGTCCGGACGCATGGCTTTTCCCCGATGAAACCCTGGCACAAAAATATGGCGACTGCGAAGACCTGGCATTTCTGTTGGCCGCCCTGTTACTGGCTTCGGGGATCAGCGCGTATTGTGTTCGCGTCGCATTCGGTTCGCTCCAGGTTTCGCTTCCCAAAGGCAGAACTCAAGCACATGGCCATTGCTGGGTGATGTATCAGAACGAAGGAGCGGCATGGGAGATCCTCGAGCCGCTGCGCCTTAATGCCTCCGGCATGGCGAAGGCGGCAAAGCAAAGCGGGTTGAAACTTGCGCCCGCAACCGATTACATCCCGCACTACGTTTTCAACACCGACCATCTTTGGTATGTCAATTCCCGCCAATTTCGGCCCGCTGTCGAACTGAACGATTACGTGAAAAGCCGGTCCTTCTGGGATAAATTCGACCCCAGCTTTGCGGCCAGTGTTCACAACACGATTTTCGACGAAGCCCTCGGCGATATCGCTCCTCCGGATGCGATCTCGGCCATGAAGCGCCAGAGCCTCTGGATGGACGCCAACATCGCCACCTACGATCCTCGAGACCATTTCGACAATGGCTACATCGACCAGGGCTGGCAAAAGGTCAACGAACGCCTTGCGACTTTCAAGAACGCCCCGTCCGATTGGAAGAGTTTTGGCGCAGCAGCCCACAGCATCGGAGACTTTTACGCCCATTCGTCGTATGTGCATTTCGCTCCCATTAAGAAAGGCGATTCCGCCATGCCTTACGAGCACGGCATGAGCCTTGACCCGGAGCCGGCCTATGCTGCCCCACCGCTTAGCCTCACCTCGGGCCTGTTTTCAGTGAATTCCGATCTTTGGGATGGCACGCAGGAAACAGCCGTCGGTCACTGGGCCGGCCAAGTCATCTCGGGCCGGTATGCGCAGAAATATGATCCGAAGGCCACATTCTGGGAAGGCTTCACCAGCATCCCGATTAGCCTGGCAAGCGCCGCCGACTTCAAGTATCGGGGCTCTTTGCCTCACCATGACGAAATCGCCGTTGATGAGGAGACCATGAAGGATCGGCACAAGCTCTACCGCAGCGACTGCTCTGGGCCGGACGATCGACAGGCTTATGCCAACCAGTTCCGTTGGCGCAAGAACACGGCGCTTCAACACATTCGACAAGCCTTCCAAGGCGTCTGAGGAAGTTAATATGGCAAGCGTATTAAATGACACAATGCTGCAGTTCTTTGAGGACCATTACCAACCTGGAGTTGTTGGGGTTGTGGGAACCCGGGATTTGATCGGGATGGCCATCAGGGAGGCTCAACACACCGTCACGCTGGATGCTCGAGTGGGATACACTAACCCGGAGGCATGGGTTTTTTAAGGGGGCAGTTTACGCCAAGATGAACGCGAACATCTGTGGCGAGTGTGGTTACACGGAACTCATTGCCAAGGATCCCGCCGCACTGTACGACGCATGTCTCAAGCCGAAATCTAGCAGCTGATGGGGCCTGCCCCGCAAAGAGAAATGGCAACACCCTCCTCCAGCGCGCTGGTTAACTATCCCAGACCCGACAATCCAAGATGCACTTTAGCCATCCCTTGGAGCATTTTGTTTGATCTGTAACGATCTCCGGAGGCGAGCAATGCGGAAAGGTCCGAGAGCGGCAGGGGACTTCCGCACTCCACGGCCTTGCGGAGTAACGCGTGCCTGGCCGTGGCGGTGGACGATGCCGACGCCGTTTATCCGGTGCGGATTGACCCCACATTCAGCGACGATAACGGTCGGCCCTCAGGGCGGGGGGGAGGTCGTTATGGTTTCTTTGCTCTGCCGGTGTCAGGCAACGATCTCCACGTGGGCGGGGATATCACTACGGCAGGCGGCACTGAGGCCAATGATGCTGCCAAATGGAATGGGAGCAACTGGTCCGCCCTCGGGTCGGGCCTATACCTTACGGTTCGCACTCTCAAACAAGAGCTAGTGACCTTCGTAAAGCCTTGTGGATTGGCCGTTTCGACTTTTTTGACACCGCCAGTGATACATGATGTCCGCATGTGCTCGGGCTCCCCCGGCCACAGTTTCAGTTCGATTTCAACTGCACCGCGGACTTGCCCTGCGGGCGCTCCCTCGGCAGCTTCAGCGTCCATGAACTTGATAAAGCACCCGGGTGCAGTTCGCCTTCCCAAGTGGGGGAAGAT
>Ga0073936_10012211_pt1 | contig 10265 bp, 7 predicted proteins | sample AliMusrvi5mmetaG_FD_87041 | JGI IMG/M metagenome (GOLD analysis project Ga0073936, IMG submission 87041) | Freshwater lake bacterial and archeal communities from Alinen Mustajarvi, Finland, to study Microbial Dark Matter (Phase II) - Alinen... | ecosystem: Environmental > Aquatic > Freshwater >... | reverse complement strand
CTTCGTGACCGCGCATTGCTGCACGGCCCTGGCTGCGTTCCCGGGGGCACCGGCCCACCGGTTCTGCTTCCACCTTCTGACCCCGCGCGGACTGAATCAGGCGAAGATGCAGATATAGCATGTCCATTGCCAATTGCATATTCACGGAGACCGCTCGTTCTTCGACTCGCGCTCGTCTCCTACAATATCAAAGTCAGACGAGTTTGGTCCGCAGGGCGTGGCGGGCACGAAGGTGATCGCTGAGGCTGAGGAGCGGACCGGTCATGCCGGTGGTGACCAGGGCCATGAGCACCAGCATGGTGAAGATGGAAGGGGAGAGGATGCCCAGGTCGTAGCCGATATTCAGGGCGATCAGCTCGACCAGGCCACGGGTGTTCATCAATGCGCCCAAGGCAAAGGAATCCACCCAGTTAATCCCCGTCAACCGGGCGGTGAGCATCGAGCCGCCCAACTTCCCCACCGTTGCGATGGCAATCAACGCTACGCAGATGAGCCAGCCGGTGGGCTCCTGGAGCAGTCCAATTTGCGTGCGCAAACCAGTAAAGGCGAAGAAGAGGGGCAGTAGGAAGACCGAGCTGAATTGCTCGAGCCGGATGCGCAGGGAGTTCCGCAATTCACCGTGGGTGGGCATTACAATACCAGCCAGGAAGGAGCCAAACAAAGCGTGGATGCCTATCACGTCGGTGACGAAGGCGGAGGCGAAGAGGAAGACCACCACGGCGGCCATGACACCCTTGCCTGGCGCACCGGATTCGACCGCTACGTAACCAAGCCAGGGAGGGAGGCGGGGTTTTATCCAGAAGAGCATCACGGCGACAAAGAGCAGGACCAGCACAATGCTGAGAACCGCAGGGGCCAGGCCGCCGGCCTTAACGATGGCCACGACGAACGCCAGGACGGTCCAGGCAGTGACGTCGTCGGTTGCAGCGCAGGCGAGGGCGGTGCTGCCCAGGGCGGTCTTGGTCAGGCCGCGCTCATCGAGGATGCGAGCGAGCACGGGGAAGGCGGTGATGCTCATTGAAATGCCGATAAAGAGCGCGAACGCAAGGAAAGTGGTGCCCGGCGCGGCGAGGCTGGGGAAAAGCCAGAGTGAGCTCAGGACACCGAGCAGATACGGGAAGAGGATGCTGACCTGGCTGACGAACACAGCGGTGCGAGCTTGATGCTTCAATTGGGCGACGTCCAACTCCATCCCAATGACAAACATAAAGAGACAAACGCCAATCTGGCTGAGCATCCGCAGGGTGCCGAGGGAAGCGGGCGGAAAAACTATTTGGAAGAAGCCGGGCCATAACCATCCAGCTAGCGAGGGTCCGAGCAGGATGCCGGCGATCATTTCTCCAATTACGGCCGGTTGCCCCGCTTTCTGCATCAGGTTGCCGCAGATGCGGGCAGCCAGGACGATGAGAATGAGCTGAACGAAGAGCCGCGTGAGCGGGTCCTCGAAGTTCTGGCGGAGATTGACCAGGAGCGAGGCCGACGGGCCGACTCCCGAGCTAGGTTGCATGGCTGGAAGCGTGATCCGTGATGCGTGATCCGTGATGCGTGCAGTGTCTAGCGTGGAGCCCCGCTCAACCACTGCGAACATGCCCAAGCCGAAAACGATCAAGATCAGCGGGTAGAGTAGAAGGCTCTTGTTCACAGCAGATCAGGCGGTAGCCAGGGCCGCCGAGTAGAGATGGTGAAAATCACCTATGCTTACCGGTCTCGGGTTGAACTGGGCCGTCCACTGACGCGCAGCCTCCTCCGCCAGGCGCGGGATGTCGCTTGGCTTGACCCCAAAGTGGTCGAGTGTGGGCCGCAGCCCGGCGAGCAAAAGCAGTGAATCCAACCGCTTTGCCAAGTTTTCGGCGGCAGCAGCCGATTTGTCTTGGAGCGAGGCGACCTGCGCCGTATAGGCGACCTCGGCGTAGGCGCGGGCAACTGAATCTTCGACGGCGTTGAAGCGCAAGACATGGGGCAGCATGATTCCCACGGCCTGGCCATGCGCGACGCCGAAATGGGCGGTGAGTGGATTGGCCGCGGCATGGGCCGCGCCAAGCATGCTGTTCTCGATGGCCGTTCCCGCCCAGGCGGCGCCCAGCAGCATCCAACCTCGTGCTTCGAGGTCAGTCGGCGAGGCGAGGACTCGAGGCAGGCCGGCAATGATGAGGCGGAAGGCTTCGCGAGAGAAGATCAATGATAACGGAGTGCGACGGTTGGAGACCAGGGTCTCCAAGGCGTGAGCCAATGCGTCAATGCCGCTGCACGCCGTGACTTGCGGCGGCTGAGAAACGGTCAAGGCTGGGTCGAGGAGGGCAATGCGGGCGGCTGCCTTCGGGTCTCCGCAAGCCATCTTCTGATGTGTTTGCTCATCAGCGATAAGAGCAAAGGACTGGCATTCGCTGCCGGTGCCGCCGGTGGTCGGAATGGCGAGCAATGGCAACATGGAACGCGTGGCCCGGCCGACGCCCCAGTAGTCCTTCATCTGGCCGCCATTGGTGAGAATGAAGTTGCAGCCCTTGGCGGTGTCCATACTGCTGCCGCCGCCCAAGCCGACAATGGCGTCTATGGCGGCGCCGCGGGCGACCTCGACGCATCGCTCGACACATTGCGTCGTGGGATTCTCTTGGACTTGCTCAAAGCACGTCACCTGCAGACCGGCAGCGACCAGCAGGGCCCGCACGCGTCCGGCGTGACCTGCGGCAACGATCCCGCGGTCGGTGACAAGCAGAACTCTTCGGGCGCCGAGGCTCTTCGCCAGCTCGCCTACGCGCTCGATGCGGTTGACGCCGAACACGACCCGGGTGTGCGGTTGATAATCAAACGCAGACAGTGCAGCGGCGGAGTTGGCGTTGAAGTCAGGAGGCATGCGTCAAGGCTAGGCCGGAATTTGCATCCTGCGGGCATCTCCGACGCAGAGAATGGGTGGCGGCGGCGATGCGAACAACTCCGTTAGGAGCTTGGCGAGCCATGATGCACGGGTGGCTATAAACATGGCGCTCCTAGCGGATCTTTTCGCCCGCCGCATCTGTGTCCATCGGTGTCCATCTGTGGTGGTATTGAGTTCTTGCGGTTAAGCGAGTTCGAGCGCACGGCGGCGGTAAAGGAACTCGAAGAGATTGCCTTCGTGCGGCTGGTCCCAGGCGACTTGATTCGTGCGGATGGGGCCGAGGTTGAGCCGGTCAATCAGCGGCGATTCAAGCAGGGCGGCGCGGAATGCTGCGTCCTGCGTAATGGCGGTGACCACCAGCGAGGGGCCGATCTGGCTGAGCATATCGGCCTGCGGAACCTGTACCACGCTGGCGTAGGGACACAGGAATTCACGGTTGGCCAACGGGTGCGCAAACGAATTGCACAGCACGATGGTTGGGCGCATATAGACGGCGCTCTCGAAATTGACCTTGCGGGGGCCGACGCGATACCTGGCTGTGGCGTCCACGGCGCCCGGAGTTTGCAGTCCTTCCTCGATGGCGGCATCAATGCTGTCAGCCATGCGAGGATTGGCAAAGGCGGCGAGCCGGGCGTTTTCATCCTGGGCGGGCAATGGTTCGAGCGGGCCGAGCTTTTGCGCCAGTGCAGCGGCTATCTCGGCAGCGTATCTGGGCACGACCACAGCAGAAGCATTAATGCAACTGCGGCCACCATTGTCAGCGATCGAGACTGTCATCAGGTCGAGGAACTCGGGCCATTGCTCGATCTGGTCTTCGCCAATAAGGATCTTGCTGAGGCCGGGACCGTGAACCTGGATGGCGGGGTTGTTGGCGTAAGGTGCCGTGCTACTGCTGTCGCCAAAAACGAGGGCACGGCCGCAGTCGCGCAGTATTTCGGCAGCGCCTTCGTGGTCCGTTGGATAGAATCCGAACGCCTCTGCCGGACAGCCCGCCGCAATCAGCGCCTGGATAATTCGCCAGGGAGTCCAGGGCTCATCCCGCCCGGGCTTAAGGAACACGGGCGTTTTGAGCGGAATCGCAGGTAGCCAAAGCGAGTTCACCGCCGGCGAATTGCTGGGCATGACCAGGCCGAGGCAGGGCGCGGCGGCATAGAAGCTGATCCGCGTATTCGCTTGTTGCCCCAGGCCATGATCAATGATGGCGAGGTCGAGGCCGCGCGTCAGGCTGTTCAGAATGGTCCGCATTTGGACGAGAGCCATTGCGATCTTCTCCATATTTCGGCGCGCCATCACAAACGGCAGGCCGCTCGTTGCAGAGAGGGTCTCGACGTATTGCTGCGGCGTTTGAGTGTGGCCCTGGTCCCCCAGCGGCAAGGTCTCATTCAAGAATATCCCCGAGGCCTGTTGACAGATTTCAAGCAAGCGGTCGCAGGAAAGCTGCTTGAGCGCGAATCGCGCCTCGCTGATTCGGGCGAGGTCCTTCCGGATGACACCGGCGTTAACCTGGCTGAGCCGCGCCAGCACCTCGCCCGTGCGGCAGTTATTCACTGGCAATTGGTCGAGGCTGGCGTAGAGCTTGCCGCGCCTGAGTGCGGGGAGATGGGGGAGGGAGGGCATCTAACGTGATGCGTGAGGCGTGAGGCGTGAGGCGTGACGCGTGGAACGTGAGGCGTGAGGCGTCGTGTTCAATAGACTCCTTCCACTATGGTCTTTTCCATTGCGCCAAAGGGTCTGACCTCGGCTACACCGTCCCAGTGGTAGGGTTCACGCGGGCGGCGACGGAGCGCTTCGTCCCGTTCGAGGAAGCGGGGAAGGAACAACTCCTTGGTTAGCGTGGTGAGCTCAACCCGACCCCAGGTGTCGTAGTCGACGACCTGTCCGGTCTGCTTCGGGTTCACTACACGCAGCACGGCGCGCGGCTGAGGGGCGTAGTAGGAGATTGAGAAGTTGTCTTCGGGCCGCAGCGGCGCGCTGGCCGCCAGGCCCATCAACGTGTTGCCGTAGGTCGGGTAAAAGCCGATGAGGCCCTCCAGCACTTCCTCGACGATGAAGCGCACGTATTGCGGCGCCATCGTCGTGCCACCGCAGAACACGCCGCGGATACCCGCCTCGTAGAGATCGAGCTTTTCGCCCAGCGCTTCGAGGAGTTTGGGCGTGGTGAACAGCGCGCTGATATGCCGGTGGCGGAGGAGGATCACCGCCTGGTCCACGACGTGGTCCATGTAGGCGCGGGCTTCGTCGAGCTTCTTCTCGCCAATGACCTTCTTCACCCATCGAGGGTCGAGATCAACGAAGTAACAGGGGCTGCCGCGGAAATTGGCAAGGTGCTCGATCGCCAGGCGCAGACGCCGAGGCCCGGTCGGGCCGACCATCAGCCAGGCCCCGCCGCGGGGAAAATGCTCATCCGCGAGCTTGGACGAGAACTCCTCGTAGTCGGTTTTGTAATCGTCCCAGCCGATGCGCTGCTTCGGCATGCCGGTGGTGCCGCCGGTTTCGAAGACATTGTAGGGGCGGCCTTTGTATCCCGCCGGCACCCAGACGTCCGGCTGAAGCTCGCGCAGCCATTCATCCTGGAAATGAGGGAAGCGGGCGGTGAGGTCGGCGAACGACTTCACTTCCTGGCGCGGGTCCCAGCCCGCTTGCCTGGCCCAGTCGAGCCAGAAGGGGCAACCCGTTTCGGGTGAGAAATGCCACGTGATTATTTCGCGCACGTGGGTATCGAGTTGGGCCTGAGCGGTGTGGATTGAAACGGGGTCGGGGTTCATTCTAATTGTTAAGGTGGGAGCATGAGATCTTAGTCCTTCGTCGTGTCCGTTCGGTAGGGGCCAAAACCGCAGAGACTTGGAGCAGCAGAGCCGCAACCAAAATGGATGCGCCCCTTGAACCGCAGAGACGCGATGAGCGCTGAGAAAAGAGGGAAAGGACACTCACACCAGTCACCCTGCCGTGAAAGATGCCTTGGTGGCTGAGAAAGCTGGTTGCAGTCGCGCGCTCCGACGAGACGGCTCGCTTATTTGCTCTGGGAAATACTTGTCAATTGTCGCCTGACTGGGTGCCCGAGTGACCAGCGAGCCGATGATCATGCAGAGAGCGGAGCCGAAGACCATCGGGACGACGGTCATGAAGCCGTTCCAGAAGCTGACATCGCCGCGCGGGTTGAGGAAGAGCACTTTGATCGCCTCTTTGCCCTGTCCGATCTGCCAGATAATGTCGCCCGGGTGACGGGTGTTTTGCAGCACGGCAAAATAGATCAGGCAAGCGGCGGTGAAGAGTGTGGCCGCCAGGGCGCCCCATTTGGTGCTGCGTTTCCAGAAGAGCGCGGCGACCATCACCGGCGCCAGCGCGGCGAAGCCGGAAAAGGCGTAGCGGATGGCGATTTCGAAGATGCCTTGTTTGGTTTTGAGTTCGAGGGCGATAACGTAGGCGGCCAGTGTCACGATGATGATGAACGCGCGCGCGAAATAGACTGCGGCTTTCTCACCATATTTCTCCCGACCGCCGTAGTGCTGGTAGATGTCCTTGGTGAACATGGTGCTCAACGCCAGTATCTGGTGGGCATCCGAGCCCATGACGGCGGAGATAATCCCCGCACCGAGGATGCCGGCCAGCCAGACCAGCGCATACTTTTCCAACATCAATAGGAGAATACCGTCGGCATCGGCCACTTTGCCGAGCGTGGCAGCGCCGAGTACGCCCAGAAAGACGCACGGGAGCCAAATCAGCATGATGGCGAGGGGGTAGAGGACTACGGTCCGGCGGAAGGCGGTCACTTTCCGAGCTGAGAAGCACATGATGGCCATATGCGGAAACATGATGCTCGACAGCGGGATCAAGGTGTAACTCCAGAAGGCTTGGGGCGGCATCTTTTCGCGCGTCACCAGGAAGCTGGTCTTGGGATCGGCGGCAAGTTTGGAGATATACTCGCCGAAACCGCCGGGCAGCGCGTGGCTGATCGTCACCACCGCCACTGCACCGAAGCAAAGGAACAGTGTCGTCTGCAGGATGTTTACCCAGACAGTGCCGCGCATGCCCCCCAGGAAGACCCCCAGGGTCACTACCACCGCAACCACCGCGCAACCCACCGGGTAGGGGATGATCGGCGCCTGGGTGCCGCCCGCGTCTGAAAGATGGGCCAGGACGGTGCCGCCTCCCATGATGCTGATGATCATGTAGGGTACAAGCATCAGCGCGCTCAGCGCGAAGATCATTGTGCCAATGGTGTCGCACTCCCAACGATCCCGAAAAAAGGCGACCTGGGTCTGGTGGCCGAACCGTTTGCCCAGAGCCCACAAACGAGTGCCGATGAAGAAGATGGTGAGGGGGATGACGAGGCCCGAAGAGGAGGCCATCAAGCCATAGATGCCGATGCCCTGACGATAGGCCTGGCCGGAGCTGCCGAGAATGGCGAAGGCGGTCATGTTGGTCGCGAATAGCGAGAGGAAGAACACCATTTCGCCGACCGAACGATTAGCGAGGAAGTAATCCTCGGTGTTCGCCTGCGACTTGCGAAAGGCAAGCCCGCCGATCACCCCGATGATAACCAGGTAAATGGAGATGACGATGACCGGGATCACGAGTGGTCCCCCTTCTGCTCCTTTACCTCCGATTGAACATCTTCCAGGTGCTTCGGCCAAGCGGTCTTCACCAGCACCGCCATCAGTGCGGCGGCCAGCAAGGAGTAACCGGCCTGGTAAGCCAACCCGATTGGCAGGAAGCCGAAGATAAGGGGATCGGCTTTCTTCCAGTTCCAGAAGTCCTGGTGGAGGACATAAATGACCGCGACCAGTGCGGTCAGGAGAATTGTTTTGAGCTTCACGGTGCAGGTTGGGTCAAGTGCGCCACGGGTTTTGCGGCGTTTTGGAAAGCGAACAGGTGGGTGTTGGAGGAGACGTAAAGGACGCCGTTCGCTACCACTGGCGTAGAGTAGATCGGCGCCCCGAGATTAGTCGTGCTGAGAACCTTCTTCTCCTTGCTCGCTTCGAACACTACCAGGTCGCCGTCCTCGTCGCCGACAAAGACCTTGCCATCGGCCACCAGTGTCGAGCTCCACATGTGCGCCTTCATGTCGTGGGTCCAATAGAGCTTGCCTGTTTCCGCATCGAGGCAATGCAGGAACCCGGAGAAGTCGCCAACGAACAGCAGGCCGTCGGGGGTGATGGAAACCGTGGAGATGCTGCGATGGATCTTGTCATAGGACCAGATCTTGCCGGTCTGCGTGATGTCCCCGGTCTTGGTGGCATCAATGCACGTGAGGATACCTACGCCTTCGCCGTGCTCCGGGTCCTGACCGACCGCAGTGTAAACCCGGTTCTTCCAGAATACCGGCGTGGCGTTAATCTCACTGGGGCCTTGGGCATCCGGGTACTTGAACTTCTTCCGCTCCGGAGTATTGCAGTCATACCACCAGACCTTCTTTAAAAAGCTGCTGTCACCCTCCTTTGCAGGCTTGGGGTCGAACGCGTAACAGACGCCTTCGCCGCCGCCGAAGAAGATGAGCTGGCGGCCATTGACGCTGCCGGTGGAGGGTGAACACCATTGCCCGTGGAAGATGCGCGGGCCGATCTTCGCGTCGTCCTCAGCCAGGAATTCCCCAGTCCGCTTGTCCAGCGCGATCAGGCTGGGCGCGTTAGGCGAGGGTATGTTCGAATGTGTCCAGTCCTGTCCGTTGGACGTGTTCACGTACACCATGTCGCCGATGACGAGCGGCGCGCAGTCCGAGGCGTTGTGGGGAAATACGCCCAGCTCGCCGATCATGTCGTAGGTCCAGATGATGTCCGCGTCCTTGGGGCCGGGCGTGATGGGCGGGGCGGGCCGCTCAGTTGGCTTGCCCTTGTCGAGGATAACGTCTTTGACCACGTATTTGGCTTCGTCTTTGAATGGGCCGTCGTTGCCATCCGCCATCCCTTTGACATCGAGGCACAGCACCTCGCAGCGGCTGCTCACAACGTACACCCGATCACCTTCGATTGTCGGCGAAGAGAGCAGTCCCAGACCCTCCCAATCGTTAACCTTGCCGGAGGCGAGCTTGGGCACCACGAGCTGCCACAACAGATCGCCGGTTTTCTCGTCAAAGCAAAGCAGGATACTTCGGTCGCCGACATGCCGCGAATCGCGCGGGTTCTCGTTGTTGGTGCCGATGAACACCCGGCCATTGGCCACCGTGACGTTGCCGTAGCTTTGGGAGCCGAGCTTGGCTACCCACTTGAGATTCTCCACGTTCGCATGGTCAATCTCGTCGGACGTGCCCTTGAACTTAATGTCTCCCGAATTCCCCTTGGTGAAATGGTCCGGGAGGCCGGTGGCGGGGCTGTACATGTTTCGTGCCGGTGTGCCGCCCCATTGGGACCAGTCTTGCGCGTGGGCGCAGACTGCCATTAACGCAAAGACGCAGAGACGCAAAGACGCAAACGAACTGCGCGAAGCGCATGAGTCTATCCATGAAGACGGCTCAATGCAGCGGGATCCATCGGTGGAAAGCTGCGACCGCGTCATCGCGGGCATGATTTGCAGCTCCTCGCGGGGCGAGCGGGTCGTGGCTTCGGTCTCTAGCTTCTTCACTTATCTCCTTTGTAAATGGTGCTGCTCAATTGCGCGGATTTGCCTGAATCGGAGGTCACCTCGATGTTATCAATATAGATTGGCATGTCCTGTGGCGAGAAGCCGAACAGGCCCGGAGAACCTGACTGGTGCGCTGTTTTATGCGGCACGCTGATCGTCCACGCCGCGGGTTCCGGGTCCCCGCGCTTCCACGCCTTGGCCTGAACCACTGCCGAGCCGTCCGGGTTGCGCTCTACGTGCGCCTTGAGCCGATACCATACATTCGGCGACCACTTGAAATCTTCGGATGCTCGCAGCCGTTCCTGGGTGGAGTTCACTTCCAGCTTTTGCTCATTGCCCTTTAGCACGATCAAGTAACGCTGGTTGATGACGCCGACCTCCGACATCTTGCGCTTGTTACCGTCACTCATGACGTCGGCCTGGATGGTGTAATGGTTCATCTCAGGCGTGCCGATGAAGACTGTCCCACGCTGGAGGAACCGGTTGTCGGTGGTCTTGGCCAGTACCTTGCTTCCGTCCTTTTCCCGCACATCAAATTTGAGCCGTGCACCGATCCACGGCAAGGGCGGATAGGCAAACTCCATGCCGCTTGAATTGGTCTCCGTCAGGGTGAACGACTCGAAGTCCTCTTTGGTCGGGACATTCGGCATCACCCGTCCACGCAAATAGCCTTTCAAGGCGCCCATCGTGACTTCGAACGCGCCCGCCGAGGGGACGGGGGCCGGCGCGGCCTGCAACACGCCGTCCGCGTCGAAAGCGCCCTTCATCGTCGCCTTGACCTTCGCGGTCGGTGGGATGTAGCTGGCCCAGGTTCCCTGCTTCGACGGGATAGATT
>Ga0073936_10012209_pt1 | contig 10268 bp, 3 predicted proteins | sample AliMusrvi5mmetaG_FD_87041 | JGI IMG/M metagenome (GOLD analysis project Ga0073936, IMG submission 87041) | Freshwater lake bacterial and archeal communities from Alinen Mustajarvi, Finland, to study Microbial Dark Matter (Phase II) - Alinen... | ecosystem: Environmental > Aquatic > Freshwater >... | reverse complement strand
CTCCCATTCGCGGAGGCCGTCGAGGTACGTCTGCTGCTGCGCCGCGCTGAGCGCCGGATCGATGACGTAAGGCACGATGCCGCCCGGCCAGTGCGTGTTGCCGGGACCGATCCCAGGGTCGAGAAACGCCGCATGTAGGGGACCGACGACTGCCGAAGCCAGACAAATTGCCATGGCCCGCCACGGCGATTGGAAAAACGTCTTCATGGGAATGCTGGGGTTTGTTCATTTCCACCCTACACCCGTTGCCGGCCTGCCGCAAGCATTCGATGAAGCATTCGATGAAGCGAGGCAAGGTGGCTGCGTGACGTGGCTGCGTGACGTGGCTGCGCGCCTCCGGCCGCAGGCCGTGGCTGCGCGCCTCCGGCCGCAGCGCGAAGGAAAGGCAAAAGGCGAGGATCGAAGATCGCGAATCAAGACTCAAGAGAACACATGAAGACGCACTCTGACGAGATGCGCCTACGGGAAGACGCAAGACATGAAGACGCAAGACTTGAAGACGCAAGACTTGAAGACGCAAGACACAAGACAAGAGGAAGAAAAAACGCAATCTCACGAGATGCGCCTACGAAGAAAAGATCCGATCGCCACGATCCACGATCCTCTATCTCCGCCTAGAGTTCCAGCAGCCACACATTGCGGAACGCGACGGGCTCGCCGTGGTCTTGGAAGACGATCGGGCCGGTGGGCTTTTCCGTGCGCTTGCTGGCCGCACCGGTGCCATGCGGCAACTCGACGGCGTCATGGATCTTCACGCCGTTGTGGAGCACGCTGATGGTGGTGTTTTGCGTTTTCTTGCCCTCGGCATCGAAGCGGGCCGCCTGGAAAGTGATATCATAGGTTTGCCAGCGCAGCGGCGGGAAGCACATCGGCACGTCCGGGGTTTTGAACGTGTAGAAACTCGCGCACCACTGCTTCGGGTCCGACTTGATAGGCAACCCGACCTGCGCCTTGTCGAAAACCAGTCCGAAGCTGTCGAGGATCTGAGTTTCGTAGCGGTCCTGCAAATACATGCCGCTGTTGCCGCGGTTTTGGCTGGTGAGCGGTTCGCTCGGGCGGTAGGGCTCGCGGAATTCGACATGCAACTTGAAGCTGCCATAGTCCTTGGTCGTCTTCGCCCCGGCCCATAGCAGCCCGTCACTCACCTTGCCTTGCACCAGGGCGTTGGGTGAGCCGTCAAAGAGGACCAGCGCTCCGGCCGGCGGCTTGGCCCCGGCCGTCGGACTCTCGCGTTCCACCTTCTTCATTTCCTGCGCCGCCTTGGTGACGCCGGCCGCATCCACCATCTCGTTAGGCACCTTGCCGGCGTCCCAGCCGGCTCCCGGCAGGCCGCCGGCATAGTGTGTCACGTAAAACCTGCCTTCGCCGATGGCCGCCACGCGCAGGCCGCTGTCCTTGCCCGCGTACTCGCCCTGGACGAGGAAATCCGGATCCTCGCGTGCTGCGACGGCCGGATCGGTCCAGACTTTGTTCGGGTTTTCGGCCATTACGTTGCTGAGCGTCAGGTTGCCGACCAGCAACAGCAGCAGCCAAATTAGGGTATGTTTCTTCACATGGGGACTTTCTCATTCGCGCCTCACCGGGTCAAGCCCGGACTTGTGCGGCAGTTGGGTAAGCCAAACCTCCGGTAACGCAAGCGGGGTTTTGGGGTATTGCGCAGGATGCTGCATTGGGGCTGCCTAGCGGACGTTCCGTGGTAGGGTTTCACCCCATAGCAGGTGTCTGAATCAGAGAGTATTTTGCCGCTTCCTAAAATGCATCCTACGAGTGGCAAAAATGTTTTTGCCCACTTCTCCCTGCGTTCAGCTCACATGTCCGTTCTCCAAAACCCTGCCACTTCGGCCACTCTCCCACCACGATTCATTCACCAAGAAGCGCAGAAGGAAGGTATCGCCATCATTGGCATCGGTTGCCGCTTTCCGGGAGGGGCCAACGACACCGAGTCGTTTTGGAAGCTGCTCGTCGAGGGTCGTGAGGTGGTTTCCGAGGTGCCCGCCGACCGCTGGAATGTGGAACGGTTCTTCGATGGCGAACCCGGCCTGGCCGGCAAAACCGTCGCCAAGCGCGGCGGATTTCTTGATGGGATCGACCAGTTTGACCCGCAGTTCTTTGGGATTTCGCCACGCGAGGCCCCCTACATTGATCCGCAGCAGCGGTTGCTGTTAGAGACGGCTTGGGAAGCCATCGAGGACGCGGGCATGGTGCTGGACTTGGAGAAGGGCACGGACATCGGTGTGTTTGTTGGCATCTCGCACAATGATTACCAAGGCTTGCAGCACACCGCCACCGACCGCGCCGGCATCAGCGCGCACACCCCAACCGGCAGCGCCCACAGCATCGCGGCGAACCGAATTTCCTATTGCCTGAATCTCAGCGGCCCCAGCATGGCGATGGATACGGCGTGCTCGTCGGCGCTGACGGCAGTGCACGTGGCTTGCGAGCACATTCTAGCAGGACGATGCAAGGCCGCGATGGCTGGCGGGGTGACCGTGATGATCACGCCGGATGGTTTCATCGGCTTTTCCCAGGCCGGGATGTTGTCGCCAGACGGCAAATGCAAGGCATTCGACGCCTCTGCCAATGGCTTCGTGCGTGGCGAAGGTGCGGGCATGGTTCTGTTGAAGCGGCTATCCGACGCCATCGCCGACGGCGATCCGATCCACGCCGTGATCCTCGGTTCGGCACTCAATCAGGACGGACACACCAACGGCATTTCGCTGCCGAGTCCCGCCGCCCAGGCGCGCCTGGTGCGTGAGGCGTGTGCCAATGCGGGCGTTGCCCCGGCGCGTGTCAGTTATGTCGAGGCCCACGGCACGGGCACCGCGGTGGGCGATCCGATCGAGGCGCATGCCCTCGCCGAGGCCTTGTGCGCCGACCGCGCGGCGGATTCGCCGCTGGTCATCGGGTCGGTGAAAACCAATCTCGGTCACCTGGAAACCGCGTCAGGAGTGGCCGGACTGGTTAAGGTGGCGTTGATGCTCAAGCACGGGCGGATTCCAGCCAGCCTGCATTTTGACACGCCCAATCCTAACATCGACTTCGCCGCCCTCAAATTGCGCGTGGCCGTGACGAGCGAAGCCTTTCCTAACAGCGGTGAGCGGCACCTCGCGGGTGTCAATTCGTTCGGCTTCGGCGGGGCCAACGCGCATGTGGTATTGACCGAGGCACCGGCGCGTCCGCAGGCCAAGCTGTCGGGGACTGACGTGGATCGCGCCTGGCCGATGGTGCTGTCGGCGCGCTCCGAGGAATCATTGCTGGCGGCTGCCTGGCGCTTGAGCACCTGGTTGGATGACCATTCCAAACTCAACGGCGGCTCGCCCCAGTTGCCGGACGTCACTTATATGTTAGGTGCGCGGCGCAACCACCACTCGCATCGCCTCGCGCTCACGGCCCGCTCGCTGGGCGAAATGGTGCAGGAACTCGCGGCCTTTGCGACGGGAAATGCGGGACCGAAAATGCGCACGGCCTTCACGCCGCGGCGCGAACAGGCGGCGCGCGTCGTTTTTGTCATGAGCGGCCAAGGCCAGCAATGGTGGGGAATGGGCCGCGAACTCATGCGGCATGAGCCGGTGTTCCGGCGCATGATTGAGGCCTGTGCGGAGGCGATGCGCCCATACGCCGGGTTCTCGCTGCTAGATGAACTCGCCCGCGTGGAAGGCGACTCGCAATTGCAGCGTACGGAGGTTTCGCAGTCCGCGATTTTCGCCATGCAAATGGGCTTGGTGGCGTTGTGGCAATCCTGGGGCGTGCAGCCAGCCGCGGTGGTGGGCCACAGTGTGGGTGAAGTGGCGGCGGCCTGCGTGGCGGGCATTCTGACTTTGGAACAAGCCGCCAAGATCATCGTGCATCGCGGCCGCTGCATGGATCAATGCTCGGCGTCCGGCGGATCGATGTTGGCCGTGGGCATGCTTCCGGAGGAAGCCCAGGCGCTCATCGCCCGGCATGACCCCAGCGTGAGCATTGCCGCATTCAACGGCCCGCGCTCGCTGACTCTCTCAGGCTTGCGAAGCTCGTTAGAACATATTGCGGCGGAGTTGGAGGCGCAGGGCGTGTTTTCCCGTTTCGTGCCGGTGAGTCATCCGTTCCATCACTCGCTGATGCAACCCGCGGCGGACGCGCTGCTGGCGGAACTTGGCGATCTAACACCACGGGCCGGCATCCTGCCGTTTTTCAGCACGGTCACCGGCGGGCGGCTCGATGGCGCGGCTTGCGGTGCGGGCCATTGGTCGGGCGGTGTGCGGCGCCCGGTGGAGTTTGTTGCAGCGATGGCTGCGCTGGCCGAATTCGGGGCGGATGTGTGGCTGGAAATCGGCGCGCATCCCGCCTTGCTGCGCTCGATCCGGGAATGCCTCGGCGACGAGGCTGCCAAGGCGGTGATTGTGGCCTCGGCGCGCCGCGATCGCGAACATGAAGCGCTGCTGGACTCCGCGCTGGAATTGCATCTGGCAGGAGTGCCGCTCAAGTTCACCGCGCTGACCCCCTCGCGTAGGTTGCTGGATCTGCCGGCCTATGCCTGGGACAAGAGCCGGTGGTGGAATGAAAGCGCGGACATGCGCGACGGACGGTTGGCGCCGGGCGGTCGCGGATTGTTAGATCTGCGCTTGGCGCGGGCCACGCCGACGTGGATCACGCGGCTTGACGGCCGACACATGGCGTTTCTGAAGGATCACCGCGTCGAGTCTCTCATCGTGTTTCCGGCGGCGGGCTTCGTCGATATGGTGCTCGAAGCGGGAATCCAGATGTTCGAGGGCAAACCCTTCGTGGTGGAGGATTTTGAAATCCGCAAGCCGCTCATTCTGCCCGACCCGCCTTCCGGATTGTTGTTGGAAATGAGCTATGATCCGGGCGAGCGCACGTTTTCCATCCAAAGCCGCTTTGACAGCGGGACTTCCTGGGCCGTGCATGTGGTCGGATCGATGCGCGGCGAACGCACCGAATCGGCTTTCGCCGCAAGCGCCTGGGACAGTGTGCCGGCACCGGGTCTGAGCGCTGTGGAGCTTGACACATTTTACGGCCACATGAGCGATCTGGGCTTGCGCTATGGCGATGAGTTCCGACCGATCCGCTCGCTGGCCGCGGGCGCGGGCAGGTCAGCCGGGCGGGTTGCGTTGTCCGCTGTCATCGCAAATCGGTCCAGCGAGTATCCGTTGCACCCGGTGTTGTTTGATGGGGCGCTGCAAGTCTTCTCCGCGGGCGCGGCAACCGTTGAAGGCCGCAGCGCCGGCTTGCGCCTGCCGGTGCGCTTCGCTCGGATTTTATTCCTGCGCTCGCCTGGAGCCGCGTGTCTGGTGCGCGCCGGGGTGAAGCAAGCCACCGATGAATTTGTCGATGGTGGCATTGAGATGTATGATGAAACCGGCCGGCCGTGTGTCCGCATCGACGGCTTCCATGCCGTCAGCGTGGAAGGCGGCCGCCGCTCCGGCACCACCGGCAAAGGCCGCGACCTGATCTATCACGTCGCGTGGGAGCAAGCCGCGGCACCGGTCCAAGCGTCCCTGCAGCCGCCGGTTCCGTTAGATCGCTTGTGTGCGGTGGCCCGGCATGCGTTGGATGAAGTCCTCGACCTGCGCGGACGCGACGCTCTGGAATCCGCCAGCGCGGCCGGTGACGAACTAACCGCGGCGCAGGTCGCCTGCGGCTTGCGCGAGATGGGCGCGGGAAGCAGCGCGGGGGGAAGCTTCACCGCCGACTCGCTCGGCGTGGCGGTGTCCATGCGCGACTCGTTCGCGCAGTTGGCCGACAATCTGGTGGAGCAGAAGCTGCTCAGCAAAGAGGGCGCGACCTATCATCTAACACCCGCGTTCGTGACGGCGGCCGCCGGCTCGTCCGGGTTGCTCGGTGCCAGCCTTGGCATGTATCCGGGGCATCTTCCGGAGGCCTTGATTTGCGGCGCGACCTGTGCCGAACTCGGTCCGATCATGCGCGGCGAGAAAGACGCGATTCAAGTGTTGTTCGCCAGCGGCGGCGCGGATCTGCTAGAGCAATTCTACGGTGACGGCCTGGTCACCAGTCCTTGGCTCGCCGCCATCGGCCGGGCGGTGGAGGAAGCCGCCCGCGAGCTGCCCGAGGGGCGCGGCCTGCGCATCCTGGAAATTGGCGCGGGCACCGGCGGCTTGGCCTCGCAAGTGCTGCCGCTGCTTGAGCCGGGGCGGCACAGTTATGTGTTCAGTGATGTTTCGGCCGCGTTTTTCCCCGCGGCGCGTCAGAAGTTGGCGGCCTTTCCCGAAGTCGAATTCAAAACCTTTGATCTCGAGAAGCCGGGCTCCGACCAGGAGTTCGAAGGGGGCTGGTTCGACCTCATCCTCGGCACCAATGTGGTCCATGCCGTGAGCGATGTGCGCGCCGCGCTGCGGCATCTCCATGAGTTGCTGGCACCCGGCGGCAGTTTGCTGTTTGTCGATGTGGCCACGCCCCATTTGTGGTTGAACGCGGTGTTCGGCTTGACCGCCGGGTGGTGGCGCTTCAGCGACCGGGAACTGCGCCCGCATCACCCGTTGTTGCACCGCGCACAATGGGAAACCGTGCTGCGCGAGGTTGGTTTCAGTGAAACCGCCTCCTTGGCCGGACTCATCCGCCCCCAGGGCGGCGAAAGCCTCATCGGCCTCATGGCTCGAAAGGCTTGGGTCCAACCGGCCCTGTCCGCGCCGGTTGCGCTCGATCCACCGTTGGAGAAATCCTGGCTGGTGCTGGCCGACGCGTCCGGTCTGGGTGACCAACTTGTGGCACAACTCCGCGGCTGCGGTGTGCGCTGTCGCGTGGCTTACCGAGGCGACAGGTTCGCGGTGGACCGACCCGACGCCTTCACGCTGCGTGCCGAGGTTCCCGCGGACTGGAAACAATTGTTAGAATCGTGCGTGGCGGAACCTCCCGAACGTTTCGTCCTGCTGTGGAGTCTGGACGAGGCCGCGCCCGGCTCCAACGAGCCCGCGGAGATGTTAGGCACGGATGCCCTGTTCCATCTGGCCCAGGCGCTGGAAGCCGCGGCCCCTGCGGCCAGGCTGCGTGTCGATGTGGTGACGCGTGGCGCACAAGCGCTTGGGCGCAACCACAGCGTGGCGCTGGCGCAAGCGCCCGTCATCGGTTTGCTGCGGGTGGTGGCCAATGAGCACGCCAATTTCACCTGTCGGGGCATCGACCTTGCGCCATGCGCCGCGAGCGCCGACGGCGCGCGGTTGTGGCACGAATTGCTAGAGACGGACACGGAACGCGAGGTCGCATTCCGCGGCGAGGCCCGCTATGTCCGGCGCATCGAGCGCGGGTTGCAGCCGCGCGAGCAAGTGCTTGACCGCACGGTGCCGCTGCGGCTGGAGTCGCGCGAACGCGGGTTGCTGGATGCGCTGCGTCTGGTGCCCTTCGCCTTGCCGGCTTGCGCGGCGGGTGAGGTGGCGATTGAAGTGCGAGCCGCAGGCATGAACTTCCGTGATGTGCTCAAGGCACTCGCCCTCTATCCGGCAGAGACCGCCGATGCGCGCATCTTTGGCGACGAAGTGGCGGGCGTGGTGAAGGCCGTGGGTGCAGGCGTCACGCATGTGGCGCCGGGCGACCGGGTGTTCGGTCTCGCTGTGTTCGGACTGGCGACCTGTTCGATGGCGCGGGCCGGCGATGTGCACCTCATTCCGCACGGCTTGTCATTTGAGGCAGCGGCGACGTTGCCGGTGGTGTTCATGACCTCATGGCACGCGCTCAACACCGTGGCACATCTCAAGGCCGGCGAGCGCATCCTCATTCATGCGGGTGCCGGGGGCGTGGGCATGGCCGCAATCCAAATCGCCCATCACCTCGGCGCGCAAGTCATTGCCACCGCCGGCTCTCCGGCCAAGCGCTCGCTGTTAGGTGTGCTCGGCGTCAGGCATGTCATCGACTCGCGCCGCGCCGACTTCGCCGAAGAGGTGATGGCGATCACAGCCGGCAAGGGCGTGGACGTCGTGCTCAACGCACTGTCTGCCGAGGCCATTCCGATGGGACTTTCCTGCCTGGCGCAATTCGGACGGTTCATCGAAATCGGCAAACGTGACATCTATCAGAACTCCCGCATCCCGCTATGGCCGTTGCGGCAGAACGCCTCGTTCCATGTGGTCGCGATGGACGCGATTTTCCGCGGCAATGAGCAGCAAACCCGAAAACTGCTCGAGCAGGTTGCGGTGTTAGTCGAACAGGACGTGCTGCGGCCGCTGCCGTTCCGGTCGTTTCCGGCATGCCGGGTCGACGCGGCCTTCCGGCTCATGGCGCAGGGCAAGCACACGGGCAAAGTCATCGTGTCTTTCGCCGAGCCCTTTGTCGCGAGGCGTGGCGAGCCCTTGGCTGCCGCCTTCGAGGTCAAGCCGGATGGCTGTTACCTGATCACCGGCGCGTTCGGCGGCTTCGGCAAGGTGCTGGCCGAATGGCTGGCGGACTGCGGCGCGAAACACCTTGTTCTAACAAGCCGAAGCGGCGCCGCCGCGCCCGCCGCGCAAGCCTGTGTGTCTAAGCTGCGCGCCCGCGGCGTGGACGTGCGGGTGGTGTGTGCCGATGCCGGATCAGCGGCCGACGTGCGGCGCCTGCTAACGGAAATCGCGGAGGCCGGCTATCCTCTCAAAGGCGTGTTCCACTTGGCGATGGTGATTGATGACGCACCGATTTCAACCCTCACACGCGAACGGATGCGCAACGTGCTGGCACCCAAAGCAAGCGGCGCATGGCTGCTCCATGACGGCACCCGCGACATGGCACTCGATTGCTTTGTGATGTTCTCCTCGGTTTCCAGTATCTTTGGCAACTCGGCCCAGGCCAACTATGCCGTCGCCAACGCGTTCCTCGACGCCCTCGCGCATCATCGTCGGGCCGCAGGACTGCCCGCACTGGTGATCAATTGGGGTGCGCTCGGCGGCCAAGGTTATGTGGCCCGCAACGAGCGGGTCGCCGAATACCTGGCCCGCCAAGGCACCACGCCGCTGTCACCCAGCGAGGTGATGGTTTTGCTAGAGACGTTCCTCAACTCGGGCACCACCCAGGCGATGGCGCTGCGGGTGGATTGGGCAAAGTGGCGCCAGTCGTTCCGCGGCAGCCAGGAGAGTCCGTTGTTAGAGCATGTCTTTGCCACCGGCGTCGAAGGCCCGGAAACCAATGGCGCGAAAAGCGACTGGCGCGTCAAAATCGAGAGGGCCGCGCCGGCGGAACGCATCGACGTCATCGGGCAGGCCGTGCGCGACGTCGTCGGCGCGGTGTTGCGCGTCAAACCCGAGGGCCTGCGTGCCGATCAGCCGCTCACCGATCTGGGACTTGATTCGCTGATGGCCGTCGAGATTGAAAACTCGATAGAGAGTGCCATCGGTGTCGCCTTGCCCCCAGCGAGCCTGATGCGGGCCCGCACCATCGGCCAAATCGCGACCCTCATCGCCGAACACATGGGCGGCGCAAGCGCCAGTCCGTCACTGGCAACCGCCCCACTGGCAGAACCGGCGGCAGCCACCGACCAGGTGGATATGACGGCTTTATCCGATGAGCAGATCGCGCGTCTGCTCGGGGCCGGGCCGCATGCCCACAGCCCCGCAGGGGCGCTTGAAATCCGCGTGTGATATCGCGCATGCCTCTCGATTACCAAGCGCGTCTGAAGTCATGGCTTGAGCGGTGACATCCACCTCCGCGGTTCTAACAAACGTGTGCCGGGCGCCGCAAATCCACCTATCCGCCGTGCTGGCCTCACCGGACTGAGATTCAACCCATCCAAAGTCGGGTTACACCCCATGGCGACCGCGCCGAATGAATGGCATGATGAATTATCGGCGGGCGGCGGTCCGCCATCAGCTCAGCAACGGGCGCAGCAATCGATCTTATGAGAATTTCATTACTTGTGATCCCCCGGGTGCGCCGCATTGCCGTAACTGGCGCCCATTGCCAGTTCGAGGCGCTTCTGGCAGCAATGCCGGTTGGCCAAACCTCGCTGCGTTCTGGCGCTGCCATGACCCAGCATCGCCAAGCCATTGCCAAGTGGGGTATGGCCTGGCTCCTGTTGCTGGGTTTGATCGGCGGTTGCTCTGTCACGCCGGAGGGCCGGGACAACGGCAATCGCAATCACGCGTTTATTTCCTATTGGCCTGCTCCTGAGCATCGCGACGGACTGCGACTGGCGGTCAAGGATCTTATCGACATGAAGGGGGAGGTTACCACGGCCGGATCCGCCTATGTTGCCAGGACCAATCCGCCGGCGCGGCGCGATGCGGCCTGTCTTGAGCTGGCACGGGAGCGGCATGTGCGGATTGTTGGAAAGACCAATCTCACGGAGTTTGCGG
>Ga0073936_10012207_pt1 | contig 10268 bp, 9 predicted proteins | sample AliMusrvi5mmetaG_FD_87041 | JGI IMG/M metagenome (GOLD analysis project Ga0073936, IMG submission 87041) | Freshwater lake bacterial and archeal communities from Alinen Mustajarvi, Finland, to study Microbial Dark Matter (Phase II) - Alinen... | ecosystem: Environmental > Aquatic > Freshwater >... | reverse complement strand
GCGTCATCGATGGTCCGGCGGTAGGCCTGGCACGTCCGCGCCACATAATACGGACTCTTGGTGCGGCCCTCGATCTTCAACGCGTCGATGCCGATGGCCATCAGCCTCGGTACATGTTCCGCCGCGCGCAGGTCCCTGGAATTGAGGATATAGGTCCCGTGCTCGTCCTCCTCGATCGGCATCAGTTCCCCCGGCCGCTGGCTTTCTTCTAGCAGAGTTTCGGATTCATCAACTAACAAACCTGCGGGACTTTCAGATAACTTGTATTGCCAGCGGCAGGAATTCGTGCACGCACCCTGGTTTGAATCGCGGCCGGTGAAATATCCCGAAAGCAGGCAGCGCCCCGAGTAAGCGATGCACAGCGCGCCATGCACGAACACCTCCAGTTCGGTGTCCGGGCACTCCTGGCGGATTTCGGCGATTTCATCGAGCGTCAATTCGCGTGACAGGATGATGCGAGCCAGCCCGAGTTTCCGCCAAAACCGCACGGCCGCCGCGTTCAGGGTGTTTGCTTGCACCGACAAGTGCACCGGCATGTCTGGCCATGTTTCGCGCACCATGTCGATGAGTCCCGGGTCCGCCATGATCAGAGCATCCGGCCTGAGCGCCACGACTGGCGTCATGTCCTTGAGAAAACTGCGCACTTTGGCGTTGTGCGGCAGCAGGTTGCCAACCACGAAAAACCGTTTGTTCTGGGCGTGGGCCTCGTCGATGCCCTGCCGCAGCGCCTCCACATTGCGGAACGCGTTGTTGCGCACCCGCAGGCTGTACCGCGGCAAGCCCGCGTAAACCGCATCCGCACCAAAGGCGTAGGCGGCCCGCATCATCTCCAACGAACCCGCCGGGGCCAGCAATTCGGGTGCTTTCATGGCATCCACTAAGCCCGCCAACCCGCCCCATGCAAGTCTTGTTGCCGGAAATTTACCGCTGGCCATGCCCGCCGGAAACGTTTACCACCGCGCCCGTGAAACACGGCATCGGCTTAGTGATCTCCCTTATGGTTTCCCTGCTCATGGTGGCCTGCTCCATCATGATCTGGTGCCTCAGTTCCTCTGCGGAGTTCTCCCGCGTGTCCGGTACGCCGCCCCCCGCCAAACCCAAGACCACCACCCAACCGAAAACGAATCCGGGTGCCACCACCCAACCCTGGACAACTCCCGGCACCACCACCAGCCCCAGAACGATCCCAGGCACCACCACGCCGCCCAAGCCCAAACCCGGATCGCCGCCAGTCTGAAGCGCCAACCCGCCCCAAACCCAGCTTGTCCGGATAAAAAACGAGAAGTGGTCGCGATTTCCGCAAGTTTCCGCGTTTTCCCTTTGCAACCCGCGTGGTGGCCGCTAAAGACGCGCTCGTCCAAGCGCGGATTGCGGGCCACGGGTGCCGGTGACGCGATGGATATCCAACAATATACCAACATATCAAGATGGCTCTGACACATAAGCAATTATTTGTGGTTTCCTGCGGGCTGGCCTTGCAGGCCGGCATTCTGGTGCTGATCAACGGGTTTCTGCCCATGGCGACGCACGGGATGGATATGATGTGGATCGCGTTCCAGGCATGGGCTGTCTATTTTGTCGCCGGCTGCACGCCGATGAACGGGTTGAAGGCGTGGATCGGCTATTTGACCGGGATCATCGCGTCCATCGCCATCATCAAAATCATGGGCCTGCCCGGCATCAAGGGGTTGTCCAACGTTGCGGAACCGATGAATCTGGCCATGGCGATCGCGGTTTTCATCGTGGTGATTCCGGCGATCATGTCGGAAAACCTCAAGAATATGGTGCCGGCCCTGTTCATCGGCTCGGGTGCGTTTTTCGCATCGCTCGGTCATGCCTCGCTGAAAGGTGCGCTGGAAAAGGCCAATGCATGCACCTGTGAAACGACCACGTTCGTGTATGCGGCACAGGCGGAATTGATTTATTGCGCGCTGGGTCTGACGTTCGGTTTCATCACGGTTTACTGGCGTGGCAAATACGAGGCGTCGCTCAAGAAACAGGGCGCAGCCTGAAGAATGGCCCATGGACCGCGAGTCTCCAGACTCGCAGGCCCATGGGGAGCCAATAATGGGTGGCAAGCCGCCGCTCATTGGCATTTCATGGACGGGCGAGTCTGGAGACTCGCGGACCTTGAATCGAACGCATGTCGCTTTAATCCCGCTTGCCCCGGTCGGGAGATGAGAGTACCATTGCCGCTCATGCTTGATCGGATTGCACACACACTGCGCCTGCCGCTGGTCGGCATGACGTGTTTGGTGGGGCTGTGGCTGGCGATGCCGGCCTCCACGGCGGCGCCAGCGCCGCTGCAATCCGCCCAATTCGACCCGTCGGACGTTTACTTCCAAGGGTATTTGGCGGTGCGGGCCGCCGAACAATTGGAGGCGTCCGGCAATTTCATCGGGGCGATGGAAAAACTGAATTCCGCGACCAAGGCGTTCAATGCGGTGCATAAGTATTATCCGGCATGGAAGTCGGCCATGGTGGATGGGCGGACCGCCAGAACCGCCGAAACACTGGAACGCGTCCGCCCCCAGGCCGAAGCCATGATCAATAAAAACCGCATTGCCGTGGCCGAGTTGGAAGGCGGCGTCAAAGCCTCAGGCAGCGCGATCAATCCGGCGGACAAAACGGATCCCGGCGCGGGCACGCTGCAAGTGGACCCGCTGGCCAACCGCCACCTGGCCGATGCCGAAGCCGAAGTGAAACGGCTCCGCGACTTGAGCGCACGGCAAGCGAACGATGTTTCCCGCGACACCTCGCACCTGCACGAGGTGGAGCGGCAGCGCGATCTCCTGCAAGCCCAATTGCGGGCTGCGGAAACCAATGTCGAAGCGCTGCGTGCCCGTTTGGCCGCGGCACCGATGGAAAAGGATCTGAAAACCCTCAACCAACGCATCGAAACCCTCAACCAGGAACGCGAAGCGATGGCCATGGCCCTCACCCAGAGCCGCGGCGCCCACACCGAGGCGATGGCCAAAATCGCCACCCTCGAAGCGGACCTGAAAGTGATGCAGCAGAAACACGCCGACCTCGACCGCGACATCAAGGCCGAACGCAAAATCTCCAACGAGGTCGTCAAAGGACAACGCCGCCAACTCGAAGCCCTCGAAAAACAATTGACCCAAAAAGATGCCGAACTCGGCAAGGCCAACGAACGCATCACCGGCCTCATGAATGAATTGAAGGAAAGCCGTGACGCGTTCACCCAACTCCACGACGAGCGCGACTCACTGCTCAAGGAACGCGACCAAATGGCTGCCTTGTTCAAACTCAACGAGGCCGGCCGTATCCAGGATCTGATAGAACAGAACCTGACGCTCGTCAGAAAACTGCGCGAGGCCAACGAAAAGGTGGACCGGCTCAGCCGTGAGAACAACGCCGACCAGGATGCCACCACCGCCGCGCTGCGCGACCTCGCCATCGCCAAATCTCAGATCAACCGGCTCCGTCAGGAAAAACGCGACCAGGACAAACGCCTCGCCGAATTGGAAAACCGCCTCAAGGAAGAGGACCAGGCGCTGGCCAAAGGTCAGGGGTCCGCCGATCCCGCGGAGACCGAGGCGCTGCGCGACATCATCAAGCGCCAACTCCGCGTCCAGGAACGCCGCCGCCAGGCCCGCGATCTGTTAGTCGAGGCGGCCAAGGAAATGGGCACGCAGAACGAATCCTACACCAAGGCCATCGGGTTGTTGGACGCCGAGGAAATCGTGCTCACTCCCGAGGAGCAGAAACTCATCGCCAACAGCCAGGTGGACGGCGAGTTTGTCTCGCCGGTCTCGCCCTATGCCAGGGACCGGGCCAGCGTCGGCAGGGCCACCGAGCAACTCAACCGCGACATCGCCGTGTTCGAGCGCACCGCCGAGAAATCGTTCGTGGCCGGTCGCTTGTTGCCGACCCGCGAACTCTATCAGATGATTCTCGAACAGCACCCGAACCACACTCCGTCGCTCTGCAAGCTGGGGGTCGTGGATCTGCGGCTTGATGACGTGCCCGCCGCAGTGGACACCTTCCGCCGCGCGGTCGAAATGGATGCCAACAATCCCTATGCCTATCGCATGCTCGGTTGGTCGCTGATGAAACTCGGCGACATGGCGGGCGCGGAACAGGCGGTGCGCCACTCGGTGGACCTCGCGCCCAATGATGCGAAGAGCCAGATGTTGCTTGGCACGCTCTGTTACCGTCTCAGCCGCCCCAGCGAGGCGGAGTCGTACTTCAAGGCGGCCATCACCGCCGATCCCACGCTGAGTGAGCCCTATTTCGATCTGGCGCTGATCAGTTTGCGCGGCAAGCGCTTTGAGGACGCGCGCAATTTCTATCAACAAGCGCTCGAACGCGGCGCCGTGCCGGATCCCGCGCTGGAAGCCAGTCTCGACAAACAGTGAAATCCCTCCTCCACGTCCTCTTGCTGACAGCGCTGTTGCCGGTTTCCTGCGCCGACAATAAATCATTGCCACCCGAGCACAAGTCCCTGAGCCAACGGCTGGATCAAAAGAACGGTTACAAGCAGGACAGCCATGGCAACTGGGTGCCTCAGATTGACCAGCGCAGCCAGTTCGAGTCGAAGGGCCAGTCGCCATACTTTCAGGGCAAGTACGACAAGAAGACCTATCAGACCGGGAGTTATGGGAAGAAGTCCTGGTGGGGCAACAAGGATTTCGGTCTCAAACCGTATGCCGGCAACACCGACGGCAGCCACTTCCAGAAAAACTCGCGCTACAGCCAGCAAGGTGCCCGCGAATCCGGCACGCCCGCCAATCTGCCCGGCACCTATCAGACCGGCACCTATGCCACCGGATCCGCCCGCGAAGCCAGCCGCCAGGGTATCCTCAGGAAAACCGATGCGCTGACAGAATCCCGCCGCAACTCCTATCAGAAACCCGAAATCATCGACTGGCAGGAACAACGCAACCTCAGCGTGGAACAATCCAAGGGAATCCTCGGACACTGACTGGCGGGGCCATCCAGATCTGGGACGGCACATCAGCAAGACATTCAACGTGCCAAAAAAACCGCGGGCGCCGGATCCCTTTTTCCGACGCCCGCAGGCCCTTTGGGGGGGCTTTTTTCGCTATCCCTTACAGACTAAGCGTGCCAGAAATCCGCAGGTTGACCACTACGTGATCGCGGAGGGGAGCGGTGTTCTCCACACATTCCGCTTGCGAGACGATTCTCCATGCCTATCGCCACTTTGGCGAAGAATTCCTGGGCAAGCTCAACGGCATGTTCGCGTTCGCGCTTTACGACAGGGATGCGGGGAAACTCATCCTGGCGCGGGATCGCTTGGGGATCAAACCGCTGTTTTTTGTGGCAACTCCCGATGGGTGCCATTTCGCATCGGAACAAAAGGTGCTGTTTTCAATCCCGCAGGGACAGGCCCGCGCGATTGACCCGGGAGCGTTGGTGCAATCACTGGAAACCGGTTTCAATACCGGCGCGCTCACCATGATGACCGGAGTGCAACGCCTGCAGCCTGCCGAAGTGGTGGTGTTCGTGCGGGGTGAACTGCGGGACCGTCGCCGGTATTGGTCGCCCACGGTGGCTGCCGCCGCGCACGGTGACTATCGTGAAGCCGCAGACGCGTTCGAGACGCTGATGACCCAGATCATGACCGAACATACGCGCAGTTCCGGCATTCGGGTCGGGTCGCCGCAATTTCACTTGCCGGATGTCGGGGTTGGTTGCTAGAATGTGCCTATCATGAATGACCGATTACGCAACCTTCTCCTCGTTGTGGCGCTGGCGGTGGGAGTCGGTCTGTCCGCCCTCTCCGGGCTGGCCCGGGTGCCGTTGTTCCAACCCACCGAGGGCTTGAACAGCAACGTCGCCCAGACCATGATCGAAAGCGGTGACTGGTGGGTGCCGCGCCACAACGGTTGTATCTATGCCGACAAGCCGCCGCTTTTCTACTGGGTAACGACCATCGGCCTGAAGATCTTCGGGGAAACGGAATTCGGTGCGCGCTTCGGCCTGGCGTTGGTGGGCCTCATCGAGGTGCTGCTGATTTACCACCTGGGACGTTTGCTTTACGGGAAAACCGCCGGGTTGCTCAGCGCGGCGGTGCTGGCAACCTCTGTCGGCCACATGATCTTCACCCGCCTGATGATGGTCGATGCCACGTTTTCCACTTGTCTGACCGCCGTGATGCTGTGTTTCGCGCTCGGTTATGTCAAGGACCGGCAGCGCTTGTGGTGGTGGACCATGGCGGGAGCGGCGGCTGGTCTGGCTGTGCTGGCCAAGAGCCTGATCGGCACCGTGTTTCCGGTTCTTATCATCGGATCGTTCATCATCATGACACGGCAATGGCATCTGCTGAAAACGCGGGCTGCGGCGGGTGCCGTGCTCGGATTCCTGGCCGTCGCGCTGCCATGGCATATCTACATGATCTGGCAGGTGCCGGGATTCGCGTATTGTTATTTCGTGAACGAGCAAATCATGCGTTTTTTCAACCGGCGGGAACCCATGGATTTTGTCGGCGCGTCATTGCCCGTGTTCCTTGTTTCCGTATTGGTCTGGGCCTTGCCGTGGAGCCTGACGCTACCCCATATCGCGTGGTCGTTCTGGCGCCGGAAACCCGGCGATACGCCATCCGAAATCCTGGCCAGGTATCTGCCATGGCTGTGGCTGGGAAGCGTGATCGGATTCTTCGCGCTCACCAAGGGACGCCTCTTCTATTACAGCCTGCCCATCCTGCCGGCAGTCGCCCTGCTCACCGGTTGGTTCTGGAGCGGAATCGCCCGGCGGGACGGCAAACGTTTCCGCCTGACCTTGGCCACGGTGATGATCGTCGTCTCTCTGGCGACGGCCCCCGCCATCCTCATGGTCCCGCAGCTAGGCGGCCAGGCCGTCCCTGCGGAAATCACCCGCCAGATGCTGCCGCACATTGTCGGGATCGGAATCTGCCTCGCCCTCGGCAGCATCGTCGGTGGCGTTGCCATCCTGCTCCGGCGGTACCGGGTGGCGGTCGGCGCGCTGACCGGCGCGATGCTGATCAGTGTCATTCCCATGTCCGACACCCTCAAGGCGTTCGGCGGGTACGTCAGCCTGGGACGCCTGGTTAATTCAGTTAGATCGAAGCTCGGTCCCGATGACATCGTTGTCCACCGGTTTGTCATGGACGACAATTCGGAGTTGCCATTTTACCTTCATCGCAAGGTGCGTATCCTGAAACGCCCCGGCGAGTTCCATCAGCCGATTTTGGGAAACCATGAGGGATATTACATCGAGCAGGAGGAATTCGACAGTTTGTGGCAATCCGACCAACCGGTTTTCCTGATGGTATCGCATCCGCTGTTTCTGGGGCACCAGCCGGAACCGCCGCCGCCGGGCGCGACGATTCTGAAGCGTAACCTTGACGCCTTCATCTGTTGCAATCCGGCCGCCGCCCGCTCGTCCCTCGCCGCGCAGAAGGTGCCACTCGGCGGCAGCCGGGCAGGTGCCGGGGTCGAGTAATGCCGACGCTAAATGGGAAAATGGAATCAGTTCGCCGGGCAGCATATCGCTTTAATTTTGAAAGATGGTATCAGTGGTTCCCATTCCCGGATTTAGGGTAACCGGCTAGCGGAATGCCGCGGGTTTCCGGCCGTGGAGGTAATCGGCGGCACCCATGCGCTTGCCGCCATCGGGCTGGACGGTGGCCAGTTCAAGTGCTCCGTGACCGCAGCCGACGACGAGCCTGCCGCTTTCACGGGAGATTTGTCCGGCCACCAGCGATCTATCAACAACGCCGGTGGGCGGAAAGATTTTCAGGCGTTGTTCCTTGCCCGCCTCGATGGCCACGGTGAAGGTGCCGGGCCATGGGTCATAGGCGCGGATCCGGCGTTCGAGGGCGGTGGCGGGTTGGGACCAGTCGAGTCGCCCGTCGTCGCGCCCGAGTTTCGGCGCATAACTGGCGATGGCCGGGTCCTGGGGCACGCGCGGGGCGGTGTTGGCTGCGAGTTGGGCCAAGGTTTCGGCGAGCGCCCCGGCGGCGAGACCGGCGAGCCGACCGTGCAGGCTGCCGCCAGTATCATCCGCAGCGATGGGAATGGATTTTGCCAGAACCAGGTCGCCGGCATCGAGTTGGCGGGTCATGTGCATGGAGGTGATACCGGTTTCGGCATCGCCGGCATCGATGGCGGCCTGGATGCAGGCGGCACCGCGATGGCGCGGCAGCAGCGAGGCGTGAAGATTGATGCTCGCGATGCTTGCCAGCGACAGAATGTCATCACGCAGAATCTGCCCATAGGCCATGACGGCCAGGATCTCTGGCTGCCAGGCGGCCAATTGGCTGGCAGCATCGCCGATTCTCAACGGTTGCAACACCGGGATGCCCGCTGCGATGGCCTCGATCTTGATCGCCGGCGGGGTCAGTATCTGATGGCGGCCCACCGGTTTGTCCGGCTGGGTGATCAATGCCAGCGGGCGTGGCCCGCATGCCAACAGATGCCGGAATGCGGGCAGGGCGATGTCACCGGTGGCGATGAAGACGAGGCGCAGGCCGGATGACTTCGGAGGATCCAAGGAATTCATGGCAGGCGTGGAGGCTGAGCGATTCGCGGCAGGCCGACAAGTGCCGATCAGGGGGCCGATGCCGCCAGAAACACCAACACCGGAACCAGCATCACCACATCGGCCAGCACCCGCAGCGCGTCCATCGACAATTCCGCCCGTTTGAGGTTGAGGACGAAGAGCAGCGCGGAACCTGTTAGAACCGCGTAGAAAAACGGTTGCGAGGACTGTTCGTTTTCCATTCGGGAGAGCACGAAGGAGGCCCCGCCCAGCAGTGCCAGCGGCAGGGTCAACGCCAATTCATCGGACGCCTTGATTTCCACATCGGACGCGCGGGCCGCGTGTTCCCACAAGTCGATTGCGGAAATGTTGAGGATGCACAGCACGGCGAAACAGATGACCTCATGGGACGCGAACAGGTCGAAGAGCCCGAGTTCCATCCGATACATGTGCGCCGTCATGGCCGTGCCGAACGCGAACGTCACTCCGGCGAGCACGTTTTTCGCCAGCGGTGCCTCACCGGTTGTCTTGTTGGTGAGCATGGACAAGCCGAAGAATCCGGCGACCAACACTCCGCCAAGCATTAGGTGTTTGTAGATGATGATGCCCAATTTGGTCACCACCAGAAACACCGAGGCGAGCGAGGCCGCGATCAGCCCGAGCCTGAAAAGGCGGCGGTGATCGTGGTGAAACCGGTGTCGGGACTCAAGGGTCTCGGGTGTGCCGCCGCGCAACGCCACATCGAGCAGGCGGTCCGCCACGTAGATCACCCACACCGCCAATCCCAAGGTGACGTAGGCCTCCCACGGGAGGTAACCGAGGCGCCAGGTCCGCACGAAGAGATAAAGCCAAACGACCGCCACCAGCGGAGCATCCAGGCTCAGCAGATTGGGAAACAGCCAAAACGGCTTGCGATGCTCGGCAGACACGACGCACGGAACATCCCCTAGAGGCAGGGCGATGGCAAGCGCAATGCAGGCCAACTCACGCCATGATCTCCACCGCCACCTGGTCGGCCGCCGCTTGGCCAGCAAGGCGTGCGACGATGGCCAGCGCGAAATCCACGGCAGTGCCGGCACCGCGTGAGGTGATGAGATTGCCATCGACCACCACCCGCTCGTCCAGTCCGCCGCCAAGTTCGTCGCGCACCGAGTGATAGGCAGTGAAGCGGCGGCCGTCCAGCAAGCCGGCATCCATCAGCACCAAGGGCGCGGCACAGATCGCGGCCACCGGTTTTCCGGCGGCGTTGAAATCCTTGGCCAAGGAGGCGGCCCGGCCGTCGCGGCGCATTTCCCACACACCGGGACTGCCGGGAATGAGCAGCAGATCAAACGCGGATGGATCGATATCCGCGAGAACCACGTCGGCTTCCACGCGGATGCCACCTCGACCGGCAGCCAATTTGCCATGCAGCGAGGCGATGACCACCTCCACGCCGGCACGGCGCAACAGATCAACCGGAGTCACGGTTTCAATCTCCTCGAAACCCTCAACCAACAGACACAAGACTTGTTTTTTCATAGTGATATTCTCCTTTCGGGTTCCTGCTGCTATCACTCCGACCGGTAGATTTTCGGGATGAAGCCGGGCGGGGTTTTCATTTCAAACAATTCCTCGCCGACATGCACCAGGTGCCAGCCCTGCGCCAATACCGCCTGGCGGGCCGCCGCGCTGCCATCCACATAGGTGACCATGCCTTGGAACTCCTTGTCCCGATGCTCGGGCATCCAGTGGAAGAGTCGGTCCATTTTGCGCTTCATCTGCTTGATGACCGCCATGTC
>Ga0073936_10012206_pt1 | contig 10269 bp, 6 predicted proteins | sample AliMusrvi5mmetaG_FD_87041 | JGI IMG/M metagenome (GOLD analysis project Ga0073936, IMG submission 87041) | Freshwater lake bacterial and archeal communities from Alinen Mustajarvi, Finland, to study Microbial Dark Matter (Phase II) - Alinen... | ecosystem: Environmental > Aquatic > Freshwater >... | reverse complement strand
GGAATCCGCAGCCATTGGGAATTTTCCAATCCCACCATCATCTGGGACGTGCCAAAGAGCACGAATCCAGAAAGTTGCAGGTTGTTCGTCATGTGGATCATCGGGTTGTCGGGGCACCGTATCATCAACACGCGACAGGATGCGTCGCGTTCGATTTCGCCGTGCGAATTTCCCGGTTTTGGCCACCTTAGGTCGCGCCTGATTCAAAAGCCATGCCTTCAACCGCTACTCCAGCAGCCTGACCGGCGGCTTGCCATCGACCATGGTGAGACCAAGTCGGTCACGCAGATATCCATGATTCCTTTCTGCCACGCTTATTCGACTGACAAACCAATCCGACGACAAGCCCCGCTGTCGCGGGCTTTCCATCACTTCACCCCATCCGCCTGGCACGGGCGTTCGACCAAGCTCTTCCTCCAGTCTCCGATAAAGCCGAAATTCGGTGCCGGTTTTGGCTCGGCAAACCAGAAGTCGGTGAATGCGGCGACATTCGGCGCCACGAACCAGTGTGCCTTGCCGTTGGCGTCAATCGCCCACCACCGGGCGGTCTTGGGTGCTTTTGACCAGTCGATTTCCATAACCACCGAAAATCTTAGCACTGCTGTCAAGAGATTGAACCCGTACTGCTCCACCGCGCTGCTGATCCGCGCACTGGATACCACCGCCGGCAGAATGGGATTCTGGCCTAGCAAAAAATCCGGATTTGTTCGTTTACACCAAGTCCGCTTGATGGTCGAATCAAGGCCTCGATTGAAGGCGCCTGCTTGAAAGTCCTGCTGTCATTCACCGGTTTCCACGACCCTTTTGCTCCATCGGGAACAACCTGGGAAATCCGCCATCTTTTTCACTTCACAGATCTCGGATGGCAAGTGGTACCCCTATGTCGAGTCCCTGAAGAAACTTGCCTATGAACTCAGAAAACAACTCGCGGCCTGACCCAGCGATGAGAATCAACAAAGACCTCAGTCCTGATTGTGGGCGGCCTCGGCGCTCGAAGCGCGTCAGGGCATGGATTTCTGGGCTCCGCTGGCGCTGCCCTCCCCGCTGTCCTTTTCCGCCCCTTTTCCGGAAACCCGCTTGTAGCTCCGAACCTTGCTTTTAGGCCACAAAATCGCCATGGACACTCAAAACATGATCGAAGACCACGTCTTTCTCGCTGAACTGATCGCATTTGACTACGCGAATATTCCTGGCTGCCAATTGGATGAAGCGAGATCCGAAGCGAACATGGCTCTAATCCGGGCAGCGCAGGCCTACGACCCTATCAAGGGAGATTTCATCCCATTCTCCTCGCGGGTGATTCGTAATGCTCTCAACTCGCTTTACGCGAAACAGTTACGACTACTGAGGATGTTCCCGAAGTCACTCGATGATCCGATCCAAGGGCTATCACTGGCCTCGCAGAACGATGCGGGCAGTTCGGCAAAGGCGATCCAGCCAAGCGATTCCCGGCAGGATGTGATCAAGCAAATTCGCAATCGGGAAACATCGGCTGTCGTCGAATCAATCATGAACTTGCTTACGCCCCGCGAACGACTGGTAGTCAATGCATTACGATCAGGAAGCAGCTACGCGGAAATCGGGGAGAGCTTCGGAATTTCCAAGCAGGCAGCACACAAGTCCGCAAAATCAGGACTCGACAAGCTGCGGGCAGGCCTAGTGCGGATGGGTTATCGCGGAATCGCCTCGGATGGACACCTTGGGTCGCTAGAAAGCAAAAAATTGCAGGACCGTGGTTGACGAATTTCGGCCAGATTCGTATTCAGTCAGTAACGAAAGGGAAAATCACGACCTCTTGAATGGAACACCCGCAGAATAGTCAGGAATCCGAGTATCTTGTTCTCCATCAGGAGCAGGTTCAGGGGCCGTTTGGTGCCAATTTCATTGAAGCGATGATCATGGCAGGTGTGTATCCATCTTCGGTGCAAACCCAGAAGACGGGCACGTCAACTTGGATCCCGTTCTCCCAAATCGCGCCGTCCTCTGGCCAATCGGGGGTCAGGGACTTGCCTCCTCGTTTCGGGAAAGCGCCGTTTGTGTTTTCTCCCAAGCCGCCAGCGCCTCTCCCAGGGCCCTTATCGCGACAACCGAAAAGAACGACCGACTCAAAGAAGACCAAGACTGGAATAGTTGTCGCCCTTGTAGCCGGAATATTTGCCTTGGTTTTTATTCTCGATCATCGGTTCGCCACATCCCCAAAAAAAGCGCAACCAGACAGCGCCGGAACCAAATACGCGCCAACTTCATCCAGGAACACCTACCCACCACCGGTTGTTTCGACTAGCCCGACTTCATCGGTCTATTCCTCTCCACGTCCCGTGTTTCCAGCGGGCGACAGCAAGATCTACCGCAACGCTTCCGGACGCACCTACTGCGTCTCCCATGCGGAAAACCTTCGGTTGCTTGCCATGCAATCGGCTTTGACTCAAAAGGAAATGAATATGGATCTTAGAAAACAAGAGACGAGGTCGCTTGGTGACAAAATCGATCTCGACCGCATCCACCTTGATCGTACAAATCAATATGCGGTGGATTCATTCAATCGGAATGTCAATCGTTTCAACGCAATGAACGAAACACTGAAGGCAACAGTCGCTGACTACAACCGGGATGTTGATGCCTACAATGCAGAACTCGCAAGGGTCGGAACCCTCATTCCCTAGCACATTATGGCAATTCTCACAGAAGGTCAAAACATCCGCGACACCTATGAGGTCGAACGCTTCCTGGGAGAAGGTGCTTTCGCGGAAGTCTTTCGGGTAAAACACCGGTTCCTCGGGCGGCAGGCAATGAAAGTGTTCAAGGCGGCAGGGATGACGCTGCTGGATATTGAAGACGCTCTCGGTGAAGCCATCATGCTTTCCCGGATTGGCCATCCGAATATCGTACGAGTCTTCGACGCCAATGTCGTTCAAACCCCGAAAGGCCTCTTCGGCTATTTCACAATGGAGAACGTTCCCGGCGGCAGTCTGGACAAGTTCTGGCAGTCGCACGGGACTCAATTCGTGCCGGTGGAGACAACCATCGATCTTATCAAGCAGGTTTGCCGGGGGCTTTCGGTGGCTCACCGGGAACAACCGCCAATCATCCACCGGGACATCAAACCTCAAAACATACTCGTCGGCTACGAAACAGATGGACTGCGCGCCCGGGTCAGTGATTTCGGACTGGCAAAACGGGTCAATCCACTGACCCTACTTGCGACCGCCGCCGGCACCATCACTTTCAAACCGCCGGAGACATTCACCGAAAGCAAGGGCGACTCATGCGCGGCCGATGTCTGGGCTCTCGGCACTACCCTCTATCTGTTGTTAACCGATCAACTGCCTTACAATGTCCCAGTTGATCTTGGATGGGGGAGCAACAAGCTCTTCCAGCAACCCATACGCCCCCCTTCGGAGTTCAACGCAGACGTGAACAGTGCATTGGATGAAATCGTAGCCAAAGCACTTAGTTTTGCTCTGTCGGACCGATACCAGAATGCCATGGAAATGCTGAATGCTCTGGAACATTGGACACCCGGACAGAGGCCGACATCCTCCAAGCAAATGGCACCAGACTTTTCTAAAGAGGCTCTGGGCCTTCCGCAACTATCCCGGAACGAGGAACTCGGCGACAAAATGGCCCGGCAGTCCATTGATCTCAAGCGACAAGGCCGTCTTTCGGAGGCCGCCGACATGATGGAAGAGGCATTCAACAAGTGGCCCGAACTTCGCCAGAAATATGCTCCACAGGTCCGACTGTGGCGCTGTGGTATCTCCATGTAGCGTCCAAACCAAATGAACACTCCGGCAACAGGTAACGCGTGCTCGCCCATGATGGAGGCCTGCACGCTTACTCTTTATCAGAAGAACATCTTCAGGGTGACCGGGCTGCCCGTCGATGCGACTTCCAAGGAGGTCTCGCGGCAGGCTCAGAAGCTCCAGATGTTCGAGGAAATGGGCGGAGGAGCCACCTTTCCGCAACCAGCATTTGCGTTGGCGACCCCACCAACCACAGATGAAATCCGGGATGCGCTGGCACGGATGAAAGAACCAGAGAGCCGGATCGTCGATGAATTCTTCTGGTATTGGCCGGAGGAGTTCGGAGCGAGCAAGTCCGACCCGGCTATCCAGGCGATGCTTGCTGGGGACGCTGAACGTGCGGTTCTCCTTTGGAGGGATCGGGAAAAGAATGGTTCACACGTTGCCCTACACAACATGGCGATCATGTATCACATGTTTGCGGTCGATTGGACTAACTACCACGTCTCTTACGATATTGATCACGCACTCGACGATCAAATCACTGAATACTGGAGAAAATCATTCGAGCGCTGGGAGAAAATCATCGAGGCAGATAAACTCTGGAACATGCTCAAAGCACGGGTGTGCTCGATGGAGGATGAGGCGCTGACAACAGGCTTTGTTCGCCGCATGCTCAAACAACTACCTGTGGCACTAGGCCGAATCAATGCCGAAGCGGCGCTGAAACTCGCAGAACAGGGACGCATTGATTGGGCCAGGTTCCATGTTGACTTCATGCGTCAGACTAATCAGGGCGCGGATGATGTTGAAGGCATCTCAGAGTTGGTACTCAAGCCAACAAAGAAACAGGTAGATCAGTATTTGGAATCATTTGAAAACGAAGCTGTAAAAACTCCGCAGCATGGCGCAGAATTGGCCATACAGCTTCTCGAAAGATGCCGTCCAATGATGGATCTGTATGATCTCTTTCACGGAGAGAAGGCCCATCAAAGAAACGACCTGTTCGATAAGGTCGCGGAGACTGTTCTGAATATGGTAGTTGGTCACCAAAAATCGACTAGCGATAATAGTACGTTTGTAGATTTGCTTCAAAGCGCCCTCCAATTCGCATCTGGTTCTCATATCCGCGAAAGAATCCTAAAGAATATTGCAATTGGAGAAGGGAATCTAAAGTTTGATTTCTTGGAACCCCTGTTTGAACAACTTAAAACCCTGCAGCAGAGCAAGCAAACTCCATCAAAGAAGCTGAAATACATCCGAGAATCGATCATGCCAAAGATTCCGGATTGCGCCTCCAAAATTGGAGCTAAATCCTCAGCTTATGTCGCAATGATGAATACATTGGCACTTGCACTTCGGGGGATTTCCATCGACGCCCACAATGATGCCAATGATCTCAGGACGGCTGAGGATGCCATTAAGCTAGCTCTATGCCTGGCATGGGACAATGACGTCAAGAATCGTATTGCGGGAGACCTCAAAAAGATCCAGGAATCCAGAGGAACCGTAACCTGCTTCTTTTGTGGCACGGAACCCGGAGACCCGAAGAAGGTGGTTAAGGTGGAATTGCATAAGGTTACCGAAAGACTGACCAACGGCGTAAGGTATGTATCCAATACGATTGCGGTTCCACGCTGTGAAAGTTGCCATGGCAAACAGAATAGGCACTGGAGAATAATGTTGGTGGGAGCAGTTGCGGGCATGTTCATTGGCGCTTTCGTTGTGCCATGGTCTGCCGTCATTGGCTCAGGACTGGCGATCCTTAATGTGGGAGGATGGCTCAGTTACTTGCTGTTGAAATGCATGGACGACGGGCGGCTTGGCGCTATTGGAATTATTGGAACACTAATCGGAGCGTTTTCGTGCATAAACATTGCTGAAGAAACAATAGGTAGCAATACTTTTTTCAATATGATTGGAGGCTCTATAGTCGGCGCATTCTTGAGTTTTTGGACCGCCAGGAAGCTCATTCACAAAGCCACCCCGCAGGTGCTGGCTCTGAGATATGATTCGATTGCTTCACTCGTTAGGGATGGCTGGCTTCCAGGGGGGGAGCCCTAGGCTTATTGATCAGATATTATAGATTAACAAAATAGTTGGATGCAACAACCTCAAATCACCAGCGAATGCACCTCATTAATTGAGGCTTGCACGCTTAGTCTTTATCGGAAGAACATCTTCCGGGTCACCGGCTTGCCAGTCGATGCCAGCTCCAAAGAGGTCTCGCGGCAGGCTCAAAAGCTCCAGATGTTCGAGGAAATGGGCGGAGGAGTTACCTTTCCGCAACCAGCATTTGCGTTGGCGACTCCACCAACCACAGATGAAATCCGGGATGCTCTGTCCCGAATGAAGGAGCCCGAGAGCCGGATCGTCGATGAATTCTTCTGGTACTGGCCGGAGGAGTTCGGAGCGAGCAAGTCCGACCCGGCTATCCAGGCGATGCTTGCTGGGGACGCTGAACGTGCGGTTCTCCTTTGGAGGGACCGGGAGAAGAATGGTTCACACGTTGCCCTACACAACATGGCGATCATGTATCACATGTTCGCGGTCGATTGGACCAATTACCACGTTTCCTATGATATTGATCACGCCCTTGACGATCAAATTAAAGGATACTGGAGGAAATCATTCGAGCGTTGGGAGAAAATCGTCAAGGAAGACGAAACATGGGATATGCTGAAAGAGCGGGTGCGCTCGCTGGAGGATGAGGCTCTGACAACCGGTTTTGTTCGCCGCATGCTCAGGCAACTACCCGTGGCATTGGACCGGGTCAATGCCGAAGCTGCGCTCAAACTTGCAGTACAGGGGCGAATGGATTGGGCCAGATTCCATGTGGAATTCATGAGTCAAACGCATTCAGGACTTGATGATGTAGACAGCACTGCAGATCTTGTCCTTACACCAATCCGAAAGCAAATAACACAACATTTGGAAGCATGTTTGAGCCAGACGAAAAAGTCACCAGGACAGGCTCCCGAGCTGATTAAGCAGATTGTCGCTCAATGCCAACCCCTGATGGGAGTTTATGATTTATTCCATGGAAAGGATGCGCATCAGCGGAGCGAACTGTTTGATGAAGTCGCGGACGTAATTACTAACATAATAGTTTTGTTCCAGAAGAACACCGGAGACAATAAGACGTTCGTCACGTATCTTAAGACCGCTTTAGAGTTTGCTTCAGGATCTAGAGTCAGGGAGAGGATTATTCAGAACATCTCAATCGGCGATGGTAATATTGCTGGCAAAATTGTTCAGCCATTCTTTGAACGTTTGCATGCAACCAATGAAGCGAACATTACCCCTTCTCAGAAGCTTGGCCGAATCAACAGCGAAATCATTACGATGTTGCCTCAGATTGCTCAATCAATTAAGACTACAAGCGAGGCATATATTGAGTTTATTAATTCCATTGCCCTCTGTTTGCGCTCCATTTCTGTTGATGCGCATAATCAATCACGTGACTATCGTACAGCCGAGACAGCAATCCAGCTTGCTCTCAAACTTGCAACTAGCGTGGATTTGAAACAACGGATTCAAGAAGATATCAAAGCTCTCCGCGAAAGTGAGGAGTCCTATAAATGCGCAATTTGCAACCAAGCCAAGGCAGACCCAGGTTGCGTGCTCCAATTGCCGATCTCATCGGTGCCTCAGGCAGCACGCTCAAAGCTTTCACGCGATGACATTCTACGCGGCCATGTGGATATTCCTCGATGTCGGGGTTGTCGTGATCGGCAATCACAATCCAAAGCAAAGTCTGGCTCCGGATGTCTGATTCTCGTTGCCATACCATTTATATTGTTTGCTGGCGTGGTAGTCTTACATTTTGCCTAATAAACAAACTTATCCAATATAGTATCCAGCGCTCACAAATCAATAACCTATTAGTATGAAACGTAAAATACCGAATAAACTCGATTTACCTAGACCTTCTTATCCACTAGGCAAGGAATTGCTTGTTCAGGCTGTCCAACTAGTCGGCAATTCACAAGCACAGAATATGAGCGATGCAACCCCTGAGCGCGTGGCGTTAGACGGCTTATCCAAAGCATTGATCGTTATCGCGAATCAATCATGGAGAATGACTACCGCTATCCATGACTCGGACTCGAGGGAGCCGAAAGCCGAATTGTCGCCTCAGGATATAAAAAAGATCAGCAATTCCCTTGATGCAATGAAGGAAACTATTGAGACGCTTGGCATCAAGGTATATGACCGTTTGAACGAGCCTTTCAATCCTGGTTTGCCAGATCATGTCGTGACAGAGGAGCCCCGCGAGGGCATATCACAAGAGTTGATTAGCCGAACGATTCGGCCGACCATCATGTGGAACCAGACAATGGTCCAGCGCGGTGAGATCGACATTGCCGTGCCACAAGTAAAGAAATGCAATTGATAAAGAGTGAACAGAAGCACCATTGATTTTGGAATCGATCTCGGGATTACGCATAGCGTAATTGCCGTGCTCAACGACGTGGAGCCAGAAGTGATTAAGAATTTAGATGCGCAGGAGAGAACCCCGTCTGCGGTCTTCATCAACAAGCAGGGAGTTCTGAGAGTTGGGTCGAGAGCCAAGAGCGCCACGGTCAGCGAGCGCAGCCATCAGGACGCCTATACCGAGTTCAGGAGGCGGATGGGAACTCCGCATGAATATCTATTTGCATCCAGCGGCCGACGAATGAAGGCCGAGGAACTATCTGCGGAGGTTTTAAGGGATTTGAGAAACTCGGTTGAGGCTAGGACCGGCGAGGTCATCCAGGCCGCAGTCATAACGGTGCCAGCGGCTTTTGAACTCCATCAATGTGACGCCACCCGCCGGGCGGCGGAACTCGCGGGCTTCAAGGCGAGCCCGCTCCTCCAGGAACCGGTGGCAGCGGCGCTCGCCTATGGATTCCAGATTGACTCGGAAAAAGCCTACTGGATGGTGTATGATTTTGGAGGTGGCACCTTTGATGCTGCCCTGATCAGGGCCGAGGAAGGAATGATCAGCGTGGTGCATCACGGTGGTGACAATTTTCTCGGTGGCTCGGATATTGATTGGGCGGTAGTGGAGAGAATCATCATTCCCCAGCTTGCCAAGAATTTCAAATTGCCTGGGTTCGCACGTGGCTCGGATCGGTGGGGTCTTGAGTTGATGCGCATCAAACATGCTGTGGAATCAGCCAAGATCGAATTATCGACCAAGGACCGGACCACACTGGGCGGTGGAATATCCTTTGAAGATGCCGAGGGAGAGACCATCGAATGCGATGAGATCGTGATCAGCCGTAACGACCTGATCAAAGTCGCCGAGCCCCTCATCACGCGGTCAGTGGAGATCAGCCGGCGCGTGCTGAAAGAGAAGAATCTCGGCTTGCACGCGGTCCAGCGGGTGATTGTGGTGGGCGGCCCGACCAAAGCAACCTACTTTAGGGAGATTCTCAGTTCGGGTTTGGGGATTCCCATCGACTTTAGCCAGGATCCGCTGACCGTGGTTGCCCGCGGGGCAGCTGTTTTCTCAGGAACCCAGAAGGTGGATGCCAGGTTCCAGAAGAAGGCTATCGTTGGTGAGTTCCAGATTCAGATTTCGGATAAATACAAGACGGTTGGGCACGATGCTGAACCGTTAATCGCGGGTAAGGTGACGAGTCCGGACGAGACCTCCACCAATGGCTTTTCCATTGAATTTGTGAATCGTGACACAAAGTGGCGCAGCGGACAGATACCACTGAATGCGGATGGAGCCTTCATGGCCAACCTATTGGCTGAGAAGGGTTCCCGGAACAATTTTCACATCGAACTGTCTAATCAACAGGGAAGCCTGCAGAAGGTTGTGCCGGATCACGTGGTTTACACAATCGGCGCGGTGATTGAGGAACAACCGCTGCTGAAATCGATTGGTCTCGGCAAAGCCGACAACAGTGTGGACTGGTATTTCAAGGCCGGTGCCGGTTTGCCACAGAAAAAGCGCTGGCCGTCGGCGTATAAAACAACGGTTGCAGTAAAGGCCGGGCAAGCGGGCGCGGCGATAAAGATTCCAATTGTCGAAGGCGAAGAGCCACGTGCAGACCGCAACCGCGTGGTTGGATTACTGGAGATTGACTCGTCCATGTTGCGTCGTGATCTACCAGCTGGCTCTGAGTTTGAAATCACCCTCAAAATTAGCGAATCCAGAGCCATTGTTCTGGAAGTGTATTTCCCGCTCTTGGACGAGGAATTCACAGAGCAGGTTGATGTCGAGAAACAGGGTGCTAACCCTGCTGAGATTGCCAAGAACTATTCCGATGAAAAGAAGCGCCTGAAGGAGCTTAAAGAGATAGCGAAAGTGGCCGGTGATCCCGCAGCAGTTCAGGATTTGGAACAACTCGAATCGGATCGGGATCTAAAAGATGCCGTCCGCGCCGCAAAGGGCGATCCCGCAGCGGCGGAAAAGGCACAGGCGCGCCTGCTTGAACTTCAGAAGAAGCTCGACGTTGCTGAGGAAAAGCAGAAGTGGCCAACACTAGTCGCCGAAGCCCGGACATTGCAGGAGGATCTGAATAAACTT
>Ga0073936_10012205_pt1 | contig 10269 bp, 4 predicted proteins | sample AliMusrvi5mmetaG_FD_87041 | JGI IMG/M metagenome (GOLD analysis project Ga0073936, IMG submission 87041) | Freshwater lake bacterial and archeal communities from Alinen Mustajarvi, Finland, to study Microbial Dark Matter (Phase II) - Alinen... | ecosystem: Environmental > Aquatic > Freshwater >... | reverse complement strand
CCTCGGTATCCGGTACCGTTCAAAAAGCTCGCAGCGAATCGAGAAAGCAGTCGATCGTGGAGCCTGCCATTAATTTTGCTCAGGCCATCTTTTTGTTGTCCGAGGATGCTACGCATCCGATCAGTGCCGGTGGCCCGGAGCTCGAGCTGACGCGCTACACATCGCCGAAAATCCCGTCAGAGACGGCACGAAGTATTATCGAAGCTGTTTTTGAGGAGGGTGGTTTTATATCCGAATATACATCTTACCTTCGATCGAAGGATCTTTTAGATGAGGTATTTAAAAATCCGGACTTGCAGTCTTTGAAAGATCACATCGTGACCTGGCATCTCAAGATGCAGGATGGGGAGAATCTCATGATTGCCCTCAAAATGCTGAAGACCGACGAAGCTTCGCAAGGGGATGTATGGAGGATGGGGTTGTATGTGGTCGGCATTGATCGAGAGCGACTTGCGAAAAATGCTCGGTTGCATGATTCTGTCCAGGGAATTATCCATCGAGTCCGGGGCTTGTTCGTTCCTCAGCTTCTAAATAACCCATATGCCTTTCGAGAGCTTGTGAAAAGACCGGTATGGAGAGAGAAAATACACATCCCAAGCTCTTCGGGCTACCAGGGCGAAATCAACGATAAGATTTTTGATGAAACGCATGCTGTTGATCGGGCCGTCGCGGGCATGGTGAACGATCTGATCCTGAAGGACGAGGATTTTATCAGGCATATCGCGCGGTTTATCCTTTTTAATATTTATCAGGGGCACGCGGATATTACGGAAGTTTTAAAAAGAAAAACGGATGCGCAAACCGGATTTGATGTTGTTGAGTGGCAGTATGGCGACAAAAAAGGCCATATCCAGTCATTTGAATTAGGCATCTTCCCCTGGGGGAAGAATGGAGAAGGCTATCAACTTCGTTTGACGTATGGAGTGGACGATTTGCAACTGGACGATTTTAATCCACCTTCTCCGGTTAAGGTATTGGATATTGCGCAGTTTTTGGAAGGTGTCATCGCGAACCGTATTAGAGGGATTGCGGCGCAGATTGTAAACTTTCTTTCCTCTTCTTCAGGTCTGGACGCTACGAGGGAGGGCCGGGCCAGCCAACGTTCCGAGGCACGGGAGCCAATTCCATCCCCGTATAAGGAGCCTTCTGCCATCGCGGGGTGGCTGGCGCCATGGATGTTGAGTGACGCTCAGGCGAAAGAGTTGGAGCGGAGGATCGATAAAATTCATTCGATCGTCGGAATAACCGGTATTCTCGCTACTACCGTGGGATTATTCTCATACGTGTGGGGCGCTTCACTAGCTGCGCAGAGCGGGTTGTTTTTTGTCGGGGCTGCCTTATATTGCGCGGGCTTGCCACTGGTCTTTATTCTGCTTGTCCGGTTCAGCCTTTCGCATGCTAAAGGGAAACCGTTCTTGTGGTCGGGCTTTCCGTTTAGCCTCACTCAAAATCCCGTCTATCTTCTTTACGTGACCGGGTTGGGGATCATGTTGTGCGCTTATCCCGCTGCGGCGGGCTTCATTTCGTGGAGCGTTTTGATCTTTTGGTCGCTTGCTCGAATCACCGGGGAGCGAATGGAGTTGTGGAACAGCTCTCAGGACGAGTTTTATCGCCAAACGCTCAGGGCGTACATTGAAAAAACCCCCATCTTTCTTCCGTTCACAAAACGTCTTGAGAGGATCATTGAACAGCGTTTCTTCAAATCACGTTCTAAGACCCGGGAAAAGGTGCTGAGGACCAAGGGAGGAGCGTCGGTTTGGGATGTTCTGGAGAAACATAAGGCCGCGCTTTCGCAGCACAAGGTCGCATATTGGGATCATGAAAAGAATACGCGTGTTGACGCCGATTATCCCGGGTTCGTCCAAAAACTCCTGGGGCGGGAGCGTTCCCTGGCAAATCTAAGCAATGAGGCCCTGGGCAAGGAATACCGGAAGCTGAGCGGCCAGGACCTTCAGGTGCGCCTGAACAGAATGAGCGATGACAGTTATTCGTTCGCGGACATCTTTACGCCCTTTGCCACCGAGGTGGCGATATATTTGGACCATCCATCGGAAGATGAGCGCCCGGCCGAGATCCAAAAGTCTCTGGCGCGGGACATTTATCATCAAAAGGTCATTGCCGAGATCTTTTTCCGCTGGGCTCTGGCTCTTCCGGGCTCCGGGGCTCCGAAACTGGAGAACGCAGCTCCAAAGGCGGATGATTACCTTCCAAAGTTCCGGCGCACGGGCCCCGAGCTTGATGCGCTCCGGAATGTTTTAACTCGTCTGTGTGAGGTCCTGGACCGACTTGAAGCGCTGGCAAAGCTCACCGATCCGAACGCTCCTGAAGTGGTGAGCGAAGTTTATGACCTTTTGCAGGGTGCGGCCGGCCCGGATTATCCTCGGCAACCTGAGATCACGGCTAATCCGGAACTCCGCGATGTCTGGGAACGGTTGCGCGCTCACGCTTATCTTCGTAAGAAAGATGATTTTCGATCCGCCGCGGAGTGGACGCACGATTTTATCTTGTCCAGGCACAGGGCGGTGCTTTTGGAATGGGCGAAATTGACGCGCGAAGGATTCAGAGACTTTATGGGGAAATCCCTCAGGGCGATCCGTCTGGCGGAAACGATCCGGGAGCTTGAACCGGAAAAGATTTTAAACCTTCCTTTTTATCTTCAATATAACACCGGTCCTGCGCAACTGGATGAGGACCTGCGAGCCCTTGAATCGCGATTTGGCGCATTTATTAAAGAATTCCTGAAGGTCAGCCCCGAGGAGCAGGTGGAACTGGATCAGCTTCAGTGGCCGGAGAAGCCGGCTTTGGAAGACGGGCTATCGTTAGAGGGCGCAAAGAGAACGCTTAAATATTTTACTGCTCTGGATTTGATCGCGCATTGGGCGTTTGATCGAGAAACTTTGATTTTTACGGATCATCCCGATAAAGATAAAAAGAAGATCGGTATTATGAAGTGGCTGAACTTGCACGATCTGAGCAATGTCTTTGACAATATTTCACGGGTTCTGGAGGGAAAGATGAATCTGCCTCCCAGAGTAAACCTCGTCGAATATCTTCAAATGCAGCGCGAAAAATATGCAGCGGCACTGGGCGTCATGGAGCTCGTTGCGAGCGGGAATTATTTGAAGCAGCGTGGGTTGCTGGGTGAGTATGCTGGCACCTCAAATGATCCGGTTCCCTATAGCGGTGGGATTGCGATGTCCTATCTGTTGAATAAGATCGCCGGACCTGAAGTCCGGTATGCTGATCGTGGCAAACTGTATCCGAACTTAAGGCGATCCACGGTTATTGGAGAAGTTTACCGCCGGTTGAATGAGTTCTACGACAAGGGCTTCATCTACCTCGAAAAGTTCGTGGCGGAGCAAAAGAGCTTGCAGGCTGCCTCAAAAGCGGTCCCTTCCGCCGCCGTTGTGCCCGATCGGGGCTATGTCCTGCCTGACTTTGATGAAGTGACTCCGTTCATCCGGCCCGCGGAGCGAGAGATGCTCTCGGGATACTACTCGGCGACGCAGTCTCAGCGACTCAGTCGTCATGTCGCTGCCGGACATATTGATATTACTTTGCAAGGTATTCCGACTTCGATAAATGCCCGGACGGCGATCGTTGACGTCTATGGCCAGGATTCCTCCGTGGAATATGGCATGATCACCCTGAACGGCGAAGTCGTGGTCGATCAGGGTGTTGTGAAGAACCCCGCCGCGGTTCTCCGGTGGCTTGTCCCCGGCTATCAGGTCTTCTATCAGTCCGTTCGCTCTGAGGTCCGTTCACCAATCAAAGACCCGGTTTTTGGGGACATACCGGGTCTTGAGCAGGTGGTGGAAGGGGTGGTAATGGGGAAACCCTTGGCTCCGGATGTGGTACGGGCTTTCACGGCCAGGGCTCGTTCGGAATTCCGAAAGACCACTGATGATTTGCGGGAGGCCTTCGATGCCTGGGTCATGCCGGCGGCGATGGCGGAGGTGATCCGAGGCGTTGAACCGGCTGCGGCTTATGAGGCGCTGGAAAAGGTAATGTCTGAAAAGAATATTAGCCGGCTGGAGATGACGAAGATATTGGATCAATTCTACGCCCAGGCTCTAAAAGTTATCTCTGACGCGATCAGGAATAAAGAGATCGGTGGAATGGCGCCGGCGATATTCTATTCGCCGGAGATGAAGACGCGGCTTATCGATTTTATCGCAACCGTCCAGCAGGCGTTTGAGGCGACGGGGGATGTGACAGGCAAGAATTATCAGATCACGCTTGTTTCCCGGAACCGGGCCGAGCTTTTGGCACTGAAAGACGAACTTTCGAAGCGGGGCATGCTGCGGGGCGTGAAGTTCATCGGAGACAAAGCCGGAGTCGATATCGGTGAATCCCTCAAGGCATCCGTCATTCACCGGCCTGTTTTCAAAGACCGGTTTGGCATCTTCTTTCCTGATGAAGGCCTGGCCGCAACGGCGCCATGGCAGCGCGTGGTGAGTTCCGAGGTGCCCGCAGAGTACAGTGTTCTTCTACTGCCGGTGCTGAGCCGTTATTTTGCAACGCATAAGACCTCTGAGATCAATGCGGAGACCCTGCGCCAAGCCCTGCCGGACCTGTTCACTTCAACTAGCTTCAGGGAAGGCAAGGGCATCGCCATTGTCGTTGAATTCCTGTCCCGTCTTGTCGCCGCTGCCCGCCATCTTTCCACCTCCGCCTAACCCGCGCCCAAGTAGACCTCGTAGGTATACTTACGAAGTCTACTTGGGTTGAAATGCCCGTTTTGACATTATAACGTTATGATGTTATAGTGACGTTGGAGGTGATGATATGAGCCTGACAAGAACAACCGTTTATCTGGACCCGAAGATGCACAGGGCGATAAAAATGCGGGCAGCTCAAATGTCGATGAGCGTTTCCGCAGTGATTACTGAAGCGCTCCAACTGTCCCTGCGAGAGGATGCCATCGATCTTCAAAAAATTAAAGATCGCATTGGAGAACCTACAGAGTCATATGATGCGGTGCTGAAAGAGCTGAAAAAAGATGGGCTCTTATAGCCTTTGTTTTAACGCCAGCGTAAAAAAAGAACTTCGGCAGATATCAAAGTCTTTCCTTTCAAGGATCTTTGAGAAAATCTATTCTCTGCAGGAGGATCCGCGGCCGTTCGGCGTACAATTAATGCGGGGAGTTGAGAGGTATTACCGTATCCGGCAGAGTGATTATCGGATCATTTATGAAATCGATGATGCCTCGCGGGTGGTGACCATTGTTGCTGTCGGACATCGGCGCGAGGTATACGATGTCTGAACGGGAGGGACTCGTAAGATCCCTCGCTTTTTCGAGTCCCGAGAGACTAGGCCAGAGTTCCTTTTTTCCCCGGTTTTCTGTCTTCGGTCTTTAGTCTCTGGTCTTCTTTGTGTTACAATGCCCGCCATGAATAGACCTCCTTTTTTGAAGCGCCTCCGTGAAAAGGTTCTTGTCTTTGACGGGGCCATGGGGACCAATCTCCAGACGCAGAACCTGACCTCCGAGGATTTCGGCGGCAAGGACGGCTGCAATGAATACCTGGTCATCACCAAGCCCGATGCCATCCGCCAGGTCCATGAAAGCTTTCTGAAAGTGGGCTGCGACGCGATCGAGACGGATACCTTCGGCGCCAACCGCATCGTTCTCGCGGAATACGGTCTCGAAGACCGCGTCCTCGAGCTCAACGAAAAGGCGGCGCGCCTCGCCAAAGAGCTCTGCCAGAAATATTCCACTCCTGACCAGCCGCGCTTTGCCGTCGGCTCCGTCGGCCCCGGCACTAAACTGCCGTCTCTCGGTCATATCGGTTTTGACGAGCTCCGCGACTCGTATAAGGAGCAATACAAAGGCCTGATCGCCGGTGGAGTGGATGCCATTCTGATCGAAACCTGCCAGGACCTCCTCCAAGCCAAATGCGCGGTGGTTGCCGCTGAGGAATATTTCAAGGAGATCGGGCACCGCCTGCCGCTGATCGTTCAGGTGACTTTTGAACCGACGGGGACACTGCTGCTCGGGACTGAAATGGGCGCCGTGATCGCGACGCTTGAGATGCTCCCGGTGGATGTGATCGGCATGAATTGCGCGACGGGGCCCGTGGAGATGGCGGGCCATGTGCGGACGCTCTGCGAGAATTCCGTCAAAGCGATCTCCGTGCTACCGAACGCGGGACTTCCCGAGAATGTCGGCGGGGTGGCCCATTATCATCTGACTCCCAAGGAACTCGCGGATTTCCACGAGCGATTTGTGACCGAATTCGGAGTTTCGATCGTCGGGGGATGTTGCGGCACAACACCCGAGCATCTCAAAGCCGTGGTTGAGCGCGTCGGAAAAAGGGTCCCTAAGAAACGCAATCCGAAACACGAACCTTCCTGCGCGAGCCTTTACGGTCCTGTCGCGTACGCCCAAAAGCCGGCGCCGCTCCTTGTGGGAGAGCAGACGAACGCGAATGGTAGCCGGAAGTTCAAACAGCTTCTCGAGCGGGAAGATTATGACGGGATCGTCGGCGTGGCCCGCGACGCGGTCAAGGAAGGCGCGCATCTGGTGGACCTCTGCGTCGCTTTTGTCGGTCGCAACGAAACGAAGGATATGAACGAATCGATACACCGCTTCAACCAGCACGTGACAGTGCCGGTGATGATCGATTCCACGGAAGCTCCCGTGGTGGAAGAGGCACTTAAACGCATTGCCGGAAAACCCATCATCAATTCGATCAATCTTGAAGACGGCGGCGACCGCTTGCGCAAGGTCTGCGCCATGGCGAAAAAATACGGGGCCGGGTTGGTCGCCCTGACGATCGACGAGAAGGGTATGGCCAAGACCCGCGAGGAAAAGCTCCGGGTCGCCAAACGCATTTACCAGATCGCGACGCAGCAGTACGGGATACGTCCCGAAGACCTTTTCTTTGATCTCCTGACCTTCACGCTCGGGAGCGGCAGCGAGGAGTTCCGCGGCGCCGGCCCTGAGACGATCGAAGCGATACGCCGGCTGAAGAGGGAACTCCCCGGCGTGCACACGATCCTCGGGGTCAGCAATATTTCTTTCGGGCTCGCGCCGCACGCGAGGCAGATCCTGAACAGTGTTTTTCTCCACGAATGCGTGGAGGCGGGGCTTGATGCCGCGATCGTTCACGCCAAGAAGATCGTCCCGCTTTTCAAGATCGAAGCCGATGACGTCGGGTTCGCCCAGAGGCTTCTCCACAACAAGTGGATCGACGGCAAAGACCCGCTCCAGGAATTCATTGCCCATTTCCAGAAAAAGGAAGGCACGTTCGAAGAGAAAAAACCCCGGGAAGTGAGCGGCCCGATCGAAGACCGTCTTAAGAATCGTATTATCGACGGGAACTCGGACGCGCTCGAAGCGGATCTTGACGAAGGCCTCAAAAAATACCCGCCACTTGATATTATCAACAATCTACTCCTGGAAGGTATGAAAGTGGTCGGGGAGCTTTTTGGCGCCGGGAAAATGCAGCTCCCCTTCGTGCTTCAGTCCGCCGAGGTGATGAAAAAGGCCGTGGCCTATCTTGAGAGGTTTATGGAAAAGAAGGAAGGCCAGGAGCGCGGGCGTATCGTGCTAGCTACCGTGACAGGCGACGTCCATGATATCGGAAAAAATCTGGTGGATATTATCCTTTCGAATAACGGTTACAAGGTCTTCAATATCGGGATCAAACAGCCGATCGAGGCGATCCTCAAGGCGGCTTCCGAAAACAACGCGGACGCGATCGGCATGTCAGGGCTTCTGGTCAAATCGACCTTGGTGATGAAAGAGAATCTTGAGGAAATGAACACCCGGGGGATCGCGCTTCCCGTGCTCTGCGGCGGCGCGGCACTGACCGAACGTTATGTGACGCGGGATCTCACCGATCTCTATAAGGGACATGTTTATTATGGCCGTGACGCTTTTTCAGCGCTGAGGATCATGGGCGAGATCAAAGAGGGGAAAGTTCCCGCTCCCGCGGCTGCCCGTCCGCCAGTCCCCGTAGCCGCCACGCCACCTGTTCCTGCTCAAGTGGCGCCGGTTCCGCCTATTCCCGAAAATAAAACTGTTGCCCTTCAAGCGCCTGCTTTTGCGCCGCGCCTCTTCAACCAAGGTCCTTCCTTCCATGTTCACCGGGACAATGTCATTCCGAAGGTTCCCTTCTTCGGTTACCGTATACTGAAGAACATCCGGATGCAGGACGTCTTTCCTTGGATCAACAAGATCGCCCTGTACCGGCTCCAATGGCAGTTCAAACAAGGGGACAGGACGCCCCGCGAGTTCGAGCTTTATATCCAGGAGAACGTGGAGCCTATCTTCGAGCGTTTCAAGCTCCAGACGGTAAAGGAAAAGATCTTCGACCCGCGTGTGATGTATGGGTACTACCTGTGTTATTCCGAGGGGGATGATCTGGTGGTCCTTGACGGCACGGGGCAGAATGAACTGACCCGCTTCACGTTCCAGCGGCAGACGAAGGAACCTTATCAGAGCATTGCCGACTTCTTCCGCCCCAAAGGCGGGGAGCTTGACGTGGTGGGGTTTCATGTGGTGACGATGGGGAAACGCGCGAGTGAGACGGAACAGAAGCTTTTTAAGGCGAATAAATACACGGAGTATCTCTACCTGCACGGGCTTTCGGTGGAATGCGCCGAGGCGCTGGCCGAGTACACGCACCTGCTGATCCGCCGGGATATGGGGATCGACGTGCTCGATAAGCCCAAGAAGGAGGACATCTTCCGCCAGGGGTATCAGGGTTCGCGTTACAGTTTCGGGTATCCCGCCTGCCCGAATCTTGAGGACCAGAAAAAACTCTTCCAGCTGCTTCCCGCCGAAAAGATCGGCGTGAACTTAAGCGAGACCTTCCAGATGCATCCCGAGCAATCCACTTCCGCCATTATCGTGCATCATCCCCAGGCGAAGTACTTCGGAGTCTGAACGACCATAGACTAACGACAAACGACTAACGACGAAAATGATGCGGTTGACTTTTGTCGATGGTCGTTGGTCGGCGTTTAGGCGGGCAGTGAAACGAAGAACGTGGTGCCTTTTCCTTCCAGAGACTCAAACCCTACTTTTCCGTTCAGGTATTTCTCCGTGAAAAGTTTCACGCTGTAGGTCCCGAGACCTCGCCCCCTTCCCTTCGTGCTGAAGGAACGCTGGAAGACCTGATGGCGGACCTCTTCGGACATGGCGGCGGGTCCGTGGACGGAAAATGTTTTCTGGCCCTCTTTTTCCTCGAAGCTGACTGTGACAGTGCCCTGCTCCGGAGTGGCTTCCAGGGCGTTCTTCAGGAGATTACCCAGCACACGCCAGAGGAGGTTGGCGTCAGTCGTGACCGTGGGGGCGGAATCCTCCTGGCACTGGAGCCGAATTTCCTTGTGCCGTGCATGCGCGCTTTTCTTGTAGAGTTCAACGAGCTCACCCAGCATTGGCGCGAGCTCAACGGCCTGGAGGTTCGGTGTGTATTGGCCTTCCTCCGCGAGGAGCAGGTCTCTCTGGTCAGTAATGGCGCCCGCCAGGCGTTTGCTGAAACGGTAAATATTGTCAACGGCCTCGCTGTCCGTCGGGATAATGCCGTCGCGGACATTCTCGGTGTAGGCCTTGAGGACTGCGGTGTCATTGAGGATGTCATGGAAAAAGATATGCTCCAGCGCCGCCCGCCGCTTTTCATCCCCGATATCCCGGATCACGAAAAATGTGAAAGAGACCTTTTCGATCTCAAGGGGAGAGGCCCAGACGCGGAGATCCAGGGAAGACGGACCGGACGGGGAATTGACGGTGATGCGGCACTCGCCGGATTCCGGCTTACCGCTTTGGGCGATCAAAATCGCCTTGACGGCACCGCATTGGCGGCAGAATTCCGAAGTCCCGCAGCCGGCTTTTTCCGTGAAGGCATTAACGCAGTTAAATACTTCGCCGGGACGTTTTCCGATGATCGTTTCCGGGGATCCCAATTGCAGGAGTCTCAGGAGTTCCTTGTTGCAGTAGACGGCCTGGCGGTTCTTGTCGAGGATCAGGACGATCTCTGGGTAAAGATTGAGGAGTTTTGTGAAGGCTTCCGAACGGACGATCGCCTGGGTCGCTTGGTCGATCTCCTGGCAGGTGGACCGTTCAGGTGAAGCGAATTTGGTCTCTCTCATGAAGAACCCCTATTATTTCATGACCTCCGGCACGCCAAGCCTCCGCCGGGAACCGGTGGTTTCTCCGGTAACTGAGAAAACGGCTTTATTTGTTCGCGACGGGGGCCCCGAGTTTTTCCGCGAGGGAGCGGTGCTCCTGCCAGATCGCTTCGGGAGTGTGCGCGCCGAACT
>Ga0073936_10012204_pt1 | contig 10269 bp, 9 predicted proteins | sample AliMusrvi5mmetaG_FD_87041 | JGI IMG/M metagenome (GOLD analysis project Ga0073936, IMG submission 87041) | Freshwater lake bacterial and archeal communities from Alinen Mustajarvi, Finland, to study Microbial Dark Matter (Phase II) - Alinen... | ecosystem: Environmental > Aquatic > Freshwater >... | reverse complement strand
GCGGTGCGGTGGTGCGGCGGGTTCGGTTCACAACGGCGGCGGCGCTGGTGAATGATCTGATGATCTGGTAGAAGCGAAATGTAATCGCGATTGACGAGGTCGGGCATGTGCTGCTGGCGGAAGTTCGATGCGGCGGAGTATTCGATGATTTTCTCGCAGCAGTCCCGACCCGAATACGAATTAAGGTAGAGCGCCGGATCCTTGGATCCTTCAATTCCGTGACTTTTACAGCGGAAACGATTCGGCCAGAACCTGCTCACGGATGTAAGGGTGGAGGCAGGTCGTCTCGACGAGGTCGACGGGCGCGCACAGCAAGTCGCGAAGATCGGCCTGCAGTCCTCCCAGATCGAAGAGGTCGCGGCCGGCGAATTACCGGAATCCGTCCTTTGCTAATCCATTTGCTAATCCGACTCGCCGGTACAAGCCGGAAACAAGCGTTCCGAAACGTCACCAGACATCACAGGAGGGGATCTAAACCTTGCATTATCAACTACAAAGCGACACGCATGACAACCAGGCGTCATATCGTCATTCGGATTGCTAAACCGTCGTAGGGTCAAAAACTCTACCGGGGGTTCGAATCCCCCCCTCTCCGCCAGTTTTCAATAGTTTACGGGTGGTTTTGGCCCCGATCTGAAGACTCATTCCCGCCTTTTTGCACTCCGTTTCGCTAACGGAACGGTCCGCTAACGGACGCCCCTCAACGTCAATCAAACAGCGCCAGAGTGGCTGCTGGTTCGACCAGAGGTAAACCACCGAGAGCACCACCCCATCGCCCGCTCTGGTTAGCGGCGCGAACGCGCCCCGTTTCCCCGTCCGGGTTGGGGCGCGGCCGACCGCGAACAGGGAGGGCGCACATCGATCATCAGGACCACCTGCTTCAGGAGATCCGCAATATCGTTCAAGATTATGTCTTCCAGCAAAAGAGGGGTTTACCCGACCATAAGCAGGAATCAATAATTCCGTGACCTTTACAGGGGAACCGACTCGGCCAGAACCTGCTCACGGATGTAAGGGTGGAGACACGTCGTCTCGACGAGATCGATGGGCGCGCACAGCAAGTCGCGAAGATCCGCCTGCAGTCCCCCCAGATCGAAGAGGTCGCGGCCGTCGTCCAGATCGACGAGAAAGTCGACATCGCTGTCCGGGTGGTCTTCACGCCTCGCGACGGAACCGAAGACGCGAACGTTCGACGCGCCGTGCAGTTTCGCGAGGGCGAGGATCGCGGCGCGCTTTTCGGTCTGCAGGATATCGAGATTCACGCACGTCTGCATCCATTGTGCCTCGACCGGGTTCGCCACGGAAGTACCAGACCGGCGTTCTACTTCAGAGTTTCGCAAATCTCAATATCGTGTTTTAAGACTTCGGTCAGCAGTTCCGACAGCTCGATGCCGCGTTCCTCGGCCTTCACGGCGAAGTACATCCACACGCTCTTCTCAATGGAGGCCGGCATCAGCACCGTCGCGTCGCGAGAGAGGTGGTGAACACCGCGCCTTCCCTGGCTGAAGTCGATTCCGGCAGGCATGTCGTTCTCGTCAATCGGTCGGTTGCTCATAGACTCTCCTGGTGCTCGCGAAGCTCAGTCTGAGTCGCTTTGTCCACCAGGCCAACGGAGAACCCAAGCTCCTCCCGCCGAGCATGCTCCAGATCGGCGAAGATGACTTTCGGATGTCGCCGCGGCCCTGGCTTCGTCCCACTCGAGAAGAATTTCGAGGCGAGGCGATACTCTTCGGGTTTACCGGCATGAGCGATATCGCCGGCGGCGAAAATCAGATCGGGCGCGCGACCCAGTACAGGGTAATCGGCAACCGCGCCAACCAGGGCCTGCAGAACGACGTCCCGATCATAGGAATCACCCGCTCTGATCTGAAAATCCGATATGTGCAGCCAGGTGGCGCTCATCCGCCATACGATAACATCGCGAGTCGTCCTGCACCGAAGGGCAAGGATCTCGCCGCGGCGCATCCCCCCGCAGGCGGCGGCAGTGCAAGCTTTGAGGAACTCGCGCACAACGGACTCGCTTCCGGCGGCCAAATCCGCCGAGTTCCTCATTCCCTTGGTGCCGCCGAAAGCGGCCCGTGCGCTTCGAAGGAACAGACGAGCTTCCGGCCTGGTGAAAAGCCGGATCGAATTCTCTTACGCCGACACGGGAGAAAGGGTGTGGACGTCGCGCGCGAGCAGCCACCGACCGTCGGGTTGTTTGCGGTAAATCGTGATTCGATGGCCGGCCAGTTTCATGGTTTCTCCGCCGGACCGCGGTCTTACGGACAGGGAGTCCTGGCAGCGCGTATAGGCGATCTGATCGAAAATGGCGACTTCCTCAATCTCGCTCACGCAATGAATGACGCCGCGTTCGTGACCGGTTCGGAAGCCGTGCGGAAATTCCTCGCGGCCCAGCGGCCCTTTGCCTGGATTCAGGAAAACCACATCGTCCGTCATCAGGGTGAGCAATCGCGAAACATCGCCCGCATTGACGGCTTCAATCCAGGAGGAATGCACCGCGCGCACTGCGCTTTCCTCACTTTCCGTCTGCATGTGCTCAAGATATCAGGAGCTCCAGGATCGCTTACAGATCACTGGAGAGATCGGGCGGGACGATGCCATTCAAAGCCCGCGTACGCCTCGGTTGAGCCCGCTGTGGAGCGGTTGGAAGGTATGTTTGAGGCGAAGCCGCCAGACCCCATCCGCCACGCGTTTTCCGCCGGGAGCCAGCTCCGGACCAAGCCCCCCGGCGCCGAGCTCATTGACTGCTCCCCGGTCCGATTCCCGCGAACGCCTCAGTAGCGAATGTCGCGAACGATGCCCGTTCCGACGGTTCGCCTGGAGTCCAGCATCACGAATCGCCCGAGTGCGGGATACTCAGAGGCCTTTTCCACGCACAGTGGCTTCATCGGCGTGATTCTGACGATCGCGGCCATGCCGTTCTTCAGCGAAGCCGGCTGGTTGCCGACCGGCTGCCGGCTGGTGAAATCCGCCTCGCTCAGGATCGCTTCAATCCGGCAGGGGACCGTGGCGGCGCCGAACGAAATGGTGGGCGAATACCCGGCGCCAATTCGGGTCGGACAGTCCCGAATCGCGAGGAAAGCGCCGAACGAGGAGCAGAGCTTTGCCGGAGTGCTCTCCGCATCCGAAAGCACCCATCCCCTCCGGACTTCGCCGGGCCGAATTCCCTTGACCAGAACTCCGACGACGTCTCCGGCCACCGCTTCCATCCTGCTTTTGCCATGAACCTCGATCGAGCCGGTCTCAAAGGCCCCGGATAACGGGCCGATTCGAACCTTCATCCCCGGCTTCAGGACGCCACCCGCCACTTTACCGGCAAGGACCGTCCCGATACCGGCAATCCGGAAACTTCCCGCGACAATCAGCCGCAAGGCCTTTCCGTATGATTTCAGCGCCGGCGCCGCATCGTCCAGCGCGGCCTCGAGCAGCGGGCCCATGTACCACTTCATGTTGACTGACCGATCCTGGAGATGGTCGCCGATGTAACCCGAGACCGGGACGTAAGCCATGCGTTCCACCGGAAAGCCGAAGGGAGCCAGAAGCGGGAGGAGTTGGGATTTGATTTCGTTGTACCTGGCTTCGGCGTAATTCACGGATTTGTCATCCATCTTGTTGACGGCGACAACCAGACTTTGCAGGCCCAGACTGGCTGCGATCAGGACATGTTCCCTCGTCTGTCCCCCGGCTTTCATACCGGCCTCGAAGACGCCCGACGAGGCATCCACCACGAGCAGACCGGCATCGGCTTGTCCAATGGCGCGGCAGGTATTCCGGATGAACCTTCGGCCTCCGGGAGCGTCAATGAAATGGAGCCGGTTCCTGAGCGGGTTCTCACCGCACGGCCGGGACCCGCCAAAGATGGTGCCGCCCCTTTGCCGCTCGGATGCGAGACGATCAAAGACCCAGGCATACTTAAACGTGCGCTTGCCTGTCGCCTGAGCATCTCGCTCGAACGCTTCGATCTGGGGCTTCGAGATGCCTCCCAGCCGGTAGTTCAGATGTCCGAGAAGAGTCGACTTCCCCGAGCCCACATGTCCCAGCGCGACCACGTTCAGCCACGGCTTTTCATTCATTGCGTCTGATTTCCTCTCTTCCACTCACGGCCGGGACACGGGGACCGGCGTTCGGGTTCCGCGGAAACGGCGGGTTTCTTCGATGCCTGCGATCGTCCAGGGCAACGACAATTGTACTTTCTGTTCCACATTTCCCGCCGCGGTTCCCGCGGCGCGGCCGGTTCCAATCCCGGCGCCTGAAGTAATCTGAAAGAGCGCACTATGCGAACCATCTCAAAGAGGACTCAGTATGGCCTCCGAGCCATGCTGGCGCTCGGCCGGCGCTATCGGGCCGGTCCCGTGATGATCGCATCCCTCGCCGAGGAAGAATCCATCCCGGTGAAGTTTCTCGAGGCCATCCTGCTGGACATGAAAGGGCGGGGCCTGCTGATCAGCAAACTTGGAAGAAAGGGCGGATACCAGCTGAGCCGCCCTCCTTCCGCGCTGACCGTCGGTTCCATCATCCGCATTCTGGAAGGTCCGCTCGCGCCTATCCCGTGCGCCAGCGAAACCGCCTACCGCGCCTGCGACGACTGCAAAGACGTGGAAACCTGCGCCACCCGCATTATCATGCGCCGGGTGCGGGATTCCATATCGGAAGTGCTCGATAAAACGACCCTCGCGGAGCTGATTCGCCAGAGCGACGCGGCGCGCGACGGTCTGAACGACCCCCGATTTCTCTCCTACCAGATCTGACGGATCGCCGGTCAGAATTGTCCCCGAACCCGCAATACCTGCGCAGGCGCGTGCAATTCGTGCCGGTGGCGGCGGGCGTCGCGAATGTTAACCTACAAACTGCTTGTTTTTCGACACTCCAGCCTTCGGATTCTTTCTCGTCCTCGTCGTTTTTCTGTACTGGCGGCTGGACCGGAAAGGCCAGAACGTGCTGCTTCTGGTCGCCAGTTACATCTTTTATGGCTGGTGGGATATCCGGTTTCTGGGCCTCATTTTCGCCTCGACCGTTGTCGATTTCTTCTGCGCGCGCTTCGTCGGCCGTTCCGCGGATCCCAAAAAACGCCGTCTTTTCCTCGCGATTTCCGTTTGCGTCAACCTCGGGTTCCTCGGCTACTTCAAATACTTCAACTTCTTCGTCGATTCCTTCGCGGCCCTGGCCCATACTCTGGGCCTGCCGGAGCCCGCCATCGCGTTGCTGCAGGTGGCCCTGCCGCCCGGCATTTCGTTCTACACGTTCCAGGAGCTTGCGTACATCGTCGACGTCTACCGGAAAGAGATGGAACCGGCCGAGTCGTTCCTCGACTACGCGCTCTTCATCAGCCTGTTCCCGCATCTGATCGCCGGCCCCATCCAGCGGCCGTCGCATCTGCTGCCGCAGGTTCAGAACGAGCGCCGTTTCGACGCCAATTCCTTCTATAACGGACTGATTCTCATTTTCTCCGGCCTTTTCCGCAAATGCGTCGTCGCTGACACCTGCGCCATCATCGCCAACAAGGCGTTCGCGGGCCAGCTCGGCGTGCCGGGTTTCGCTTCCACGCTGCTGGGAGTTTACGCTTTCGCCTGGCAGATCTACGGCGATTTCAGCGGCTACAGCGACATCGCGCGCGGCTCGGCGCAGTTGATGGGCTTCCACTTCATGGTGAATTTCCGTCAGCCGTATCTGGCCACGAGCCTGCAGGACTTCTGGCGCCGCTGGCACATCAGCCTGAGCACCTGGCTGCGGGATTACCTGTACATCCCGCTCGGCGGCAACCGCAAAGGCGTCGCCGGCACCTATCGCAATCTCATGCTCACGATGCTCATCGGCGGCCTTTGGCACGGCGCCCGCTGGACGTTCGTGGTCTGGGGCGGCATACACGGAGTCGGCCTCGCCCTCGAACGGATGCTGCTCCGCAGGAACGCCGACAAGCGCGCCGGCGCCATGTCGCCGGCCGGCCTGTGGGTGCGGCGCATTCTCGTCTTCCACCTGGTTTGCGCGGCCTGGCTCTTCTTCCGGGCGGCCAGCTTCGCCGAGGCGTTCGGGATGATCCGCGTCATGGGCAACCTGACCTGGCAACCCGTGCACACCTATGCCCTGGTCCACCTGCTTTGCTTCGCCGGACCTTTATTCGCGATGGATCTCCTGCTCGAACAAACGCAGGAGGAGTTCGTCTTCGAAAAGCGCCACGAACTCTGGCGCGCCGCCTACGCCGTCGGCATGATGTGCGCTGTCACTCTGTTCGCCGCCACCCAGATCAATGCCTTCATCTACTTCCAGTTCTGAGACAAGGCCCCGGCCGCTGAAGTACATCGTCGGCTTGCTGGCGGCGCTGTTGATCGCTCAGACCGCCATCCAGCAGGGCGCCACCTGGGTCATGCGGCACTACGGCAAGAATGAAACGCGCTGGGCCGCGGAACGCGCCGCCGCCAACGACCTGAAACACGATGGCAAAGGCGTGCTGCTCATGGGCTCCTCCGTGCTCTTCAGCGTCGATCCCGACCTGTTACAGAAGAAAATGCCGGACTGGACGGTGCGCCGCGCCGTCATGGTGGGCACCTTTTATACCGACTGGGATTACTGTCTTCGACGTCTGACGCGGGAAGGCCTCAGACCGGATTACGTCGTGATCGTCGCGCTTCCCTTTCAGATCTTCGGAGACTCCTTCCGGGGCGACTACCTTCCGCTCCACTGGATCGACCGGGCCGATATCCACGACCTTGCCCGCGACCGGCACCTGGACCTGACGGCGGAAACCAACCTCTATTTCTCCAGCATCAACTCGTTTTTCGCGCTTCGCGACGACGTGCGCGGCGCGCTCATGAACGCCTTTATCCCGGGCCACAGATCCCTCATCGTCCTCGCTTCCGCCGGCACGCGTGTCTATTCCGACGCCGAAATCGAGCGCATCGCCGGCGACCGCCTGGTTGCGCTGCAGACGCGACTCGCCGGCCAGGGAACCCGGCTCGTGGTGCTGCGCTACCCCGCCCCCGGCATGGACGCCCACTGGGCCGTCGTCGAGCGCGCCGCCGCCGCCCGTAAGATCCCCTATTTCTCGGCCATCGATTACATCGACAAGAAGAAATTCATCGACCCCTACCACCTTGGCGAACAAGGCACCCAGGAGTTCACAACCCTTCTTGCCCCGGCCATGGACGCCGCGCTGCGTCCCTTCCGGGCGAAGTAGTTCAAACCGCCGAAACATACCGGGCTGGTCTCTCAGGGCTGGTGCTTCTCATCAGAACCCTCCGCCTTTCGGAGATCACAAATGCCCGGGCCCGGTTTCCCGCCGCGGACACGGCGGCAGTCAGGCCGGATCCTCGGGCAAGTGCCTGTAACAGCCCCGCGAAATATCGACGGGATCTTCGAACCTCACCAGCCCGTCGTTCTCCGCAACGAATCCGTCCACCAGGCCCCGAAGGCGCTTCAGGGTGTCCCGCTGCGCCGGGTCGCCCGCCAGATTCCGGACCTCATCCGGGTCGGTCTGGATGTCATAAAGTTCCTCGATCGGCTTTTCCGCGGCCGCGAACAGAGCCTGCTCCCGATTGAGCCGGCCCTGCTTCGCCAGTTCCTTCACCAGATTCCACGTCGGGTAGTTCTGTTCCTTGTACTCGTTGTGCTGCATGTACGGCACGGCGGGAAGGTAGTTGCGAATATATTTAAACTGCCGCGTGCGCACGCCGCGCATGCGGTCGATCGACGTGTCCATGCGATCGCGCGCCACGAACACGTGCGGGCGCGGGTCGTAGGCTGCTCCGAAGATGTCCTGGCCCTGCATGGCGCCCGCCGCCGGGCGGATACCGGCGAATCCGAGCAGGGTTGGCGCGATGTCGATTCCGCTCACGAAGCGGTCCTCCACGGCCCCGGCACGGCGGCCGTCCGGAAAACGGACAAGCAGCGGAATGTGGATGCCGCCGTCGTACAGGAACTGCTTTCCCCGGAATAATGGTCCGTGGTCGCTCGACACCACCACCACGGTGTTCTTCGCCAGCCCCTCGGCTTCCAGACGCGCGAGCACCTGGCCCAGGTAGCCATCGGAGAGCGCGATGGCATCCAGATAGTTCGCGCACTCGTCGCGCACCACCGGCGTATCGGGGTAATACGAGGCCAGCTTCAGCTTTTCCGGATCCACCAGTTCGGCTTTCGGACGCTGCCGGGCGATGGTCCAGCCCGGCCCTTTGTGCGTCTCGATAATGGTGATGTGGGCGAAGAACGGCTGGTCCTCTTTGCGCTGATTCCAGTCGTAACCGTCGAAAAACTGCGCCTGATTGCGCATATTCGAGTGGAAATTCAGGTCGATTTTTCCCGCGCCGGCCGCGCCGTTCGCGCCGCCCCGTTTGCCGGGCGGCGGCTGCAGGTTGCAGGTGAAGTAGCCGGCGTCGCGAAACCAGTCGCAAACATGTCGCGCGGGCGCCGCGAGCGGCTTCTTATTCCAGTCCCAGGTGCGGTGGTTATGGGCGCCGATGTTCGTCTGATACCGGCCGCTCATGAGCGCGGAGCGGCTGGCCGAGCAGACAGGCGCCGTGCAGAAGGCATGGGTAAAACGCATGCCCTGCGCCGCCAGACGATCAATATTCGGCGTGCGGACCAGCGGTTCGCCATAGCAGCCGAAGTTCGGCCCGGAGTCCTCCAGAATCACGTAGAGAACGTTGGGGCGGTTGGCTCCGGAGTTCTGGGCCTGCGCGCCCGTCAGCGCGCCGAGTGCGCTGGCGCCCGCTTCGAGCAGGCTCCGTCTGGATACTGGATTTCGCATGCTTCTCCCTGTCGTGCCCCAGGCGGTCCTCCGCCGGCTTCTCTTCCTCTCCGCCTGCCACCGCTCCGGCCTTTCCTGGCACCGCTCCGGCCTCTTACGATGATTTCACGGAGCCGGCTACTCAGAGACGATTCTGCCGAGGCTGCTGCGCAGGTCCACCTGCAGCGGTTTGGCCGGCAGCCTGGCGGGCAGGACGCGTTCCCATGCGCTGAGATAGCCGCTGCGGGCATGCAGCCGCCATGACGGACTGCTGCTCATCAACTGGCGAAGCAAGCCGAGGTGCGGCTGCACGAACTGCTCGGGCGACTCGTAAAGGACGACCGTGTCCACCCGGAGTTCGTCGAGGCGGTCTTCAATCTCGGCGGGAGTGCCGGAGAGCAGCTTGTAATGGTTGCCGTTCCAGTCCATGGAGGCGAGCGCCTTGCTGGCCCGGATCACCACGCTGCCCGGGCGCTTCTCGGCGAGCGCCACGGCCGCAATCCACGGGCCCTCGTTCTCTCGCTGGTTCGTGCCGGTCGACACAATCGTGCCAGCCACCATCATCCGGCCGGGATGGTGAACCCGCCGGACAAAAGCGGAAATGCCCGCCGGGGCCGTGAAGGCGAAATGGAACGGCACCAGCGCCACGGCCGCCGCGCCGGCCACGACCCGGACTGCCGGCGGGATCTTCACCCACGTGAGAGTCACGAGCGAGAGCAACAGCAGGGAAGGCAGGGCGACGATCCAGTGACGGGGTTCGATCATGGCCCCGACGAAAAAGGATTCACTCACCACGGAGACCAGGCAAGCCGCCGCCGCGACTGCCAGCGGGCCTTTCGTCCGCGCGGAAACCGCCGCCACCAGTCCGCATGCCGCCAGAACGCATACGCCGTACCCAGCCAGCATCGGCAGGAACAGATCGCTGGTGGACCGCAGCGTCCCGACCGCGCCGACACTCAGAATCCAGAGAAACAGGCGTGGCCGCGCCAGGAACATGGCGGCCATAATCAGGGCAACGACAGCGAACGCCGCAACCAGCCGCCGGTTAAAAAGCCAGCGCAACTGGCCGGAAAAACCAAGTGCGAGCAGCGGGGCCAGCGCCATCAACGCCCCCGTGCCCTTCATGCTGATGGCGAACACCACCCACCCTCCGAACGCGAGGAAAGCCCGCAGAGAAGGTCGCTCCACGATTCGGACCACGGCTCGTAACACCAGGACCGAAGCGAGCAGGCAGGGCGCATCCGCCATACAACTGCTGTAACTCGCCGCGACAATCGGGGAACAGACCAGCAGCAGGGTCGACGCGAGGGCGATCCGGACGCCCGCCAGTCGCTCCGCGAGCGGGAAGAAAAGCATCGCGCTCAGAAGGGCGATGGTCCCCTCCAGCAGGATGACGGAGATCCGCGAGGGAGCGAAGAGGATCCACCAGAACGCCTCGATCAGCGCAAAGCCGGGAGGCCAGCGGCCCAGAGCGATCTTGGGGTAGTGAAGATAATAGCGGATTGCCCAGTCGAGCGGGTTTCCGGCCGGTCTCTGGGCCAGATAATCGT
>Ga0073936_10012202_pt1 | contig 10270 bp, 11 predicted proteins | sample AliMusrvi5mmetaG_FD_87041 | JGI IMG/M metagenome (GOLD analysis project Ga0073936, IMG submission 87041) | Freshwater lake bacterial and archeal communities from Alinen Mustajarvi, Finland, to study Microbial Dark Matter (Phase II) - Alinen... | ecosystem: Environmental > Aquatic > Freshwater >... | reverse complement strand
CTCACTGCTTCATCGCCCTCCAGAACATGGCTCTCTCCCTCTCCTCATCCTCCATTTCCCAACTTCCAGACCTGTCCAGCTTTGATCGCGCACTTTTGTCCAGGTTTGTTTGCAGCGCCACACCCCTGAAATTTGTTCTTGCCAGCGGTGGAGGTCTCCGGTAAAAGCCGGTTTCTATGAAGCGTTCCATTGCCCTCCTCCTGCTAGCATTCACCGCAGCAAGCGCCCGCGCCGGCTCGTTCGGCGGCCCCACTTCGCTGAACTCATCCACCGAAACCAGTGCCGTGGGAGTCTATCAAGCGACCGCACGCGGGAAGGCACTCACCGGCCTTATCAAGTTCACTTACGACTCGGATGGGAACCCTACGACCCCCAGTGGTTACGTGTTTTTTATCGATGGGATCATGGTCCACGGAACGCTCGATGCCGCCATCATGGGTTCCAGGATCGCGAGCATTCTGAGTTACGCCACCCCCGACGCCACTCCCGTGACGGTCAGCGACTTCCAAATAGCCGGCGGTTCCTTCAACGCCAATATCGACACCAGTTCGGCCAACTATTTCTTCAAGGGCAACGGGAATGTTGAAACTTTAACTTGTCCCTACACCGACCCGCAGACGCTTGACTACATCTCCGAAGTCCGCAACTTCAAAGTCTCCGGGCAGAGAACATCGACAGTCGTACCTAGTACTGCCAGCAACTAATTGGTTTTCCCGACACGTGTCACAGCGACGGATTCCCCGATGCCATCATCCGGCTCTCGCAGTGGTTCTGGGGGATTCACGCTGATTGAAATTCTTGCTGCGATCTCCATTGTGGCCGTCTTGGTGGCCTTGGGAATTGCGGCGTGGCAGCCGCTGATCGCGCGGGCGGAAAGCGCCAGTTGCCTCTCGCGGATGAGGTCTCTTCACACCTCCTTGGCCGCCTACGTGCAAGACGTCGGCCACTGGCCGCAGGAACCGGAAACCGACAGTGCCGACATCGACGCGGACTGGTGGATCAACGAAATGAAACCCTATGGGGCCACGGAGGAGGTCTGGCTGTGCCCCACCATCAAGCGGGCCCAGTTGGCCATTCCCGAAAAGAACCGGTGGAAGATCCACTACACCCCGGGAATGTTCGGGCCCCTTCCTTCGGACCCATATAAATTCTCGATGCAGCCCTGGCTTGTCGAAATCGCCGGCCTCCATGGCCACGGACAAAACGTTTGCTTTCCAGACGGATCCATCCGTCCGCTCGACGACTTGATGGGCAAAAAGTGACTCCGGGAAAATCCGGCTGGCACCGACAGAAAACGAATGCCCCGACCCGCGGTGGTCGAGATGGCTCGCCGAAACCGCCGTGATATTCTACCCGTCACGCCGTGCGTTTGGTATCAGATGGCTTGACCAACCGGGGTGGTTTCCGCCACATCTTGTGGAGACATGTCAACTTTGCCAGATCGCACCTGGGATGCCGCGATCATAGGAGGCGGGCCCGCCGGTTCGACCGCCGCCACGACGCTCGCCCAAGCCGGCCGCCGGGCGCTCGTCTTGGAGAAAGAGAAATTCCCGCGGTTCCACGTCGGCGAGTCCCTGCTCCCCTACAACCGGCAGATCTTCGACGAGCTCGGCGTCTGGCCGAAGATCGAGTCCGCCGGATTCATGAAAAAACGCGGGGCGCAATTCCTGATGGGAAATGGATCGCACGGCATCCGGCTCGATTTTTCCAAAGGCTCGTTCAACAAGTTCCGGGAGGCGATCCATGTCGGGCGCTCGAAGTTCGACGACCTGCTGCTGGCCCACGCGCGGGAATCCGGCGCGGAGGTGCGCGAGGAATGCCAGGTCCTCGAATACCGCGTGGGAGCGGACGATGTCGCGGTCCGGTTCCGCGACGCAAGCGGCGCGGAGCAGGACGTCCGCTCGCGGTTCCTCATCGACGCCAGCGGGCTCTCGAATTTCACCGCCAACCGCGACTCGCTGCGCGAATATTATCCCGGACACAAAAAGGTCGCGATCTTCGGCCATTTCTCCGGCCTCGACATGCCGCAGGGGGACGAGAAGGGAGACATCCTCATCGTGCGCCGCGAAAATTCCTGGTTCTGGCTGATCCCGCTCGAAGACAACAGATCCAGCGCCGGTCTCGTCTTGGACCGCGCGGATTTCCAGAAGCTGGGAAAGGATGCCGAAAAAATCTTCCGCGACGCGGTGCGGGACACGCCGGCTGTCCGCGGCCGGTTCGCCCGTTCCGAGCCCCTGACCCCGCTGCACGCGGTCGCGGATTTTTCCTACCGCAACGGGCGGCTCGTCGAACCCCGCCTCGTCCGCATCGGCGACGCCTCCGGGTTTCTCGACCCGGTCTTTTCCAGCGGGGTGATGCTGGCCATGGCGAGCGCGAGGCAGGGTGCCAAAGCGGTGGACGAGGCGCTCGCGAAGGGGGCCGCGCTCACCCCGGGAATGCGCGCCTACGAAAAGGCGAACCGGCAGTGCATCTCCCTCTACTGGGAGTTCATCGAAAACTTCTACACGCTCCCATTCGCCCAGGTTTTCTTCCAGCCCGCCAACCGCCTGCGGATGGTCTGCGCGATCAGCTCCGTCCTCGCTGGCTCCACCGACCTCACGTTCGCGGTCTGGTGGCGGCTGCGCGCGTTTTTCCTCATCGTCTGGCTCAACAAGCACCTGCCGGTGGTCAAGCGGATCCCCGTGTCGTGATTTTCCGTGGAGCACACGCGACCCGCGTGTGGAGGCGCTCCCCGGAAGAGGGAACTCAGCCGCCCGCCCGCGTGTCGAAGGCGCTGGTTACCGGGCGGCCCCAGAAACTCTCGGGGATGGGAATGCCGAGCAGCCAGAGAGCCGTGGCGGCGGTGTCATATTGGACGACAGCGGCGGTGATGGTGAAATGTTTCCGCACGCCGGCACCCCACGCGATCCACGGGATCGTGACGTCTTCCGGCGAGGCCGATCCGTGGGTGCCGGGCTGGGGAGGGAGGCCGGCCTTTGCCATCTGTTCGAGTTCCGCCGCGGTCCGGTCATGCCCTCCGTGGTCGGCGGTGAGGATGAGCACGCTCGTGTCGAGCAGGCCCGCGGCCTTGATCGCCTTGACGACGGCCGACAGGGCCGCGTCGCTGTCGGCGAGGGCTTTCATTTTTTCCGGCGAGAACATGCCGTGCGCGTGACCGGCCACATCGGGCTCGCCGAAATGGATGAAGCACAAATCCGGCTTCAGCTTGCCGACCATGCCGGCGAAGGCCGCCGCCACCGAGGCGGACGAGGGGTCGGCAGGTAGAATAAACGCGTCGAGGCTGCCGGGCAGATCGAGCGTCCGGAATTTGTTTTTGGCGACGACCATCGCGGTGGCGAGGCCGGATTTCTTCGCGATGCTGAAAATGGTGGGGACCTTGACGAGGCCCTTCTCGGGGACCAAATCGTTCCAATCGACCTGGTGTTTCTGAATGCCGACGCCGGTGAGCATCGACGTGTGGGCGGGCAGGGTCAAACTCGGGACGACCGTGTAGGCTTCCCACGTGTGCGCGCCTTCGTCGGCCATGCTTTTGAAAACGGGCATGTCGGCTTTTTCTATCCCCGCCGGCGCACCCTGGTCGAAGCTGACAATGAACACGTGCCGCGCCCGCGGCGGCTCGGCGGCCAGCGCCACCGCGCAAAGGAAAACGGCGGCGAACAAGCCGGCTAGATTTCGGATGGAAAACATCGGCGCGGAAAAAATTGAGGAAGTGCGATCTTCCTCGCGGGAGACTGGCAACACCAAGGCGGAAGTCAATCACAAGCGCGGTTGCAACTGTATCTGCCACGCTCTTGCTGCGTAGAAACCATACCGTGGCATGGGCGTCTTGCGCGCCCATCGAGAACCGGCCACCAAAACGGGCTTTCCTTTTCGATATCTTCCGGCTAGAGCGGAGGCACGGTCACATCTCACCCGGCAATCATTTCTCCCGAACGGGAACCAACCGGCAGCAATGCCAAACCATAAACACCATGAAACACATCCTGATGACTAAAGGCCTCGCGGCCATCGCGCTCCTCACGTTCGCCGCGGGCTGCGCCAACAGCCTCCATAACAAGGAAAACCTCGCCGTCGCGGCCGGGTTCAAAACCATCACCCCGACGAAGCCGAGCCAGATCGCGCGGCTGAAGAGCCTGCCAGCGGACAAAGTCACGCGGGTCACCCACAAGGGCAAAACCTACTACGTCCTGCCGGATGTCGCGAACAACGTCGCCTACGTCGGCGGGCCACAACAATACCAGCAATACAAGCAGCTCCGCCTCGCCAAGAAAATCAGCGACGAAAACCTCGAAGCTGCCGCGTTGAACCAAGCTGCGTCTGCAGAAGACTGGGGTGCCTGGGGTGCGTGGGGTGCATGGCCTCCGATGGGCTGGTATTAGCCGGGTTTCAATTGATCGAGGATCGGGCCGAGCGTTGGGTCGGCATTCAAGAGCGCGGCCTTCATCGCTTTGTGGAACTGTTCCATTGCCGCATGGCGCTCTTCGGGGGTCTTCGCGTTTTTCTTTAATTCCTCGGCAGCCAGAACTGCGGGATCGTCTTTGGCTTTCTCACGCGCCGCCATCAGTTTCTGGCGATCTCCCTCGCTGAGGTTGGCAAAACCGGCGGGCTGCCCGGGTTGGCCGTCCTTCATCCTGTCTTTGACCCGTTCCTTGATAAGTTCAGCCAGGCCCGGATCCGCCTTCGTGATGGCTTCGCGCACCGCCTTGCGCAGCGCTTGGTTCGCGGCCTCGGCCGTCTTTTTCAGTTCTTGAACAGCCGGGTCCTGCATGGCCTTTTCGCGGGCCGCTTCAAAGCGCGCGCGGATTTCCGGCGGCAGGCTCTCGATCATTTTATCGCGTGGGCGCTCTCTCATCTGCTCGCCCGCCGGGCGGGGAAGCGGAGGTGATCCGGCGGGCTCGGGAGACTGGGCGCAGAGCGGGCCGGTGCAGGCCGCGAGGATGGGAATCAGAAGTCGGATATTCATTTGGTTTTTGGATTGCGCGAGATAAAACCCGCCGGTCCCCGCAAAGTTGCGGAAATATTCCCGAAAGCGGCGTTTCCCTTAGCGGAACACGGAACGTGTTTCGCAAACGCCGATTTCGGGATCATCAGGTGGGGGACGAAAGAGCCGTTCCCTGGTTCAGCGGCAGGCAGACCCGGAAAATGGACCCTGAGCCCGGGGTGCTTTCCACCGAGACCCGTCCCCCGTGTGCTTCGACGATATTTTTCACGATCGAGAGCCCGAGCCCCGTGCCTCCCGCATCTCGCGAGCGGTCTTTGTAAACGCGATAAAAGCGCTCGAAAATATGGGCCTGGTCGCCGAGGGGGATGCCCGGCCCGTTGTCGGCAAAAGCGATGCAGATATCGTTTTCGTGCCGCCGGGCGGAGATGCGCACGGTCAGGTGTTCGACCTCCCCGTAGCGAAGGGCGTTTCCCAAGAGGTTGGAATAGACTTGTTCCATCCGCCGTCCGTCCGCCTCGGCATGGGCGGCATCGTCCGGCCAATCGACGACGATCTTGGCGGCACGGTCCGTGATGGTTGGTTCCAGGTGTTCCAGCACGTGCCCGAGCAACTCGCGCAGGTTGACCTGCCGAAACTCGAGAAGCCTGGCGCGTTCCTCGAGCCGGGACATGGTGAGAAGGTCGTCGATGAGGAGCGCGAGGCGGCGGGAATTTTTGTGCATGGCCTTCAAGGAGCGCTGGGCCATTTCCGGGTCCGCCAGCGCCCCGTCCATCAGGGTTTCCACATAGCCGTTGATGATGGAAAGCGGAGTCCGGAATTCGTGGGAGACGTTTGCGAGCAGCTCGCGCTGCCTGGCCTCGAGATTCCGGATCGCTGTCACGTCGTGAAAGACAACAAGCGCCGCGATCGGGCGGGCCTGAGGCTGCGGCGTGAGGCCTGTCACACTCACGTCCAGGTGTTTGAGTTCGTAGCCCCCGTTTGGGGAGGGGATCTCCATGGCGATTTCGATCTCCTGGGGTGATCCCTCCACCAGGGCGGCCTCGAGCGCGTTCTGGAGGTCATGCTTGCGGAAGACCTCGATCACCGGGCGGTTCAGCGGGGACTCCTTGAGATCGAGCAGCTTGATCAGCGCGTCGTTGACGAGGCGGACCCTTTGCGAGCCGTCCGCGATCAGGACCCCCTCGACCATGCCGGAAAGAATCGCCCTGAGACTAAATCCTTCGTCTGAAATCTGGCGGTCGAGCTGCTGGAGCAGCTCTGAGATTTTGCGGATGTCGCGGATCGGACCTTTGAAAACACCTGCGGTAGAAGGCAGTGGGGCCGACCCGAAATCGCGCTCCGCGAGACGCTTCAGCGACTCGCGCACACGGGCATAAGGCCGGAGGATCTGGAAATAGACCAACAGCCCCGCAACGATGGCGGGCACCGAAGCCGCGATGCTCCCGAGCGGGCTCACTCTTCTGCCACCGCATTGAAGCGGTAGCCCTCGCCGCGGATGGTCTCCAGCCGTCCCGAATACTTGCCCAGCTTCTCCCTCAGCCGCCGCATGTGGGTGTCGACCGTGCGCGTGTCCATGGAGGTGTTTTCATACCCCCAGACATCGGCGAGCAGGGTTTCGCGGGAAAGCGTTCTGCCGCGACGGTCGAGCATCATGCTGAGAAGTTTGAATTCCGTGGTGGTCAGGTCGAAACGCCGTCCGTCCAGCCGGGCTTCAAAACTGGTTTTGTCGAGGTAGATTCCCTCGACTTGGATGGTTTCCGAACGCGGCATGACGCGATGCCGCTTGAGGAGCGCCTGAACCCGGAGGACGAGTTCCCGCGGGCTGAACGGCTTCGTGACGTAGTCGTCCGCCCCCAACTCGAGGCCTTTCACTCGCTCGTGGGGTTCCCCTTTGGCCGTGAGCATCACGATGGGAATGACTTCCGTTCTGGTGTCGCCTTTCAAGGCTCGACATACCTCGTGGCCAGTCATGCCCGGCAACATCAGGTCCAGCACGATCACGTCCGGCCTCATTTTTCGCGCCATGTCGAGCCCTCGGTCGCCCGTCACGGCGATCAGCACCTCAAAGCCCGCCCTCCCGAGGTTGTAGCGCAAAATGTCCACAACATCGGTCTCGTCTTCGACAACAAGCACGGTATCCTGCATGCAGCCTCCGCGATAGCCTAGGCAGGCCGCCCCGGCAAGCCATGATCCGCGCGCAAGGCGTAAATTTCATGCGTTTGCCCTGCGATTCGCAGGATCAGTTGTTGAGAAGAATGCGGACATTGTTCAAGCTCCTGAAATGATTTCGATTCGGGAGGATGGGGGGAGCGCGGAGGTGTCGGCTTTCGAGAGAGAAGTGCAGGCGATATTTTCGGAGGACGGGAAGCTTTCGCATGGGGCGGGATTTGAATTCCGCCGGGAGCAGCAGGACATGGCCTGCGCGGTGGCGCGGACACTCGAACGCGGCAGGCAGTTGGTGGTCGAAGCCGGAACGGGCGTCGGCAAATCGCTCGCTTACCTCGTACCCGCAGCGCTTCACGCCGTGCGGACGAAGCGCAAGGCGGTGATCTCGACGCACACGATTTCGTTGCAGGAACAACTGATTTTCAAAGACATTCCGTTCGTCCAGCAGCTCCTCGACGAGGATTTCGAAGCGCTGCTGATGAAGGGCCGCCAGAACTACCTCTGCACGACGCGGCTGGCGCGCGCGATCAACCAGGCGGGGGATCTTTTCACCACCGAGCAGAAATCGGAACTGGAGAGGATCCGGGAATGGAGCCAGACCACCAAGGACGGCTCGCTCAGCGATTTTCTCGAACAGCCGGATCCGGCGGTCTGGGAGGAGGTGCGCAGCGAACAGCATCTCTGCACGCCGAAAATGTGCGGGCAGAACTCCGGATGCCACTACCAAAACCTGCGGCGGCGGATCGCGGGAGCGCACATGGTCGTGCTGAACCACGCGCTTTTTTTCACCCTTCTCGGCGCCGTGGAAGACGCGGAGAACCGCACGGGAGGCCTGCTCTTCGCGAACGACTTTGTGATTTTCGACGAGGCGCACACGCTCGAGGAGGTGGCTTCGCGGCATATCGGCATGGAGGTTTCCCAGCTCGGCCTCCGCCGCGCGGTCCAGCGGCTCTACAATCCCAGGACAAAAAAGGGCCTTTTCCAGATGATGAAAAACGGCGCGGCCTGCAAAGCCGTGGCCGACGTCCTTCCGGTCTCGGACGAATTTTTCGCGAGCATCAGCTCGAAATGCACGTTCAAAAAAGGGCGCGAGTTCCGTGTGCGTGAAGCCGGGCTGGCCGACGGCGGCGAGGTCTGCACGAACCTGGCAAAACTCGGCGAGCTGATCGCGACCGAAGCCGTCCGCTGCAAGGACGAGATCGGCGCGGCCGAGTTGCAGGACACGGCCCGCAAGCTCCGCTCCGCGCGCGCGGCGATCACGGATTTCCTCGCGCTCGAACAGCCGGACCACGTCTATTGGGTCGAACAGAGCGGGCGCAAAGAGCAGTTCTGCACGCTGCGAACCGCGCCGGTGGACCTCGCCGACGCCCTGCGCAGGCTCCTCTTCCGCGAGGGGGCGTGCTCGGTGCTGACGAGCGCCACCCTCTCCATCGGCACCCCTGACCTCTCGTATTTCCGGCGGCGCGTCGGCGCGGAGGAAGTCCCGGCCATGCAGATCGGAAGCCCGTTCGATTACGAAAAACAGATGTGCCTGCACCTCGTCCGCCAGATGCCCGAACCGAAGGACTCCGGCTACGAGAAGGCCCTGGAAAAGTGGATCGCCCACTTCACGGACAAAAGCCTCGCGCGGGCGTTCGTGCTTTTCACCAGCTACCAGACCATGCGCGCGGTCTCGGAAAACATGGAGGCACACTTCGAGAAAAAAGGCTGGCCGCTGCTCGTCCAAGGCACCGGCATGCCCGCCCAACGCATGGTGCGGGAGTTCCGCGAAAACCCCCACAGCGTCCTCTTCGGCGTTTCGAGTTTCTGGACCGGTGTGGACGTGCCTGGCGATGCTCTCTCAAGCGTCATCATCACCCGGCTTCCATTTGCCACGCCGGACCATCCTCTCACCGAGGCGAGGCTCGAAGCGATCGAAGCGGAAGGCGGACGCGCGTTTGACAGCTACTCGCTCCCCGAGGCCATCCTGCGCCTCCGGCAGGGCGTCGGACGCCTGATCCGCAGCAAAACCGACACGGGGACCATCGTCATCCTCGACAGCCGGATCGTCAGCAAGCCGTATGGAAAGTCCTTCCTGCGCGCGATGCCGAAATGCCCGGTCGAAATCCATTGAACCCGAAAAACGTTTTTGGCACACGGAGAACACAGGGAACACGGAGGAAAAACAAAATATCAAGCCGCCTATTTCTGTCTCGATGAAACCTGCCCTTTTTCCCTGTTCACTCCGTGCTCTCTGCGCCCTCCGTGTGAGCAACCGCTGGATTCGGGTTGAAGGCAAAACCGTGACGCCCGGCAGCAACTGGCTCAAAACCCGCTCTTCGCCGGTCCTGCGGGTCCCGAGCACCCTGATTCCCGAGGAATCGAACTACCTCCTCAACCCCGAACATCCCCGCGCGAAAGAAATCGAGACCGGCAATCCCCGGACTTTCCCGTTCGATCCCCGGTTTTTGAACCCGGCTGCCAGAGCGCAGTTGAATGGATAGTCAAGAAGCCTGATTTTTTCTGTCAGATAACTTTGGCCTGACCCGAATGGCACTAAGTTAACCGATGTTTTCGATTCGTTGCCCCAAAGGGGCCCAATATTATAGCCTAGGGCAACGCCCTGGGTATCAAATAGATGGAGAGCCAGCCCTGTAGGGGCGACGGAATCGTTGGTCTTCCAAAACCCTCCATAACTTAGTGCCATTCCGAACTGACCCCGAGGGTTTTTCTGACCCCTTCGATGATGTTTCCTATAAACCAAAGGACTGACCCCTTCGACTGACCCCTTCGATTAATCCTCGCTTCGTGAACGAATTAATTGACGAAAGAAATACCTTGCTGTCAGATAAATGCCCAGCAATAGCAAGGCAGAAACAAATACGATCGTCCAATTTGTATGTTCTGCAATGTTGCCACCCACCCCCGTTGCAACATTGCTGCCGAGATGTTGCACACCATTAATAAATGGTTCAGGATTGCTCAGAAATGCCGTAAGCGTAGCTCCAACGGCAAGCGCTCCCTTGTTTTTCCAAATAAAATCCATTCCTTTGTCGCCGTAACGGGGGAATTTTTTATTCCGTTAAATTGTTAAAACTCTGTAGGGCTGGCTGACGGGGCATTGGTCGGAGATTTCTGCCTGGCTGGCAAGTCTTTTTTTTCTTTTTTGCCTCTGCAGGCGTG
>Ga0073936_10012201_pt1 | contig 10270 bp, 5 predicted proteins | sample AliMusrvi5mmetaG_FD_87041 | JGI IMG/M metagenome (GOLD analysis project Ga0073936, IMG submission 87041) | Freshwater lake bacterial and archeal communities from Alinen Mustajarvi, Finland, to study Microbial Dark Matter (Phase II) - Alinen... | ecosystem: Environmental > Aquatic > Freshwater >... | reverse complement strand
CACTGTCCAAAGTAGCGATGCGGACGATTGAAGCCAGACTGGAACGTAACCCAATCCTACCCAAATGGGACATCTTGATTCGACCCATCTAATGGGTAAATTAATTTCCGGAAATCACCTAACAGTTTCTTCCAACAATTAACCCCCGATTGGCATCGAAACTGCGCTTTACGCACCGATTACAATCGCCGCCAAGCCCTCGTTGAAACTGATGTCTTAGCCGCTATGGCCTTGGGATTGACCTTAGAAGAATTGCAAACCATCTACCGCGTGCAATTTCCGGTGATGCGCCAATACGAACAAGACACCTGGTTTGATAGAGCCGGTCGCATCGTCTTTACCGTCTCTAAAGGTTTAGTCGGCGTTGGCTTACCGCGTAAAGCCCTTAGAAATGATACGGCCTATCAAATCAAAATCCCACCCGCAGACATAAAAGCCCGTTGGTTAGACTGGTGTGCAGAACAGGTCAGCCCTAAGAATGGTCAATGTGTGATTGATACCCGCGACTGGGAAACTCAAACCGGCACACTCGGCTGGGAAGATATCCAAACTCTGGATGGTGCTATCGTCGAACGCACCCTTCAAGATGACACCGTCCCCAATAGCCCCATAGAATGCGTCATCCAATACGTCGCCCCCTTTGATCTCTGTAGCCGAGAACAAGACTACCAAACCGTGTGGCAGTATTTTGATACGAAACTGGGGTAAAAATGTTTGATGTAGTAATGATTTTGTTAAACTATCTTAATGCTAACGCATTGTAAAATATTGCGTGCATCCAACGTGTGAACTAAACTTTGGCTTTTATAAAAGAGGATTACTGCCATGACGACAAATCTTGCCATTGATGATGATTTAATCAATGAAGCTTTAAATGTGGGACATTTTAAAACCAAAGAAGATACCGTTGTTACTGCGTTAAGGGAGTTTATTTCTCGCCGTAAACAACTAGAAATTGTTGATCTATTTGGTCAGTTTGACCCTGATTCAGATTATGATTATAAACAGGGGCGTCTTTCTTGAATGTATTAGTAGACACTTGTATTTGGTCACATGCGCTACGTTCAAGAAAACCAGAATATGAGGTTTTGGTAAAGAGTCTGGAAACATTAATTGCTGAACAGCGTGTACTGATTATTGGGGCTATCCGGCAGGAAGTTTTATCAGGATATAGTGATCACAATAAGTTTGAAACTCTAAAAGCCAAGCTGAATTATTTTGAAAATACCCCGATTCTAGATGAAGATTATATTACCGCCGCTCGGTTTTATAATGAATGTCGCCAAAAAGGTGTACAGGGATCACATATTGATTTATTAATATGTGCCGTTGCTGTCCGTTTAAATGCCTCAATATTGACTAGCGATAAAGATTTTGGTTTTTATCAGCAGTATCTACCTATCAAGTTATACACCAATTTAATTTAATGCCGTAGTTTCTTAACTTAAAAAATCTATTCAATGAATCCAAGTGTTTTAGCCCAACAATTACAGCATGCGGTAAAAGATTATTTACGCTTAAGTTTTGAAACCACAACACCCTTTTTTGAGGGCCTGTTAGAGCGGTTTTTAAATACCGACGGCGCTTTGGCAAAAGGGCCTTATCTATCCATTAAGTTACCGTTTGAAAAAGGCCAGGGCAACGCCGATTTCTTTCCGGCTGTGCCGATGGCTTTTTCTCCTCATAAGCATCAAGAGATTGCCTTTCAGCGTATTGGGGTCGATTTTAAATCAACCTTAGTGGCAACAGGCACGGGTTCTGGTAAGACTGAATGTTTTCAGGTACCTATTTTAGATTACTGTTATCAACATCGTGGTCAAAAAGGCATTAAAGCCATTCTGATTTATCCTATGAATGCTTTAGCCACTGATCAGGCACAGCGCCTAGCTAAATCCATTGCCGACAATCCTAATCTTAAAAACACTGTAACCGCCGGTATTTATGTCGGTGATAAAGAACAACATGCCACCACCAATATGGCGCGTGAGCATTTAATTTCTGATAAAGAAACTCTGCGCAATAACCCCCCTGATATTTTATTAACCAACTATAAAATGTTGGACTTTTTAATGATTCGCGCCAAAGATCATACTTTATGGGCGGGGAATACTGAAACTACCCTAAAGTTTTTGGTAGTCGATGAGTTACATACCTTTGATGGTGCCCAAGGCACTGATTTAGCCTGTTTAATTCGAAGATTAAAAGCCCGTTTAGAAACCCCTAAACAGCATTTGGTCTGTGTCGGTACCTCTGCAACTTTGGGTGGTAAGGATGCAGGACAAAACCTAATCACTTATGCGACGTCGGTGTTTGATGAGTCGTTTGATGAACATGCGGTTATTACCGAATATCGACAATCTTTAGGTGATTATTTGGCACCTGAACCGGTTGAACAGGTCAGTTATCCGTCAATCACGCAATTACAAACGCTTAAAGCTGATAATTATCCTGACTTAGAATCCTATGTTTTTGCACAGGCACAACTGTGGTTTGAGTCATTAACGGGACTAGAGGATGCCAACTTATGGCGCGTGGATTTAGCTCAGCATTTAAAGCGGCATTATTTGTTTCAAAATTTGCTGCGTCTACTGAAAGGGCAGGTCACGGATTGGACGGATTTATTAGCGGGATTTAAAAAGTGTTTGGGTTCTCAGCCTGAGTTAACGGATGAGTGGGTTGAGCAGTTATTAATCAGTTTGGTGTCTTTGATTTCGGTAGCGAGAGAAAATCAGGCTGGTTATTTGGCGCCGTTATTAGATGTGCGGATGCAATTATGGCTTAGGGAACTGAGTCGGTTATTGGTTTTATTACCGGCTATTGAACAGCAACCGACATTATTATTTGCCGATGATGGTTTAGTGCCTAAAGATCGTGTTGCCTTACCGGCGATTCATTGTCGTGATTGTGGGGCTATGGGGTTTGTGGCGCATAAAGAAACGGATCAGTCAAAAATAGATACTGATTTACTTCAGATTTATAACAGTTATTTTGCGCATTCAGCCAAGTCGATTTTGTTGTTTCCTATGGATAAGGTTGAGACGCCTTGGAACTTTGCGAGTAGTTTAGACAGAAATTTATGTACAGGCTGTGGGTATTTAAATAGTCGTTCGCAACACAGTTGCCAGAATTGTGGTGAAGACAGTTTGGTGTGGGTGCATGTTGCCAATAATTCTAAAACTGAAATCAATAAACAGACCGGAGAATCAAAACATAAAAGCGATAACGATTGTCCTTTTTGTCAAAGTAAAGACAGTTTATTAATTGTGGGTGCGCGTTCTACCAGCTTGTCTTCTGTCATGGTGGGGCAGTTAAGCACCTCTCGCTTTAATCGGGATAAACAATTAATCGCCTTTTCTGATGGCGTTCAAGATACCGCACATCGTGCCGGTTTTATTGCCGCTAGAACCCGGTCTTATGGTTTTCGGGTGGCTTTAAGAAAGGTGCTGGATCAAGCTAAAGTGGACACTTCGTTAAGTGAAGTGATTCAGCAGTTTAATCAGTATTGGTTTGATGCCTTAGGTGAGGCGGCTTTTATAGGTACTTTTTTACCGCTTAACATGGAGTGGTTGCGGGATTATTCAGTGTTAAAAAACACCGATATTTTACCAGAAGGCTCTAATCTAGCGGCTTTGTTACAACGGCGCTTAGCCTTTGATATTTTAAGTGAGTTAGGCTTTAAGTCGCGCATTGGGCGTTCTTTAGAACGCAGTGGTGCGGTGGCCAGTTATTATTCTCAGGCAGAATTAGAACCGTGTTTAAACGGGCTATTAAGTGCCTTGCAGGAAAATATTGGCACCTTAAGAGATTTATCTTATGAGCGTTTACACCGCTTTGTTTTAGGTTTCTTGGCGCATTTACGTTTAATGGGTGGGATTTATTATCCAGACTTAGAGGGCTATATTCATAATAACGGTGATCCGAACGTATTTATTAATCAAATCGCTTTACCTAATTTTGCTTATAGTGCTCGTATTCCTACCTTTTTAGGCACGGTAAAAGGGAAGGGTTTAGAAACGATCTCTTCAGCCGCGAAATCGTCTAATAGTTGGTATCAAACCTGGTTAATTAAAGCCTTGTTAGCGGCTGATAATTTGCAACCGACCGGTGATTTAACGGCGGATATTTACAGTCTTGTACTGACGCATTTAGTTAAGGCACAAATCTTAGTGGATAGAGCTACTAAAACTCAAGATACCGTTTGGGGCATTAATCCAGAGTGTTTATTACTCAGCACACAGGTGGCAAGTGTCTGTTGTGATAAATGTAAGCACACTTATAGTGTGGCTGAGCGTGAATTAGAGAGTTGGCTGTCTTCAAAGTGCTTACAAAAAAATTGTTTTGGACATTATCAGTTACATAAGGCAGTCACTGACGCTTTAGATTTTTATGGGCGCTTATATCGGGATGGTGACGTTAATCGAGTGGTGGCGGCAGAACACACTGGCTTATTAACCCGTGATGAGCGGGCTCATGTTGAAGCCTCTTTTAAAAAGACGGCTGAAAATCGGTATCCTTGGGATATCAATTTGTTGTCTGCAACACCGACTTTAGAGATGGGGGTGGATATTGGCGATTTGTCGTCTGTTTTGTTGTGTTCGGTTCCACCGGCGCAAGCTAATTATCTGCAACGTATTGGTCGAGCCGGTCGACGTGATGGCAATGCCTTAAATATAACCTTGGCCAACGCCAATGCCCATGATCTGTATTTTTACAGTGATCCTATCGAAATGATGGCGGGTGATGTTGAAGCACCCGGGGTGTTTCTGGATGCGTCTGCGGTTTTAGAGCGCCAATACACGGCTTTTTGTTTAGATCAATGGGTTAAGAAATATGCCGAACGTGCGTTTATACCGCTTAAGTTAAAGGATGTATTAAGCACTATCTCTAAACAAAAAGTGAATGTTAATCTGTTTCCGTATTCATTCTTAACTGAAGTTGAGGCGCGCCGAGTTGAGTTAATAGAACAGTTTTTAGCGTTATTTAACTCAGGATTAGGCGTAGGTTTAAGTAAGTTTTCTGTGGAGTGGCTAAAGTGTTTTGCGGAAGGGGATTTTAACACTCAGGGCAGTTTAAGTTTTCGGATTCAAGAAATATTGATGCGGCAAGCTTCAGAAGTTGAGTCAATGACTAAGGAAGCTAAGCGGGTTAATACAGTCTTAAAAACGCTCAGAGCTATTGAAACTAAATCAAAGCAGGATGAAGAACATATAGAGGCTTTAGACATTGAGTTAACCGCCTTACAAGCTTTAGTGAGCAGTCTTAAAAATCAGGATACCTTACAGTTTTTAACCGATGAAGGTTTGATTCCTAATTATGCTTTTCCTGAGCAGGGCGTTATTTTACATTCGGTGATCTATCGCTCCAAAAAGGATAATGACAGTGCGGTAAAAGCGGCAGGCGTTGATAAAGAATCAGAACGTTGGACGTATAAATATGAGCGTCCTGCTGCTTCGGCATTATCTGAATTAGCGCCCTCCAGTGTATTTTATGCCGGTGGTCGGCGTGTACAGGTTAATCGGGTTGATTTAAGGGTTTCTCAACAAGAGAGTTGGCGGTTTTGTCCGGCCTGTCATCATTCTGAATGTATTGATACCGGAGATAATTATCAAACATGTCCGCGTTGTGGTGATGCAATGTGGGTGAACGTGTCTCAAAAACAAACTATGTTGCGCTTAAAACAAGTGTATGCCACGACTCCAGATCGAAATAGCCGAATATCGGATGATAAAGATGATAGGGATAGCCAGTTCTTTACCAGACAATTATTAATAGATTTTGAAAATACCGCGATAACAGCGGCCTATAAAGTCGATAAAGCAGATTGGCCGTTTGGATTTGAGTTTATTTCTAAGGCGGATTTTAGGGAGATTAATACCGGACACAGTGACGAGAATTCTTCTGAAATTACCATTGCAGGTAAAGAATCAAAGCGTACCGGTTTTAAGTTGTGCCAGAACTGTGGCACGGTGCAACCCAATGCAACCCAGTCTAAAGAGCAAGTGCATACGATTAGTTGTACGGCTAAAAACAAAGACAATGAAAATAATATCATCAGTGGCTTGTTTTTATATCGGGAGTTTCAGTCAGAAGCTATTCGTATCTTATTACCTATTACCTCTGGTATGGATGCTGACAGTGCTGAGTTGTCTTTTATTGCGGCTTTACAACTGGGCTTAAAGAAAAAGTTTGGTGGCAGTATTGATCATTTGCGTGTGGCTCAGAATGTGGAACCTGATCCAGAAGATAGCGAACTCAGTAAACGGTATTTGGTGATTTATGATTCAGTACCGGGTGGTACGGGGTATTTAAAACAATTAACCAGTCATCAAGATGATCTAATACAAGTGTTAACCGATTATGCTATGCCGGTTTTAGAGCAGTGTCGTTGTGTACAAAAAGAACAGGCCGATGGTTGTTATCGTTGTCTTTATGTTTATAAAAACAGCCGTAATATTTCGAGTATTTCTCGTAAGAAAGCCCGTGACTTTATTCAGACCCTTAAAGAAAATGCCGACAAAATGGTGCCGGTGGCCGGGTTACGTGAGGTTAAGTTATCGCCGTTAGTCGAAAGTGAGTTAGAAGCTCGGTTTCTTGAGGCCTTACGTAAAATCGGCAAGGCACTTAAAATGGAGAATAAGATATCTGATTTCGAGTGGCGTGCTGAGTTTTATGCCGGAGAAGCGGGCTGGTATTTACGTTTAGGAAAGCAACGGTATTTTATTCGTCGCCAAGTTGAATTGGGTGCTGAACAGCAGGTAGCGATTCAATCCAGAGCCGATTTTGTGATGGTGCCTTTAGGTAATCCTGAGTTGAAACCGATTGTTATTTTTACGGATGGTTTTAAGTATCATAAGGATCGAGTGGCTTTAGATACCGCGCAAAGAATGGCGATTGTCGCGTCTAATCAGTATTGGGTGTGGTCGTTAACCTATGAAGATGTGCAGAATGTGCTGGATGACCAAGTGGCCTTGTCGATTGATTTGTTGTTGGGAATGCCTAATGTAAAGGCCAAGGCGTTGGCGGAGTATTTTTCCTGTGTTGATTTGTTGGGCTTACATGATCAATCTAGTTTTAAGTGGTTAATCGTATTATTAACTCAAGGTAAAGAATCGGTTTGGCAGCGTTATTCGGCGTTGTTTGGGTTTATTTGGTTTAATAGTATGACGCCCGCTTTTGATCCGGCTTCGATTCAAGATTTACCAGAATATGCACAGTTAAAACTTGAGGGTATCGTTGATTCGGCCATCACTAAGGTTGATCGATTAGGGGCTTTGTGGGGTGAGAGTTATCAACGTCTTGAATTGTCAGTTCGTCTTGATCAAAGGGCTTTTAATCAACAAGATTTTACCCAATTAAGTACAAATTTGATTTTCGATGATAGCGCTGATTTAGTTGATTTTGAAGCTGATCTTAAACAATGGCAAAGCTTTTTAAGATTGATTAATGTCATACAGTTTCAGCCGCATAGTGGTTTTTATACTCAAAAAGGCATAGAGAGTCTTGCCTATGCTCAGTTAATAGTCAGATCGACTTCTACGGCCACGGGTTCTATGGATACGATTATTGAGTCGGCTTGGGAGTTACTTTTAGCCGATGCGGTGGGTACAGAGATTGAGTTTATTAAAAAACTGATTACTTTAAATCTTCCGGTACCGCAATGCGGTTTTGAATGCTTAGATGAATCGGGTGAAATTATCGCTGAGGCCTTTTTAGCATGGCAAGATGATAAAGTAGCTATTGTTTATGCGGGTTATGAGTCGGATACGGTCACCTTTATCGAAAAAGGTTGGCAAGTTTTTATAAATACTGAGCTGGATAAGGATATGCAACCCTTATTAAATGCGTTTGCTTCGAACTAGGAATTTTTATGCAACCCAAAGTAGCGATATCGTCTGACTTTTTTAATAGTGTTTTAAAGTTACCGCGTGCTCAACAGGATAAGGCGGTTAAGTTAATGGAGACTTTTAGGCAAAACCCTAAATCCCCCGGCATTAACTACGAAACGATTCAAGTGGCACGTGATAAAAACTTACGTTCAGTTCGTATCGATCAAGCGTATCGAGCTATTGTGTTAGCGCCCGAAAAAGGCGATGTGTATATTTTATTATGGGCAGATTTACATGATGACGCTTATCAATGGGCCGGTGATAGAATCTTTAAAATCAACCCTGAAAATGGTGTCTTACAAATATTAGATACGCAATATGTTGATGAAGCCAAGCAGATCCAACAATCAGCAGTGGCTCAAACCAATACCAATTTATTTGCAGATATCAGAGATCGATCTTTAGTCCGTTTAGGGGTGCCAGAGGAATTTTTGCCACTCGTTAGGCAAGTATTAAGACCTTTGGACTTAGATGACTTAAAAGTTAAATTACCCGATGAAGCCTATGAAGCGTTGGCGTTGTTAGCTGATGGCATTAGTTTAGAAGAGGTCATGTCTGTTTATGATGTGAGCTTACAAGATACGCCTTCTATTATTGATACTAATGATTTTGCGAGTGCTTTAGAGAATCCTGATTCTAAACGACGTTTCTTATTGGCCTCGGATGATGAAGCGTTACAAGCGATGTTGGACGCACCTTTAGAAAAATGGCGGGTCTTTTTACATCCCTTACAACGGAAGTTAATTTTTAGGGATTGGAATGGCCCTGTACGTGTTTTAGGTGGCGCAGGTACAGGTAAAACGGTAGTTGCAATGCATCGTGCGAAGTGGTTAGCGGAACACGTACATGAGTCGCGGGAGACTAAAGTTTTATTGACCACCTTTACTAAAAATTTGGCGCTGGATATAGAGCAAAATTTAAAACATATTTGTGCGCCAGAGGTGTTGCGTAAAATTGAAGTGATTAACCTAGATGCGTTGGTTAAACGCTTTATGGAGAAACATGGTTATAAAATTAATTATACGTTTCTGAATGAAAAGAAAACGGAAGAGCTTTGGGACAATGCCTTAACTTTAAAACCCAGTGAAGGGGATTTATCGGAGTCTTTTTTTCGTGAAGAATGGAATAAGGTCATTCAACCGCAAAATATTAATAGCTTAGAAAGTTATTTGCAGGCCAGACGAGTCGGGCGTGGTGTGCAGTTAAGTCGATCTATGCGTAAAGCCGTTTGGGATGTGTTTGAGAATTATCGGGTTGCTTTAAATGATGCGGGGTTAAAGGAGGCCGAGGATGTGTATCGGGATGCCTTAACCTTAATAGAAAAAGATCAACTCCAAGCACCTTATACGCATATCTTGGTGGATGAGGCTCAAGATTTTGGAATGAATGCGTTTCGGCTATTACGCCGGTTAGTGGTTGAAGATAAAAACGATTTGTTTATCGTAGGTGATGCGCATCAGCGTATTTATGGTAGTAAAGTGGTGTTGGGTCAATGTGGGATTAAAATTACCGGTCGTAGTCATAAGCTACGTATCAATTATCGCACGACTGAACAGATTAGACAGTCTGCCGTGTCTTTATTAAAGGGCATTGCTTTTGATGATTTAGATGACAAGCAAGATGATCAATCGGGATATCGCTCGCTGATGACGGGTGCAGAACCGGTTATTCACTGTTTTGATACTGCAAAAGCTGAAACCGATTTTATTGTGGCTTCTTTGCAAGAACGCCCTGAGCCATCGTGGCTTAATGCCTGTATTACTGTCAGAAGATTAAAAGATATGGAGCGTTATAAAGCGGCTTTGACTGACGCTCATATTCCTTATTATCAGATTGAACAAAATACCGTGGATAATGCTAAGCACCCGGGGGTCAGAATCGCAACCATGCATCGTGTGAAAGGTTTAGAGTTTGATTATATGTATGTTGCCGGAGTAAATGAGGGTGTAGTGCCGTTAAATTATTTAGAGTCTGATGATGTAACGGTTATTAGGGAGCATGAGCAAAAAGAACGCTCTTTGCTTTATGTGGCTATTACACGGGCTAAACGGTTTTGTGCGATAACAGGTTTTGGTCAGTTTTCGGGGTTTATGGCGTAAAACAGCTTTAGCTTTTTTAGAGGCTATGGCTGTTTTACAGGCAATAGCTGAAGCCATTGCACTCCGGGATAAGTTATTGCGCTGCTGTTAATGCCTTTAGAGTACTGATTCATCAAGGTGTTATTTCACTGGTATCCCAGCCACCACCTAAAGCAACGAAAAGTATTTCCTAATGCACCAGCAGCACCAACGCCAGGCATTAAAATTCGGTTAATGAGTCAGATTAACCGTATTAAAGTGAGTCTTAAATACACGGATGCGATAGGTCATGATTTAGGTATCATT
>Ga0073936_10012193_pt1 | contig 10276 bp, 7 predicted proteins | sample AliMusrvi5mmetaG_FD_87041 | JGI IMG/M metagenome (GOLD analysis project Ga0073936, IMG submission 87041) | Freshwater lake bacterial and archeal communities from Alinen Mustajarvi, Finland, to study Microbial Dark Matter (Phase II) - Alinen... | ecosystem: Environmental > Aquatic > Freshwater >... | reverse complement strand
GGGTAGAATGATCGCCGGTCAACAGAACGCTAAATTGCGGCTGGCACAATCACTGACCAGTCTTCAGTCAACACTACGGCTCCATCGATTCGAGGCGCAAGCTGGTCAAGCTGCAACCCTGTTGGCCCAGTTGAGTACCGAACGCGCAGCCACCGTAGTGGTCGTTGGCGAATTCAATGCTGGAAAATCTACACTAATAAACGCGATCTGCGGAGTGGAAGTTCTTCCGTCAGGTATAATTCCTACGACTGCCACAGTAAATGTGGTGAGCCACAGTCCTACAGAGCTACTCTGCATCCATTACCACGATGGCAGAGTGGTTGAGCTTCCATTGAGGTTGGAGAACTTAAAAAGACTTACTGCAAGATACGGCGAACAATCGGACATCAAACTGGTCGAGATTTATTTGCCCGGAGCGCCGCGCGGACTAGTGTTAATGGACACCCCCGGCGTCAACGACATTAATGAAACCAGAGCGGAGATCGTGTACGGCAGCATGTTAACAGCTGATTCCGTGGTCATGCTTCTGGACGCGCAGCAACCGATGAAACGCTCTGAGGTAGATTTCCTTCGTAACCGTGTACTGGGAAACAGCCTGACACGGGCCGTTTTCGTGCTCAACCATGTTGATCGCCTCACAGCCACCTCCGACGTAAGGACTGTGGTCGAGTATTCGCGACATCAGATTGGTCTCCTGTATAGGGAGATTGCTCGCGATTTCAGAGGGCGGGGCAACTCGTTCGTCGCAGATAGACTCGAGCGGATTGCGGAGAGCGTCCCGCTGTTCTGCGTTTCCGCCAAGCGCATGTTGCACGCCCGCCTTCATGCACAGCCTCTCACGGCAGACGAGGGTAAGCTCGCCCGCCTTTTCGAAGAAATGGGGAGCCAGGACGTGCGGCAGGAGGCCATCGTTGAACGGATTGGTGCCCAGGCGCTTGCGCTGGCTGTGACTTTTCAAAGTGCGCTACGAAATCAGAAGGTCTTAGCCGAGGCTGCACGGCAACAGGTTGCTGAGGTTGGCCGCGCACATGCGAGACTGCTGCGAAATGAAGCACAAAAGGCTCGAGTGAAACTGGGGAAGATTAGGGCGGATGGACACCAGATCCTTTCCGAAGCTGACCGCGATGTCCGCAGCGTGTTCGCCAGAGCTGGAGAACAGCTAAAGAATTGCCAGACCATCACCCCCGATTTCTGTCAGCACATCCAGGAAAGTATTGCCCGTGAAATTGAGTCCGTCCTGCAGCGAATGAACTCAAAACTGGAGGATCTCTCCCGTGGGTTGATTGCTTCCATCAGTGCGGACGTTCGGATTGCGTCAGCGAGTTTTCGACTGGCGAGAAACGAACCCTCCGAACCGCAACAGGAGGATCGATTTGACAAGTTTCTCGCTGACCCGACGAACCAGATGCTGATCTACCTCGTCGGTCCCTTCGTCATTTGGTCCCTGGGATGGATCGGCCTGGCTGCGGCAGCGATACCGTTTATCGCCCATCTGTTCGGAAACGCCTCAGCCGACTCAGCAAATCAGAGACAGCAATTCCTCGATGGGCTTCAACACGTTTGCACTCAGATTCAGTCAGAACTGAACCTCGCGGTAGAGAAACGATTAAACGCGCTTGCTTCGGTGGCCCTTCGCCCAATTGACGAATTGCAGGTCACGATAATGGCTGCAAGTCGCGAACTCTGTGGAGAGCGTGAGCGCGGATCACTCCGGGTTATGCAACTGGATGACTCAATTGGGCTGGCGGAAAAGTCTGCGGAATTGATAAGCAATTGTTTAGTGGACACAAAATAGAAGCTAGATAACGAGCGCTCATAAAACATGACAACGAACCCTCTGGTGGACGATCAAGGGACTCTGCAGAACGACCCACAGGGCGTCGTTCGTGGCGGCCTTCAATTTATAATTGACGCAAGCCGAGAGCACCATTTGGATGACGATGGAGAACTGAATAGTAGTGTCTTACGCGTGCGACAGCGAGCGGCTTCAACGGAAGTGCGACTGGCACTGCTGGGTGAACTTAATAGTGGAAAAACAACTTTCATTAATGCACTACTCGGATCTTCACTTTTATCTGCAGCCCCGATTCCAACGACAAATGTCGTCACCCGGATCGCCCATGGTGCTATATTTTCTTGTCAAGCTACGCTTGCTGACGGCTCACAGATTGGCATAACTGAAGAAAATGTGAGCACGTATTCAACGGGCGAGATTGACTTGGCCAGTCTAGACGTCCGCCTCCCGCTATCTCTACTCGAAGATGGGCTCGTGTTGCTTGATACACCAGGGTTTAACGTGCAGAACGAGCGCCATGAGCATCTTGTCGATTCTGCAGTATCGGCTGCCAATGCGTGTGTTTTCCTTATAGACGCAAGACAACCCGGGAAGAAGACAACAATTGACTTTCTTAAAAGCATTCAATCGAAGATAGATAAATTTTTCTTCGTGGTGAATCGATCGGACATCTACAACGACGACGAATTTGAAGAAGCGCAAGAGTATCTCCTGGACGTCCTTCAGCGTGAAGTTAATATCTCAAACCCAAGACTTTATTTCATTTCTTCGTCCGCCGCTCTGGTGCAGACTCCGTCCATTTGGCACGATAGACTTGAGGAATTAATCAGTGACATTCGAGATGTACTTCACTTCGACCATGATTCCCTCATACTTGCGGAGCTCGGCCAGCTCCTAGGGACAACATATGCGCGGACTTCGCACCTAGTCCAAACGCAAGTTCGTTCAGCCGAGCTCGAATTGGCTGAGAAATACCATCGGCTTCTTCCTGATTCGGGTCAATTGATACATGACCTTCAAAGTGAATTGGCGCTGCGTTTGCCTGCGCAGTTTGCCACGTTTGAGAAGGCTTTCGAGATCGACCACCGGAAGACGTTCGATAAGCTGGAATCTATGGTCGCTGCAGCCATTGCGAACGCGAGTTCGAAATCGGAGATTCGCGAAGAAGTCCCAGAGTTTATTCACAAGATCTTCACGGGAGCTGACGAACATCTGCAGGAGTTTGTGAAGAACAAATCGTCGGAGATTTTCGCTGGACACCAGAAAACAGTAGGTTTGGCCGTGAAGCGGCTCTTCGAAGGATTACGATTCGTGGAGCATCGTTTGTTCCTGTCATCCATTTCCACGTGGATCTGCAGTATACTCGGCTGTTTTGCGGGTCTCATCGCGGGCTATTATTTGAGTGTCGAGACTAGCAGGCGTATCTGGGCCGCACTCGGCGGGTTCCTGATCAGTTTCTTGATTTGTTACTCGTCATACAAGGCGCGCGGTTCGAGCTCCTTCACGCCACCGGAGTTTCAGACGCTCGACCAGTTGCTTTCAGCCGCGAGCAGCCTAATGCAAGGCGAGGTCTTTCAGCGTCAAGCAAACGCGGAGGAAACTCAACGGGGCGTGCAAAAGGTCGGCTACGGCGCGTTCAGGGTAGCCAACTCGGTCGGAATCGTTGGGAACATTCCAGGGTTGGGCCTCATCGGTGCAGGCGTCGGGCTGGGGATCATGGCTCTCGGGGCCGCATGGGACTGGTTAACCGGCCCAAGCCTGTCAGCCCTCAAGAAGGAGATGTCCCAGAAGTGCAACGAGGCTGTGGCTCAGTTCTCGAGCCACTGGCTTCATGAAGGGAACGCCTTCATTGCTGGAGTGCACGAACTCCAAGAGGCAGCACTTCGCGACCACATCTCCCTGACAGTCCATAGGTATGAGGGACTGTTGAATAAACTGCTGCAGAGGGAAAAGGGCATTGTGCAAGCACTAGAGATCAGGCGAAACTCCCTCCAAGCAACGTTAGAATCACTTGAGGATTGGAAGGACCGATTGAGTCATGCTACCGCGGACATCAAGGTGCAGATGCGTAAGGGGAGAAACCGCGAAGTGGGACAATCTGTCTAAAAGCATCACGGCCCTCCGCCCGATTAGTAGCGAGGCCGAACCAGTGCTAACCGGGCGGTCGCCCGAGTTCAAACTGTCTTCTAGGAAGGGAAGCAATAATCGCCTCGCGTTTCGATAGGCGAGTTTGTTGTTCAAGTAGCAGTTGATGTCTTCACATGTGTCCGTGCAACTCGCCCAAGGAGTGCGTATTCCGGAGCATGCTGATCAGCGTTCCGGGCTGATGATGATCGCGATTCCGGGATGATGCCGATCACGATTCCGGGCTGATGGTGATCACCATTCCGGCGGGAAGCCGATCGGTTTTTGGCGTTTCCCGGAATGGCGATCGGCATCCCCGGAATGATTTTCTAAAGCCGTTTTCATGAAGCGCGCTGGGTAGACCAGCGGGGCCTGGGTCTCCACTGACAGGTGGAGGTCCAGGTTGCCGCAAGAAAGGTTGCCCATGCGCAAGATACGTGAGGTGCTCAGACTCGATTCGTTGGGGCTGAGCCAGCGCCAGATTGCCCTGAGTTGTTGTGTTGGCCAGGCCACGGTCTCCAACTACTTGAAGGCCGCCGAGCAAGCGGGGCTGAAGTGGCCGGACATTGCCGAGTGGGGCGAGGAGCGATTGGTCGAGGCGCTAGCTCCGGCTGAGCCGGCGGCTCCGCGCCGGGCGCAGTGGCCGGAGCCCGATTACGCGGCCATCCGCCAGCAGCTGCAAACCCACAAGCACGTCACCCTGCAACTGCTATGGGAGGAGTATCGCCAGCAGCATCCCGACGGTTATCGCTACAGCCGTTACTGCGAGTTGTATCGGCGCTGGCTGCGGCACCAGGAGGTGGCGCTGCGCCACGAGCATAAGGCCGGCGAGAAGCTGTTTGTCGACTACGCCGGTCCGACCATCTCCACCCACGACCCGGCCACGGGCGAGGCGCGGGAAGCTCAGCTCTTCGTGGCCGTGCTCGGCGCCAGTAACTACACTTTCGCCGAAGCGACGTGGACGCAGGGGCTGGGCGACTGGATCGGCTCACACATGCGTGCCTTTGAATTCTTTCAGGGTGCGCCCGCCATCGTGGTGCCCGACAACTTGAAGTCGGGCGTGACCAAGGCCTGCCGCTACGAACCCGGCGTCAACCGGACCTACGAGGAGATGGCCGCGCACTACGGTGTCGCCGTGGTGCCGGCGCGCCCACTCAAGCCCAAGGACAAGGCCAAAGTCGAGGGCGGTGTGCTGATCGTCGAGCGCTGGATCCTGGCGGCGCTGCGCAAGCGCAAATTCTTCTCGCTGGGCGAGGCCAATCAAGCCATCGGCGAACTGCTCGCACGGCTCAACCAGCGGGGCTTCCGCAAACGCGAAGGCTCGCGGCAGAGTCTCTATGAGCAACTCGACAAGCCCGCGCTGCAGCCTCTTCCCTGCGAGCGCTACCAGTACGGCGAGTGGAAGAGCGCGCGCGTCAACATCGACTATCACGTCGAACTCGACCACCACTGGTACAGCGTGCCGTACCAGCTCACGCAGCAGGAGGTGGAGGTGCGCGCCACAGCCACGACAGTGGAGATCTTTCACAAGGGCCTGCGTGTGGCATCGCATGCGCGCAGCTACGCACTGCATTGCGCCACCACGGTCGAGGAGCACCGGCCCAAGGCGCATCAGCGCTATCTGGCCTGGACGCCCTCCCGGCTCGTCGATTGGGCCGCGACCATCGGCCCGGCGACGGCCCAACTGTTTGAACGCATCATGCAGACCAAGCGCCACCCCGAGCAGGGCTATCGCTCGTGTCTCGGCATTTTACGGCTCGGCGACCAATACCCCAAACAACGCGTCGAGGCCGCGGCGCGCCGCGCCGTTACGCTCAACGCCTGCTCCTATCAGAGCCTGAAATCAATCCTCAAGAATAATCTGGACGGCACGGAACCCGAGTCCGCGCCGGCTCCCAAACCGCCGCTGGATCACCCCAATCTGCGCGGTCCCAACTACTTTGACGCGGGCGACCCGCCCAGCCTGCAGTGAACGAAACGAGGACCCATGCTGACACAACCAACCATCGAGAAACTCTCCGCTCTCGGACTCAAAGGAATGGCCGAGGCTTTCCGCGAGCAGTCCGAGAGCGCCGACCTGCAACAACTGAGCTTCGAAGAGCGGCTCGGCCTGCTCATCGATCGCCAATGGAACTGGCGCCAAAATCGCGCCCTGGAACGCCGAGTGCGCAACGGGCGACTGCAAGGTCCAGCCTGCGTGGAGGACATCGACTTCCGCACAACGCGTGGCTTGGACCGTCAGGTGGTGCGCTCGCTCACCGCGGAATCCGCCTGGGTCGGCGCGCACCAGAATCTTTTTCTGATTGGCCCAACAGGGATCGGTAAGACCTGGCTGGCGCGGGCGTTTGCGCAGAAGGCTTGCCGCGACAACTACACGGCGCTGTTTCTGAAAGCCGTGGAGCTGTTCCGCGATCTCGCAACAGCACGCGTCGACGGCAGCCACACCAAAGTGCTCTATGGGCTCGGTCGTGTCGACCTGCTGATCGTCGACGATTGGGCGATGGCGCCGCTGACGGAAAACGAGCGCCGCGACTTTCTCGAAATTTGCGACCAGCGCTATCAGGCCCGCTCCACCTTGCTGACCAGCCAATTGCCTGTGGCGAGCTGGCACGCTCAGATCGGCGATCCGACTATCGCCGATTCTATCCTCGACCGCCTGGTCCACAACGCGCACCGCCTCGAATTGCAGGGCGAGAGCCTGCGCAAAAAGCGCACCTCTAAAAGCGGAAGGGAGAACGCATGAATCGGCGCAAGCACCGAGATTTCTACGGGATTGAGTGGGGCAAGGGGGCTCACACGCCGCCCCCTCGCCCCACACCCCACTCCCGGGCTCACAAGCAATTGGATTGACGGATGCCGATCACTTGACGATGATTAGAACTGCCCAGCGTCGCTTCGCTCCGACGGCGATCAACATCATCCCGAAACCCTGATCGCCATCAGATCGGAATCACTGATCGGCTTCGCCGGAATACGCAAGGAGCATGAATGTGGCAGGAACGATCAGGCGATGCTCCGGATTCTGATGCATTTCCGAAATATCCCCTGCCGGTTGACACCCTGGAGAAACCCTCTCACCCCAATTTCTCCATTCGCGTGTTCGTACCTGAGTTCTGCTTGGGGAGCCATCGCTAAGTCATTTATTTTCAAACACTTACAAAAACATACTAGCGCGAATACCGCCAGAATTGCGCCCGTTTCCCGCCTTCCCGCCTCCGCAGACTTTCCCCAAGTTTCCTCATGTTTCCTCATGCTTCCCAATTGGGAGGCTCGGGCAGTCACACGAATTCCACACGACTTGGAGGGTACACGGCGCATCGAATGACGCCTCGTCAGCGGAAATGATTCGAGACCAAGAACTCGCCCAAGCTGGGCGTGCAGGACTTCAGGAGACATCACCTGATCACTGCTAAGAATCGGCGCTGGCGGAAACTGTTCCGAGTGGCTTGCGAAACCCGCTCGTGGCATGGCGCTTGCTGCGCATCTCGACCGGCAATTAAAGCGATGGTCTGACTTCCTTGTCGTCGAGTGCTGCCTGGCGGCAGAAGTGAACGCATGCAATGCAGTGCGCGTGAGTCGACAGAGTAATTCAATCGTGACTCCTAGTCCGCCGGGGCGGACACCCATACCCGATTGAACGTAACCTGTTCAGATCGAACAGGTCTCTTCCGTTCAGACCACGCCAATATCTCCGCAAAGCACCTCTGGTTGAAGCATCGAACATCGTCATGCTCGCCACAATTTCAGGTCTTCCTGAATGGCCAGCCAAGTGCTTCCAGTCGATCTCTTCCGAGAATCAGTTCACCCACGAAGATGGCCACGCCTATACAGAGCGCGATTATTGCCCAGCTTCCGACAGCTTTCTGGAATAAATTATCGCCCTTCCCAAACCAATTGATGAAAAACACGACCGAGGCCAGTAAGGCTAACCCGATTATGACCGAAGCGACCAATCGCCTAATTGCCGATGAGCGAAGCTTGCTTTTCAGATCCTCCTCCTGCTTCTCATTTAACCGACGCTCCAAGGTGAGAATTCGCTCGTTGTTCGCCCTATCTGCCGCTTCTGCTTGGGTACGAAGCGCATCTATTTGCTTCTGTTTGGCCTCAGCCTCATCGAGCATGCGCCGCTCGCCGTCTGCCGCCATTTCAGCCAGGCGTTGCTCGTACCCGGTTACCAATTCCTGCTTCTCTGTTTCGAGGCGAGCAACTTCCGTCTTGTGCTTTCGGCCCGGGTCTACAAAGAACTTGGTCACTTCGTGACTAAGTCGCTCGCGGCCGGACGGAGTTGATGGATCGATATTCGGGAGGGTGGTTTTCAAATATTTGACGCAAGCCTCGACGTCTTCTGCCGGCAACTCCTTACATTGCCATTCCATCTCAGCAAAGATCAAAAAATCCCGTAGCTCGAAGAGGTTTTCATGCGGTAGCAAAAGATACTTCACCGCATCGGAGTAGCTTGACTCAAAAGCTCCGTTGCCGTCTTGGACCATCGGCGATAACCACTGAAGCAAAGCGTCTAAGGTGATCGCAACCGGACGCGAGGCGTCAGGTAGCCAAGATGAGTCTGAGAATGAACTGTCAAGCGTTATCAGCCAGCAGTTCTGATTGCCTGCATGCCGTTCGCGCAGGATCCACAGCGCGAGACTTGAGTCGTGCAGGGCGGAGTTCGTCCCCTTGGGGCGACGCTTTCTCGCAACGAGGTTGTCATTTAGTTGTCTCGCGACCCGCTCCACCTCAGGACGATTCACCGGGTTGCCGAACCACTGGTCGTCGACAAGTTCAATCCCGAATTCCGCTCGGAGCGCGTCCATTGGAGCGAAGAACGGAGCGAACAGAGCATCTAAGTCCACCGTGCCGACCCTATCCAGTTCCTCTTTGTACAGTCGGAAGAAAATGCTCGGCACCATGGCCGCTGTGCGCTCAGGGATTTGGGCAGCCGTCTTGGGCAAGATGCTCACGTTGTATTGGGTCACGTTCCGTAGTTGGTCAATCGATACCTGGCACACTTTCAGCGGTATGTTCAGTTGTCTACAGGCTGTGCCCAACGCTTGCACACTATGCCGATGCCTCGCCCGCGACTCCAATGCAGGAATAATTACGTTCGTGTCAAGGTAGAACTCCGCGTCGCGCAGCACTTCCCTCGATAGCAGCCTTCCTGTTGGGTCAAGCCCAATTGCCTTGGCAAGATAGTAGTTCTGCGCTAGATTCCACTTAATTGCCGCGCAGTCGGGATTCTCCTCGACAAAGAAGGTATTCAGCGCACTGTGAAGGCATTCGACGTCGATATCGGCGCGGGACGCCGCGACCTTCTGAATTGTGTCAGCTATAGTCGCCGGTCCGACCAATTCCCATATTCGGGACTCGCCCTTCAGAACCCGAACGTACGCCTCGCCGAGACTAGCGAAGATTGAACTGAGACACTCAAGGAATACGGCGGAGTAGGCAGTCGCATGGCACGGAGCGTTCCTGAAGAGCCGTTCGACCACACGACGGAACCGATCTTCGGCCTCATTCTGAATTTGCTTGAGTTCGACCAGCGCCAGATTAGAAAGGCGGTAAGAATCCTGAAAGGCGCCCCGAATCGAATCGACGCGGTTGGACGAGATCAGCCTAGCGAGTGATTGCCTTACAGCAAGCAGCGTTAGGCTGAGCGAGTTCCCAGCCCCAGCCTGCGCTTGTTCGACAATCTCGCCTTCTCCCAAAGCCGCGACACCGTCGTTGAGCAAGAGGATTTGCTCGACGATCCGGTCAGTCGCCGCCTCGCGGATCGGCTGAACCTCTGGAGAGAAGCGAAATCGGGCAGAGAGGAGAATGGATCTTTTAACACTAATGTCTAGAGAAAGCATTGGGGTACGTAGTTGTAGAATGTGCGGGTGCAGCGATTACAGGAACCGAATCAGATTCTACTCCCATTCCGTGATCGCGGAATATTCGACTTCGGCTGTGATCTGGTGCGCAAACGGTCGATAAGCATTCAGGAGCATGTACGCTATGCACATTCCAGAGATCTGTTTAACCCGTTTGTGCGATCCAGATATGTTTTCAGCTGAGGAGGCCGTTCAAGCGGCGCAGTCCATATCGCGCCTGTTGCCTGGCCTGGACGTCGACCTGGAAGACAGGATAGCGCGCAACAGTGGAGGCCTAGGCGCAGATCCTCGTGCTAGGAAACGCGCGATCCAAATTGTCAATTCGATCTCTCAGAAGCGCGCGAAACCGGCTGTGGAAAGGGGACGTCCTGGTCTGTCACTTCGCAATTTGCCTCTCCGGAAGCCGTACTGACCTATCCGCTTTGCCTTGATCCACGGAGGTAGGGAACTCCTCATCTGGCTCAGGATCAGTATGCCGCGCAGGCCACCT
>Ga0073936_10012189_pt1 | contig 10277 bp, 4 predicted proteins | sample AliMusrvi5mmetaG_FD_87041 | JGI IMG/M metagenome (GOLD analysis project Ga0073936, IMG submission 87041) | Freshwater lake bacterial and archeal communities from Alinen Mustajarvi, Finland, to study Microbial Dark Matter (Phase II) - Alinen... | ecosystem: Environmental > Aquatic > Freshwater >... | reverse complement strand
GGTCTGCGCTTTGAGATCGCGAATGTAGAGGAAGCTGCCCCAGGCATCGCTCGCCGGGTCGGAACGCCAGCGCGTGAGATCGAAATCGTTCCAGCGGCTGTAGCTGCCCCCGGCGTTCGTCACCATCAGCGCGTAGCGGCCGTTGCCGTAAAGATGGACGCGCGGGACCGCCGTGTTCTCTTTCCAGACGCGTTCGGCGGGATCTTCAGCCACGGCGGGCAGCGGCGCGCTGAGGCCGCCGCGGATGTCTTCGGAAGGCAGCGGGGCGCTGGGCACGCGCTCGAACAGCAGCGACTCGATGGCGCGGATTCTGGATTCCGCGTGGAAGCGACGCTGCATGATGCCGCGATGCAGAACGTTGCTCAGAGCCAGCATCGACATGCCCTGGTGGTGCGACATGTACGCGTAAATCACCACGCCGCGCTTGCCTTCGCTGGTGCTCTGGCGGGTGAAATCGAGGGCCTCATAGAAACCCATCGGGCCTTCCATATCGAGTTTCCGCAGCCGGATCAGATTGTCCACGGCGGCGCCGAGATCCACCTGCAGACTCAGCATGGTGGCGTAAGGAGCCACCACATCCTGTTCTTCGAGGCCCGCTTTGAGAGCCAGCGCGGGCACTCCGAACGCGTGGTACTGATACGTCTGATTGGAATCGAGCGCGCTCCAGGCGCATTCGGAGACGCCCCAGGGAAGGTTCTTTTCACGGCCCCATGCCATCTGTTCCTGCACGGCGTTGCGGCAGGCGCTGTCCAGAAGCGAGTTATCGAAGCTGCGCGTGAAAAGCAGCGGCATCAGGTACTCGAACATGGTGCCGCTCCAGGAGAGCAGTGTCTGGCCTTCCGAATTGCCGACCCGGGGCCTGCCCAGCGCGAACCAGTGGGCCAGCGGCACGTCGCCTTTGGCGATGGCGACCAGACTCGCGATGCGGCACTCACTGGCCAGCAGATCGTAGTGACTGGTGAATTCCACGGGGCCGCCCACCACGTAACCGATACCGAACAGTTTGCGCTTCGTATCGAACAGGAAGCCCATGTTGATCTGTTCGGAAAACTCGAAGGCGCGTGCGGCGAGCGCATGCCAGTTGCGGGCCGCCTGCGCGGCGTTGCGCTGCGCTTCCTGAAAATCCCGGTCCAGGTCCGCGAGCCACGCCGCAACCCGCGGCTGCATTCCCGCCTGGCCCTTGTGCTCCAGTATTTGCCGCAGAGCGGCGGGGCCGCCGGACGCGATGGATTCCAGAGACCAGCCCTGGTGCAGCACGCGGCGGCGCAGGCGGATGACGTCATCGCCCAGTTCCTTCAGCAGGAAGTCCGGAAGCTGCGAGAGCGTTTCCACCCACTTCAGATAGAGATCGATGGTCTGGTTCCAGGCTTTGACTTCCCGCTCCAGACGCAGTGCCCAGTAGGCATGCTCCTCGCCGGGAGGCGCATAACGACAGCTTTCCGCCAGCTGACTCGCGGGCACCTGGGCCATCCGCACGCGCCCGATGAGCTGATGGGAATCCGGTTTGCCGCGGAGAAGCTTGCGCAGCGTCTGCAGGGGAATGGCGAACGAGGGATCGTCCGGGCCCGCCGCTTCCACCTGCTCCAGCGTATCGGTGAGTCCTCGGACGCAGTTACTCGCAATGAGCGGGGCGCGAACCAGATCGTGCGCGCCCTGCGCGAAAACCCAGAGACTGGCGAGCAGATTGCCGCTGTCCACCGTGGACACGTAGCGCGGATAGAGAGGCTCGGTGCTGGTTGTGTCGTACCAGTTCAGCAGGTGCCCTTCATAGCGCTGCAGGCGGCTCAGGGTGTCGAACGTCTTCGTGCAGCGGTTCAGCAGATCGTCCGCGGTGAGATAGCCGAAATCCCGCGCCGACATCGCGGAACACAGCCAGAGACCGATGTTGGTGGGCGAGGTCCGGTTCGCCACTTCGACGTGCAGCGCCACCTGGTAGTTATCCGGCGGCAGCCAGTTGGTGGAATCGTTCACCAGATCGTCGAAGAAGCGCCAGGTCTGGCGCGCGAAGCCGCGTAGCAGGCGGTGATGCGTGTGCAGCAGCCGCCGTGTCCGCGTGTTGGTGATCGGCCGGTTCAGCCAGTACAGCAGCGCCGGTGACGCCACCCACGCGGCGACGAAAACCACCACGGGCGCGAAGACTTTTTCTGCCAGCAGCACGATCATCAGCAGCGCGGAACCGGCGCTGATGAACGCCATCTGCCGCATGGTGGAGCTCATGTGCAGACGCGAATCGGAAGCCGCTCGCTCAGCGGTCTGCCACTCCAGCAGGCGCTTGCGGCTGACGAGTTTTCGATACCCGACTTTCCACACCGCATCGGCCGCGATCCATGCCTGATGCGGCAGGAACGCGATCATCACGATGGCGCGCAGCACCTCATCCCAGGCGCCCTGCCAGCCGATGACGGAGCCCTGTATCCGGCGCGCCAGCCGCTCCAGAAGCGGCGCGACAGCGGGGATTGCGATGGCCAGACCAACCACCAGACTCCACGCGCCGGGAGCCGGCGAGATCAGCCAGCCGGCCAGCAGCAGCAGCATGGACGCAACCGGCACCAGACTGCGTCGCAGATTGTCGAGGATGCGCCAGCGGCTGATCACGCTGAGGGGATTCCGCTCGCGCTCGCCCGATGCCACCCGAACCTTGTGGAGTGCCCAGCCGGCAATCTGCCAGTCGCCGCGGATCCAGCGGTGGCCGCGCTTGCTGAAACCCGCGTAATCGAGCGGCATGAACTCGAAGAGTTCGATATCGCTGGCGAGCGCCACGCCGGCGTACGAGCCCTCGATCAGATCGTGGCTGAGCAGCGTTTCCACGGGAAAGCGGTCGCCCACGCTTTCGTCGAACGCTTCCACGTCGTAAATGGCTTTGCCGTGAAAGATCGCTTCGCCGAAGAGATCCTGCTGGGCGTCCGAAACCGCGTGGCAGTAAGGATCGGTGCCGGAGGTGTCCGCGAACACGCGAGTGAACCGGCTCGCCGTGGCGCCTGGCAGAGAAATGCTCACACGCGGCTGGATGATGGAAAAGCCCCGTTGCCGCACCTTCGTCACCGGATCGAGCACCGGGCGATTCAGCGGATGCGCGATGGTGGCCACCAGCTTCTTCCCGGTATTCGGCGGCAACTGCGTATCCGCGTCGAGCGTGATGACGTAGCGTACGGGCTGCGGAGGCAACTGGCCAACGCGTATGATCTCGCCGGAGCCTTTGCCGCGCAGGCACCGGTTGAGATCTTCGATCTTGCCGCGCTTGCGCTCACGGCCGATCCAGCGGCCTTCGGTCTCCGACCAGACGCGGTCCCGGTGGAACAGCAGGAAGCGATCGCCGGCGTAGCGCCGGTTCAGGTCCTCGATGCCGTTGCAGATGGCCTCATACAGTTCGGCATCGTTGGGCGCGGTCTTCTCATCGGCATCGGTATAGTCGGAGAAAAGACTGAAATAGAGATGAGGGTCCTGATTAGCCAGGAACCGGACTTCAAGTTTTTCGATTTCCTGCCGGACCACTTCCATGCCGGTGAGCATCATCGGCACGACCACCAAAGCGGTGTGTTCCTCCGGGATGCCTTCCTCGAAATCCAGCTTCACGAGCGGCTGCGGGGCGATGTAAGAGATCACCAGCGCGTTGACGATGTGGAGCGCGAGTTCGCTCAGCGGAAACAGCGCGAGAAAGCCGAGAATCGAGAGCGTGGAGACGCCGTGCACGCCCAGTTCCCACGCGAGGCTCAAAGCGAACGCGACGAAACACAGAGTGAGCGACGTGATTCCCGCGAGATAGAAGAAGGTGGCGCCGGACCGGACCGCGCGGATGAGGCGAACGCGCCACGGAACTTTGGCGTGCAGTTCCTTCTCCAGGATCCGGACACCCGGGCCGACCAGATACCAGCAGACCTGTCTCTTTTCTTCGTCGAAAGCGTTCGTGGCCAGTTCAATCGCGCGTTGCGCTACTTCCCGCTCGCCATGACCGCTTCGCCGCGAAAGTTCTTCAACGGAGCGGCGGCAGATATCGCGGGTCAGAAAATCGCTCCGCGGATAACTGCCGGAGGGGTCGCGGCGCAGCGCGGACTCCACCACATTCAGAGATTCGAAGAATTCCGCGAAATTGATGTGGGAGAGAGTGCGCAGGCTGTTGAAGGCATTCGCGACGGAGAGACTTTCCGCGGCCTCACGACTATGTTCGGGGCGAACCAGGTCCGCCAGCGGCTTGCCCAGTTGTGTTTCGAACCACTGCCGCGCCGGCACCAGCGCGCTTTCCTCATCCTGCAGTTGCTCGGCAAGGCAGGTGACGAAATAGGGCTGCAAGGCCATCGGCTGGCTCTTCAGCAAAGCCAGCATCCGCGGAAGGCTCTCTCCACCCGCGCGCGCGGCGGCAGCAAGGCGGTTCGCCCACAGATACGCGGCTTCGCGGAGTTCCTGTTCCTGCCCGACGCGCTCGGCCAGACCGGCCAGAGCCTCGACCAGCGCGAACCGCAGCATCACGGGGAAGACCCAGAGTTCCGCGATCGAGAGCGGGGCTTTCAACTGGTACTCACTGACCGCGTCGATCAGAATCTGTTCGGTGAGCGCATTGTTGGCCCGGCTGATGGTGCGGCGGGCGAGTTCGCAGACATGCAGGTTACCGTCGGGAGCCGTGAACCGCGAAAGCACGCGGCGAAAACCGGTCGGCAGAGAACGGCGGATATCGCCGATACTTCCCCTTAACAGATGCGTATTGTCGAGGAGCCACTTGGCGGATTCGGTGACCGTATGGTCAACCCGGCACGCTTCCAGGAGTTCGCCGCGCGCGGCTTTGAGCGCGGATTCACACTGGCGCAGATTATCGAGCACGCCGCGCCAGGTACAGATTTTCGGCGCGGACGGGTGATCTTCGCCATCGAACCCCTGACGCGAGAAAAACACGCCGGGTTCGCCGGCCGCCCGCAGAGTTGTGACGATGGCCGGAACTTTCGCCGGCTCTACTTCAACGACAATCAGTTCCTCGCCGGGCAGGCGGAGCGCCGAATATTTTTCTCCGGCTTTCGACGAATCCGATCGGATGCCGGTGGATTGAAAATACTGAACGCTCGGAACGTCGTTCCGCAGGGTGTGATAAGCGCGCCCGGCGTACGCCTCATCCCCGCTGTAAAAGGCGAGGACAACGCTGCGGGCCTTCGCGCTCATCGTGATCGTCCCGCATCAGGCCCGATCACGCAACGCTCGGGTGAGAACGGTAATCAGCAGTAAAGTTCCAAAGACGATGCTTCCCGTGAGACCAGACGCGAAACCGATGCCTCCCGTGGAGGCCGCAAGAGCCACACTCAGAAACATCAGGGCGAAAATGAGCATCCATCCGAGCATTAGTACAGTTCTCCCAAGGGGTATTTGCGCGACTCTGACCGGAGCCGCACGGCTGCACCCTTGCAACCCAGTGGCCAACATCCGGCGCCAATGGATTCGCGAACTTACAACGAATGCCGGGCTCCGCAAGCGTGCCCCGGGCGAAGAAAATACCCGCTCCGGTCGCTTAGGCCAGCGTGCTCTCCTGCTTTTCCTCACATTTGGGGAAAATGAGGCGGCGCCACGTACAGTAGAAGATTGGCGGGCATTTATATTTCCTGGCCGTTTTGCGCGCAGAAATGCACGTATTGCAACTTCGCGTCCGGAGTGCAGCCGAGGGAACTCGAAGCGCGCTACGCCGCGGCTTTAGGGACAGAGATCCGCGCCCATGAATGGCAGTGGACGCCCCAAACTCTCTATCTCGGTGGCGGAACTCCGAGCGCCATGGAACCTGCGGTCTTTCAAGAGACATTGCGGGACCTGCCGGGACGGCCCTGGACAGAGGCCACTGTCGAAGCCGCGCCCGGTTCCCTGACACCGGAACGCGTTGCCGCCTGGATGGAAGCCGGCATCAATCGCGCCAGCCTGGGCGTGCAGTCGTTTGTGAAAGCGGAACTGGCGCGGACGGGGCGGAAGCACGACGCCGCAATCGTGCGGCACGATGTGGAACTGCTGCGCGCGAACGGCATCCACAACATCAATCTGGACCTGATCGCGGGCCTTCCCGGCCAAACCGCCGACAGCTGGAAAGCGTCGCTGGAAGGCGTTCTGAGCCTGGACGCGCCGCACGTGTCCGTCTACATGCTGGAAGTGGATGACGAGAGCCGCCTCGGTTCCGAAATCATCCTCGGCGGCAAACGCTATGGCGCTTCCGACGTGCCGGGCGACGACCAGATCGCCGCCTTCTACGAATACGCCGTGGAAGAACTGGCAAGGCACGGCATTCCGCGTTACGAGATTTCGAATTTCGCGCGGCCCGGCGCCGAATCCCTGCACAATCTGAAGTACTGGCATCGCGAGCCCTATATCGGCTTCGGTTCGGACGCGCATTCCTTCGACGGCATCTCCCGCTGGCAGAATGTCGAGGCCGCGAAGGATTACGTGGCGTTGTCGGAAAAAGGCGCGCCGGTGCGCGAGGAAATCACCCGGCCGGATCCGGTGGAAGAGAAATTTTTCGTCGGCCTGCGGCTGAGCGAGGGCGTGGAGCCGGACCCTTCCGACTGGCTGCGCTACGGACCCGCGCTGGAGCGGTTCCTCGCTGGCGGCGTGATGGAGCGCCACGGAAAGCGCCTCCGGCTGACCGCGCGTGGTGTGATGATTTCGAACGAAATTTTTCAGGAGTTTCTCGCCGCATGAGTGTTTCCCCGAACTGGATCGATCTCCGAAGTGACACCGTCACCCGTCCCACGGCCGCCATGCGGCAGGCGATGTTCGAAGCCGAAGTTGGAGACGACGTTTATGGTGAAGACCCGACGGTGAACCGTCTGGAGCAGCGCGCGGCGGAGATCACCGGCAAAGAAGCCGCGCTGTTCGTGCCCACGGGAACCATGGGGAACACCATCGGGCTTAAGGTGCTGACGCAGCATGGCCAGGAAGTGATCTGTGATTCGCGCGCGCACCTGCTCGACTGGGAACTTTCCATGCTCGCCTGGTTCTCCGGTTGTCTGGTGCGCGCGGTCCCCACCGATCACGGCGTGCTGACCTGGGACGATATCAAGTCACTCGTCAAGCCGGTGGGCCCGCATTCGGCTCCCACCGGCGCCATCGAGATTGAGAACACGCATAACATGGCGGGCGGACGCGTGTATCCGCAGGCCGTGATCGACGACATCTGCGACCGTGCGCATGAACGCAGCGTGCCGGTTCACATGGATGGCGCGCGTCTGTTCAATGCGGCGGAAGCGGCGGGGCTGCCGGTGAAGCGGATTGTCGCGAAGGTGGATACCGTGATGTTCTGTCTGTCGAAGGCGCTGGGCGCTCCGGCAGGGTCGATGCTGGCCGGGCCGCGCAGATTGATCGATGAGGGCCGTTTGCTGCGGAAGCGCCTCGGCGGCGGCATGCGGCAGTCGGGCGTGCTGGCGGCGGCGGGGTTGCTGGCGCTTGAGGAGAGCCCGAAAGGTCTGGCGGCGGATCACGCAAATGCGCGGGAAATCGCGGGTCGCCTCGCAAAGATGGATGGTGTTCGCGTGAACCCCGTCGAGACGAATATCGTGATCTTCGACGTGTCGGGCACCGGGGGGACGTCGGGCGAGATCAGCGCAGCCCTGAAACAACGGGGCGTGCTGATGAACGGCGTGGGCGAAAAGATGCTGCGCGCCGTGACCCACTACGACGTCACGGCACAGCAGTGCAGCACGGCAGTGGACGCACTGGAAGAAGTTCTGAAGAGTTAATTGCGGCGCAGGGCGGGTCCGTAGAGAACCCGCCCGGGGCGCTCACTGGTGACGGCGCTGTTTCGCAGCACGAATTTGCCGTTCACCATCACGTCCCGGAAGCCTGCGGAATACTGGTGCGGCTTCACGAAATCCGCGCGGTCGCCGACTGTCGCGGGATCGAAGATCACCAGGTCGGCGCGCATGCCGGGGCGCAGCAGGCCGCGATCCCAGAGCTTCAGACGCTCGGCCGGATAGCCGGACATGCGGCGAATGGCCTCTTCGAGTGACAGCACTTTTTTCTCCCGCACGTACACGCCAAGCACGCGGGCGAAAGTGCCGTAGCTGCGCGGGTGCGGCGCCGCCTGGCCGAACACGGGAATCTCGCCGTCCGACGCAATCATGGTGAAGGGCGACTGCATGATGCGCACCACGTCTTCTTCGCCGATGGCATGATAGATCGCCGAACAGCCGCCTTTGGACTGCAGCTCGATCGCGGTCTCGGCCGCGTTTTCGAACGTGGGTTCCGCGCCGCGGCGGCGTGTGATGTCCGCGAGATTCTGACCGGCCAGGGAAGCGTCGAAAGAGCAGTTCGCGATGCCAACGTTCTTCGGATCGCCGCCGCCACGATCGATACGCAGATTGTTGACGATCACGCCTTTGATGCGGGCGCGCTGTTCGGGCGCGCCGAGCCGTTCCAGCAAAGACTTCTGGCCGCCTTCCAGCGCCCACTGCGGAAACAGCGCCGCGATACCCGTGCTGGACGCGGTGTAGGGATATGCGTCGATCGTGACATCGACCCCGCGCGCCCTCGCCGCTTCCACCAGTTGCAGGGTCTCTTTGCTCTTGCCCCAGTTGGCGAGGCCGATGATTTTGTGGTGCGTCACCTGGGTGGGCAGGCCGCCCTCTTCACCGATCCGGATGGTCTCGCGCACGCTGTCGAGTGAGTGGCCGGCCTCCTCCCGCATGTGGGAGATGTGCATGCCGCCCATGGAACCGACTACCTTCGCGAGTTCGATAATCTCCTCGACGGGCGTGAAATTTCCGGGCACGTAGTAGAGCCCGGTGGACATGCCGAAAGCGCCGTCCCGCATGGCCTGCGCGGTCAACTGCTTCATCTTTTCGATTTCGTCCGGCGTGGCGTTCCGGTTCGCCAGACCGAGCACCTGTTGGCGGATGGTGCCCTGCCCCACGAACGTGGCGTAGTTGATGGTGACGGGCGTTTTCGCGATACGGTCGAGAAAAGGCGCAAGCGGCAGCGCGGAACTGCCGTCGGGTCCGCTGATGATGGTCGTGACACCTTCGCGGAGATAGTTTTCAGCGGTGGGGACACGCAGGAGCCCGCGGTCGCCGTGGGAGTGGATATCGATAAAACCCGGCGCGACCACAAGTCCTTTCGCGTCGATCTTCACGGGCGCGGTCGCGCCGGGCAGGTGGCCAACCGCGGCGATCGCATCGCCCCGAATTCCGATGTCGCCGTAAAACCAGGCGCTGCCGGTGCCATCGATCACGCGGGCTCCGGTGATGAGCACGTCGAAAGCTCGGGAGCCGCCGGGCGCGGCGCCATCAGGCCGTGGAACCTCCCGTTCAGCCGTGTTCGGCGGCTGCAACCCGAGCGGTTTCTCGGAAGAAGGGGGTTGTGCTTGCAGCAGCCAGGCCGCCGCGGCGAAAAGGCAAAAAAGACGGCGCATGTTTTATTTCCCGAGGTATTTTTCGAGATCGGGATGCAACAGGGCCTTGATCTCCGGTTTGTCGAGATCCGCCTTCGTAATTACGGCGGCGCTCAGGTCGATTTGTTTACCGGGTGTCTTGCCGTCCAGCTTTTCCGCGACGGCATGCACGGCCTCATAGCCCATTTTGAAAGGATCCTGCGCCACCAGAGCGTCGATCACGCCGGCATTCAGGTCTTCAATCAGTCCATCGCTCGAATCGAACGCGACGAATTTCAGCTTGCCTTGCAGAGCGCGGGACTTGATCGCCTGCGAAGCGCCCACGGAACTCGGCTCTGAAGAGGCGAAAATTCCGTCCAGCTGCGGGTGCGCCGTAAGAATATTCTCCGCGGCGGACATGGCTTTTGCGCGGTTCGACATACTGTATTGCTCGGCCACCAGCTGAATGCCGGGGGATTCCTTCAGCGCCTCTTTAAAGCCGCGTTCCCGGTCCATGGTGGAAGCGCTGCCCGGCGCGTTCTGAATCATGGCGACGGTGCCTTTGCCATTCAGCAGCGCGGCCAGTTTGCGCCCGCCCAGTTTCCCCGCTTCGAAGTTGTTGGTCGCGACGAAAGAAACGTAATTAGTGGAATCCACGCCGGAATCGAAGACCACCACCGGGATTTTCGCGGCGGCGGCGCGGTCGAGCGAGGCATTCAGAATCGTACGGTCCGCGGCGGCAACCACCACGCCGTCCACGTGCCGGTTCAGCATGGAATCGAGAATTTCGAGTTGCCGGCTGTAGTCGGTCTCGTTCGGCGGCCCGTCCCACAGAATCTCGGCGTGAAACTCCCGTCCGCCGGCAACCGCGCCCGCGTGGACGGATTGCCAGAAGACGTGCGCCGTTCCTTTGGGGACCACGGCGATACGGCGTTGCTGCTGCCGGTTGCAGGAG
>Ga0073936_10012185_pt1 | contig 10279 bp, 6 predicted proteins | sample AliMusrvi5mmetaG_FD_87041 | JGI IMG/M metagenome (GOLD analysis project Ga0073936, IMG submission 87041) | Freshwater lake bacterial and archeal communities from Alinen Mustajarvi, Finland, to study Microbial Dark Matter (Phase II) - Alinen... | ecosystem: Environmental > Aquatic > Freshwater >... | reverse complement strand
GCTTTAATTCAATGATGTTGTCATGAAATTTCTGAGTTTCTTTCCATGTTCCGGCTGCGTCCATTCTTGAACATGATTTTATTGAATTGCTAAAGAGACACTTGATCCTGCTGTTTTTACCGCAACTTTCCCAAAGGCGCAACAGCAGTTCTCCGCGTTCTCGTCGAATACAACTTAATTCCGCACCTTTGCCGCACAGTTCCAGCAGCGGAACGGCGTTATAAATCTTGCTTGCTTCCTCAACTTCTAACCGGCAGATTTCGCGGTTGAATAATGCTGCGATACGGGCCGGATTGTAAGTTTTATCCTTTGGCGAAAACGGCATGATCCCGTATTCAAAAACCTGTTCAATGCCTTCTTCATACCATGGGATTTTTTCCGCCTTGTCCATGGAGATCGCCCGGAACAGCGAAAGCATCATCACTCCGTCCGTCACATTGTTGCCAGGCAGCCCCTTGTTTACTAGCAGCAAACCTTTTTCCTTATCGGCATAATCCACCCAGCCCTGGGCTGCGTACTCGCCTTCCGGACGTCTGACATGCCCGCATGGGATTGAATGTCTGATTATTCCATTTTTAATCGAAGTCTGGAATCCGGCTTGGAGACGGTACCTTTTGCCGGAAGGCATGAAATTTGAGCGGATGCGAACCAGATTTTCGCCGCTACGCAACGTTATCTGAGTTTTAAAGCCAATTTCCGGATAGTTGAATTCAACGGTTGCCTGCAACTGATGGCTGTGAATTACGGTCATGGACGGCCAGTTGAAACAGTCGGCATCCGCGCCGCGCCGGTTAAGCCGTTCCTCCCGCGTGAAGTTGCCTCCTGAAATGGGCATCGGATTATGAAAAGGCCCGTTGCGCAGCAATCCGCTGTTAATGTTGCCGTCAATCATCCATAAGTCTCCGGCATCCGGTGTCAGCAGCGGATTGTTCATGCCTCGTTCCGCGGCCGCCAGTTCATTGCCGTTTTCCTTGTCATACAGCGAAACGATGGTGCCATTAACGCCGAATGATATTTTGATTTTATCATTTTCAAGTGTTCTCTGGTCTTGACACAGTATAACGTCGGTTTTATTCGCTTTTGCCGTCATCTGTTTGTCAGGGACAAATATCCATCCCAGCGGCGGCAGCTTGATTTCGGCAAATGTTCCATCCTGTTTGATTATTTCTGTCCTGGCATATGGCAGACTGTTGAAACAGCAAGTCCCGGAGTTCCCGTCGGATAACAGAGATTTTTTAATGATTCTGCGGAGAGCGGAATCTACATTTTTATTGGCGCGCTGCTCGGCTTTCTCATACATTTGCAAGGCTTCCTTGACGGCGGCCTTGACTAGCGAACCGCAGAGAATGTCATGAAACGCATTCCAGGACAGCGTTTCCCACAGCGCCTTCGAGTTGCGGTGTGGCGCTCTGCCCAAGCATTCCAGAGCTTCCAGTGTTGCGGCAGTTTCTTCAAGGCGGCGATTGTACTGCTTCAGGCGGATGCGTGATGAATAGCAGCCTTCGCACAGCGGATTCAAATCATCATTCTCGATTTGAAGTGTTGCTGCACCGTCTTGCAATGCAGAAAAATAAGCTTCCGGCGTTGAGAATTTTAGTCGTAGCGCTTTATATTTTTTATTCCAGTCGCGGATGAACTTAACATGTTTTTCCGTAGGTTTCAGGAAATCCCCTCCTAGCGGCGCAAGCAGCACATCCGGTTCCGGTGAATGTGCTTTGAGCGGATTAATAATCTCCTGCACGGCGCGGTTTTCTACCCAGTCTTCGGGGCGGCTTGACTGCCAGGCTAGAGCCATTCCAAGTCCGAAATAGGTATCTATCTCCCAATGGGCCGGAATCGTTGTTCCATCAATCCCTTGCCATAAGAATGTCGTATTCCAACTGCCGCATTTGCCGCGCTCGAACATGTAAGATTTAAAACCGCAGGTCTTCGCCAGTTGCGGAATTTGCGGATGATGTCCGAAAATATCCGCCATCCAGCAGCAATCAGGCTCAATGCCAAGATTCTCCCGAAGCCATTCGCGTCCGATCAATGCATTGCGGATGAAATTTTCGCCGGACGGAATATTAACATCCGGCATGGTGAACATCCCCGGTGCACAAAACAAACGTCCCTGATGGGCAAAGCATTTGATTTTCACCCGGTCATCCGGATAATTATTCCAATATTCACGCAGCAGGATAACCTGTTCCACACAATAGATGTAGTCTCCATGCCGCTCCAGCAGTTCCAGCGCGGCTTTCAGGTTGTCAAAGCACTGCGGCAAATATTCCCGGAACGTTTTCTGGTAAGCCACATCGTAATGGAACGATGGAACGACGTGAACTGTAGTTGTATTAACTTTTTTCATAGACACCTATATGCAAACTAAAAATCCGGCATTTTACGCTCCGCGTTTATTTAGTTTGACTGACCGCCCGCAAAAAAAATAATCGACTGCCGCGTTTTGCCTTAATCTCTATCGGAAGACCTTTTTCCATGAGCTCCTGCCCGGAGAGAGTGATGACGACCTTGCTGTCAGCATCTTCCAACACGTATGAAGTCGTTGCTACAAGGCCATGTAAGTTAAAGCAGACTTTTTCGATGGGGCTACCTTGTTTTCGAAACACTAGAATGATACCAGAGTTAAGGTCTGGGCGATGGAATTGATACGCCGCCCAGTATTTCATGGAATCAGTCTGATCGAACAGCGGATAGAAATCTCCGGAGAAACACGCCTTTGCCCGGTGATATTCCGCAAGGCGCTCGCGTAACCACTGGTATGGATAATCCGGTTTGATCGGGAAGTTTTCGTAGGAAAAGAGGTGGACGTTCACTCCGGCGGCCAACGTGCTGCGGAAATGATAGGTGTCGCCGGCATGATCCTGAGTGCCGAAAGCAAATTGAGGTAACCAGTAGGAGAGCCCATGCACCTGCTGCTGATTGCGTTCGGTGACATAGTCGGGAAAGCACTGCATATCACTGCCCCAGAGTGGAATGCTGTAACGCATCATCTCGAAGTCGAGACGGCGGCCGCCGCTGGCGCAGTTGTCAATCAGCAGGTTAGGAAAGCGCAGGCGCAGTTCGCCGAGAAAGGCGTAAAGACCTTCTATATAGCGGATTTCGCTGATGCCGATGCGATCCGGCGTGTCATTGACCTGCCAGAACGACAGCGGATCGATATTGAAATCCTGGCGGTAGCAATCTAGTCCCTGATCGGCGATCAATCCGGCAATTAGTTCAGTACACCATTCCCTCGCTGCCGGATTGCCCAGATTGAGCAGCACGTTTTTGCCGGGCTCCTTTGCTCCGAAAAACCACTCGGGATGTTCCAGTGTAATCGGCGTGCCGTAAATCGCGCGTTCCGGTTCGACCCATAAAAGAAATTTCTTGCCGTCGGGATGAAGCTTATTGCTGATTTCCTTGAATTCATGCGGATATGTGTCGAGATTGACACTCCAATCGCCAGCCTGGCTACCCCATTGCGGAGCAAATTCGTCCATGTTCGGACCTGCCTTGCCGTACCAGCCGGCATCGATCCAGTAGTAGTCTATCGGAATTTTTTCCGTGCCAATATTTTTGATGCGCTCAATATGACTTGCGGCGATCATGCCGCCCCAGGTCAGATTGCAGGCCGGTGCCTGGAGGGTTTTGCCGTGCTCATCGCGCGGCAACAGGTTTTCCTGGATGAAATGCCGTAGCAGATTATGGCCGCGAATCGCATCATCGCCTTGCCAGTAAATCATAAGAATCGAAGGTTGGCGGATGGTTTCACCGGGTTCCAGAATGGTGTGGATATTTGCCATCCCGGCCTGAAAACGGACTCTATCGAGTCCCGAACTGATCTCGGAATGCCACTGTCCAGTCCACCCTATTCCGAACATCAAACCTGTGTTTTCGCCTTGGAAGTTGAAAAACGGCATCCAGTCAACCGAGGATCTTCCGCCAACGCCCCCCATACTGATTGGATTTTCCAAAGTGTCTTGCACCATCATAAAATTGTCGCGGAAAGCTTCTCCCTTAATTTTTCCTCCTGTTAAATAGTTGAACGCACCACTAGCACGGAAGAGGGTCTTTCTGCCGGAGCAGGACCAGTTAACGTCAAGAGTTTTGACCTTTTCCAGAATCGGTGTTGGGCTTTTTCCTGTGTTGGTGAAATAAACATTCCAGAGGCAGGCAGGTGAATTGACATATTCCTGCAATTCAACGGTACATTTCAGACCGGTATCCCGATCATGGCAGATAAACAGATGATTGGTATAATTGTTGCCGTCTGACTGGGTATGCGCAATACCCCATTTCCGGAACCACAGTTCCGAATCCATGCCATTATATTGGAACGACAGCGGCAGGGAATTGTCAATGGACACCATTCCAGGCGTGCCGATCCTGATGATTTCACCGTCAGCAGTAGTTGCTTCCGCTTCCGCCCAGTCGGCGTGCGCGAAAGAAATGGAGTCCTTGGCTTTTACCTTTAACGCGAACTCCATGGCATTGCCCAGATCGACGGTCAGTGTCGCCGCCTGGGATTCGACATTAAGGTATTGGCTCTGGCTGATACAGCGTCCATTGGTCCAGACCGAAAAACTCATTTCCGAACGGCCTTTAATGCTGTCCGTGTTGTAATCGACACCGACGTGAACGCGGAAGGTTTTGACTGGTTTCGTGCAGCGCAGCACAATCTCGCTGTCGGCATGGGTACCCAGTCCCCAGTCATATTTTTTTCCGGCCAGACAGAGCGGCTCGTTAATGATCGAACGCCCCGTCCCCAGATTGCCCCATCCTTGTTTCAGGGCGACGACCCCAATTTCAGTTTTGTTCGTACCGCCGAGTCCGAGGCTGGCGATCCATTTACTGATCCCTTGACGTTCTTCCGCTTTAACAGTAAATCCGCTGTTCATCGTCATAGCCTTATTTTTAAAAGAATAATATTGATAAATACTGGTAAGTTTTGTTTATGTTACATAAATCAGCACCATTCTGCATGATCATATACAGCCATGAGAAATAGTGATGATGGCTCCGTCCACCTTTTCGAGTTTTGTAAACCGTGTCGCAGACACGGTCATGGCAACGCCGTTGGTTTCATCCTGCCAAATCACCTCCGCAGCCATGCACCAATGCCACATGAAAAACATCACCGAAACGAATGAATCGCGTGAGATGATAACAGGACCCTTCCAATGTTCCCAATTCAAAAAACTGCCGCCCAACACCTCGAGACGTGAGTAGTCATCCACATAAAAGAGCCTCTCCGCATTCTCCGACTTGAAGCCGAAAATCCAGACATCGGATCGGCGAAAAGCGTATTGCCCTCCCGGCAAGTGTTCGTTGTTCACCATGCGCATCCATACCCGAACGTTCTCAACTGCATGTTTACCTTCCGCATCATTGCCGGCAAAAAACAGACTGTCATTGACAAATACCTCTTTGGCGGCGCCTTCGGGGCGCGTATTGCGATACAGCCGCCAGATATCCGTATTTTGAGCCGCAGGACTGGGAAATAGCATATCGTCACGGCTCAAGTTTCCACGGACATGGTTAAAATAAACATAAATGTCTTCCAAAACGACTGGACGGTCAGCCTCATGATCGAGGAAGACTCCACCCGCAGTAACAGCCTGGTGAATGTACAGCGGTTCTTCGGATGGCCCCGACACGCGGAACAGACCAGCCCCGTCCTGTTTGCCTGCGTTTGAACGATGCACACCGCCAAACAACCATGTGATTTCCCGCACGGTCGCCGGAACATCCACGGTTCCATTGACGACATAGTTGGCCCTGGGAAAATAGACCACCGGCTTTCCAGAGTTCATTGCACGCTGAATGGCGGCAGTGTCATCGGCGATGCCGTTACCCGCCGCACCAAAGTCGTCCACACTGGCCCACTTTGACAAATCCTGCTCAGGAAGAATGAGGGGCGGATCCTTGACCGGCAGCCGCAGTCTGGGTGACGCATCCTCGTACAGGCTGATCGGCTTGCCCGAAGCATACTCCTCAATTATTTTCCCGTTAAAAACGATCTCCCCGTGCCGGACGACCGCAACGCGATAGCCTGAAACGCGGACATCCCTTGCCATCAAATACCCGTCGAGTTCGATCTTCATGGCGGTGGCGTTCTCGCGGTTTGAGCTCAACTTACTCTCCAGCATAATTACCTGTCCGGCCCGGCCGGCACGCAAGGCGACGGGCGCGTCCCGCACCACTATTTTGCGCGCGCTCAGGGAATCGCCACCGCCGCCAGCCTTGCCGTCGCCAACCTTGATCGCCGTGTTGCGCTGGCCCGAGAGAGTGGCATACTCCAGGGCAACCATCGTCTCCCGCCCCGCCGCAATCTCTATGCCGACATCGAAACCCTCGATCAGCAGGTCGTGGTGATAGCCCGTGGCATTATTGGCGTCAGTCACCAGTCCCGCCCGGCCAAGGCCGTCGGCGGAACGAATCGCCACATTGCGGACGCCGCCCCAGTTAGAGGAGTTCCACCGCAGACCGACCGCGCCGGAATTGCCCTTGCCGGTCTCGATCGTGACGTTTTCTATGACATTTCCGATGTTCACATTGGATCCACGCTGTAGCAGGTAGAAGGCGACGACGGCTTTATCCTCGCCTTCTCCGAAACCATCGACATGGTCTCCCAAGCGAATAATGGTGTTTTGCCGACTTTGGCCGACGATGCGGACGGCCCAGTTATTTTCGGCATAGACCTCGGCGCTATTATACTGCCCCCGGATGTGGCAGCCGGCATTGTCGTCTCCGGCGGGCAAGGCCGAATTGGAGTGCAACACGGGCCGGTCAGCAGCCATTTTAGAGTACAACTCTTCCTCGTGCTTCGGCGAGGCTACGCGCAAATACTGAACATTACTCCACCCTTTGTGGATATTCATGGCGAGTGCCGGCCAGCCCTGACTCACGGTGTCACTGACCAAGTATTCTCCGTTGGGTAGATAAACTATCCAATTGCGGTTGAGCTTTTGAGTACAGTATGAGAACCCTTCCCCCTGGAGTATCTCATAATTGTCGCGTACAAACCGCATCACCGCGATTAGTGCCTGGGTGTCATCGGTCACGCCGTCGCCTATGGCGTTAAATGGCGGCTGGGTTACGTCCAGTACGCGCCCTCCCTTGCCGTTGTGGTAGAACGCGTCTGGCGGGTAGATCTGGTTGATCGACGGATTGCGGTCACCCGTGGCGAATCCAGATGCATACGCACAAGGATGTTCTGATACCACAGGAAATAGTGACTGCCTATTCATGGAGTGTCTCGTATAATTTTTTTTTATTCAACCGGGTTCAATTCCCCGCCCCTTGGGGCGGCTTTATTCTGCTTTTTTCACGTTGATATTGTCTATGTAGAAAGTTCCACCTTTATTATCTGCATTATATAGCGTTGAAAAGATAATTGCGCCAATCGGGTGCTCTGATGAAAGTTCAACTTCTTGTTTTTGCCAGTCTCCAGTCAAGTTTACTTTTTGGGGTTCGCAACTACCCCAAAGACGACATACAGTCACTGTACCACCTTCTGCGTTACCCCATTTGGCATCAAAAGTAATGATTACATGCTTACACTCTTTGTTGCTAGTCTGGATATATAAGCCAGTCGCATTATGGGTAGCAGCCGTCGCTAGCATGGTAGGATCAATGGTTACTTTGACGCAACCCGAATTATTTACGCCGCCATCTTTTTCAAAGACCGCAATTTTTTCAAAACCTGCTTTACCAACCAGTGGCTTGCTTTCTTTAACTTCAATAATACCTAAAACGTTGTCAGATGGCTTGTCCAGTGAGCCATCGGGAAAATAATTTTCTACGTCAACAGCAAAAACTGCTCCGGTAAAAAGGGATAAAGTCAAACATAATAATTTCTTCATAATCATACCTCTTTTGTGGTAATTACTTTTGTAAAAGTTTAGTTTCATAAAGTTACTTTTTTTGAAAATATTTTTATATTTTTCAAAACCTATCAATCCCTTTCAACTTTTTTTCATTAACCTCCTGTTTCTTGTTTTAATGCTATTGACATAAACGACAACTTATTGTATAATCATAGATACCACCCACTGCATTCGGCAGGACTCCAAGCCGGATGCGTTTCCTTACGTTTTGATGTAGTAACTATATTAATATTGGGGAATGCATCGTGGGCTGGCAGGAAAAACAAAGCCATAATCCAAGCCGGGTCAAACATCCGTTTTGCCCGTTCGACAAATTCTGCATATTTCTCAAAGGCGAATCTCCTGATGCGATTCTGGCGGAAAGAGCTTATCTTCGCAAACGCGTTGACGACCTTGAGTTTGCCATGGACTTTTCCAATTTCCAGATCAGGAAACTTCAGGCGCAAGTCAAGGAACTTGAAGAATCCAGAGCCCAGCTTCAAACAGAACTTGTCCAAGCACTCCAGGCTCCTTTCAGAAAATATGAAAAGAAGGAGCCGTCTGAAAATCCGAAGAAACTGGGCGCACTGTTTGGACACAAGGGGCATTTCAGACAAAAGCCTGATCAAATAGACAAGACCGTTGACGTTTATCTTGATAAATGCCCGCACTGCGAAAGCAGGAATATTTCTCCATGCAACCACATTACCAGCCACATTCAGGAAGACCTTGAGTCCGGCAAGCTGACCACAAGTTGCTTTATACATTATTATTACTGGTGTCCCGATTGTAAAAGCGTTGTCCACGGCTGGGGCGAGAACGAAATTCCCAACGCCTTTATCGGGCCGGAAGCAAGAGCCAAGACTTCTTTCCTTCGTCATGAAATCAAAGTTTCTTATGACGACGCCCAGCGGACACTCCAGCATCTTTGCGGATTGACTATCACGTCCGGAGCCATCGTCGGATTCGACAACAAACTTTCTAAAAAAGGAGAGCCGCTTTATGAGGCCTTGAAGCAATCGCTGCCCCTGACACCGTACATTCATGCCGATGAGACCGGCTGGAAGCGCGACTGGCTTTGGATTTTCACCAATCCGCAAATCGCCTTCTTTCATATTAATGAGAGTCGCGGATCCAAAGTGGTTGTTGACCATCTCGGGGAATTTTACAACGGCATTCTGATCAGCGACTTTTATAACGCCTACCGGAACAAGGTCGGATCCTTCGCCAAGCAGAAATGCTGTACGCATCTGCTCCGCGACGTCAAGGCGATTCTCGACAATAAACTTCTGCAGAACCCGGATGCCGAGGCATTCCTCAAGGCTCTTAAAAAGCTTATTCAGGATGCTATTTTTCTTCATGATCAATACTCCATTCTTTCTGCCGAAGAATACCGTTCCGGCAGAAAGGCAATTCTAAAAAGGTTCAGGACGCTGTACCAGCATTCACCATTGTCGCACCACGAAGCCGACAACATCCGCAAGCGGCTGATAACCCATAAAAACGAACTCTTCGTCTTCCTTAAATACCCGGCGATTGAGCCCACAAACAACCGGGCCGAGACCGGGATCCGCAACAGTGTCCTTTTCCGGAAAATCACTTTTGGCAACCGGACCATACAGGGCAAAAAGAACGTTTCCATCGCTATGACAATCATCCGAACTGGCAAGCTGCGCTTGCTCAATCCCATCAAAATATTGCAGTCTATCATGACTGGCGGCGTCACGCCCGGACTCCTTGAACAGTTCGGGCTCTCGGTAGCAATGCCGATGGCTCCTTGATAAAGGGAGGCTTCCGCCGAAGACTTTAAGGCACGGCAGCCCATCATGACCAAAGGCGGCATGCCTGGACTCATGAAACAGTTCGGACTCGCGACTGCAATGTCGATGGACGCTTGATAAGAGCGCGGTTTCGCCGAAGGCATCATCTCGCCGACAAAATCGCCGAAGTGACACTCCGCCCCGGACTGGGAACCGGGGACATCTTCTGTCTCTTGATGATTTTTTCGCATCACATTTTTCATTGTCAACATTGACTTGCGTCATCCTTTTTCGATGATTTCTAACGCTTCCTGACAAACAGAAAAACCAACCGGGTACCGGAAAATATTTTCCGCAAATCTATCTCTGCCCGGTTTTTGGTTTTGCCATTCATGTTCATTTGTACTCAACTTTTTTGAACTAAACTTTTACTTACTTTTGTTGGTAATTGTTAAATTTCATAACACCGACATTTGTTCGTCAATTGCAAAAGCAACAGACTGATTTTGTTTCAAACTTGATTTTATTGCGTGAAAATAAATTTTCTACTGTTCTTTCTCCTTTCTAAAGATTTCCTGTTTTTTGAACTTGATCCCGATCTTGATTTCAAAATTCAAGGACTAACGAACTGGCCTGAATTCAAAAATCCAAACACCTATGGAAAGGGTC
>Ga0073936_10012177_pt1 | contig 10283 bp, 8 predicted proteins | sample AliMusrvi5mmetaG_FD_87041 | JGI IMG/M metagenome (GOLD analysis project Ga0073936, IMG submission 87041) | Freshwater lake bacterial and archeal communities from Alinen Mustajarvi, Finland, to study Microbial Dark Matter (Phase II) - Alinen... | ecosystem: Environmental > Aquatic > Freshwater >... | reverse complement strand
TGGCGGGTTTGCGGGGGCCGGTGGCGGCTGGGGTGTGGCGGAAGGTCGTGTTTGTGCCGCTTGCTTGGAACGAGTGGAGCGCGAGTGCGCGGCGGATGGCGTTGGATCACGAACTCACGCACCATCGGCGCCATGATCCGCTCCGGCGCTGGGTGGCCGAGTTCGCATGTGCGGTCAATTGGTTCAATCCGGCAGTGGCATGGATCGCGCGGCGCTTGGCGTTGCAATGCGAGTTTGCCTGCGATGCCGAGGTCTTGCGTGGCGGAGTGGAGGCGCGGGCCTATGCGCGCTTGTTGTGTGATTGCGCGGAAGAGCAAATCCCGCGCGGGCCGCTGTTGGCGATGGCCGGGCGTGCCGCGCTGGAATCGCGGGTGCGACGTTTGGTGGATCCCTGCCGCCCGGTGCGCACATGGGTGGTGGCGTCTTTGATCGCGCTCACGCTGGCTGCGGCGGGCACCCTGGCCATGCTCGGCCCTGCCGCCCGCCCGGCAATATCGCCCCCGGAGGTTTTCACACCGCAGGAAGTTCAGACCCGATGGGCGGCGGATCCATTCCCGGGCGAACATTGATGCCGAGGAATCCGATTGCGGTCACTGCGATTCCGTGAAAGATTTCCAATGTCGGATGGTGATCAAACCATCGCGGTTCAATCCGGCAATGACCTTGACCTAACATGGAATCGTCCGCAATGAGAACGAGCGCATTGGCAATCGCGGTGTTCTTGTCAGGCCTGCTGGCCGGGCGGGTTGGAGCGGTGGACATGCGGCAGCGCGCGAAGGAGGTGAAGGATTTGCAATGGGGCATGTCGATCCGCTGGTCAATGAGCACGTTTTCCGGCAAGGATCTGACGCCGGGGGTGAAGGACATGGCGTTTTTCAAGGCGACCGGTTGTGACACCGACCAATGGGCGCGGACGGCCAAGGAGGCGGAGATGGGATATATCATTTTCCTCGCGAAACATCATGACGGTTTCTGCATGTGGGATACCAAATCCACCATGCGCAAGGTGACCAAGTCGCCGCTGGGACGCGATGTGCTCGCGGAGTTGCACAAGTCGTGCGACAAATACGGCATCAAGCTCGCGCTGTATTTCGCGGAAGGAGAGTTCGCCGATAACAAGAGTTATCATCCCCGCGGCTATCAGCCGGATATGAAAAGGACTCAACTCAGGGAGTTGCTCACCCAGTTCGGGCCGATCCAATATCTGTGGATCGATAACGCCCAAGGGGACGGCGGCATGAGCCATGCCGACACCACCGACTGGTGCAAGCTGCTGCAGCCCGGATGTTTCATCGGCTACAACAGCGGTCAGCTATCCGGCGACATCCGGATCGCCGAATGGGGGCGGCCCGCACCGCTCGTCGCCACGCCGGGCGCGGGGTGGAGTTATTATTCCGTCGGGCGTGGCAATTGGCTGCTGGCCGAGTTCACCTATCCGATCCTGCCGGCTCACGAGGGTGGCGCGAAGTGGTTCTACTCGCTGCCCAAACACGACAACCTGAGCCTGCCGGCCGACAAGATTTACGCGGATTTCCTCGGGGCGGTGAAATACGGCAACATCTTCTCGCTCGATGTCGGCCCCGACAAGGCGGGCAAGCTGCGCGACATCGACGTGCGGACGCTGTGCGAGGTGGGGGAGAGGATTAGGCGGGGGAGAGTCAGTAATCAGTGATCCGTAAGAGGATCGTGGATAGAAGATCGTGGATTGAGGATGAAGAGCGCGGTTCCTTATCTGCCATCTACGATCCACAATCCACGATCTCCGATCTTCAATCGATTCCCAGGAAATTGCGGATGAGGCGGATGCCGGCGGTCTGGCTTTTTTCGGGGTGGAACTGGCAGGCGAAGAGGTTGCCGCGTTCGACGGCGGCGGCGAAATTTTGGGTGCCGTAAGTGGTTTCCGCCACCACGGTGGCCGGATCCGCGGGGACCGGGAAATAGGAATGGACGAAGTAGAAGTAGGGTTCGGAGCCGAGGCCCTGCCAGACCCGGGCTTCGCCGTGTTTGGGCACTGCGGAATTCCACCCCATGTGCGGGATTTTCAGGCCGGGTTCATCGACGAAGCGGCGGACGGTTCCCGGCACGGTGCCGAGGCCCACCGCACCCGGTGCCTCTTCGCTGTTAGAAAAGAGGATCTGATAGCCGACGCAGATGCCGAAGTAGGGTCGGTCCGCGGCGATCCAATCCTTGAGAAACGGCACCAGTCCGCGGGATTCCAGGCGTTCCATGCAATCGCCGAAGGCCCCTTGTCCGGGCAGGATCAGGTGGGTGGCGTCGCCCGCTTCGGCCGGGTTGGCGATGATGCGAGGGTTTTCCCCCAATTCGCGCAGGGCGTTGGCCACGCTGCGGAGGTTGCCGCCGCCGTAATCGATGATGCCGACGTTCACAGCGTGTCTTTGGTGCTGGGGATGCCGGTGACGCGCGGGTCGCGTTCGCAGGCGTCGCGCAAGGCGCGGGCAAGTCCTTTGAAGATGGCCTCGGCGATGTGGTGGCCGTCGCGGCCGTAGAGTACTTCGACGTGGATATTGGCGCGCAGGTTGGAGGCCACGGCGCGGCAGAACTCCTCGACCAGCGAGAACGGCATGTTGGGGGCGGAAGGCAGACCGGGTGGGGCGCGGAATTCGAGGTGCGGGCGATTGCTGAGGTCCACGACCACCCGGGCCAGCGTTTCATCCATGGGCAGGTAGGCGCAGCCATAACGGCGGATGCCTTCCTTGGTGCCGAGAGCCTCGCGGAGGCACTCGCCGATGACGATGCCGGTGTCTTCGATGGTGTGATGGGAATCCACCGCGATGTCACCCGTCGCATTGAGATGAAGATCAAACAACCAGTGTTTCGCCAACAGCGTGAGCATGTGATCGAAAAACGGGATGCCGGTCGCGATGGTGGAATCCCCGCTGCCGTCAATAGCGAGCGACAGTTCGATCTGGGTTTCGGCGGTCTTGCGACTGCGGCTGGCGGTGCGGGAAGTGGACATGGATGGGAATCACTCGGTTGGTGGCGGGGCGACGCCGCCCGGCACGGCTTTTTCGAGAATCGTGAGGTAGCGTTGTGGGACCTGGGCCTTTTTGGCGGCGTCGATGGCGCCGATGATGGAGGGTTTGGCGTCGGCGGAGTCGCCCTTGGCCTGGATCAGGGTCATGGCGTCGCGGTAGGCCTTGCCGCCATCCGCAGTCAATTCGGTTCTGGACGCGAGACGCATCTGTTCCTGTTTGCCGGAGGTGACGGCATCCTCCAATGCCTCTCTGGAGAACGGATGGGCGGTGACCCAGATCTGTTTGGCTTCTTTTTCGGCTTTGAAGGTTCGGTCGATTTCGATGGTTTCGGCTTGGATGGCGAGTTCGGTGTTGCGGCGGTCCTCGGCGCCTTGGCGCTGCAAGCCGGCTTTGCGTTTTTTGACCCGTGCGTCAAAGGAGGCGAGGTTGGCGGCGGCTTCCGCCAGATACGCGCCGATCAACTGATTCATGAACGGAAACAGATCGTTGTAGGCCGCCGTGTTGCGGAAATCATAGGAGAATTCCGTAAACGCGCGCAACGCCGGCAGCAATTTTGCTTCTTTGACGAGTTTGCGGATCTTGGCCTCCTGGAGGTGGGCGTCGATGTCATATTGGTTGGTCCGGTAATCGCCGGAGGAGATGATTTTGCCGTCCAATTTCATCGCTCCGGCGGCGATTTCGGCGGCCTCGGCCTTGAGGGTGGCGAGGATCTTCTCGGCATCCTTGGATTTGGCGGTCATGCGGTGCTCGGCCAAATATTTTTCCACGATGCGCATGCGTTTCGCATATTCGTCGGCGGGTTGCAGATCGGGCACCGGCAGCAAGCCGCTGATGGCCGCGAAATCGTTTTGCGCGGGTGTTTCGCGCTCGATCTTGACGACATCGGCTTTGGCGACTTTGCGTTCGTCTTTGATGCTCTTGATTTTGGTCTGCACCTCGAGCAGGTAGGAGGTGGCATCCTCATGCACGATTTTTCCTTCATACTTGGTGCCGTCCTTCATGAGGAAAGTGTCGGCGGAGGAATGAAAGGTGAGGGCCAGCAAACAAAGAGTGGTCGCTATTGGGTGTCTTTTCATGGTGGTTATAAAATGAAGTCTCGAATGGGTGCGAGCGCGAAGGGAAGATTCCTCATTTTGCAGGCGAGGGCAAGAGCGCTTCTTGCAAGGCTTCCGGCGTGGCGACGATCCGGCTTTCCCCCTGGGGAAGCAAGACCTTGACCGATCCGGCCGGCACCTGGTCTTCGGCGCGCGCCGGACGATGCTGGATCACGCGCATCTGGAGCCGTTCGGTGGCCAGCTTGAGCGCTGACGGGATGTCCGCGCCGAGCACCACGGTGACACGGAAGTTGCGGGCCATGGTGGCGAGCGCCAGGTCGGTGTGGAGCACCGGCTTTTCCACCGCGTAGACGGGGAAGGGAGTGGCAAGTTCGCTGAAACTTTTGACCAGTGGCCGTCCGAGTTCAGACAGCCGGCACTCGGCCGACGAGATCAGCCCCGCCGTCGAATCGTCGAAGAGCATCACCAGGTCGGTGACTGGCAGGTCGATGAGTTTCGCGTCATCCGGGCACTCTTTGAGGAATTCATTGCTGGTGAACAATTCGGCCGAGGTGGTTGCGAGGTCTTCGGACCAAATCAGCCAATGGTCGTCGGAGGTGATGGTGGCCACATCGAGCACCGCTTGCAGAGCCAGGGCATAAAGGAAGTCACGACCGGCACCGATTGAAGCGGGCGCATCTTGGGAGAAGTTCCGCAGGCGGGGACCTGTGGCGAAGGCTTTTTGGGCACGGCCGAGCAAGGTCACCGCCTTCTTGCGGTATTGTTCGTCACCGGTGACGCCGAAAGCCGCAGCGTATGCCGATACCATGCGGAAGGTGGCCCCCGCGTGCGATGATTCGTCGGGCGGCACTTTGCCAAGACGGGCGTTGCGGACGGCCAGCAGCTTGGCTTTCACCGCCTCGAAGCGCGGTGCGAAGGCCTCCGGCGATTGTCCCAGGGCAGCGGCGATTTCCGTCACCGATTGGGTGAGTCCCAAGGTGTTGCAGCGGAAGTACTCGCGGTGGGGATCGGCCTCGGACGGCAAATTGCCGAGCGGTTTCATGCCGGTGGCCTTGATCCACCATGCGGCATCTTCGGGCGAGAGTGACCTTTCGATGTCCTCCACATTCCACATCCAGAGTTCCGCCGGTGTTTCGGGGGTGATTCCCAAGGCGAATAGACCCTCTTGAGTGGTGTAGGATTTTTCGGCAAACGAGATCAACCCGAGCGCCTTTTCCAGAATCTGCGGCTTGCCGGTGGCGCGGTAGGCCTGGATCAAGGCCACCGCTACGCACGCCTGCCCAGGACAATTCCGGCAAAACGACGGCAGCGCCCACGAACCCCCGCGACGCGATGGGAAGACTCCGCCATCGAGCGGGTCAAACATCGCGCTCGGCAACAGATCGACCATCAGTTCACGGGTTGTTTCCATGGCGCGGGACCGGACTTCGGGCGGCAGTCCGGGATGGATGGCGGCGGCGGCCAATAACTCGATCGCCCCGGATGGAAACAATCCGCCGACCCCGTCGAAGGAGCGGGTGTAGGGATCGTAGAGGGATGCGAGTTGGCGGATGCAATGCACCACTTCCACGGCGGGTTGGGTGCTCATGACCTTGGCGTTCTTGCGCATGGCCATGAGTTTGCGGCGATTGGCATTGTCCAGGCTGCTGTTTTTCAGAACGTATTCCGGCGAGTCCGTCCACATTTTAGCGACCATGACGTCCGAATCGTCGAACAATTTCACCACTTCGGCGGGATCCGGTCGGGACACGGGGATCCACGCGACCGGATTGCCCTCGTGGGTCATCCACACGAACAGCGGCAGCTGAAGTGGTTTCTTGATTTCCGTGCACAAATCAGTGGTCAATAGCCCGATTTCGCGGGATGCGTCGCCGTCGATCAGGACCGGCACATATTTGTCGTTGATGGTTTTGACCACTTTCGGGTCGTGGGCCATGGCCGCCAGGACTTTCTGGAAGCCCGGGTATTGCGGCATGACGATGATGCCGAATACCAGGCGTTTCGCATCCTTGGCCCGTTTGAGGGATTCGCTTGTCCATGGTTGCCAGTGAATCGGGGAGTATGCCTGGCTGTGATAGACGGCACCCGGCAAGGATCCGAGATTATTGCTTTGCAAGTCGGGTGCCATCACGGCATCCGGACCGGAGATCGTCGCAGTCGCGTTTTTCGTTTTCCTGCAGGATGCGGAAATCAATACCAAGCCGCAGATGACGGTGGCGACCAAGAAGGATGAAGTTTTCATAATGGTTGGCAAAGCGGCGGAAGGGACGGCCAGGATAGGTCGATTCCCCGGTGGCGCATTCATCATGAAGAAAAAACTTCCGATGTTGCAAGCGGAAGGTATTGTCCCGCAACAATTCCCGCCGCGTGACCAGCATCGCAGTTTCAAGCCAAAAAGGAGGGGTGGGCAAAACCACCGTCGCAATCAACCTTGCCCATGCGTTCGCCCGGGCCGGGGTGCGCACGTTGCTGGTTGATGCCGATCCTCAGGGATCGGTGGGTTTGTCGCTTACCCGGCAGTCCGCGCTGCTCGACGGGTTTTACGATTACCTGACGGATCCCGGGCTGCCACTCGAACGTTTGATCGTGCCAACCCGGATGGCTACTTTCTCGCTGGTGGCCGGGGGGCATGCCGATGACTACGAAGAGGGCGGGGGCGGAATGGGTGCCCACCTGGCGAGGATCCGGGCGTTTTTGCGCGGCGTGGCCGCCCGTGGTTTCGAGTTGTGCCTGCTCGATACTGCCGCCGGGCTGTTCGGCGTGACGGGTGACGTGATTGCCGCGAGCGACGCGATTCTGGTTCCCCAGCAGGCGGAACCCTTGGGCATTCGCTCGGTTCCCAAGCTGCTCGAAGGCTTGAAGCGGCTACGCGTCATGAACCCCCGCCTCAGCGTGTTGGGCGTGTGCCTCACCATGGTCCAGGAGGACCTTCAGGAAAGCGTCGATGCCGCCGTCAGCCTGCGCCAATTGTTGCCGCCGGACATGGTTTTCAATTCACAGATCCCCCGCCAGGGATTGTTTGTGCGGGCCAGCGCCCGTGGTTTGCCGGTTGGCGTCCTCAACGGCGGCGCGGCGGCCCAAGCGGTGTTCGACAACCTGCGTGCCGAAGTCAACGCGAAGCTCCGATAGCATCTCTCATGGTGAAGATGTCAGGTGGCGGGGTGAATCGAGGGGCTGGCGGCCAGGGGGCCTTGGTCCCTGAGTTCCATTTTTCTTAGATGTGGCATGACAACCAACCTCAATCCCCGAAAGTGGTCCCCACCCGGCGGCCGGAAGTGATCAGCGGATGGTCGAGCGGCACCTGCCGGATTGTGCCGGCAGCTTCGTTAAGCGGCACGAGTTGCAATTGATTCCCCTGCAACGCCAGCATCACGCCGTAGGTTCTCTGGTGCAGCACTTCGGCGCATTCGGTGCCCAGCCAGGTTGCGAACACCCGGTCGGCGGCCGAGGGCGTGCCGCCCCGCTGCAAATGGCCGAGGATGGTCAGCCGTGTTTCCTGCCCGGTGAGTTTTTCCAGATTGCGGGTCAGGCGGATCGTGTGGCCCACATGTTCGTCGTGGAATTTCCTGAGTTCATCCTTCGCTTCGCTGCGGCTCTTCTTCGTTTCCGCCTGGTCGCGTGCTTTCACCAAGGCCTCGACTTCGCCAGCATCGTCGTACGACATCGCCCCTTCGGCGACCACCACGATGCTGAAGCGTTTGCCGCTGTGTGTGCGCCGACGGATGGCCTCGGCGATTTTCGACACCTCGTAGGGGATTTCGGGCAACAGGATCACATCCGCGCCACCTGCGATCCCGGACTCAAGGGCCAGCCATCCAGCCCGGTGGCCCATCACCTCGACAATGATGATGCGTTCATGGCTGGTTGCCGTGGAATGCAGCCGGTCGATCGCCTCGGTCGCAATCTGCAAGGCGGTGTCGAATCCAAACGTGCGGTCGGTCAACCAAATGTCGTTGTCGATCGTCTTTGGCAGGGTCACCACATTCAATCCGGCCTCCGCCAAACGCAGCGCGTTTTTCTGCGTGCCGCCGCCGCCGATGCACACCAGCGCGTCAAGGTGGTGGCGGTGGTAGGTGGCGATGATCGCGTCGGTCATGTCGGTTTCCTTGCCGCCGATGATCATCCGGTGAGGCTTGTCCCGGCTGGTGCCCAGAATGGTCCCGCCATCGGTGAGAATGCCCGACAGCATCGCGCTGTCGAGATCGACGGCCTGGTCCTGCGCCAAGCCGCGGAATCCGTTGAGGAATCCTTTGACGCTCATGCCGTATTGTTCGCGCGCCGCCTTGCCCAGGCCGCGGATCGCCGCATTGAGCCCCGGACAGTCTCCGCCACTGGTTAAAACTCCGATGTGTTGTGTCATGATGAACGTCTCTTTCCGGCTCCAGCCTAAAACACGGGCACGACCCCGACAAGGGGACATTTGTGGCAGGGCGCGGGTGTGAACATGGGCTTGGCACCGACCACGGAGCCAAAGCCGTCTCCACCTCGGGAATCGCGGTTCGCGCGCTGGTGGCGGAGGGTGCCGAAACCAGACACGACTGTTCCTTTAGAAACGCTGCCGCCGCTGGCGTGGCTCGTCTTCTGGAGCGGCAACGCCAGCAGCCCGACACCCATGCCAGCAGTGTCATCGGTCCCATCCGGAAAACAACGACGGACCGCAGCGAAAAAGAAGGACTGAAACGATTCCGGGGCAATGCGGCCATTCGCCTTGCCGGGGTCTGCCGTACCCTTATTGATACCAATTCTCAGAACACAACTGGCAGAATGGCCGCGCCACGTTTCGTCAAGGAGTGGGCACGGTGGCGACCGTCTTGAGAATCCGCGAGGTGATCTGATAGGGATCGCCTTGGGAATTCGGACGGCGGTCTTCAAGGTAACCCTTGTAGTTGCTGTTCATGAAACTGTGCGGAATGCGCACGGACGATCCGCGGTCGGCTAGACCGTAGGTGAACTTGTCGATCGACTGGGTTTCATGCAGGCCGGTTAGACGCAGGTGGTTGTCCGGGCCGTACACGGCGATGTGCTCCTCGACGTTTTCGGCGAAGGCGGCCATCAGCGCTTCGAAGTAGGACTTGCCGCCCTTTTCGCGCAAGTAGGTGGTGGAGAAGTTGGCATGCATGCCGGAGCCGTTCCAGTCACCGCGGATCGGCTTGCAATGGAACTCAACGTCCACACCATATTTCTCGCACAGGCGCATGAGAATGTAGCGGGCCACCCAGACTTCGTCGGCGGCGCGTTTCGATCCGCGACCGAAAATCTGGAATTCCCACTGGCCCTTGGCCACCTCGGCATTGATGCCTTCGTGGTTGATGCCGGCATCAAGGCAGAGGTCGAGGTGTTCATAGACGATCTGGCGGGCGATATCGCCGACAGCCTTAAAGCCGACGCCACAGTAATATGGGCCTTGGGGAGCGGGGTAACCTTCCGCAGGGAAACCGAGAGGGCGGCCATCCTGATAGAGAAAGTATTCCTGTTCGAAGCCGAACCATGCGCCGGGATCATCGAGGATGGTGGCGCGGGTGTTGGACGGATGCGGGGTGGTGCCGTCAGGCATCATGACTTCGCACATCACCAGGGCCCCGCTGATGCGGGTGCTGTCCGGGAAAACGGCGACGGGTTTGAGCATGCAATCCGAACTGCGGCCTTCCGCCTGTTGGGTCGAACTGCCGTCAAATCCCCACATCGGCAGTTGTTCGAGAGCCGGGAAGCTGTCGAATTCCTTGATGAGGGTTTTGCCGCGGAGGTTCGGAACGGGCGTGTAACCGTCGAGCCAGAGGTATTCCAGTTTGTATTTAGCCATTTGTTTTCAGTAGTTTGAGGTGAGATGGTTCGGATCAGCCACGGTGCGCCCGAAGCAGAAAAACCCAAGGGTTGGCAGCACCAAATGTGCCAACTTCTGGGTTTTCGGATGATTTTTTTGGATTCATATAGCGGTGGGATCGGTGACGTGAAGGACGATGAGAGTTGTATCGTCTAATCCCGAATTGTCGATGGCGCGTTTGAGGAGGATTTGGGATGTGGTGTCGGGGTCGGTGGAGGAGGCGAGGGCGTTGCGGATATGACGTTCCCAGAGGCCGTCGATCAGACCGTCGGAGCAGATGAGAAAGCGGTCGCCGGGTTGGTAGGGAATGGCGGCGAGGTGAGGGTGGACATCGGGGTGGGCACCGCCGATGACTTCGTAGAGGGCGGCGCGGCGCGGGTGGGAGCGGTATTCGATTTCGGAGATTTCGCC
>Ga0073936_10012176_pt1 | contig 10283 bp, 6 predicted proteins | sample AliMusrvi5mmetaG_FD_87041 | JGI IMG/M metagenome (GOLD analysis project Ga0073936, IMG submission 87041) | Freshwater lake bacterial and archeal communities from Alinen Mustajarvi, Finland, to study Microbial Dark Matter (Phase II) - Alinen... | ecosystem: Environmental > Aquatic > Freshwater >... | reverse complement strand
ACGCTGCGCCGAGCGCTTGAGCCGAGCCCAGCCCTATCAGGTTCAGGGGCGCAACGCGCGTAAAAAAGTTCGGGGAAGTCTCATTCTGTCAGGTTGGTAGGGCGCGTCACTCCGTGCGCGCCGTTCCTGGGGCCCCTGCGAGCGAACGGCGCGCACGGAGTGACGCGCCCTACCCTCTGACCGGTCCCCAGAAAGAGAATTGCTGAAGCGATGTGGCATGCACATGAATCGCCGCGAGGCTTCAGGTGGAAACGCCTGGGACCGGAGTGAACCCCATTTAGCGGAGCCCCTGGCCCCCTTTTGTTACCAATCTGCACCGCGCCATCCTGCGGCCCCCGCCGGAGACTCGCCGTAGTACCTCCGTTGGCCATACGGAGGTACTACGGCGAGTCTCCGGCGAGTCCCCGGCGGGACCCTGGAGTGGCATGAGCAGGCGACAGGGGGAGGCTACTGCGCCCTTTGCACGGAAGATAGCCAAGAACCCCGCAGGGGTTCGACTTCAAGCTCTCACTGATCTTTCGCGGACGTGTGTTCGTTCCACCACAGGTAGTCCTTGTTGTTCACGCCGGTAGTGATGCTGTCGGCCGTGTAACCGAAGGTAACGGGTATCTTAAGGACCGAAGTCACCCATTTCTTCAAAGCGGCGTGGCCATCGGCATAGGACATGCCGCAGTTCCAAATGTGGTAAGACCCCGGAACATCGGGCCACAGGGGTGAGCCGTTCTTGACCTGCAAGTATCCGTCGTTCATGCTGCACATGTTCTCTTCTGAGAACACGATCGCATCGACGGGCCTAAGCTGAGTCAATTCCGTGGTCTTGATATATGCCTTGTACCCCGAATTGTAAGCCCGGCTCACGGCGTAAGAGAAGACATTTCCCATCGCGCTTTGCATCGAATAGGAACGGAGGCGTTGACCGTTCTGGGACGGGACGGTATCGGCCGCGCACTTGTACACGCCGAGTTGGCCGGAAAGGTACGGGGCCAGAAGTGCCTTTCGGTAGATCAGCCCGTTGGTGTTGGCATCCGAGTTGTTCCAGTCCTGGTAGGCGCTGTAGCACCAGCTCTGCTCCGGGACCGAACTCAGCGGGGCATTCGGGAGCATGATCTCATTGAAATCATTCCCATACATGGCCCAACCCAACTGCAACTGTTTCAAGTTGCTCGTACACTTGATCGCCAACGCCTTGCCCCGGGCGCGGGCGAGGGCCGGCAAAAGCAATGCGGCGAGGATGGCAATGATGGCAATAACGACCAACAATTCGATGAGGGTGAAAGCAGACCGTCTCGCCCTTTGCTGACGCCAGACCGCGAACCACGGCGTTACTGAATATTTCATATTAATTCGGGTACTAACTGTACTACGCATATCCAGGCAGTCAATCTTGTCGAGCCCTCAGACGCAACACTCGGATCGGCCGACAGATTCCGCTCGCCGCTGAATTACTCCCGCAGCGCGCGCCAAGACCATTTGCGGGCCACTGCCTGCGGAAAAGAGCGCAAGAACAAAGCAGAAAGAGGCATCCGCCCCCGGCGGATGCCTCTGTGAAGGGCTGATTTCCTACTGGAGCCGGACCCGGTAGAATCCGCTCGGGCTGTTCACCGTATTCGTCACAGTGATGATGCTGCCCGTGCCGCTATTGGTCTTGAGCGACTTCCAAGTGGCGTCCGTCAGGTTGGTCTTGAAGTCAACCACGTAGGCCGGACCAATTTGCGTATTGAAGCTCAGCACGAAATTGGTATGCCCCGGGACGGCTGGCGATGTGATGGACGGGGAACTGGCAAGAGTCAGCGTGGCCGCGGGCGTACTCGTGATCGAGTTGAATCCGTCGCTGACGATAACGGCGTACGGACCACCGAAACTCACCGATTGCACATTGGCGAGGGTTAGGTTCTTGGTCGTAGCGGTGGCGCTGGTCAGGTTGGTGCCATAATACGTCCACTGATAATTGGTCACACCGGAAGAGGTGCTGGCCGTCACCGAGAAGGTGGGTGAGCCGCCCACAACTGCCGTGAGACTACTGGGAGGCGTGATGATCACGGGACCTGACGCTGGTTTAAGCGTCGCGTTAGAACTCCAGGAAGTGTAGGCACCGTCGTTTACGGCCACTGAGTAGCTGCCGAAGCTGGCGGCAACAACCGGGTTGACTGTCAGACTTGGACTGGTTGCACCTGCAATGGCCACACCATTCAAGTACCATTGGAAGTTGGTGACGCCGCTCGCGGTATTGGCGGTCACGGCGAAGGTGGCGCTGCCGCCGAGATTGGCCTGGGTGTTGGTGGGCCCGGTGATCTTCGGTGGGCTGATCAGGACCACCTGGAGGTTATCAATAATGGCGCAGCCCTCGCCTGAGCCCGGGCTGCCGTTGGCAATATCATCCCACGGATCGCAGTAACCAACCATGATGGTGCCGCTGGTCGCGTCCTTGGCGACGAGATTGGTGTTGAAGTAGCTCAAGATCTCCGTGTTGTTGATCCTGTAGGTGATCAGGTTCCCGTTGGCTGTCTCCTGTTGGCTGATTTCCACTTCGACCCAGGTCGGCGAGGCAAACCCGCCAACGATCGGGGTGTTCGCGGGATCGCCTCCGAAAGCAGTGCCAGAATCGAAGGGAGGCCGTTTGAAGATCTGCCGGGTTGTACTGGCCAGTCGGGCGTAAGGGTTGGTCGGCCCGACGACGTTGACGGTATTGGTCCAGGTCGGCCCAGTCCACGCGGCGAAGTCATAAGGCGCGCCCCCGCCGCCATTTCCGTCCGCACCGATGTCAAAGAAAAGCCCATCCGTTTGAGTTGGCGTGCCGGGCAGGCTGGTGCCGGTAACGGCGTTACGGAACCAGTTGTTATGGTTGCCATCGTGATTGATGCCGAAGAGGACGTTTTCGACCTTGGATTGAGCCGTGCCCGAGCTGTTCTCAACCAGGAACAGGTCGAAGCGCAAGGCGTAATTATGGGCGAAGACACGATTCTTCAGGTAGAGGTTCAGGCCGGCCGAGACGCCCGCATTCTTGTTCACCGTCATGTAGAGCCCTTTGGTGTCATTGTGGGTGGAGTGCGGGGCGGGAGGGATGGCCGTCAAGTTGTAGTTGGGAGCGTTGAAGTAATCGTAGCTGAAATCCACGACAAAGTCGGTTGATCCGTTGGTGTAGGATTGGAAGGCCACCTTCCAATCGCTGCCAGACGGATCGCTTTCGAAGTCTTGCGAATACTGCACGCTCGAGGGCGGCAGAGACTCCAGGGTGAGCGTCGTAGCCGCACTGTTGCTGGCGACGGTGTAGCCGGAGCCGGCCACATTGGTCACGAGAATGCTCCGGCGGCCCACCCCGATCAGATTTGGGTTCGGGAAAATGAGCGGGAAGGTGTCGTTTATGACCCCGGGGAGGATGGTGTGCGGCAGATTGGCCAGGTAATAATCCACGTTTTGGACTGCGGTGCCACCCAAGACGAAGCTGCTTGCATCGAGCACGACTGGTACGTTGGTGTCGCCCCAGCGCTGGAGGGTTATGGCCGCATAGTCGTTGGTTGTGCCTTCAAAGACGTTCGTGGACAGGCCGGTGATATGAATTTGCGGCGTCGAGTTGTCGGCAATAAACACCGTTGCCGAACTCGGGAAGCCGATGGCATAGCCGCCGCTGCCTCGCAGGGTCATCGCTACTGTAAGGACCGGATTAGGTGTGTGATCGTCGATGGGGGTGACGAGAACGTTCGCGGAGGTCTGACCCGCCGGAATGGTAACGCTGCCGTTGGTGATCGCGACGTAGTTCGTCCCCGCTACCGCCGTTCCGGTAATCGAATAGAAGACCGTGACGGGGTCACTGATAGCCTCGGGTGTACGGGTAATAGTGAAGACACCGGGAACCTGGCCAGCCTCATTGGCTACCGGCGTTGAGGCGGCCACGGTTGTGACGGTGGCGGGGGTCGCAAAGTTGAAGCCGCCGTCTGAGCCGGTAGTGATGTCCGTGGTCTCACCAATATCCAGAGACTGCACATAGGCCAAGCCGCTGCTGATACAGTAGAGGTTGTGCGCCTTGTCGAAGGCCAGGTCGCGGCCATTAGCCACCGAGCCCCAATGGAAGACCTGGCGTCCCGCGAGGTTAGGAATACCGTTGGTCAGTGGGATGAGAACGATGTCATTCTGCGCGGTCGTGAAGGTGGAGCCATCCGGGGCCGTGATGGCGGCGCTGCCGGCCGCGATGATCGTAGCTAACCACTTCTGGTCGGGACTGACGCTGATCGTCATCGTATCGCGCAGCACGTCGTCGCTGTAGCCTTCAGCCAGGCTCTCGTCCTGCGAGGTCCAAATAGTGTCCCAGGGGGTGGTAGCGGGATTATAGGTGCTCGGATCCCGGAGGTTGTTGAGATCAGTAATGTAAACGTCGTGTTGGGGCGGATTGGAGCGCCGCTGATTCGAGTAAAGATAATGGCCGTAAACCTCGCATTTTTGGTTCTGACCGCTGAAGGTGGCAAGGTACGGCGTCATGATCTTGCGGTTAGGTGCGTTAGTCCAGGGGAGGGGTGCGTCTCCGATGTCGTACTCCCACGCGCTGTTCAACTCCGTGATGGCACCGGCCGTGGGGTCGGTCTGATAATCCTCATCCATCGTATAAAGCTTGCGATTGGCACCGGTGCCTACCATGAACGCGCTGATGACGCTGCCGTGAATGTTCGCCGCACCAACCGGGGTTGCTGCTGTTCCAGTTAGCTGCTTGAGCGTATAGGTGAACGAACTAAGGTCCGGCGGCATCGAAATGAGGTTTCCCGAGGCATCGGACCAGTCGGTGACCAACACTGAGTCATCCGGAGCTACGGAAGTGTGGTAAGGAGCGGAGGCGCCGCCAGTCCCAAAATTGTAGCCGCCCGTCTTGGCCACGGTGCCTTGACCGAGGATATCATAAAGGTCGGAGCTGTAGGCGAACATGCCATCTCCTTTTGTCCCGGCGGCGCTGTTTGCCACATAGACCCAGCCAAAGTAGCGGCTGGCGGGATTATTATTGACCGCGACGCCGCGCGGAGAATTGAAGGCCACGGTCGGGCTGTTGGTCGAGATCACCCCGGTGCCGGTGTGCTTGATGCGGACCTGGAAAGCTGCACCGGAAGGGATCACGAACAAATTAGTGTCCGTGGTAATCAGGCCACGGGCGAGCACCGATCCGCCTGGGGTCTGGATCAGGTTCGTGACGCCGCCGGAGATCACCCACGCGCTGTCATTGGTCGTGGTGGTCTGATTCAAGCGGAAGGAAACGCTCCCGTTACCATTATTCGTGAGGCAGGTGGCGTACGGCGTCGCCGTGGCGATGTAACTGGACAGTCCGGCGACCGCCAGGGCCAATACCAAGCCGCGATCGGTTGGTCGGATGAAGGTTACTTTCATGCTTTTCATAGATCTATGGTTATTGCAGTAATGCTCCCTGCGGCGGAAACGACACCGACCGCATTCAATTCTCTTTGAACTATCATGAGCCTTTATCACAAGTTGAAGCGAGGGCGCAAGCAGAAAAACTAGAAAATGGAGCATTGGGGCGTATTTAGCACTACCACTGGACCGGCGCGCGGACATTCCTGTCAATACGTGTCAAGCTAGCAAAAGGGAGTCCGGTCGTATCGCGCAGCTCGTGGCGACCATGCCAAGCAATGGCTCCGGCTACCAAGCTACCACCTACGTCGCGCAAATCTCCTCCGCCGGGGAATTTGGTCTGGTGTTACGGGCCGAAGCCTGGCGGCGCGGCATCGGCTGGGCCAAGGTGGTGGTCTTCTTGGGAGACGGGGCCGCCTGGATTTGGCGACTGGCGCGGCTCAATTTCCACGGAGCGATCTGCATTCTGGACTTCTATCACGCGACCGAGCACCTCCTGCTGTTGGCCAACGCCCCTTACGGGGAGGGTTCGCCTTCAGCCAAGAAAGCCTACCGCCGCTGGTGGCGGCGGTGCCTGGCCGATAAAATCGACCTGGTCATTGACGAAGCAAAGGCGCAACTGCCCAAGGCGGGCAAGACCCGCGCACTGGCCCCAAAGCAGATCAATTATTTGCTGCGTAACCGCTCGCGCATGCACTACCAGACTTACCAGCAAGTCGGCTATTTCATCGGCTCGGGCGTCGTCGAGATGGCCTGCAAAACCGTCGTGGGCCAGCGCCTCTAATAATCCGGAATGCTCTGGGGCTTGGCCGGGGCGGGTCACCTGCTGACCATCCGGAGCGCCTTGCTCAGCCGTTGGTTCGATGGTTTCTGGAAAGCACCCAAAGCCCTCTCCTCACCCAAAACTCCTACCAAATGAAAAATCACTTCCGACGGCCACGGGGAAATGTCCGGCACCCCCCGTTCCAAGCGGAACTCAGTCCTTGCTTGCGATAACCCCCTTTCCCAGCTACATATTTCTTCCGGGCTGTAGCGGAAAACCAGCCTGGTTAAATCAAAACCGCATGAGTTCCAGAAGCGAGTTATCGAGCTTTGCCGCGCGTCTGCGCGGCATCATCAGTGCGTCCGCAAGGGTGCCGGCAGGAGGGCTGCCGTCTTTTGATCACCTTGCGCTCGAACTGTTCGCCCTGCAACTCAAGCATAACGGTCCGTATCGCCGGCTTTGCGAAGCTCGGGATGCGGGGCCAGACACGGTGGCGCACTGTACCGGAATACCGGCCGTGCCGACTTCGGCGTTCAAGGAATTCGAGCTCTCGTGCCTGCCGGTGGCGGAGCGGACGACGGTCTTTCATTCGAGCGGCACGACGGGGCAGCAGCCAAGCAGGCACTTCCACAATGCCGCGTCGCTGGCGCTTTACGAGGCATCTTTGCTGGCGTGGTTCGAGGCGCACTTCCGAGTGCGAAATGGCAATTGGCAATTGGCAATCCTCACGCCGCCGCCTGAGCAGGCGCCGCACTCCTCACTGGTTCACATGTTCGAGACCATCCGGCGGCGACTTGGCACGAGTGCATCGTTCTTTGTGGGCAGAGCCGAGAAGGATAGCGTCTGGACTGTTGATCTGCGGGTTGCGGTCGAGTTGCTCCGCACGGCAAGCGCCGCACTAGAGCCCTTGCTGGTGTTCGGCACTGCCTTTTCGTTCGTGCACTTGCTGGATTACCTGTCGGAGCACGACTTGCTCTTCAGGCTTCCTCCCGGCACGTTAGCCATGGAAACCGGCGGTTATAAGGGCCGCTCGCGCAGCCTGCCGAAGACGGCGTTACACGCGCTCCTCTCGCAGCGCCTCGGCATTTCACCCGATCACATCATCTGCGAATACGGCATGAGCGAGCTTAGCTCTCAAGCGTACGATTGTGCGTTCGGTCCTTCACGCATCACGTCCACCCTCCGCAGTGCTGCTACGGAGGACGGGCATCACGCATCACGCATCTTCCACTTCCCGCCTTGGGCTCGGGTGCAAATCATTTCGCCGGAGACCGGGCGCGAAGTCGGCGAAGGGGAGACCGGTTTGATTCGCGTGTTCGATTTGGCGAATGTCTATTCGGTAATGGCGATTCAAACGGAAGACCTGGGGACTCGCCGCGGCGATGGCTTTGCCCTGGCGGGCCGAGCGGTAGTGGCCGAGCCGCGCGGCTGCTCCCTTATGGCGGTCTAACGCAAGTCGATGGACGCCCACGAACGACATCGAACCCGAACGCTCTGGTTGACCGGCGTGCTGCACGCCTTCACGCACATGTACCAGGTGGCGTTGATGCCGTTGTATCTGCTCATCCAGAGGGATTTCAAGTTCGCCAGCGTAGGCCAGGCGACGCTGCTGCTGACGGTGATGATGGCAGCCTGTTTCGGGCCGAGCTACCCCATCGGAGTGCTGGCGGATAAGCTCGATCGCAAGAAGTTGCTCGGTTTTGGGCTCGCCCTCAACGGGTTGGGTTTCGTGGCACTTGCCCTGGCGCCGAGCTACGCGTGGGCGCTGGTGGCCGTGGCGGTGGCCGGATTCGGTGGCAGTTTTTACCACCCGGCTGCCACCGCCATGGTGGTGCGCTTGTTTCCGGGCAGCACGGGTAAGGCACTAGGATTGGTCGGCATCGGGGCCGGCGTAGGCTTCTTTGTGGGACCGATCTATGCGGGCTGGCGTGCGGACATGCTGGGGCCGGTTTTGGGCCCGGCGGCCTGGCGGCGTCCCGTGCTTGAGCTGGGCGTTCTGGGAATTCTCGTCGCCGCGTTTTTTTACTGGTTGGCGGATACCGAGCAACCGGTTCCGTCAAGCGAGCGGAAGATTGTGCCGGCACGACATTTGTTTCCGACGCCGGCACTTTGGTTCTTCTTCGTGACGTACTGCCTTGCGTTTAGTGTGCGCGACTTCGCCGGGGCGAGCATGGGCAGCCTGAGCTCGCTGTTCTTGCAGAAGGCTCACACCTACGACCCGAAGTGGACCGGGGTGGCGCTGAGCAGCATATTCGTGGCGGCGATTATCAGCAATCCGCTTTTCGGCAGCCTGAGCGACGGAGGGCGCAAGCGCTGGATTGCGCTGGCCCTGGTAGTGGCGGCCGGGGCGGTGGTGTTATTCCCCCATATGCCGCCGCATTTGACGATTCCCTTGCTGGTTCTTTATGGCTTTTTCTTCATGGCCAGCTATCCGATGACCGAGGCGGCGCTTATGGAGTCGGTGCCGGACGCAGTGCGCGGGCGGGTGTTCGGCCTCTTCGTCATGGGGGGCGGGGTAATCGGCAACCTCTCCCACTGGATGGTCGGCGCGAAGGTCAAGCAGCTCGGCGCAGCGGCGTATTCGGTTAATAGCTACTATCCGATTTACGCGGTGATTGCTCTCCTGATGGTGGTGTCGCTGGCGGGTCTGCTCTGCCTGCCTGCGATCCAACGGCGGGAAGGACCGGCGGCGCCAAGAGTGGAGGGAGAGGATACGATGCCTTTATTAACATGAACTTACCGAATTACTTTCTGGCTGATCTGCCGCCGGAAGCCACCCTGGGCGCGGCGATGATTGGCGAGGCCTGCCAGACGCTTAAGCGTAACCGCGAGCACTATCTGGCCCACCGTTCCACGCAAAGCCTGGTGGGCGTGATCAGCGACGTAGCTCAGAGCTGGCTGGAGCCGGATTACCCGTTCCGGAAGCTGGCGCTGGAGAAGGGACCGGCGGCGACCGGCTTTTCCCGAGCTACACTCGCGAGAGGCTTGGATTCCTTCTTCAGACAGTTGACGCGCGACAACTTCGACGCCCTCCTGGAACAGGACCTGGGCCATGCGGACCGGCTCGACGAGATGGTGTCCGGCGAGGCGGAGCGGAGCACGCGCCGAGCGTCACTGGCGGGTGCGCCCGATCTGCTGGTGCATATCGCGGCGGGCAACCTGCCGAACCCCACGCTGTCCGCGATGGTGCTGGGCTTGCTAGTGCGGTCGGCGCAGTTTGTGAAATGCGCGAGCGGGACCTCGCTGCTGCCGCGCTTGTTTGCGCACTCGCTTTACGAAGTGCAGCCGAAGCTGGGAGCCTGCCTCGAAGTGGCCGAGTGGCGTGGCGGGAACGCGGACTTGGAAAAAGCGCTGTTCGACGAAGCGGATTGCGTCACGGCGACAGGCAGCGATGAGACACTGGCGGCAGTTCGTCAGCGGTTGCCGGCCAAGGCCCGCTTTCTGGGTTACGGCCATCGTGTTAGCTTCGCCTACGTTACGGACCGAATGCTGACGGGGCTGAACGCAAGGAAGGTTGCGGGACATGCCGCGGCCGATGTGACCGCGTGGAATCAACAGGGCTGTCTTTCACCGCACGTCATTTACGTGGAGCAGGGCGGGGGAGTGCCGCCGGAATTGTTTGCGGGGATGCTGGCGGAAGAACTGGAGCGGCGGGAGGAAACCGAGCCCCGCGGCGAGCTGCCAGTGGAAGCGGCGGCGACCATTGCGTCCCGTCGTGGGTTCTACGAGGTGCGAGCCGCCCACTCTCCCGATACCCGCCATTGGTGTAGCCGGAATTCAACGGCGTGGACTGTGGTTTATGAAGCAGACCCCCGCTTCCAGCTCTCGTGCCTCAACCGGTTCATCTACGTGAAGGGCGTCAAGGATCTAACCGAGGCGCTGCATAACGCCGAGAGCATTCGAAGCCAGGTCTCAACGGTCGGGTTGGCCGCGCCGGAGGACAAGGAGCGGGAAATGGCGACGACGCTAGCGCGTTGGGGTGTGGCCCGTGTATGCCGGTTGGGCCGGATGCAGGAACCGCCGCTGGCGTGGCGCCACGATGGGCGGCCGGCACTGGGGGATTTGGTGACGTGGACGGATTGGGAGAGGGGAGGCGGGGAACGTGAAACGTGAAGCGTGAAGCGTGAAGCGTGAAACGTGAAACGTGATGCGTGATGCGTGATGCGTGATGCGT
>Ga0073936_10012174_pt1 | contig 10284 bp, 10 predicted proteins | sample AliMusrvi5mmetaG_FD_87041 | JGI IMG/M metagenome (GOLD analysis project Ga0073936, IMG submission 87041) | Freshwater lake bacterial and archeal communities from Alinen Mustajarvi, Finland, to study Microbial Dark Matter (Phase II) - Alinen... | ecosystem: Environmental > Aquatic > Freshwater >... | reverse complement strand
TTCGCATAGCCTGCGAGCCGAAACGGGTGGTCCCATCGAAGCTGCCGACAAGGTAAACCCTGCCGTTCTGATCATAGCGGATGCATTTAACGTCATCGCTCCCTTCGCCTCCAAAACGTTTGGCCCAAACAAAATCACCCGCCGGTGCCGCTGGCACGACGGAAAGGATCACGGCAGGTAAGAACAGGAGAAGACGAGAGTATTTCATAGTGAAAGGTGCATGCTAATTAGCCAAAACCACCTGCGCTCGCAAACCAAATCAGAAGCCCGGCTGTCCCTCAGATCGACTGGAGTGAACGCCTGGGTAGCGGACGTGGGCGCCGGTGATCCTGGGCAGACGGCAATGTGGACAGTGCCACCCTTCCGAGATGGTTCCGTCAGGCCTGCTTGCGCTTCTTCTTGGCTTGGAAACGGGGAGCGGGAGCCTTGCTAGTAGCGCCTGCTGCCGGTTTACGGCGGGTGGCAGCCACCTCGGCACCCAACTTCTCCAGGTCGTGCTTGAGGCGCGTATTTTCGGCGCGGACGTCGCCCAGCTCTTTGGCGCGGCGGCGCAATTCGAGCTGCGAGACGACATGCCGGGCCAGGATCCGCAGGGCCTGCTGCTGTTCCGGGCGCAGGTTGCGAGGCACCTTGTCAATGACACAGAGGGTCCCCAGGGCATAGCCGTCGGGCGTGATGAGCGGCGCTCCGGCGTAAAAGCGGATCTTCGGTTCGGAGGTCACCAGGGGGCTGTTGGCAAACCGCGTGTCCAGGGTTGCGTCCGGGACGATGAACAAATCGGCCTGGTTGATAGCATGCGTGCAGAATGAGATGTCCCGCGAGGTCTCCTTGAAGGAGGTGCCGACCTTGGATTTGAACCACTGCCGCTTCTCGTCTACTAGCGAGATCAGCGCAATCGGGGCTTCGCAAATCCACGCAGCCAGCTCGGTCAGGTCATCGAAGACCTCTTCCGGCACGGTATCGAGCACTTCATATTGCCAAAGGACTTTAAGCCGTTTCTTCTCGCTGGTGGGAATCGGGGCACTCATGGTTTTCATTTGTTACGGCTGGCGGAACGACTGAATATCTCGATCATCACATCGGGTCTCGGTTGACGTCCTGAAAGTAGATGCAACCGGCAGGAGTCTTGCCCAGGGCCACAAACCATTGCGGACAATAAGGTGCCGCCCAGATCACGTCCCCGGCCTGCACTGGATGCCAGTCAGCTTCCAAACGATAGATGGCCTGGCCCCGCAACAGCATCCAGCCGCGTTCCATCACGGGCGCCTCGACCATCGGCAGCGAGGCGCCAGGCGGGCAGGTTAGAATATTCACGGCCATGTCGAACGCCAGTTCGCTGGGCAGGAGCACCTGCGATCGCAAGTCGGCATCACCGCGGAACGGCTGGGCTTTGACCTCGCGCTCGTGTCCCGCAAATCCCGCCGGCCGGGCGACGCCCGGCAGCGGCTGGTATTCCTTTTGAAAGACCAGCAGACGCGTGCCGGCCGCACCGCTGGTAATCTGCACGTCCTGAGCGGAGGGAAGGTAAGCGTAACCGCCCGGTTCGAGCCGATGCTTCCGCGCCTCCAGCAGGACGCTGGCGCTGCCTTCGAGCACATATACGAAATACTGGTTGGCACCCGTGTTGCCCACGCACTTGCCATCTCTTTCCAGCGTGACCACCAGTTGGGAGAACCCGGCGCCGAGCGCGGGCGAAATGAGCACGTGGCACGTGGCCTTCTCCCAGCCAGGCAATTGGCTCGGCACCAGCCCGCTAGGTGTCAGCAGCGCATAGCGCCGTTTGACGATAGTTCGTGTGAGACCAAATAGGCCCGTCATGTCCGTTGTCCTCATTCCATCTTTGTGGCTTTCATTCTAGCCACGCGTCCCCTAAGCCGCAATAAGGATTCGGAGCGCCCCGAGGCTTTGCTCTTGATTCCCGCCCGGGTTATGGCTTTTACTGGGGGCGGGGAAAGACCGCATGGATTCAAAGGCAGCAAAGATTGAAATCGCCCAGCCCAAACTCTTCACCATAGGAGCGGTGGCGGTCGTCAGCGCCTATGGCGCTCTATTGGGCGTGCCGTTCTTCGTATCGGTTCTCGCGGTCAGCGTGATCAAATTCGGCTTCCTTACCGCCTTGATCCCTTTGCTCGCGCTGGCGGCGACGGCCTTCTTCCTCCCGTTTGGGCTTGGGAACACCCACATCACCCGCCTGGTCCAATCCCTCTGTCCAGCGGCGGCCCGACCCGGGGATGGATTCATTGTGCAAGTGGCCCTATCACCCAGGCTCAGGTCCGGCCTGCGGGCGCTTCTGGATGATGCTGATGATATCGGGTATCTGACCTTTAGCGGCAACGAGCTGCTCTTTCAGGGTGACTCCGTCAAGCTATCCGTGCCGTTGGATTGCATCAAACTGGTGCGGCCACGGAATATAGGTTTGCGTGGGCTATTCGTTTATGGACGGCGCATCAAGGTCGTGGTGTCGGGCTTGCCGCAAGTCGAGTCATTCGAATTCGCTGAGCGCTCTTCCTGGCTGCTGCCCACCTCGCGAGCCATAACCCGAAGGTTGTGCCAAAGCTTCTCGACCAGCGTTCCGCAGCAGGTCGATTAAGCGCCAGGGATGGGAACCGCTGGAAGGTAAACGGTAAAGGTCGTTCCCTTGCCCACCTGCGTGTGGACATGCAGGGCAGCTCGGGCCTCCTTGATTAGGCGCTGGACAATACTCAAGCCCAGGCCGGTGCCTTGCCGCGCCCCCTTGGTCGAAAAAAACGCGTCGAAGATCTTGGGCAGGGTCTCCGGCGGAATCCCCGGACCGTCGTCGCGGACGGAGAGCTTCAGGAGCGGCGGCGTGTTGACAAAGCCCTCTAGATTGAGCAACCGGTCTCGCTGACTATCTTTTAAAGCCGTCAGGTCAAGTGCCTGAGACAGGAAGCCGGCTTCCACATCAACCGAATGTGGGTGCGTCGCGCACTGGAAGGCATTAACCACCAGGTTGAACAGGACCTGCATGACATCGGTGCCGTTCATTTGCACGGTAATGTCTTTAATCAGCGGCCGAACCTCGAATTTGTTGTTCTGAAAGCTGGGGTGCACGCTCACCAGTTGCCCAAGTTCCTCGAGCAATCGGTTGACGCCCACGCACGGGGTGTCATCGGAACGCTGGCGCAGGAAGCTGAGGTAGCGGCGGGAGATTTCAATGCAGGTGGTGACCTGGCGGGTGATGGTCTTCAACCGGTCCTTGATGAACTCCAGGTCCTCCACTTCAAGGCGGGTGGCGTTGCCGATGCGCTGGTTCACGAGATGGACGAAGCCGGAAATGGCGGTCAGCGGTCCGTTGATGTCATGAATGATGCTGGCGTAGATTTCTCCGCGCGTCGCTGCCATCTGTTCTTCGATCTTCTGGTTCTGCAGTTCCTCCAGCAGTTGCTGCAGTTTCTCCGCGTTGGCGTGGATCTCGCCCTCGAGGGTACAACGCTGCATGGCGGTCGCCACGGCGGAGCGCATGGTGGAAACGTCGAACGGCTTGTTGATGTAGTCACAAGCGCGCAGCCGCAGCGCTTGTCGCATCGTTTCGTTGGTTTCATAGGCGGTCATCATCACCACCTCGATGGCCGGGTTGACGTACTTCAGCCGCTCCAGCACCTCGATGCCGGACATGCCCGCCATCCGAATGTCCAGCACCGCCACATCTATCTTATGGGTCTGGGCTAATTGGATTGCCGTGGCACCGTCCCCGGCCAGGAGGATTTCATAATCGTCCTTGAAGATGACACGCAGGGATTGGCGCGCTCCATCTTCATCATCGACAATCAGCAGGCGCCCCTTGCGCTGGGACCGCCCGGCGGATCGCGCCAGTAGTTCTTCGGGGACGCTTTGCGCTCCAAATCGAAGCGGATCACGCTCGGACCGCCCGGCAGTTTGCGCCAGTACGGTGGCAGCGTGTGTGGGGAGAGTCATAGCCATCGTCATTAGTAAATCCCATCAGATCACAGTCCGTTCGCTAAAATTGACATGTCTACTAGGATCGAAGTCTACAGAAAACAGGGCATGCTACAACAGGAAAACGGCAGCACTTCTTCCGAATCACTTCTCAACGCCGCCGGGTGGGGAAAGAGCGCCGCGATGAAGTCGTTGCGGTAGGTGTTGGGGTTAAGGAGCCGGTCGCCGCTCCAGCCGACCCAGAGCAAGGCGAGGGCGGGGAAGTAATGGCAACAGATGCCCCAAAAGCGGCCGCCCAGGAGCTGCCGCACCGAGAGCGGGGTTACGAGCAGCAATTCCAGCAAGCCGGTCTCCTGCTCGTGCCGGAAACTGCCTACGGCGCTGAACGCGATCCCCAAACCAAGCGCAACGGTGAGCAGGGGCTGCCAGTACGGAGACCGGCCTGTGGCGAAGCGAGTCAGCACCACATACTCCGTCACCAGCACAACCACCAGCCAGCCCCACTTGGTCAATCTGGCCGTCCACGAATACTCCTGGAGCCAGGCTATCGGATTGCGGTCCAGCGTGCGGCTCGTGTCCCAATGAAAAAAGGACCGCCAGAACTCAGAGTTGGAGAAGAGCCTCACCCAGCGAGGCTGCTCCGGACCCGACGATTCCTGCTGCCAGGTAGCCCGGAGCCGGCTCACGCTAGCCCCGAGGATGGAAACGAACAGGACCAAGGTCCACGAAGCGCTCGCCCCCACATGCGCGCCCAGGCCGACAAATCCCCGCGACCACCCTCCGATAGCCGCGGCGAGCAGGCCGACCCCAATGGGGGAGATAACCGCGAACCCCAAAGCCAAACCTTCCGCCAGGACCATTACCTGAATCGTGCTGCCGCCGCGGGTCGAGGCATAGAGACCGGCGGCGATTCCCAGCAGGACCGCATTCCCCTGCCCCACTGCCACCCACAAGACCGAGCGCCACTCTACCCCACCCAGCACCAGCGGAAGACCCAGCAGCGGCAACGCCGCCAAAAACAACGTCAGCGCCCGAAGGACATGGATGGCGGCCTTGCCGGCTATTACATCGAACACGGTTAGCGGCGTCAGGAACAACAAACCCAGTGTGCCCTCCCGCTTTTCGCGGCTCACACAGTCGGCGGTCATGAGCGGCACAAGGACCCAGAAGGCGAACAGCAAAGTTCGATTCAACCCCATGAATAGCTGGATACCCACCTGAGAAAGGCCGACCTGCTCGCTAAGCATGATGCTCGCGAACACCAGGATCAGCGCCGCCACAGCCAGCACTCGCAGCCAATAGTTGGCGGCCCGCCGCGACTCCGCCCGCAACTCACGAACAATCAGCGCCGCGGCATTCACTGCGAGAACCGCTCCGCATGAAAATGCGGCGGCAGGTGCTCGTTGAAGTAGAACCTAATGATAATGCCAAGAAAGCGGCTGACTTCAGGCATGGCTGGCGAGAGTTTTAAGGTTAGGAAACAGGTCTTCCGGCTGCTTCCCGGTGACTTGCAGCCAGAGTGCGTCGGGACAAAGGTCCAATTCACCAGGCCAAGTCAGCGAGCCGTAGTCGGCAGTATAGGCCTTGCGAAAAAACTCATAGTCGCGCCAAGCGGCAAAAACGCCCTTGCCGACCAACTCCGAGAGGTCGGCCACCCCTTCCACCCCGTCATCGAACCGCAGCCAAACCTGGTAGTTATCCAGGACTTTGATCGAACTGATCTTTCTCATACGCAATGGACACGGGAATGTTTTGAAATCCATTGGGGGATGCGCTTCCGAGCTTCTTGCAGCGGGACGCCCTCACCGCGACCCAGCGGAGCGAGGCCATCCGCAAGCGCTTGCCGAACCTCCAACTCGTAAAAGGCGTCAACCAGCATGGCCTTCGGCGGCAGTGTCTCGGCCACTTCCAACAAGACTTCTTTGGTGCTCATGCTTCAATTCTATGGCTTAGACTGATGCCGATCAATTCTTACCATTGCCATACGTCTCAACCCGGCTGCCGGGGCTGCTCCTTCGGAGCCAAGACGGCAGCTTCGGTTCGTTCCCGGAACTCTTCCGCCACCAGTTGCCGCAGTTCTTCAGCGGTGCGCACGACTGGACCCGGGTACGGATGAGCTTCCGCCCACTTCCTTGTGTTCTCGCACAAACGATGGATGTCGCAGCCCGCCTCCCGCCACCCGCTCAATTGGAGCTAATTCTCGGAACCGGGCTGTCTCTCACCTCCAGCGCACCTAGTGGGGTGTCTCAGAATTGCCTGCGCATTTGGACGCCAAAGCGCCAGAGGGCTGGCGCACTCCAAGACGCTGGCGCGCGCTCCCATGTGCCCGAAAACGCGAAGCGTCTTGGAGTGCGGTAGTCCTCTACCGCTTTCGGTAGCCGGGGAAAGGTAATAGCAATTCTGAGACACCACACCTAGTTGGGTTTGGGTGGTGGGTGAAACGCAGGGCCCTGGCACGGCTGCAATCCGGCGCGTTAGCGATAGACCGCCCGGTAGTAGCGCTGCAAAGAGCCGCTCGGGTCCTCAATCGATAGCAAGCCGGAGGCATCGGCAGTAGCTGTTCCTAACGTGTGCCACGTGACTGGAGCCGATAAGTTTTCCGCATATTCGACGGAATAGGCGCGCCCGGGGCCGCCATTGAAGGTGACCCGATAGGCCCCACCACTCATTCGTTCCAGCGCGACGTAGTCTAATGCCGGCGCGGTATCAGTGCTGATATTGACGGTTACCGTGCCGGTGTCGGTCCCTCCGCGGCCATCGCTCACGGTGTAGGTGAACGTATCCGTATCGTTGTAGCTGAGCAAAGGGACATATTTCACCCAACTATCTTGCAGGAGTATGCTGGCGCCGTGCGCGCTGATGGGCGAGACACTGGTGAGGCTTAAGGGATCTCCATCCGCGTCAGTATCGTTGGCTAACAATGCCGAGAAATGGACATTCACCCCTCCGTCAGCATAGCGCTGGATGGTGTCAGCCGCAGCGACTGGAGCGCGGTTGGCGGGACCCAGAACGCTGATGGCGGTGGCGAAGTTCGGGGTGGCAGGGGCGTTGGTGCTGGGGCCAGCCCTCAAACCCGTGGTGGCATTATAGGTCGCGAAAACATCAGGTGGCCCGGCAGGGGCTACGGTACTCTGCCGAATGACCACATTGGTGCCGCCCCCTTCAAAGACCAAGGCCATCACATAATCGCGCCCGCGCGCCAACGCGATGTTGGAAGCCACCAGGTTCGTGGTGTAGCGAAGGGTTGGGAGAACGCTGATGTAACGGTTGGTTGAGTTGGCGGGCTGATTGGTAATGCTCGTAGTACCGAAGAGTTCGGGCGTTGCAGGGCCAGGTCCCAGCGGGATCACTACGTCGCCGTGCGCCGGGTTGGTGCTGCTCAGGAAACCGGCCGCCCCGTTGGTCCAGAGGTGAAAGCTCATTGAAAACCCGCTCAGGTTGGTCACCGGCTTGAACACCATGCCGTTGGTGTCGCTGACGACGCGCGCGAAAAGCACGAACCGCACCTCAGCCAGCGTGCCGTCGAACGGTTGGGTCCAGACCGTCCCGCACGTGCCCCAGAGCTCCGTGCTCGTTCCGTGGGCGTAATGCACCATGATTCCGCCCGGGTTATTATCGGCGGCGAGGGAATCGGCACCAATACGGTCCAGCACGGTGATTGGCGACTGGGCGGATGTGCTCAGCACCGACAGACAGATGGCGATGATCAGGAAAAGTGAGGAACTCAGTTTCATTTGGGGAAAGAGTTGTTTAGGTCACCATCCGACAGGATCAACCGCGTTCGGGACACGTGGAGGAAAGCCGGAGCAGAAGCTTGGCTGGTCCAACTCGGTGGCCTCCATGGCGGCGGCCAGCTTCAGGGCGTCGGCTTCCGTGTATAGATCCCGGCACGCTTGGAGCATCGCGTGATAGAGATCGTTAAAATTCAAATCAGGTGTGAAGTAGATATCGAGCGCGCGGTAGAGAATCTGCTCCACTTTGTCCACGCCAATCCCTTGAATGGTGCATCCATTCTCGCTTCCTCCCATAGCCGCAAGGTAATACGAATGGCTGACCACGCCTGAATTGATGTGAATGCCTCCATTGTCTACACTTCCACAGTAGAAATAAGCGCCGTGGTGGCGACTGGGACAAGGAGTGGATACGTGTACGTCAATTGCGGAAGCTGGATCTCCAAGGTCGCGGACCAGATCTACAGGCCGATAGACCCGGGCCACATTTGTGACCAGATACATTCTCCAGTCAGTTGCTCCATTTGTAAAAAGCTCAATCGCCTTACCAAAGAAATCAGAATCCGCCTCGTCAATGGCACCAGACTCTCCAGAATAAGTAGGGCCAGTGCCTCCCACCAGATAATCTTGAATACCGTGCGTGTATTCATGCCCCAGAATGTCAATCCTGGCAGCGCCGAGGGAAAGGAGCACCCCTCCAGCAATCAAATAGGCTCCACCACCAGGTCCTAGCGATGGACGATATATGTCAGCGAGAGCAAACACATTGTCATCATTTCTCGTACCGGTATTTCCGCTGCCGTTCACACCATCTCGATTGAACTTCACACGCAAGTACTCCCAGACTTTGGCAATAATGTCGTAGCTGTCGTCCACATCGGTTGCGCCTAAACACCAGGCAATTGGTGAAGGCCCGCGTGCAGGTTTCCCCTCCGAACGGCCCAAAATATAATTTGTCCCATTTAGCGTGTATATTTTATCGAGGTATGCAGAGCCGGTATTTCCTTCAAACTGAGCTAGCGAGAGATCTGAGATTTTCCTCGTCAACCTTGAAACCAAATCCTCGGTAGCGGAGATGGTGCCTGTCGCCGCGTTCACGAAATAGCGCTGACCTTCAAATGCCGACAGGCTATGGACCTCGAAGACCCAGACCAGGCAAGGGGTAGCTGGCGCGAGCGGACCGGATGCCAGCACGTGCAAACCACGGCGGTTGATTTCCGTATCTTGCGCCCCCGGAGCCAAGGCTTTGAAGGCGGCCGTCGCCACAGCCTGGGCTTCGGTTTCGGCAATGGCAGGCTCCGTGGAAACACCGATGTGTTTGGCTAATCGGCCATTGGCGGTAGTGACCTGGCCGTGGGCGCCCACATGCACCAGGAGTTCGGCGCCCCAGACAGGAATGCCCTGGTGGCGCTGCTGATAGTGGACATGCGCCATGCCCAAAGTATCCAGCTTGGTCAGGGTTGGCACCAGGTTCTTTGCCGGATCTTCCACACCGAAGGCCGGGCCGTGGGTGGTGGCAAACGCGCTCGCCACGGTTAGGGGATCAAAACCCAACGACGTATTGGCCGGCTGGGACATAGACGAGCCGGAGAGGCTGACCGTCTGAGTGCGCGGGGTCACGGCCTTGCGGGCCGGTGAGTTGTCTGCGGCCTTGTTGCGGATGAAGATGACTGATCCGTCGGTAGCATCACGGCCATATTCGATAGAAGGAGATGGTGTGTCGGCAAACGCGGAGACCAGGGCCAACCCGAGGGTCGCGACTGTCAGGAAATGGATCATCACGCTCGCGCGGTCAGGGAGTATTGTCTTTTCGGTCGCCCACATGGAGTTGAATTTGGCAAACCGGGAGCTTGCGTCAATCTCCAAGTTTTGCCGTCTATTAGGCCATTTGTCGTCATGCTCACGGCTGCGGTTCTTGGTTGGTGCGAGGATACGACTGCTTTGGGCCTCAAACGTAAGTCCGGTGACGTATTTTGGTGCGGTGCGGCCGCTACGGGGCGCGAAGCGTTTGGAGTGCGTGGAGCTTGCTCCCGCTTTCGGCGAGCCCACGTTTGACGAAAGCGCCAGGAAGTTGGTCGCAATCCATACGCTTCGCGCTACCGGGATGCCCATCTTCCCCTACGCCGGCGTATTTGAAGCCAGCCGCCCAAGGCCCCCTCAATGCGACATCAAAGCCACCGTAAATGCCAGTAAGAGCGTGTTTGAAAACTCAATCCAGGGAGGGCGAGTGTCCCCACGAGCCCCAATGTCATTGGGAAGAAAGAGAAGTTAGGGCTCGCGGGGACGCTCGCCCTCCCAAACGACCATCTTTCAAACAGGCTGTAAGGCTCGAACATCATCTGCGGGGTACCCGCGGAAGCCACCCCAAAGCCACCCCGAGGCCACCTTCAAGCCATCTAGTAGCCAACCGGTAGGCACCCTCAAGCCACCCTCAAGCCACCCTGAGGCTACCCTGAGGCTACCTCGAGGCTACCCCGAGGCTGCCGAGGGGCGAATGCAGAATGTAGAATGCAGAATGCAGAATGGCCGAGCCAAGTCGCCCGAATCCAGAGGGGAGCCATTCTGCCTGCCGATCCCTCTGCTGCGGGAGGCTGGGACTGCCTTTCTTGCTGGAATTATGGGCGATGGAGGGGGT
>Ga0073936_10012173_pt1 | contig 10284 bp, 4 predicted proteins | sample AliMusrvi5mmetaG_FD_87041 | JGI IMG/M metagenome (GOLD analysis project Ga0073936, IMG submission 87041) | Freshwater lake bacterial and archeal communities from Alinen Mustajarvi, Finland, to study Microbial Dark Matter (Phase II) - Alinen... | ecosystem: Environmental > Aquatic > Freshwater >... | reverse complement strand
CGTTACTCATAGGAGCACCTCGCGGTGTGCCGTGAACTTGATCGCGTTGTTGAGCAGGCTGGTTAGAGCCTGGCGCAGCCGTCCGGCATCGCCGCGCAAATGCGGAAACACATCAACCTCCACCATGCCTAGCAATTCCAAGCCCTTGGACTGTGCTGTTTCCGTCAGCATTTCCAAGGTGTCCTCCACCACCTCGCGCAGATTGAAGTCGAACGTCTCAAAGGTCAGCTTGCCCGCTTCGATTTTCGAGAAATCGAGGATGTCATTGATGATGGTCAGCAGCAGGTCACCGCTCTGGCGGATGGTCTGGACGATGTCGTGTTGTTCGCTGTCGAGTTGTGTGTCCGCCAACACGCCGGCCATGCCGATCACCCCGTTCATGGGCGTGCGGATCTCGTGGCTCATGTTGGCCAGGAATTGTGATTTGCTGCGATCCGCCTCGAGCGCGGCATCGCGGGCGCTGGCCAATTCGATTTCGTTTTTCCGGCGCTGGATGATGTCGGTGCGGATTGCGATGTATTGGTAGGGTTTGCCCTGCGCATTGAGGCACGGCACGATGGTGGTCTCCACCCAATAGTCCGAACCGTCCTTGGCGCGATTCCGGACTTCGCCCTGCCAAACATGGCCGCGCCCGATCGTTTGCCAGAGATCGGCGAAAAAAGCCTTCGGGTGGAAACCCGAGTTGATCAGGCGGAACGTCTGTCCCAACAGTTCCTCGCGTGAGTATTGGGAAACCGCGCAGAATTTGTTATTGACGTAGATGATCCGTCCCATCTGGTCGGTGATGGCCACCAGCGCGTGCTCATCCAGGGCGAGTTCCACCTCGCTGAGGCGTTTCTGCGAATCAAGCAGCGCCTGCTCGGCCACTTTGCGCTCGGCCAGTTCGTCGGTCAGTCGCTCGTTCGCCTGTTGGAGTTGCTGATTGGTTTCGGTCAGTGCGCGGCGGTTTGACGACAGGCCTTCGCGAGCGCCTTCCAAGCCGACGGCGGCCTGGCCGATTTCCTCCTGGAGCCGATTGAAGTTCACCGCCATATCGCCCACCTCATCACGCGAATGGACAATCACCGGGGCCAGCGTGAAGTGCGCCTTGGCCGCCTCCAGGTCGCCTGCTGCCAAGGCCCGCATCGCCCGCGTGAAATCCCTCAGGGTGCCTTTCACCAAATGATCGGCCGCCTTGGAAACCTCCACCGCCGAATGGGCGATCATACCGGGAAGAATCAGCCCGATCGCGATGGTCAGCAGTGCGACCACCACAAAGATGTCCTCCAGCGCGGTGATCAACCCGGTGTCGTGGCGGGGCACGTTGTCGATCGCAATCAGATAGCCGACGGCGTCAAACGCCAGCACTAACAACATCGCCCCGGTGAGCTTCAGGTGCAGGGTGCGGGCAATCGGCGACAGCCCGAGCTTGATCCGGTCCGCCATCTTGCGCCACGCATAGAGCGCCGCCCCCGAGTAGGCAAAGGCAATCCCGATCAACACCGTGCGCATGCCGAATTGCTGGAACCCAAGCACCGTGGAAAGCCCCCAGATGCCTGCCGCCACCACTCCCAACATGATCGTGCCGCGCGGCGCGCGGTAGGGCCGTTCCATGTCCGGTTGGTCCTTGCGCAGCAGCCAAACCGCGACGTTGGGCATGCCGATTCCTATCAGATAGGTGAGGTTTGCCGCCGCGATCAGCCAGATCGGATCCCCGATCAGGAGGAACGCGATCGCCCACACCGCGGTGAGCAGCGTGGTCACCCAGGGCGCATCGGTCTTCGAGCGCTTGGCCATGAACTCGGGCAGCAGCCCGTCCTCGGCCAACTGGGCCAGGGTCCGCGCGGCACCCGCCAGCGGGGCGATCGTGCCATGGAACATGTTGAGGATCATGAACCAGATGGCCGCCCCCTTGGCCGCCCCACCTAACAACGGGGCGAAGGTGGGCCCCAGCACCAGCGCAAGTTCCTTGCCCAGCGGTTCCGGCCCGAGCGCCCCCAGCCACACGACCGGCAGGATGATGAAATAGAGCGAGGCGAGGGTGGCGCTTGCCAGCATCGCCCGCGGCACATTCTTGTTCGGGTTGATCGTTTCACCGACGTGGCAGGATGCCTGCTCGAAGGCGGGCGCTGCGAAACCGATCAGGTAAATGCCCGCCATCACACTGGTGATCTGGCCGAACACCCCGGGAAACGGCACCGTCAGGTGATAGGTGAACGCCTGCTGCCAATCGACGTTGCCGCTGAACGCCGGAATCACCGCCGACAAAAATGCCAACACCGCCGAGGCGGTCGCTATAGGCATGGCCATCCGCATCACCCACTTGACCCCGCACAGGTTCACCACGGTGAACAGGGCCACGATGCACGACGCCAACAGCGGCACCGGAAACCATGGCGCATACCATTGGTTGATCGCGGAGGCCGACAACAGCGCCGTCAACCCGCAGGTCGGAACCCAGCCCCACCAGTAACAAACACCCGTTAGATTTGCCAGCACCGGGCTATACGGCCGGAACGCCTCGGCGCAGGTCGCGGCGATTCCGCCGACCCGGTTGGGATACATCATGATCAGCTCGGTCCAGCCGGGAGTCGCCGCCCAACTCAACAGCAAACCGACCACCAGCAGCGGCACCGCCGCGCTGCCCTGTCCCAGGATGGCCTCCTGGCCGATAAACAGCGCGCCGATCAAAAACAAACTCTGGTTGATCCCGCCCATCGCGACGCAGGTCGTGCCGAACCAACCGACGGTGCGGGGATGGAGCCGGTGTGTGTGACTGCCGTCGGAAGAAGTCACGGGGGTTGCGGAAAAGGAATCGCTCACTATCGAGGGAGTAAAGGTAGCTGCCTGCGGATGTCAAGCGCCTTGCATGCCTTGAAAAAGGCCGATGGATTTTATCTCGAAATGACTCTGGCCAAAGCATGGCGCGACCAACGGCCACGAGTTGCCGTAACCGCTAGTCTGTTAGGAAAGGCGGCGATTCCCGACCAGTCCTATGAACAGCCGGATGGTGCGCCGATCCGCATCGACATCGACTATGCGGGCAGGGAAAGACCTGAAAGGAATCCCTTCCCGGGGCCGTTTGAACCAACCGGTGATGGCCGACAGACGCTCAAAGTCTGGTAACGCGAAAATCAATATGAAACATAATCCATTGAAGTTGTGGGGGCTGGCGGCCCTGGTGATGGCGGGTATCCACGGGGTGACAGATGCCGCCGCACCACCTCCGGTCGTGCCCGACCTGACCAAGGGTGCCAAAAACGAGGGATTCCAGCAATGGAACATGGGACCCACCGGCATCCGCGGCGGGGCGTTTTGCCAGGGATTCGACACCTCCGCGTCACGCCAGATCCTGGTGGGCGAGGTCGCCAAAGGCTCGCCGGCCGACGGCTTGCTGGCCGCGGGTGATGTGATCCTGGGCGTGAACGGCAAACTTTTCGATCACGACGCGCGCCGGTCGCTCGGCGAAGCGATCACCATGGCCGAGGAAACCGCCAACATGGGCCAGCTCAAGCTGGTCCGCTGGCGTGCCGGCACCCAGCAGGAGGTGACGATTCCCCTCCGCGTCATGGGCAGCTACAGCCCGACCTCGCCCTACAACTGCGACAAAGCCAAGGCCATCGTCGCCGAAGGATGCAAGGCGATCATGAAGCGGGGATTTCCCGGCGATGGACTGAACGGCGCGGTGGATGGCGATTGGCAGCCATCCATCGAGAATTCGCTCAACGCCCTGGCATTGCTGGCAAGCGGCAACCCCGATTATGCCGACGCCGTCAAGGCGCAAGCCCGCAAGATCGGGCCACCCGACCTGAAACTGAAATTGCAGAACGGCATGTTCACCTGGCCATGGAGTTATGCCAACCTGTTTCTAACGGAATACTATCTCGCCACCAAGGACGAAGCCGTGCTGCCGGCCATCCGTGAGTTCACGGTGAAGATGTCGGTCGGCCAGGGGGCGACCGGCACCTGGGGCCATGGATTCAAGGTGGAAGGAAACAACGGCACCTTGGGCGGCTACGGCGCCATCAACCAATCCGGATTGATCTGTTGGATGTCGATGATTCTGGGCCGGCAATGCGGAGTGAATGATCCGGTGGTGCTGGCGGCGATCGAAAGGTCCCGGGTGTTCTTCGGATTTTATGTTGGCAAAGGATCGGTGCCCTATGGCGACCATCCGCCGTACACCTTGCTGCATGATGACAACGGCAAGAGCAGCTCCGCCGCCATGTCCTTCGATCTGCTGGACGACAAGCCGGCGGCGCGGTTCTTCTCGCGCATGGCCACCGCCGCATATGAGGAAAAGGAGAACGGCCACACCGGCAATTACTTCAGCTTCCTGTGGGGCGCATTGGGAGCCAACCGCAGCGGCCCGGAAGCGGCCGCAGCCTACATGAAGGAACTGCGCTGGTATTATGACCTGGCGCGCCGCTGGGATGGATCGTTTTTCACCAACGCCCGCGATAATTATAACTATGACATGACCGGGCTCTTCGTTCTGCACTACGCCATGCCGCTGCAAAAACTCGCCATCACCGGCCGGGGCATCCACCCGGACAACCGCCTGACCGGCAAAGAACTCCGGGAGGTCGTCGGCTGGGGCAGGACCTATCGCTATGGCCACGAAAACGATTGTGACAACGGCCTGGGCATCGAAGCGTTGCTTAAGAACCTGACATGCTATTCGCCGACGGTCCGGTTCCGTGCCGCCAGGGCGCTGGCGCAGAAGCCCGACGATGTGGTCCCTCAGTTGATAGGGATGTTGAAAACCGGCGACCTGCCGACGAAGTACGGTGTCTGTGCCGCGCTGCAAAGTCTGGGCAAACGATCAGCCGCCGCTACGGACGAATTGATCGTCCAGCTTTCGGCCAAGGATTCGTGGCTGCGGGTGCAGGCGGCCCAGGCCCTGGCATGCATCGGCGAACCCGCCCGCAACGCGGTACCACAATTGCTGCAAATGGTGGTTCGCGAAAACCCGGACGATCCGCGGCGGATCGAAGCCAAATATATCGGTTATGCCTTGTTCCGGGATGGCTTCATCGACCAGATGCCGATTGCCAATGGCCTGGTGGCGGGCTCGCTGGATGGCGTTGACCGCAAGCTCCTCTATCCGGCGGTCCGCACCCTGCTGTCGTTGGACGATGGCATGGGCACATCCGGCATCTCGAGCGTGTTCAAAACATTGAACAACGATGACTTCAAAGCACTCACTCCCAGCCTCGTCAAAGTGGCCGGGGAGACAGCCCCGAGCGGGGAGATGTTTGCCCAGGGCGTGCGGCTTTATGCCATCCAGTATTTCGCCAGGAACAAGGTCCCCGAAGGACTGCCCGCGATCATGGAATACTTGCGCACCCAGAATGGCTGGGGCAACCAGATCGTCAATGTCCTCAAGGAACTGGCCAAGTACGGTGCCGTGGCCAAACCGCTGCTGCCGGAACTCAAGCAATTGCGCGATGGCTGGAAGCTCATGGAAAAGGATCAAAAAGGGGAGACCCGGACCAGCACCGCCACCGCCGTGATCCAGGCGATCGAGGACGCGAAATGAGGATGGAACACAGGGTGGCCTGACAACGCAACAGGCGGTCGCAACGGGATGAATCATAACCGCAAAAGTGCCATGAGTAGGTATTCCATGATTGCCGCATGCTCCCTGGTGAGTGGATTCTCCATGCTGACGTCCACCCCGCCCTGTTTGGCCGCGTATCCGCCGCGCGAATCCTTGATCTTTACCCGCGAGGAGGTGGCGGCGTACCAACCCAGAGGCCCGACTGCATGCTTCCGCCACTTGTGGTATGATTACAACTGGCCGGGGCGGACGCTCGCCGATCTGCCGAAAAAATTCACGCGTTCCGATCCGGAGGAGTTGGCGGATTTCAGCCGGAAGTTGCATCTGGACGCCGTGCTGTTACTGGCGGTGCCGCACCACGGTTATACGACGTATCCCACGGTTGCCGGCACGCCGTTTCCCGCGCTGGCCGGCAAGGACTGGTATGGCCAGTGCGTCAAGGCCTTGCACCAGCGGAACATCGCGGTCTTCGGCTACATCACGCTGGGAACCAACTGGAAATTCATGCGCGACAACCTTGGCAAGCCGTTCATCCACGGCAAGTCCGATGCCGCCGGAATCATCGAACCGACGAGCGCCATTTGTTTCAACGCGCCGGACTATATCGAGCTGGTGGAAGCCTACACGCGCGAACTTTTGACGATGTATCCGATCGACGCGCTCCGCTACGACATGCTCTTCGGTCCCAAAAAATGCCTCTGCGCCGGCTGCAAGGCATACTACAAGGAACTCTACGGCGAGGAACTCACATCCTGGGACGGCAAAGACTGGCGCCGCGTGAACGATTTCTATCTGGCCACGCTCGACCGTCCGGTGAATCGTCTCACCAAGGTCGCCCGACAGGTCAAACCGAGCGTCGAAATCTGGCAGAACTGCATCAACACCTACAGCGAAGCCAATGTGAACCTCGGCCGCCAGCACGATGTGGCCTATATCGAATTCGGCGAACCGTCACGTCTGCTGGCATTGAAAGGCATCCTGAACAAGGATGCGATCATCGTCGGCCAGTCGCTCAAGAGTCCCATCCGCAGGACGATCATGGCGTTGGGGGCCCGTTGTTATCAATACGTACCGGTCGACCAGGAGACGGCCTTGCCCGGCTTCGATGCGGATCTCGCCGGTTTCTTCCAGATGGTCGGCACAGTCCAACCGTACTTGGAGGGCGCCAGGACGCTCTCGCAGGTTGGCATCGTGTTTTCCGAAGCCACGCGCTTCCGTTATGCTGACTTCGACCGCAAACCCTACATGGACGTCTGCGAGCAAATCACAAACGCCTACCTGAAACGCAGCATGCCTCTGGACTTCATCAACGTGCTGGACCTTCAAACGCGTGATCTGGCGAAATACAAACTGCTCGTGTTGCCGCTTAGCTCCGGCTTGACGGCGGACGAATGCGAGGCGTTGCGCCGCTATGCGCGGGGCGGTGGCACGCTGTTGGTGGCAGGTGACGCGCTGCGCCATGACCCGCATGGCAAAGCACTGGATGATTTCGCCCTGGCCGATGTGATGGGTTTGCACTTCGCGCAAACCATCCCCCGGGTGAGTGAGGTCGTCGGTGCATGGGACGGAGGGACCGTTGCCGCCGCAGGGCTCAAGAATGTGGTTCTCACGCGCTCCGATCGGGGCGAGACTCCGTTGAGCGTGCGGGACCAGGGCAAAGAGTGGCCGCTTTTGCACGTCAATCCTACGGAACAGGGCCGCGTCGCCTACCTGGCCACGACCGATGTGACCGAACTCACAGTCCGCGCGATGGACAATCTGTTAGGCCGGCTGCCAATCGAGGCATTTCCCGCGGGCAAGCAGGTGGTACTCACCTGTCAGGACAAACAACACCGGTGGGTGCTCCACTTGATCGGCGATGGCGAATATTCGGTCAACATCAGCAAGGAATTCGCAACCATCAACAAAGTGGCCACGTTGTATCCTGAGAAAGGCTGGGAATGCACGTTGGAAAAGACGGCCGACGGGGTACGCGTGATAGTCAAAGGAAGTGCGAAGGATCGTTTGGTTGCGCTCGAGTAACATCGGCAAGAATCATCATGAAATACCTATCATCGAGTTGCGGCAATTTCCTATTATCATGGATCGCGGCATGCGGGTTGGCCCTGCCCGCGGCGACGGCCGGCGAGCCTAAATCATTGTCGGTGATGCAATACCTTGGCGAACGGGCGACCAGGATGTCGGCAAAATTCCCCGCAATTCCTAACAGTCAAGAGGAGTGGGAACAGCGTCGTGCCGTGGTACGAAAACGACTCGCGGCCTGTCTTGGTTTGCCGGATCGATTGCCGATGCGGGCCAGGATTTCCAATTCCCGCGACGATGGTGATTTGATCGTGGAGGATGTGATGTATCTGTGGGCGGAAAGTGCCTATGTGAGCGGCAACGTCGTGCGGCCGAAGACCAGCACTGGCGCATTGCCGGCGCTGGTCATGCCTCCCGGCTGGGTTGGCGACCTCCAACAGGATTTTTACAAACCCTTTGTTTATCACATGGCGCGCCGGGGTTATGTGATTCTTTTCATTGACGATCCACATGTGAAATCGCGTTCAGCACCATGTCAGGGGCTCTATTGCGCGTCGTCCGCGGCTGGCACCCAATGCATGGGCATCCAGGTCTTCGACACGCTGCGCGGGTTCGACTACCTGCTGACCCGCCCGGATGTCGATCCCAATCGCATCGGCATCGCCGGACTCTGCCAAGGGTCCGAACAAACATGGCTGGCGGCCGCGTTGGAAGAGCGATTCAAAATCGCGGTCCCCGTATGCGGAACCACCACCTACGAACAATGGGTGAGGATGCCTGCTTTCCTTGGAGTGAATCTATCAGACCCCTCGCCTTATGTCGCGAACGTCCTGAAGCATACCGACTGGGATGAAATCGACGCCTGCATCGCGCCAAGGCCGGTTTATGTGGCCAGCAACTCCGGCGACAATTGGTGGCCCAAGCCCGGCTATCAGAAAGTCACCGCCACCATGGGCAGGGTCTATCAACTCTGCGGCAAACCGGACAATTTCAAGGACCTGTTCGTTCTCCGTTCGCATAGCATGACTCCCTTCATCCCGGAGCTGGCGCCATGGATCGATGAACACCTTAAGAACCTGCCGGTCACGGCCACGTTCACGCCAGCCCCCAACGCGGATGTGGAAAAGCCTGAGCTGAGCATGCTGGAATATGCGCGGCGGAGGATTGCCAGGCAGACAGAGGCTTTGCCGACAGCCTTTGCGGGCAGGCAGGACTGGGAAAAGCATCGGCTTCAGGTTGCGGCTTGGCTCAAGAAAGCATGTGATCTGGATTCCCTCAAAACCGGCGCGCCGGAAAGCATCGGACGCGAGGTGAAGGATGGCATGGTATTCGAGACCGTGTCGCTGCCGCAGGATACGGATTTCCAGGTGCCGCTGCTGGTGATCCATCAGAACGATGCGGAATCCACAAAACGTCCGGCCGTGATATTTTCCGGCGATGGCGGGCAATCGACCGCTGATGACAGCGTGGTCAAACTGGCGGCCAGCCTGGCGGCGGACGGATATGTCATTTGCCTCCCGGACCATGCGAACTTGAATCCCAAGAGCCGCCGGAATGTCGGCAATCTGATCTCATTCTACGGTTGCTCCGATACCGTCGGCCTCTCCCCGGTCGCCATGCGGGTCTGGGATGATATGAGCGCGTTCGCATATTTGAAACTACGGACCGACATTGATGTGAATCGCATCGCTTTGGTGGGACTCGGTTATGGCGGGGTGGATGCGGCGGTCCTCGCGGCGGTCGAGCCGGGCGTTGTGGCGTTGGGGGTGACCGGCGCGATCACGGTTCGCGACTGGGCGGACAAGGTGGCGGCCCATGAGAACGAATTTACCTATTGGCCGCCATATCTGCCGGAGATGACGATGCACACGGATCTGCAATTTGTTTATAGCGCGATCGCGCCGCGTCCGCTGTTGCTGGTTGATGGAACGTCTCGCAACATCTGGCCGGAGGATGGTTACCGCATTGTGAGCGGAATGGCCGAACGCATATTCGCATTGTATGACAAACCCGACGCGCTGACGAGACAACCTGCGAAATCGGATTGGGGCATCGACGAGATCCGGCGATGGCTGGGCACCATATTGAAACCAAACCAGGCGGCAACAAATAGTATGAAACGAAATGTAGAAGGCACGGCCATGAATCAGAAAAACACCCTGAAATCGTCCGCGCTGGCGGGCGCGGTGGCATTGGCGGGCGCCACGGCATCGGCCGCGGACAAGCCCCCTGTTGTGAATTGGTCGCAATGCGACGTGACCTCGGCGGGTGACATTCTGGGTGGCAAGGCCGGACTGTTGCCGGGTTCTGCCAAAGCCGTTGACGCGGCGGCGACCGTGAATGGAATCACCTACGAAATGTTGCCTGCGGCCACACTCGGTCTCAACTCCGGAGGGTTTCCGCAGGGCGACATCGGCGACCTCAGCGACGTCGAACTCAACCGCCTGTTCCGGAAGAGCGGCTATGGCGCGGGACCGGTAAGTTATAGCATAGCAGGCGCGAAGCCCGGCCAACGTTACCGCGCGCAATTTTTCGTGCTCAACCAGTCATGGCCGAAGACCGCCACCATGACCCTGACCTTGGAGGGCTCCGCCTCTCCCGCCTGGGAAGTTGCCACCAATGGCAGGATCCCCGATACCGCCAGGCTGTTGCAGGCGGAGTGGACCCAGGCCGCGGGCGATACCACGATCGACTTCACCCTAACAAACAACCCCGGAGGT
>Ga0073936_10012169_pt1 | contig 10286 bp, 6 predicted proteins | sample AliMusrvi5mmetaG_FD_87041 | JGI IMG/M metagenome (GOLD analysis project Ga0073936, IMG submission 87041) | Freshwater lake bacterial and archeal communities from Alinen Mustajarvi, Finland, to study Microbial Dark Matter (Phase II) - Alinen... | ecosystem: Environmental > Aquatic > Freshwater >... | reverse complement strand
GGGTGGATGGATTGGTCCGGCGGGACCGGCGAAACGGCTGGCGGCGCGGTCATCGGCTCTTATGTCTGTTCCGGTTATATTTATTCGGCCAACGTCGGCTGGATCAATCTCGGCAGCGGCTCGCCCGCCAACGCCATTCACTATCAGAATAACTCCGCCACCGACTTTGGCGTGAATCAGGACGGCATGGGCAATCTGCGCGGTTTCGCTTACGGCGCGAACATCGGCTGGATCAATTTTGAAGCCACGGGCGCGCCCCAGGTGAATCTGCTCACCGGCCATTTGAGCGGCTACGTCTGGAGCGCCAATTGCGGCTGGATTTCCCTGAGCAACGCTGTGGCCTATGTGCAGACTGATACGATTTCCCCCGGCGCGCTCGACGTCAACGGTCTGCCCATTGCGTGGGAGTTGACTTATTTCGGCCATACCGGCGTTGATCCCAATGCCGACCCAACCGGCAAGGGCATGACCCTAGGACAGGACTATCAGGCTGGCACCAATCCAAACGACCCCAACAGCGTTCTGCGCATCACCGCCGAAAGTTTTTCCTCCGGCGGAACCAGCGCCGCGCTCACTTGGACCAGTGTGCCGACGCGGCTGTATTACCTGCAAAAAACCTCCGACCTGTCCACTCCGGTGTGGACCGACAGCGGATTGGGCCTCATCACGCCGGACGGCTCATCGACCTTGCGCAGCTTTACCGACACCAATGCGCCGAGGCGATTCTATCGCGTCCAGGCCGTTCTCCCGCTCACGCCATGATAGCTCATTCTCCGCTACCTCTGCCTCCTCCTGTTGAACTCTTCGCAATCGGATTGCTTGTTGCACCGCTACTCGCGCTGCGCCGTCCATTTGATGGCGTTGGCGACGAGCTTGCGGTAGTTTGGATTGGCGTGGGCCTCCGGGCCGTGGCCGCCCTGCAGATAAACGACGCGGGCCTTGCCATAGTTGCGCCACCAGCCGATGACCTTGTCACTGGTGGGCGCGTCGCAGGTGAGCAGGGGATGGGAGTCGGGCAGGATGTCGAATTTGCCGTAGGTTTCATCATGGATCGCAAACTCCGCAGGCACGCCCGCCGTCACGGGGTGGGCCGGATCGGCCACCTTGATTTTGAGGTCGAGACCTTCCTGATAGACTGACGCGGGCTTCTCGACCCCGGCGACCGTGCGCGGTTGGAGGTAATACAAGCCGCCGATGATCTTCTCGTATTCCGGCCAGTCCTGATAGCCGCCGAGGCAGTGGTGCAGGGCCACCACGCCCTTGCCCGAGGCGACGAGCTTGACAAAGTCCGCCTTGGCCGCTTCGTCGATCTTCTGCCACATGTCATACAGGACGATGACGTCGTAAGCCTTGGCCGCCTCCGGCTTGAACTGGGCCTGCGCGTTGGGATGTTCGACCGCGGTGAACATGATGTCCGGGTTGTCCTGGAACATTTTCAGGAACGGCTCGCGCTCAAAGCCGTGGCCGCCGGTGACCACCAGCACTCGAATGCGGGCGGACGGGACGGGCTCCGCGGCTTGCGTCACAATGCAGGGGAGCAGCGATGCCACCAACAAAGTCGCGGCGCGAAGATACGGTGCAGTTGTCATAGGCCGGAAGTCTGGGCGAGCCCTGGCGGATGTCAACAACCGTGTTCTCCAAGAGGGGCACGGGCGGCCCGCCCGTGAGGCTGATCCCCTACGAGTCGCAGTTGTGAAGTCGCTCCTCGTGCCGGGGTCTCGCAGCCGGCCGGGAGCCTGAAATATCGGTTAGAGTGCATTGGCATCGACGCTCACAGCCCGGCGCGGCCCATTGGCGAGGGAAAGGCTCTGAGCCCTCAATCTCGCCGTCGGACGTCTCGCTCGAGCGCGGCTGCATAAAGCTCGTCGGTCAAATAGATGCTGGTTTGCCGCAGTCGGTGGATGGCTTCAGCCAACGGCAACAGACCTTTTGCGGAAGCCGCCTCCAGGATACCCAAGGTGCCGATGGTTCGCACCCCGCGTTCCTCGGCAGCATGTCTGCCGCGGCGGTCGTCCATTAGGAGTAGCGCCTGCATTTCCAGCGCCAATCCGATGCAGGCTTGGTCTGCGGTGGAGAGTTGGGGTGAAACCTCGGTTGCCACCGTAAATTGGCGCAGTTCCACCCAAGGCGGCAGACATGCAGCCCACTCCCTGACCACGCTTGCGGCAGCGGGTTCTCGCAGCTCGCGCCAAACTGCTTCCGGCACCAGCACCCGCCGCGCCAAGGCGGGCAGGACTGCCACCGCCCCGATTTGCACGAGGTAGTGCAGCGGACCAGCATCCGCCACGAGCAGCGTCATGGGACTAAAAGCTCATGGATGGCAAGTGCATCGGCATCGGCCGCGGCAACCTCGACTGCCAGCGGCACCCCGCGACTGACGCGGAAGGCGTCTGCGGCCCAATACCCGTCGCCAACGCCCGCCATCCGGCCCATGGTGCGGAGGGTGATGCTGCCTTCACGATAAAGTTCCAGCGCGATGGCTTCGCGGGCACGCTGCTGGCGCTCGGCAGCGGTGTCACCCAAAGCAGCGGCCACTTCATCAGGCAAGGTGATCGAGAGGGTCATGCGTGGATTTTAACATGGTTGGCCGATTTGGCAAGGGTTCACCCGCAGAGCCTTGTCCCGTCACCAGCGGAAGAATCGATACGGGTCGTCCCATTCCTCCGGCTGGTCCTGATAGAAACCGGTGAGCCAGCGCGGTTCGGGCTTGCCGGCAGGCGCCGCGAGCGGGCTGTGGAAGCGCTCCAGCAGCGGGCTGGGACTTGCGGCGCCGAGGTTGCCTAACAAGCGTGCCACCAGCACCGCAACGTGGCGGCGGGTGCGCTTGAGGTTGGCTTGAGAGCCAGCGAACTGCCACGGTGCAATCTGACAAAACACGACATTGGCACTCTCCGCCTGCGCGAGGACGCCATCACCGAGGATGCGCGCGCCGCCGGTAATGAGGGGCAATTGCCGCGGGTCGCGGTTGTGGACGTCGGCCGGTCCGACCCCGGCCAGCAGCGACTTGAGGTCCGGCGACTCGAACTCGCATGCGATATGTTCGGCGGGGCGGATGCCCACCTTGAATGGCAGCAGTGCGTCGGCATCCGCCTGATCAATCCCGATGGCTAACAGGTTGCCGCCGGCTTTGAGCCAGGCGGCGACCGGGGCCGCATTTCCCGCGAGCGTGCGTCCGCAGCCGGGACCCGCGACGAGGATGTCATCCAGCGACAATTTTCCGCCGGCGTACGCACTCACCGTTAGACCGGCGGCTTCAAGATAACTCTTTCCGGCGGCATCACCCGCGTATGAAATCTGACGCCGGGGCATGGGCTTCCAGTTCTCGACATGGGCTAACAGACTGCGCAGCAGGGTTTCCGCGGCAGGATCGCGCGCCGTGCGTCCGGTCACGTCGGTCTGGCAAAAAACCACCATGCCGCTGCCCTCGCGGTACTCCAGGAGCGTGCTGTATTGCAGGCCGAAGCCGCCGTCGAGAATGGACAGGAAATCGCCGCGCGCGGGCTTCTCTATCAGCACGGAGGCCACATTGCCGCGATTGCCGCAGCGCCACAAGCGCGGCACGGGCATACCGCACCACTGCACCGTCGGACCATACTGCGGACGGAGTTCATAGGTGAGTCGCGGCGGCAGCAGCGTCGCCTCGCCGCTCCAGTCGTGCAGGTGGTCCGCCGCCAATCCGGCCAGCACCGGGTGGTTTGGCACGCGCGCGAACACCTGTCGCAAGCCGTATTCGGCGATCCGAAATCCAAAGCGTTTTTCCAATACCTCGGACGATTGCTCGAAGACAAGCACCTTGAGGCCGACCCGCACGCGGCTGATGTCCGGAGCCGGACCACCGGTCGTTAGGGCGGCCTTGCCCACGATCAGGATGTCAAAAGCGGATAGATCGGCGGCTGCATCCACCGCCTGGCAGCGCACGCCGAGTTTTTCTAACATCCCGCGCGTCTCGCCGACGGGATCGAACATGGCGATCTTAGCGGCCGGTCTAACCGGCTGCGGGGAAGCCAGGACGTTGATTGAAAAGGCATCCGTCTGGATTTCGCCGGTGCTGAATGCACAGCGCGCGGTGAGTTCGTAGCGCCCCGGAGCGAGAGTGGCGGGCAAGTCGAAGCGCAAGGGAATGCGTTGTTGTCCGCCCGCCGCAACGGTGGCTTTCATGGAACCCGTGGCGGCCGTCGGCAGGCCTGGCGACCACTGACACTCGCAGGTGACGGATTCGCGCGAGTCGTTGATGACGATGAGTTGCTTTTGGACGGTTCCGCCTTGAAGGAAATTGTGGTCCTTGTCGGTGAAATGCTCGGGGCTGCCGCCGATCCAGCCGAGCAGCGGCCGGTTGTTGCGCAGCAGCGCCTCGGAGGCGGCGGTGGTGAGCCAGTCGCCGCGTTGATAGGCCATGTCCATGCGCTCGAAGGGTTGCTCGCTATAGTCCGGACTGAAGCCCGGCCGTTGCAGCGAGTTCCAGGCCACATCGAATTCCTTGCGGCCCTTGCTCACGCCGTCGAGCAGTTTCCAGAAGTGCCCGTATTCCCAGGGTGAGATTGCCGACACTCCCCAGGTGCGGAACGCGCGCCAGTTGTCTGTTAGATAGGGCCCGAGTATGGGATAGCGCTGGTCAAAGCGGGTAGAGCCGACCTCGGTGGGATAATCCCAGCGATGCCACAACTTGCCGGCCTGAAACTGTTTGGCCTCCCAGCGCAGATTGGCCTTCTCCGGCTCGCCAAGCGCGAAGGCCGGGTCGCCGACAAACTGCGCGTCCCACTCGGCGAGGCAGAATTCCCATGGCACTTGCGCACTTCCGAACTCGCGCCGCCCCTTGTACCAGCCCCGATACATCGTCCAGTCCCAAGTGAATGGCGCGCCGTATTCACAGAGGAAAGCCGGCTTCACCCCCTGCGTCGCCCAGTGTCCGAACCAATCCGACAATTCCTGGATGGGCGCCATGTTCGGATAGAAGTTGACCGCGTGCATCGTGCCCAGATTGCCCGAAGCGTGGTGATAAACGATGCGCCCGGGATCGAGGTGTTTGACGATCGCCTCCGCCCGCAGCGCCAGCTTGGAATTGTTCGCCGACCAGGAGTCGCGGGGATCGTGGATGCCATCTAGCAGGTCTGGATTCATGTCCTCCTCATAGCCCGTGGCGTTGTGGCTCATCGAATACATGACAACTGACGGATGATCCTGGGCGACCCGGGCATAGAACGCGGCGTGCCGCGCATAGCCATTTTGCGCGTCGGCGTCGGGTGCCTTCCAGTCATAGCCGCTGAAGTGCGGTTGGGTCAGGGCGACGAGCATTCCGGTGTCGTCGGCGGCCCGCAGGATGTCCGCGAAACCCAGGTGTGAGCCCGGCTCGCAATCATAGTTATGGGTATAAACGAAGTTGATGCCGAAGCTCTTGAGTCGCTCCATGGTTTCGCGGGCCGCGCCATAGGTGGCGAGCGCGGCGCCGACTTGTGCGTTGTCCAACGGCACGGCGGAGAGGTGGATTCGCGTGCCATTGAGGATGAAGTCCCGGCCCTCAATCCACAACTCGCGGAAACCGAAGCGCGTCATCCACTGGACATCGAGGGTTTTGCCCGATGCGTCCAGCAGCGAGAGTTGCAGGTCAAGCATGTTTTGCGGAGTGTGGGTGTCCCACAATTTCGCGGGCAGCCACTTTGCGGTAAACTCCGTGCGGCCCTCTTTCAGATCGCCCGCTTGAAACACGGGGCCGGTGAATTCCTTAACGGCCTTGCCGCCGTCCATGACTCTCGCGCGCAACTGGTAGCTGGAACCGGCGGCGGGATTCTCCAGCGCTGCGCCAAACGTGATCTCCTTGCGACGCACGGAAGGGTTGACCGTTACGGCACCGGTGCGAGGGCCGGGTGGCGTGCTTGCCAGATACAGGTCGCCGCACAAGCCGCGGCGGGCTACTGATCCCTTCACCTCGCGGGCTGCGGCACTGTCGGTGTAGGATAGCATGATGCCTTTCATGGGCAGCGCGACGACGAGCACGCTCAACAGGTGGGTCGCACCGGGCTTGCACAATTGTGTTAGGTCCAACTCGCCGGTGGGAAAGCGGATTTCGCCCGCGTTGGTGGCGTCCACGAACACCGCGGCATAGGAATTCAGATAGTCCATGCTAACTGCGATCCTGCGGCCGGCCCAGTCCCGCGGAATGGTGATCTCGCGCTGATACCATGCGGCGTTGATGGCCGCGAGTTTCCTGGCTTTCCAATCGGGGTGGGGGAACACCGTCTGGGAATCCTTCTGCATGTAGTCCGAAATTCCCGGCCAGCTTCCGGGAACCTTGAAAAAGCCCCAACTCGCGGTGGGCACTTGTTCCGCTTGCGCCTCGGCAGGCTGCCAGCGCCACAAGCCGTTCAGACAGATGCGCTCGCGGGTTGGCGTGGTCTCGCGGTAGGCCGTAGCGGAATTCCACACCGCTTTCACCCCCTGCGGTAGCGGCCCCTCCAACCCAGCGGCGATAACCCGCGCGCCTGGGACCGTCGCGGCTAGCCACAAAATCGTCAAGGGAACAAACACGCGTGAATGGTTCATGGCGGCGGTAATCAGTAGTCAGTGATCAGATTTGAGACGTGATCACTGTCATGACACGACCAATCGCACGAATCAAGGCAAATACCAACTCGCTTTCGCCCATGAGATAATCAATCCGGTAGGTTGGTTCCGCGCACCAGGAACAGCAGATAGATGGCCTTTTGGCTGCGGATGGTCGAGAGTCCGTAGGTGACAATGTTCCCGCCGGACATGACCTTCGTCGCGAGTTTCGGCGCGAGTTCGCCATACCAGTCGTGCCCGCCATCTCCGCCGGCCATCTCGGACCGCGCCGCTTCGGGTTTGCGCGGGTGAAGCCGCAAGCGGAATTTGATAAAATCCCTGACACCCAGTGGAAGAGGCGGGACCAACCCCGGGCGATTGCGGAAATCGGGAGCTTTTTTTGAGGAAATCGGGCCATTCCTGCGGTATATGAGAGCCAGCCCATCCGCCAGCGGCATCCTCAGGGCCTGGACCGAGCCGCCATTCCATTCTGGGTGGGGCCGTAAATTCAAATATCGCCATGAAATCCATCCACCTCAAAATCGCTACCCTGATCCTCGCCGCGGCCAGTCCGTCCGCGGCAGCCAATCCGAACTTGAAGCCGGTCTATCAATCGCAAGTGGTTCACACCGATGTCGTGGACATCAAAGCCGATCTGAAAGGCGCCAAGGAACTCTATCTAACCGTCACCGATGGCGGCGACGGTTTTGTCGCCGACTGGGCGGAGTGGATGGAGCCGGTGCTCGTTAGGGCCGATGGCAGCAAGCTCAGGCTCACCGGACTCAAGCCCAAAGCCGCCCACGTCGGCTGGGGCCAACTGGGCGTCAACACGCGTTCCGACGGGCAGGTGCCCATGCGTGTGAAAGGCCGCAACGTGCCGTTCGGACTTGCGGCGCACGCGCCCTCATTGGTGGCGTTTGATCTGCCGGCCAATGTCGTGGCGTTCGAGGCGCAGGGCGGCATCGACGAAGGCGGCACCAGCCAGAGCAGCGGTGCCACCGTCACCTTCTAAGTGTGGACGGCAAACCCCGCGGCCGCGGCAGCGCCAGCGTCAGGACCCTCGGCACCCGCGGCACCGCCATCGCAAACCGCGCCCGGCGGCTGCTATGGCGTGGAGCACGCCAAAAAGAACATGGCCACTTTCCACACGCCGCCCGGACTCGCGGCATCGCTGTTTGCGGCCGAGCCGATGATCCAGAACCCGACCAACATTGACGTCGATCAGCGCGGCCGGGTTTGGGCCACCGAATGCGTCAATTACCGCGGCTACATGAACCTGCGCGACGAGGGCGACCGCGTCGTGATCCTCGAAGACACCGACGGCGACGGTATCGCCGACCGCGAGAAGACGTTCTATCAAAGCAAGGATCTAACAAACCCGCTGGGCATCTGCGTGCTCCCGCAGGCCAAGGGCACCAAGGTCATCGTCAGCGCCGCACCGAATGTGTGGCTGCTCACCGACAAGGACGGCGACGATGTGGCCGACGAGGCGGTGGTCATTTTCAAGGTCGGCGGGGTATGGAACTACGACCATCAGATCCACGCGTTCATGTTTGGGCCCGACGGCAAGTATTACTTCAACGCGGGCAACTCGGTCACCGAGCTGATGTGGCCGGACGGTTCGATCGTGAAGGACATCGATGGCCACGAGGTCACCAATCAGGGCAAACCCTATCGGCAGGGCATGGTGTTTCGTTGCGACATTGATCTAACGAACGGCAAGGCCAGCCACGTCGAGGTGCTCGGCCACAACTTCCGCAACAACTACGAGGTGTGCGTGGATTCCTTCGGCACCCTGTGGCAGAGCGACAATGACGACGACGGCAACCAGGCCGTGCGCATCAACTATGTGATGGAATACGGCAATTTCGGTTACACCGACGAGCTGACCGGCGCGGGCTGGCAGACCCCGCGCAGCAACCTCGAGCCGGAAATCCCGCGGCGTCACTGGCATCTCAACGATCCGGGCGTGGTGCCCAACCTCTTGCTCACCGGTGCCGGCGCACCCACCGGCATCCTCGTCAACGAGGGCACGCTGCTTGGCGAGCCATTCACCAACCAAATCATCCACTGCGACGCCGGACCGCGCACGGTGCGCGCCTATCCGGTCACGCAAGACGGAGCGGGCTACAAGGCCACCATCGTTGACATTCTAACCGGCACCGACACCTGGTATCGCGCCAGCGATGCGGCCATCGCCTCGGACGGCTCGCTCTTCGTGGGGGATTGGTATGATCCGGGCGTCGGCGGTCACGCCATGGGCGATCACGAAAAAGGTCACGTGCGCGGACGCATCTATCGGGTCGCGCCGCCCGGCTCGAAGCTCACCGCACCGAAAACCGACGTGAGCACCCCGGCCGGGGCCGTCGCCGCGTTGCAATCCCCTAACTGCGTGGTGCGCGGCATGGCGTGGCGGGCGCTCCACGCCCAGGGCGAGGCGGCCGCAAGCGAACTCGCCAAACTCTGGCAGAGCCCCCTGCCGCGGATGCGGGCCCGCGCGCTCGGTGTGCTTTCACAAATCCCCGGCCATGAAATCAAAGCCCTCACAGCAGGCCTCAACGACGCCGATCCGGACGTGCGCACCTGGGCGGTGCGCCTAACATCAACGCTCGCCCGCAGCGAGATGATCGACCCGACGCCGCTCAAGAACGACGCGCAGCTCATGGCCAAGCTGCTGCATGACCCGAGCCCCGCCGTGCGCCGCCAAATGGCCATTTCCCTGCACGGGCAAACGGACGTCGCGAAGCAATGGAGCGCGCTCGCCCTCCAGCACGACGGCAAGGATCGCTGGTATCTTGAGGCCCTCGGCATCGGCTCGACGGGCAATGAGGACGCTTGCTTCGATGCGTGGCTCGCCGCCGTCGGCACCCACTGGAACACGCCCGGCGGTCGCGACATCGTGTGGCGCCTGCGATCTGACAAATCCGCCGCCTGGCTGGCGAAAATCCTGGTGGACACAACCATCCCCGCCAGCGACAAGCCGCGCTTTCTGCGTGCCTTCGACTTTCTGCCTGCCTCGGCGGAAAAGCAGGCGGCGCTGGTGGAACTCACCACAAACGGCCCCACGGCCGAAATCATCCGCGAGGCGCTGGCGCGCTTGCAGGGCGGCTCGGGAGCGGATCTGGCCAACGTGGTCAAAGGCGCTCTTGAAAAGGCCCGCGGCACCCCGCAATTCGTCGGACTCGTGCGTGACTTCGCCGCCACTGGCCAGGGAGCTGCCTTGCTCGACACCGCCGTTGCCATCGCCAACGATCCTGCCGCCGGCGATGCCATCCAATTGCTCTACAAGGATGCCGACGCTGACAAAACCATCGACGCCGCCTTGGCCGGCAACCACGCCGTGGGGGTCGTCGCCGTGCTCGGCAGCAGCGGCACCGCCCGCGGTCTGGCCCGGCTCATCTCCCTCATTTCTAACACCCAGGCCGCGCTCGATCTGCGCCAGCAGGCGGTGCGTGCCCTGGCCCGCACCCAGGCCGGTGCCGAGGGGCTGGTGAAGCTCGCCAAGAGCAAGCAGCTCCCCGCCGAACTCGCCGCGGTGGCCGCCAGCACCCTGCGTCTCGTGCAATACCCAACGCTGAAAAGCGACATTGACACCCTTTTTCCGGCACCTGCGGCACTCGGCGGCAAACCGCTGCCGGCAATCCCCGACCTTGCCAAAATGCCAGGCGACGTGGCGAAAGGCCGCGCCATTTTCGCGCGTCAGGAAAGCTCGTGTATCATCTGTCATCGCATCGGCACCCTCGGGGTTG
>Ga0073936_10012167_pt1 | contig 10287 bp, 8 predicted proteins | sample AliMusrvi5mmetaG_FD_87041 | JGI IMG/M metagenome (GOLD analysis project Ga0073936, IMG submission 87041) | Freshwater lake bacterial and archeal communities from Alinen Mustajarvi, Finland, to study Microbial Dark Matter (Phase II) - Alinen... | ecosystem: Environmental > Aquatic > Freshwater >... | reverse complement strand
CCGGGCGATGCGGCTCAACGACGAGGCCCGCCGGCTCGCGCCTGGAGAAAGCGAGTTTTGCCTGCAGCGGGCGCTGTTCCATCTGGGCTCCGGTAAAAAATCAGAGGCGGCGCGGTGGCTGCGTGAGGCTTTGCGCCTGCGCCCGGATCAAGGCGAGGCGCGGTTCTATTTGAACAAGTTGAAAGCGGAGGGCTCGGAATGAAGGCGCCGCGGAGCCACGGCGAAGGATTCCCGCGCCATCCGATCTGGATATCCGTCGCGGTCTCCGCGCTGATGCTCGCGGTCCTGGGTGCAGCGGAACTGGCCGCCCGCAAATATGCCCCGGTGCAGGGAGAACCAGACTATGCGCAATACCTATTCGAATCATCTGGACCTTTCTTCCGGACCGAAATCGTGCAGGGTCGGCAGGAGTTTGTCCAGGTCCCTCGGCACCGGTTATTTGCTCACAGGCAACGATTCTCATTGGAAAAGCCGGCCGGTCTGCGCCGGATCGTGGTCATCGGCGAATCCAGCGCGCTCTTGCTTGGCCAGACTCTACAAGCCAAGACCGCGCGCAAAGAATTGCCCCGACGAACAGAAATAATCAATATGGCCGTCGGCGCTTCCGACCTTGAGCAAACCATGCGCCGGTTCCGCGAGGCTTTGCAGTACACCCCAGAGGCCATCGTACTGCTGTTCGGGCATAATCTTTTCGCTCAAAATCCGATGGTAGAGCTTTCCCCTTACCCTGGTGTTGATACCCTTCGTCTTTTTCTTCTTAAGAGCCGGCTGATTCCCTTGCTGTCAAAATATCGGCTCTCGCGCCGGCCAGCCGTTCACTTCCGCACCCCGGGCCGTTGGCTTGTCTTCCGAGAAAGTCTTTACAAGATGGCAGACGCGGCCAAACGCCGGGGCGTCCGGCTGGCTTTGTGCACGGTGCCGGGCAACTTGCATTCCCCCCCCTTCGCCGGGGATCCGATACGTTGGGCTCCCGAGTTCTTGGAGACGAAGTATCTGTATGGGACCGGTAAAAAAGAAACCGCCATTCGGCAGTGCCGGTTGCTGTTATCGCGAAGCCCCGAACCTTGGTGGAATTTTCAATTGGCCGAGTGGCTGTATCAGGGTGGCCGGTACGATGAGGCGCGCAGGCGGCTCGTAGCGGCCCGCGATAATGATTTAAGCCGGGATAGAGCCTCAAGTGCGGTTAATAATATTATTCGCGAAGTGGCCCTTGAGAAAGGACTGATCTTATTCGATTTCGAACGACTCCTATCGCAGACCGCTCCCCACGGCATCTCGGGCTGGGAAAGTTTCTTGGGAAACCGACACTTGTCGCCCCCCTATTTAGAATTTGAAGCCGCAGAATGTCTGAGGGTTCTGAAAGCGGCAGAAGGATTCTCGTCATCGCAAGAAGGATCCAGCAACTGGGCGCGTGTGCAGTTAAAAAAAACCTTGGGCAGTGCATTCCCCATGGATCCAGAGGTCCGTTCTCTCCGCCCAGCCATCACCTTCGCGGCGCAAGCATACCTCTCCGCATTCCTGGCCAATGGGGAGGCGGTTATCCGGGATCTGCGCCGCAAGCCCGAAGAGACGGCGGTGCTCCTTTCCTATGTCGCGGATGCCTTTTGGGATACCGGACACCGGGCCCGGGCGATGCGGCTCAACGAAGAGGCCCGCCAACTCGCGCCTGGAGAAAGCGATTTCTGCCTGCAGCGGGCGCTGTTCCATCTGAATTCCGGAGAGAAAACCGAGGCGGCGCGGTGGCTGAGAGAAGCTTTACGCCTGCGCCCGGATCAAGGCGAGGCGCGGTTCTATTTGAACAAGTTGAAAGCGGAGGGCTCGGCATGATGCTATGCTATATCCGATGGGACCGGACATGTTGACGCGTTGCCCTGCTTGCGGCTTCGCCGTGGAAGCGGCCGCCAAGCAATGCCCCAAATGTCTCCGGACACTCGTATCGCTTGAAGCAGTCCTTCCGGAGGAAAAAGGATTCTCCGTGCCGGTGCTGCCTCCCCTCCAGGGCGAGCCCGCGCCGGCCGCTGCACCGGCGCGATCCGCGCCGATTGCGCAGACTCCTGCGAAATCAGCACCTGCGTCTGCGCCACCAGCGCCTTTGGCCCCTGCGCCTTTGGCGCAGGAATCTCCGGCCCAAGCGCCGAACAGCTCAGCGGCGGATTTCTGGAGCGGCGAAGGGAGCAAGACCCGGGTCGTGCCTCAGCACAGGCGCAGGGCCCTGCCGGTCCTGCCGGAAAAACTCCTGCTGAAAATCGCCGTCGCCGTGACGGCGGCGGTCCTGCTTATCGCCGCCTACTTCGCCCTGCGCTAGCCGCCCGCGCCTACCTGCGGCAGGCGGCCTCGACCGCGGCGATCTCCTTGGGCACATCCGTGAGGTTGCGCGCGGGCCCGGTCTCCTGGATGACGATGTCGTCCTCGATGCGCACCCCGCCGAAATCCAGGAACTTCTCGGCGCGGCTGAAGTCGACGCTGGCCTTGAGCTTGCGGCGGTTCTCCGGGTCATGCAGCAAGGCCCGGATGAAGTAAATACCGGGCTCCGCCGAGACGACGAAGCCGGGCTCCAGCCGAGCCAGGAAACGCACCGTGAACTGGAACGGGTTGCGCAGCTGCCGGCGCTTGCCGCCCGTCACGTCGTGGACGTCGAGGCCCATCATGTGGGAGAACCCGTGGGGATAGAACAGGCGCACCGCGCCGTTCTCCACGAGGCCGGCGGAGTCGCCGCGCAGCAGGCCCAGGGACTTCAAACCCTCGGCGATGACCGTCATGGACAGCCGCTGCAGGTCGGCGGAGAGCATTCCGGGACGGGCCCGGGAGATGCACGCTTTCTGGGCCTCGAGCACGATGGAGTAGACATCCTTCTGCCGGCGCGTGAAACGGCCGTTGACCGGAAACGTGCGCGTGACGTCGGCGGCGTAGCCGTGATGCTCCGCGCCCGCGTCCAGCAGGAGCAGGTCGCCGGACTTCATCCGCGCCTTGTTGTGGTGATAGTGCAGGACCGCGGAGTTGGTGCCGGAGGCGGCGATGGTCTGAAAGGCGAGGTGGGGCAGACCGGCGGCCCGGCATTCGGCCTCGAAGACCGCCTGGGCCTGGTACTCGGCTTGCCCGGGACGGACCGAACGCATGACGGCCTGATGCGCGCGTGAGGTCACCCGGCAGGCGTGCGCCATGAGCTCCAGTTCCCCGGGCGTCTTGCAGGCCCGCAGCTCTCTGAAGGCCTCGCCGAGATCCGCCGGCGCGGACTGCAGGCCCCGCAGGCCCTTGCGGTGCAGCTTCAGCGCGGCCGCGTCCGCGTAGAGCCGGCGGTAGCCGCGCCGGGCGCTCCGCAGTTCCGCTTCCAGCTCGTCGCAGTAGGCGACGCGCGACACGCCATAGAGCCGGCGGGCCTCGGCCGGGTCCGGGACATGGCCGAGCCAGACCCGGTGTTCGTTGTCGATGCGGGGCATGAACAGCGTGGTCCGCCCGCGGCGAGGGTCGATGAGCAGCTGAGCGCCGGGCTCCTCGACACCCGTGAGGTAAAGGAAATCCGAATTCTGCCGGAAATCGTATTCCGTATCGCCGTTGCGCGCCTGCATCCGCCCGCCGCAGAGCAGAATAAGGCCGTCCGCCAGCCGCCGCGCTAAGGCGCGGCGGTTCTCCCGATAAAAATTGCCGGGTTTGCCGCCCGAGGCCGCCGATTTCGTGGTCATTTAAAGAAGATATATTATTAGCGCCTTGCGCGCAACGCCCGCAATTGCTAAAATCCCTATGGAAGCCACAGCCCCTCAAAATGAGCGACATCTTGAGGTGGCTTTCTTTATTTCCGGAGACATGACGGAGAGGAAACACGCCCCATGAACGCACCGATGCAACGCCGGCTGGACCTACGCAACGTGGCCATCATCGCACACGTGGACCACGGCAAGACCACGCTGGTGGACGCTTTGCTCAAACAGACGGGCGCTTTCAATGTGAAGGCCGACGCGGCCCAGGAGCAGGTCCTCGACTCCAACGAGCTGGAGCGCGAGCGCGGCATCACCATCCTCGCCAAGAACACCTCCATCGTCTACAACGACGTGACCATCAACATCGTGGACACCCCCGGCCACGCCGACTTCGGCTCCGAGGTGGAACGCATCCTGAAGATGGTGGACGGGGCCTTGCTTCTGGTGGACGCGGTGGAGGGGCCCATGCCCCAGACCCGCTTCGTCCTGCGCAAGGCCTTGGCCCTGGGCCTGCACCCGATCGTGGTCATCAACAAGATGGACCGGGAGCACGCCAAGGCGCACGAGGCACTGGACCGCGTCTTCGGCCTCTTCATCGACCTGGGCGCGACCGATCCGCAGCTGGACTTCCCGGTGGTCTACGCCTCGGGCCGCGAGGGCTGGGCCAGCCTCACCACCGAGCCCGGCCGCGACGTGACGCCGCTCTTCGACACCATCCTCAAGTTCGTGCCCGGCCCCGCCGTGGATCCGGACCGACCGCTGCAGATGCTGGTGACCATGCTGGACTACAACAACTATGTGGGCCGCATCGGCATCGGCCGGGTGGTCAACGGCCGCGTCGCCAAGGCCGAGACCGTGGGCCTGGTCAAGCCGGACGGCAAGGTCTTCACCGGCAAGGTCGCGCGCCTGGAGAAGTTCTACGGCCTGGAGCGGCGCGAGGTGGACTTCGCCAGCGCCGGCGACGTGGTCGCCCTGGCCGGCCTGCCCCAGATCCACGTGGGCGACACCGTGACCTCGGCCGACAAGCCGGAGGCGCTGCCGCCCCTGGATATCGACGAGCCCACCTTGTCCATGGAGATCATGGTCAACAACAGCCCGTTCGCCGGCCGGGAGGGCAAGTTCGTCACCGGGCGGCACCTGCGCGACCGTCTCCTGCGCGAGAAAGAAATCAACGTGGGCCTGCGGGTGGAGGCTTTGGAAGGCGAGGGGCATTTCAAGATCTCGGGCCGCGGCGAGCTGCATCTTTCCATCTTGATCGAGACCATGCGCCGGGAAGGCTACGAGCTGGCGGTGGCGCGGCCGGAAGTGATCTTCAAGGAATCCCCCCAGGGGCTTCTGGAGCCGATGGAGTATCTGGTGGTGGACGTCCCGGCCGATTACCAGGGCACGGTGATCGAGTCCATGGGCCGGCGCAACGGCAAGATGGTGAACATGGCGCCGGAGGGCAAGTCCCGGGCGCGGCTGGAGTACGAGATCTCCTCGCGCGGGCTGATGGGCTTCAAGTCCGAGCTCATGACGATGACGCGGGGCCTGGGATTGATGCATCACGCTTTCCACGGCTACGGCCCCAAGGGGCCCGAGCCGGGCCTGCGCAATCAGGGCGTCTTCGTGACCAAGGAGGCGGGCCGCACCACGGGCTACGCCTTGGCGAGCCTGCAGGAGCACGCCAAGATGTTCCTGGGGCCGGGCGTGGACGTCTACGAGGGCATGGTGGTGGGGCTGGCCGACACGGAGAACGATTTCGTGGTCAATCCCTGCAAGGCGAAGGCGATGAGCAATATGCGGTCCAAGGCCAGCGACGAGGCGTCCGACCTGACCCCGCCGTCGACCATGACCCTGGAGCAGGCACTGGAGTTCATCGACGACACGGAGCTGGTGGAAGTGACGCCGCAGAGCACCCGTCTGCGCAAGAAGATCCTGAACGCCAGCCTGCGCAAGCGCGACGACAAGCGGCGCGAAGGGAGCGCGGAGTAGCAGCGCTGTGTTCATCGGAGGGCGCATAAAAGCCTTGGCGGTCCTGGTCCTGCTCGGCCTCCCTGGGGTGGCCGCGGCCGCCCCGGTGCCCGCGCTGCCGGAACTGGTGCGCCAGACCGTCGTCTCCATCAGCACGGGGGGCAAGGTCGTGGGCAGCGGTTATCTGCAGTCGACGGACAAGTGGATCTATGTCATCAGCGCCAAGCATGTCATCCAGCCCTATATGGGCTCGGCCGTCGAGGTCACCTTCTGGGCGCCCCAGGACACATCCGCCCCGAGCACCACGCTGATAGATCTGCCCGAATCCGCGGTCGACCATTCCATCTTCTTTTCCACGGCGGACGCCGTCGCCTTGCGCTTCGGGAGCTTCTGGGGGCGGGGCCGCGGCATCGTGCCCGCCAACGTCCATCCCAAGTCCAACATCGCTGGGCGGTCGGTCCCCGTGATCGACGGCGCCATGCTCGTGGACATGGCCGAGGTGGCGCCTACCGAGGACGTCGTCCTGGTGGGCTACCCGTCCTCGCTCAATAATTACATGGAGCCGGAGAATCGATTCTACGACGACACCGATCCCTTGTTCCGGCGCGGCATGGTGGCGGGCAAGAACCGCCAAAGGGACTTCCTCATCATAGACGCCGCCGTCCTCCCGGGCAACAGCGGCGGCCCCGTGTTCGTCAAGCGCGCCCGAGACCTGTTCCTGGCCGGCATCGCGACCGACTTCGTCCCCTCGGTCTCGATCTCCAAGAACGAGCGCGGCGTAGTGACCAATGTCAGCGTCCAGAACGCCGGCTACACAGTAGTCCTGCCCTCAGACCGCATCCGCGAGCTGCTGCTCCGGGCGGACGCCGTCGGGAATTGACCATCTCCCGGCCGCCGACGGGCCGCGCTAGAGCGGCTCAGTAGATCCAGCCGGGGAGGCCCTCGGGCCGCGCGCTGGGGGCGGCTTGGTTCGGCGGGACCTCGATGGGAGCGCTCTCCTCCTGGTGCGGCTCCGCCTGCCCGGGCGTGGTGTCCAGGAGATGCTGCCGCTGCCGGCCGCGGATGGACGCCGGGACCCCGGCGAAGCGATAGGTCAGCGAGACCCTCTGGGTGTCGCCCAAAGTGTTCGACATGCCCCAGGCATAGTCGACGAGGACGCGGCCGCGCCAGCGCAGGCCGAAGCCCACGGTCAGCCCCACGGAATCGCGCAGGAACTGGTAGCCCAGGCGCAAGCCGTAGCTCTTGAGCAGGAAATACTCCACGCCGGCCTCGGCGAAGGCCTGCTTCTCATAGACGTGGTATTCGCCGTCCGCCGCGACGATGAGGCTGTTCCCGGCGGGGACGTGGAATTGGTAGGCCACCCCCCCTCGCGCGGTGAGGGGCAAGGGGTCGCCCACGCTGACGAACCGCATCTTGGTCCCCATGTTGAGCAGGGAGGCGCCCAGGCTCAATCCGAGCTCCGACGAGTGGGCCAGGTAGCCCAGGTCGGCCGCGGCCGCCTGGGCGGAATAGCCCCCGGCCAACGAGGAGCGCACGTACTTCGCGCTCGCTCCCACATAATGATTGACCCCGTAGCTGCCGCTCTTGAGGTCCCAAAACGAGGTCCCCATCCGCTCCGCGTAGCCAGCCGTGGCCACGAAGTCGGCGCCTGCGTTCATGTTCTGCGAGCTTTGCAGCGATCCGTCCGCGTTGAGGAGGTTTACCTCGATGCTGCCGTTGCTGGCGAACATGAGCCTGGCGCCCGCGCTGGCGTAGCCGTTGCCCGAAAAACCCGTGAAGGGGAGCGGGCCCGCGTAGCTGAACTGCTCCAAAGAGTTATCCACGAGGCCGGAAGCGAATGACCCTCCGACTTCCTGGGCGTTGAGGCGGGCCAGGCCCGCCGGGTTGTAGAAGAGGGACGAGGCGTCGGTGCACACGGCAGTGAACGCCCCGCCCATGCCCATGGCGCGGGCGTCCATGGGCAATTCCAGCACGCCGGCGCCGGTCACGGCGGGGCTGACCGCGGACGCGGGGATAGCCGCGCTGAGGGTCAAGAGGGCCGCGACGGCCAGTATGCGGGACCTCATGGGAAACCCTTGGGCGGGCAGGCGGCGACGGCGCTGAGAGGCACCATGCACCCGGCAGGATACTCTTGTGCCTTTACGGAAATATTTCAAGTAATAGGACTAAAACAAACGGCCTCCGGAAGCCGGAGGCGCTTCAGTGGGCCCGCCAGGAATCGAACCTGGATCCCGTGGTTCGAAGCCACGTACTCTATCCATTGAGCTACGGGCCCAAATCGCTTCTATCGACAGGCTCCGTGCTTGCCGGAGGCAGGCGCGGCGCCAGGATATTGATTGTACAACAATCCTCCCGGAGAAGGGAGGCGCCGCGCGCCTCAGCCCGCCTTGCCCCCGTACAGGACGGCCACCGCGACCATCCAGAACGGGATGCTGGCGAACATGAGGATCATCGCCGCCCGCACGTGCGCGAACTTCTGGCACGCGATCTCGGCGTTGCGGTGGGTCTGGCGCGCGACGTCCTCGAGCATCTCCCGCGTGACTCCTCCGAGCATCTTCTCGACGAACATCGCCTTGTCGTGGTTGGCGATCCCGCCGAAGAAGACCGCCGAGTCCTTGGGGCCTTTCAGTCTCGGGAATCCGACGCACGCCAGAAGGATCATGCTCGCCAGCAGGGCCAGGCCGGACAGCCCGGCGCAGATGCCCACGACCAGCGGCCATTGGCCGACCTTGGGCGCGACCCCGCACAGGACCCCGAGCATCGCGAGGTCGATGGTGAAAACGGGCGCCACCTTCTGGTCCGCGGCGGAGACCCAAGCGAGATTGCGGTTGAGACAGGTGTTCAGGTAAGCCATCTTCTCCGTCATGCCTTCATCCATTTGTCGCCCCCCCTCATATCCGCCCTGCCGCGGGGACCGGGGCCACGATATAGACATAGCGCAAGTCGCAATCCCCCGCGTTCTTGATATCGTGCACGGCCTCCGGCGGGATATAGACCAAGCGTTCCGCTTCAGCCACGGCAAAAAGCCCCCCCCCGCAGAAAATGGAGGCTCGGCCGGACAGGACCACGATGGCCTCCTCCCGGCCCTCGGTCTTGTGCTCGCCCACTGATTCTCCCGGCTTGAGCGTCACTAAGCCGGATTTCATCCCGGCGGTGGCGGGCGGCCCGCCTAGGAGCCGGACGAACTTTTCGGCGCCGCCGAGTTTCACGACGATCGGCTTCATCAGGCTCATGTCCCCATCCTGTTGATCATGGACGCGATATATCCCGCGCCAAACCCATTGTCGATGTTGACCACCGAGACTTGGGACGCGCAGCTGTTGAGCATCGTCAACAAGGGCGCGACGCCCTTGAAGCTGGCTCCGTATCCGACGGAGGTGGGCACGGCGATCACCGGGCACGAGGCCAGCCCGCCGATGACCGAAGGCAGGGCTCCGTCCATGCCCGCGACGACGACCATGCAGCGGCTGGCCGCGATCCGGAAAAAACAATCCAGCAGGCGGTGCAGGCCGGCGACTCCCACGTCATAAACTCGCTCCACGCGGCTGCCCGAGACTTCCGCGGTGACGGCCGCTTCCTCCGCGACCGGGATATCGGCGGTCCCGGCGCAAACCACAGCCACCAGCCCCCGGCGCCGCGGCTGGGACGGCTGGACCGTTATGGTGCGCGCCAGGGGATGATACGCGGCGGCGGGCGCCACACTCTGGATGCGCCGGGCGATGTCTTCGTCGGCGCGAGTCAGCAGGACCCGCGTGTTCCGGCGCGCCAGGGACTTGAAGATCGCCACGATCTGCTCCGGAGTCTTGCCCGGGCAAAAGATGACTTCCGGGAATCCCGCGCGCATCGCGCGGTGATGGTCCACCTTCGCGAAGCCCAGGTCTTCATACGGGAGATGCCGCAGGCGCTCATAGGCCTCCTGGGGAGCGACGCGCCCCGCCCGCACGCTCCTGAGCAGCCGGATCAGTTCTTTTTTGACCATTTGCGGAGCTTGTCTTGCGATGGCATGGGAGTGAGTGGCGCTGATTATAACAATGAACCCCAAAAACCTCAAGCCTTATATCGTTTTTTACAGCCGGAACCATTGGCAACGCGCGGGCTATTTTGATAACATGGCACAAATTGCGACGCACCAGGAGGACACGTGGGCGGACACTCGCATTGGGCCGGAATCAAGCACAAGAAGGCCATTGTCGACGCCAAGCGCGGCAAGGTCTGGACCAAGATCGTCAAGGAAATCTCCATCGCGGCCCGGGTAGGCGGCGGCGACATAAACACCAACCCGCGCCTGCGCCAGGCCGTGGACGACGGCAAGGCGAGCAACATGCCCGCCGACAACATCAAGCGCGCCATCCAGCGGGGCACGGGCGAGCTCCCGGGCGTGATGTACGAAGAGCGCGTCTACGAGGGCTACGGCCCCAACGGCGTGGCCATGATCGTGGAAGTCACCACGGACAACCACAACCGGACCTTGAACGAAGTGCGCCAGATCTTCCGGGAGAACGGCGGCAACCTCGGCGAGACCAACTGCGTGGCCTGGATGTTCAAGCCCAAGGGCTTCCTCTCGGTGGCCAAGCCCTCGCCCGTCGACGAGGACACCCTGATCTCCCACGCCCTGGACCTGGGCGCCGAGGATGTGGTG
>Ga0073936_10012164_pt1 | contig 10288 bp, 9 predicted proteins | sample AliMusrvi5mmetaG_FD_87041 | JGI IMG/M metagenome (GOLD analysis project Ga0073936, IMG submission 87041) | Freshwater lake bacterial and archeal communities from Alinen Mustajarvi, Finland, to study Microbial Dark Matter (Phase II) - Alinen... | ecosystem: Environmental > Aquatic > Freshwater >... | reverse complement strand
GTTTACGGGTTGATCGGCCCGAACGGGTCGGGAAAATCCACCACCATGAAGGCGCTGCTCGGCTTGGTGGCCCCTACGTCCGGCCGTTGCGCGATTTTCGGACAAGATTCGCTGCGGGTCGATTCGCGGTGCGAGGTGGGATTTTTGCCGGAGAACCCATACTTTTACAAGCATCTGAGTGGTGCGGAAACCCTTCGGTTTTACGGCAAATTGTGCGGCATGCGCGGCCGGATTTTAGAAGACCGGGTGAGCGAATTGCTGGCGCTGGTGGATTTGGAAAATGCGCGGGACCGGCGGCTCGGAGGTTATTCCAAGGGCATGTTGCAACGCATCGGCCTGGCACAGGCGTTGGTGCAGGACCCGCGCCTGCTCATTCTCGACGAGCCCACGGCCGGGGTTGATCCGATTGGCTCGCGGCAGATTCGCGATTTGATTTTCAAGTTGCGCGAGCGGGGCATCACGGTATTTCTATGTTCTCATTTGCTAGAGCAGGTGCAGGAGGTATGCGACCGGGTGGGGATTATTTTCCAAGGAAAAATGGTGAAGGAAGGTCGTTTGGAGGACTTGATAGCGATTGAGGATCAAACGGAGATCATCCTGCGCGATGCCAGCCCGGAACTCATCGCCCGCATCACAGCGCTGGTGGCCGCCAACCCGGAGACCGAGTTGGTTCGCAGCGGCAAGCCGCGCACGACCTTGGAACGGCTGTTCCTGCGCGAAACCCAAAGAGACGCACCATGAGTGAGACACCCGTTAGTCCCACCCGTTCCGCCTCCGGTTCACATGCCGGGCGCATCTCGGTGATCGCCACCCACACGTTCACCCAACTGGTGAGGATGAAGGTGTTTTACTTTCTAGCGGTGTTTGCGGTCATCACCATCGGCAGCAATTTCTTCGATCTGCCGCAACACGCCGGTCCGGAAGCCGCCGGCACCAACATCCTCAACTCGATCAAGAGTTGGTCGGTGGGTACCATGACCTTGTTTTCGGTGGTGTTCGCGATCGTGGCCACCGCCCTGCTGCTGCCCAAAGATGTGGAGGACCGCACGCTCTATACGATTCTCGCCAAGCCAGTGCCGCGCCTCGATTACCTGGCTGGAAAATTGTTAGGTGTTATATTACTGGTGTTTGTATCGCTGGCGCTGATGGATGGGTTGATGACAGCGGTGCTGCAAATCCGCTGTTCCATGATTCTGAGCGCGCAGATGGAATTGGCTCATTCCCGCGGGTGGTCGGCGGCTGAGATCGCTTCGCTGCGCAACGATATTGTCAGCCAGGGGCCTAACGTCTCGCTGCAAGCTGCGGTGTTTGTTGTGTTTCTGCGTGCCTCGATCATGGCGTCGCTGGCGTTGCTTGTTTCGACCTTTTCCACAAGCACCCTGTTTACCAGCATCATCAGCTTCATGATTTATTTCATCGGCCACTTCCAAGCGGATGCACGCGGCGTGTTCCTCGAAGCAGGGGCCGGCTGGGTGACCCGGGCGATTGCGCTGTTAGTAGCGCTGGTGTTGCCGGATTTCCATCTTTTCAATGAATTTGATGCGGTCATCCAAGGCCAGGTATTTCCGCTCATGCTGTTGGGAGAAATCACCGGCATCGGGTTGTTCTACGCGGTTTTCTATGTGATCGCGTCTTGGTTCATTGTTGCAGAAAAGGAATTCTAATTTGTGAAACACTGGCGAAGACCGTTGATTGTGTTAGCCGCCACGCTGCTGGTCGGAGCGGTGCGTCTGCCGTTGGAGGCCGCGCTCACTGACGAGTTACGTGGTGCCGGATTGCTGGCTGCGCCGCTGGCCGTGGGCACCCGCGAAAAACTCGGGCAGACCAGCGCCACCGTCGCGCTGGGTGGTTTGCGCACGCTGGTGGCCACCTTTCTCAACCTGCGGGCCTTCACGTTTTTCACTGAAGCCCGCTGGGATGATGTTGCCGACACCTTTGACACGATTGTCGAATTGGCCCCGCAAACCATTTACTATTGGGAAACCGGAGCCTCGCATCAGGCGTACAATGCCTCGGCCTACTACCTGAACGATTCGGACCTGCCGCCGTTGCGTCGCGACGCGGCTTGGCGAGCGGCGGTGCTCAAGGGCCGGGCGTTTCTCGAGCGCGGCATCCGTAACAACCCAGGCAACCCCAAACTCAACGCTTATCTGGGCTACCTCCTCATCGATCACAACAAATTCCGCGCGTTTCGCGACCCCGACGCCACGTTCCTAGCGGCCGCGCAGGCGTATCAAACTGCCGCCGATGCGCCTGATTCACTGCCATTTTTGCGCCGCTTCCAACTTTACGCAATGGCTCGGGTTGCCGGGCAGCAGGCTGAGGCGCTCGCTCTTGCCCGCCAGCTCTATCAAGATCAAGGCAACCGCACGCCGACCTTGCGGTGTGTCTATTTTGCCCTCGAAATGGGTGCCTATCCGATGCTTTTCGATCCTGAAAGTTTAGCGATCGGCCTGTTCGGTTCTGCGGAAAAGGCCTACGCGACTCTCTCCAATTATTGGTTGCGTGCCAATGATCGGTTGCCCGTTCATGGGGTGGCAGAAGCAATCAGTGCCTTGGAAGTACAACTCGGGATTGCCGCAGAGAAGAGTGTCTTTCTGCTGCATCCGGTGCAAGACGCCGAGGACGAATGAAGCCGGGGTAGCCGCCATGATGATCTGCGCATGAGATATTTCCGGTTCATCCCACTGGCGGAGCGTTTCCACCGACGCGCGGCTTGGGCGGCGGCGTTAATCAGTGACGAACCGATGCATCATCCCTCCTGCCTGTCGCTCAAGCTGTTGCTAGTAGCCGCCGTGCTCACTGCCTGCAACAAAAAGCCAAGCGCTGTGCCCGCCGCCACCGCCCCAGCGACGCATGCCGAAGCTCCTGCTGCGGGCCTGTCCATGGCCCGCCAGCTTGCCGCCGCCCGCTTGGAGGTGGCTAACACCTGCATGGAAAAGCACGCGCAGGATGAGGCGTTGGCGCTGTTGGTAGCCGCCTGCCAGGCCGATCCGACGTTCACGGCAGCCTCGGTGGTTTTGGGCAAGCTGCTAGCGGAAACCGTCTGGAATATCCCGGTCACCGCCATCCAGCATCAGTTGCCGGTGGAGCAGTTGGCGTTTGTCGCACCCGCGTCGCTGTGGGTCAGTCTTGCCGAGACCGCGCCGAATGGTTTCAACACCACCGTGTTGTGGGATACCGAGGCATTGAAAATCCAGAGTGTCCTTTTTCCCGTCCGAGCATCAGCAACCCACAACCTCGTCGTCGCCCAAAACCCGCACTCGATCGTCATTCAGCGCGGCAGTGGCGAGAGAGCCGTCACATTGCTCTGCAACGCCAGCTCGTTGCTCCCCATCTGCGACCTCGGTCCGTTGCCGCCAAATTTGACTTCGCAATCGGTCGTTGTGACCTCCGCCAATGGCTTGCTCATCGCCCATCCGGGGTCGGCTTCGGCCAGCGATGCACAAATGATTTGGCGGATTCGCGATGCCGCCACCGGTGAAGTGGTCAATGCCTCGGAACCGCGCGGGGCTGAGGCCGCCCGCCCGCTTGCCGCCCAGCTTGATTCCCAGCGCTTGCGTGTGCTCCACGCGGATGGCTCGTTGCTGGAACTCCCCGTCTCGCCGGTGGAGCCCGTCCGCTATGGCCCAGCGGCCGTCCCGCTGGCCCTGTCCCATGCTCAGTTCAGCCCGGAGGGCAGCCGATTTTTTGGGTTGGTCGATCAAGGGCCTGAGCATCCCCCCTGCCAGAGGATATATCAAATCAGCGGGGTCCAGGGAGAGAGCGGGCCGCAGATTGAAGGCGTGACGGCTTCCAGCATCCCGGACCGGGCTCTCTTGCCGGGCTGGGTAGTGGGCTTGCCTTGGAGCGGCCAGGGCTCGGTGTGGAGTGGGTTGTTGCGGGACCACGGCAATCCGGACGAGCCGTCGCCCATCCGGATTCAGGGCTGCGATCTGAGGTTTTCCGGCTCTCATCGGGTTCCCGTACACGCCGAATCGCCCATCACTGCGGTGGCGTTCGGCCCTGACATCGCCATCATCGGCAGTGCCAATGGCGACGTGGTGATGCATCGGTTCCTGCCACTTCCGAGTGCCAGTCCCGCCCCGCAAGTGGCCGCGCCTATCGATTTTTCGCGGCTGGCTGTGTTCGCCGAAATCCTCTCGGGTGTTCGTTTCAATGAGCTTAGCTCAAGTTTCCTCCGCCTTTCCGCCCAACAACGGATTGCCTTGCTCGAATCCCTCGGTCCGCAGCAGGCGGCCGGCTTTATTCCCGGGCTTGATTTCACTGCCACCCTCGCCGGCCTGAAAACGCTCACACCCCGCCAAGCGCCCGCCGCCGCTATGCAGCCAATCTGGGATCGTCTCATACGCTCTGATTCGACGGCCCAAGCCTGGCCCCGCTTGTTGGAGTTAGCCCGCCCCTTGGCCGACACTCGCTGGCACCAGGATCTTAGCGAGGAAGCGGCGCGTCGCGCGACCCCGCAGCCGCCCGCCCGAGACGGTGACGCATCGCCGTGGCAGGCACAGCGGCACCTACGGGACGCCTTCGCGCGTGGCGATGGAACCGCCATCCAGCAGGAAATTCAGGCAGCGGGCAGCCACGGGCCGGGCGCTGCCACCGCGTTGGAGTTGGCGATGAATGGCGACTCGGCGGAGTGGATCGAAGCCTGTTTGAGTGCCGCCAACGGTTTGCCGCCGCTGTTGCGCACCTTGGGGCTTTCGCGCATCGCTTGGTTGCAACAGCGCCGTGCCGATGCCATCTCACTGTGGCCGGATGTCTTCCCAAGCTTCGAAAAAACCCGACTCACCGAGGATTGGGACGGCTGGGAACAGGCGGATTTCTCTCCTTGCTATCAAGCCCATCTGCAAGTGCTCAAGGGCGAACTGGCGGCTTATGAGTTGGCCGAAGGTGCCAGCGCGCCGCAACGCGCCGCAGTCGCCCAACACTTGCTCGATCCCGCCGCCCGCTCCATCATCGGCCGCAGGCGCCTAGCCGTTTTCTCCCTCAACACCGCCCTCGCCCTAGCCGATTTTCCCGAAGACTCAGCCGCCACCTTCCAACTCGCCAGCTTGGCCCGCGCCCTCGGAGCACAGCCCGAACCCTGCCTCCGCGCCGAAGCTCTCTCCCTCACCCGCCTCGGCGATTATGAAAACGCCCATCCGCGGTGGATTACCTTGCTCACCGAGCACCCCGTGGCCACCCATCTGTCCAACGACTACGCCGAAGCCGCCTACACCGCCTTTGAAAATTCCGAAGCCGACCAGGCCATCGAGATTCTGGCCACCGGTATCAATCATTTTCCTAACGACCCTAGCTTCGCCATGCGCGCCGGCTGGATCGCCCTGCTCACCGGCAACGGTGCCCGGGCCTATCAATTCCTGCTGGCCGGCCTGCGCGTCGGGTACCCGGCCGACAAACTCGAGAACGCCACCCTGCTACTCGCCGTGGCAGCCGCTCAGGCCGGTTTTCCCGAGGATGCCGCCACTCACTTTCAAAACTTGCTGGATCTCGCCCCGTTGTGGGCGCAGGCCGCCACCGTCGATGCCCTGGAGTGGCCTGACGAACTCAAGGCCACCCTGCGCGAATTGTCCCAGTCCCAATAATAAGCCGCGTGCTCGGCATCAGCCCTGCTGACTGGCCATGAGAGCTTCGATTTCGTCGGCTTCGATCGGGATGTTGCCCATCAGGTCGAAGTTGCTGTCTTTGCCGATAAGCACATCGTTTTCGAGACGCACGGCGAGGCCTTCCTCGCGGATGTAGATGCCGGGTTCGATGGTGAAAACCATCCCTTCAGCAAACACCTCGTGCGGCGGAAACACGTCATGCACGTCCAACCCGAGATGGTGGGAAGTACTATGCATGAAGTACTTCTTAAGCAGCGGTTTGTCCGGCCCCTGTGCTCTGGCGGCCTCGGCGTCGATCAGGCCCAAGCCGATGAGCTCGCGTTCCATCAGCTCGACGGTTAGCTGCTGATATTCGAGCGGGCGGATGCCGGGGCGCAGGACTTCGTTAGAGCCACGCACCACGCGCAGCACGGCGTCGTACACCTGGCGTTGGCGCGGGGTAAAGCGGCCGTTGACGGGCACGGTGCGGGTGAGGTCCGAGTTCCAACCGGCATACTCGGCGGCCACGTCCATCAGGACCAGCTCACCATCCCGGCAAATTTTATCATTTTCGACGTAGTGCAGGACGCAGGCGCTTTTACCTGAGCCGATGATGGGTCCGTAGGCGAAGCCCCGCGACCCGCGACGGATGAATTCATGGATGAATTCGGCCTCGATTTCCCACTCGCCGACGCCGGGTTTGATGAAGCCGAGGACGCGGCGGAAGCCGGCTTCGGTGATATCGCAGGCTTTTTGCAGAAGCTCGATTTCCAAAGGATCCTTGGTGATGCGCAAGCGATTCATCGCCTGGGCCAATCGCTCATAGCGGTGCAACGGGTAGCGCCGCTGGCATTCCTTGATGAAACGCGCATTGGCCGTCTCCACCGCCACACTGGCACGCAAATGCTCGTTGGTTAGCAGATAAATGTGGTCGGCCTGCGGCACCAACCGGTGCAGCAAGGAATCGAATGAAGCACTCCATTCCACCCGCTCAACGCCGCTGGAGGCCCGGGCAGCTTCCTTGGTGAGCTTGTCACCTTCCCAGATGGCGATCAATTCGCTGGTTTCTTTGACGAAGAGCAGTTCGCGATCTTTGGGATCCACTGCATCGGGCATCATCACCAGCACGGTGTCTTCCTGGTCCACCCCGGTCAGATAGAACAGGTCGGTGTTTTGTTTGAAGGCCATCGTGCCATCCGCGTTGGTCGGCAAAATGTCGTTGGCCCGAAGAATCACAATGCTGTTAGGTTTGAGCAGACTGCGCAGACGCTCGCGATTGCGGATAAAAAACTGGGAGTCGATAGGTTCGTAACGCACGCCGTCGAGTGGAAACCATTTGTCGGAGGCGGGCAATCCTCATTTTGTCAAAATAAGCGAAACCGCATAAATTTGGCATACAAGACGTGCGAATGCGGGGAAGGGCATGCCTACCAACGTCTGAGCAGCTTGCCGCCCAACCACAACAAGCTCAGGCCGATGGCTGCGCCGCTGGCGTCAATGACCACGTCGGAGATCAGTCCGGTGCGGCCGGGGACAAAGGTTTGATGGAATTCATCACTGGCCGCGTAGATTGTTACCAGCAGCATGGCCAGACCGGCTTGTGACCACTGCCAAGGGGGGTGGCAATCGGCGCTGGCGTGACGGATCGCTCGCCACAGCAGCAGGCCAAACACCCCGAATTCCGTGAGGTGGCCGCATTTACGGAACCAGACATGGAAATGCTCGATGCGGACGTCCGCCATGTGTGGAAACAGCCAGTGCATCAAGGGCACAAACATTCTCGACGAATGCTTGGCTGAGCCGGCATCGCTCGAAGCCGAGAAAATCACCAGCATCCAGAGCAGGGGTAGCAGCCAGTCGAATAGTGTCCTGCAGGAAATGCGCATGCCTCAGGTAAACCGCCTTGGTTCATGCTGGCAACTCCGAAATCAAACGATAAAATCCGCCTGCCCGGCAGGCGGTCGTACATGGATTTTTGCGGCTTCAGACGCAATAATCATCGATTTTCAAAAAAAAACCTTGCCTAGGAGGTACGGGCATGTTGATCTCCCCGCCCGCCCACAACGGCGGAACAACTCCACATTTCCCCAAACGGCCATGGCCTACGCAGTGATCAAAACCGGCGGCAAACAATACCGCATCCAACAAGGCGAAAGATTCGACGTCGAAAAGCTCGACGCCGAAGTCGATTCTGAAATCCAGTTCAACGACGTCCTGATCGTGGGCAAGGGGGATAGCGTGAAAATCGGCGCTCCCACCGTGGCAGGTGCCTCAGTGACCGCCAAAGTCATCAATCAATACCGCGGGCCGAAGGGTGTGGCGTTCAAGTTCAAGCGCCGCAAGGGGTTTCACAAGACCAAGGGTTTTCGTCGTCACCTCACCACTCTGGAGATCACCTCCATCGCCGGTTAATCATCCTCACTCCCACCCCCTCCTACCATGGCCCATAAAAAAGGACAAGGCTCCGTCAAGAACGGTCGCGATTCCCGCAGCAAACGACTCGGCCTCAAAAAATCTGGCGGTCAGGCTGTCATTGCAGGCAACATCATCATTCGCCAGCGTGGCACCAAGGTGCATCCCGGCGTTGGCGTCGGCATGGGCCGCGACCACACGCTCTTTGCGCTGGTCGATGGCAAGGTGCTCTTCGACCGCGATGGGCGCCGCGTCAATATCGCCGTGCCAAGCGGTGCCAGCGCGAACTAACGAGTTCTCAGGTTTTCTTCCCTAACCGCACTTCTCATTGAGGGTTGCGGTTTTGTCATGGTCGGGCATGAGTCACATCGGCTGACTGCGTAGGCTATCAGCCGTTCATCAGGCGGAGGGCCCAAGCGACGAGGGCGGCGACGGCGACGAGCAGGGAGAGCAGGAGGCAGGCGCTGCGGGTTTGGGTTTTGAGCAGATTGCGGGTGGCGGCGCGGGTGGTCAAATCCTCCTCATGGCGTTTGAGGCGGGAGATTTCGCCGACCCTCCGGAGAGGGGGCATGGTATTGTCGCGGTCGAGTTTTTCGCGGGCGAGGCGCTTGGGAGCTTCGCGTGCTTGTTCCAATTCCTTGGCGAGGCGCAGGGCTTCTTGCTCGCAATGTTTGAGTTCGAGCTCCTCTTGCAGCAGGGATGGCGTGCTCATGGCAGAGAGAGTTATTTAAGCAGATAGATGACGAGGGCGGCGGTCCCCAGCACACATACCGGCAGGTTGAAAGCGAGGCCGTTGCGCAGGTTGAGGAGGAAGTCCGAGCTTTGGGCCGAGTGGCTGCGGGTGCGGCTGCGTTTTGATGACGGGCGGCCAAAGATGGCACCGCTGCGGCCGCCTTCAAAGTGGGTGGCCGCTTGGTCGTATTCGTCACTGGCGATGTCCACGGCCAGGATCGAACGTTCGAGTTTGTCGGAGAGGTTGTCGCGGGTCCAGCTTTCCGGATTGATCTTTTCGAGTTTGTCCAAATGGGAGACGAAGCAAGCGCGGCATTGTTCCAGATCTTCGGTTTCCTGGCGGATTTCGTAGAGTTCGCGTTCGATGAGGGTCACCGCCGAGCTGAGTTTTTCCGAGAGTTCCACCTGTTGCGAAAGGAACGTGCGCTTGCGGGCGGTGAGCTCCTCCAGCACACGCTTTTTTTGTTCCAATTCCTCGCGTTGCACTTGGATGCGCTCCAATTCGTCCTGCGCCGCCTTGAGCTTTGAATCGTAATCCTCCACCACAGCTGGTCCCGATCGCGTCGGCATTTCCATCTGGGTCGAACGCATCTTGATATGGTGGGTGTGGTCGCTGGGGGCTGGCATGGCGGGCGAGCGGGGGAAGTGGCGCTACGCCTGAAAAATTAGTCAAACCGATTTGCTTTGGCGAGCAAAATATTCGGGACATGTTTAATATTTCGATGGGATCAGGCGGCACCCGTTTCTCAGTGGAAATTGCGGGGAGGGCAAGCATTGGCTTGCCAGGGTGGCGGGTGATGTCTAGCGTATCGCCGCCGTGCCGACACCAGCCCTATTAGCCCTTGAAGACGGACGTTGTTTTACAGGAACAGCCTTCGGAGCGAGTGGATCCACCACCGGTGAAATCTGCTTCAACACCTCCATGACCGGATATCAGGAGGTCATCACCGATCCTTCGTATCGTGGCCAAATCGTCGCCATGACTTACCCACAGATTGGCAACTACGGCGTCAATCCCGAGGACGCCGAGTCCGCCTCAGCGCACATCCGGGCGTTCGTCATCGGCGAATTGTGCGAAGTTCCATCTAACTGGCGATCCACCCAATCTCTGGCCGACTACCTGTCCGCTCAGCAGGTTTTGGGTATTGAAGGCATTGACACCCGGGCGCTGACCAAGCACCTGCGCTCACTGGGAGCGATGCGAGCTTGTGTGACCACGGAGTTGGACCGTGAGGCGGCGATTGCTGCCGCACAAGCGTCGCCGTCGATGGCGGGGATGGACTACGTGAAGGAGGTTTCCACGCCGCAGGGATACCAATGGGAAGAGGAAAGCCGGCGCTGGCGCTTGCCTAACGCGTCCACCGGGGAAACCACCAATTATGGTGAGTTGCCGCCGTTGCGCCACCGCATCGTGGCGTACGATTTTGGCTTGAAGTTTAACATTCTTCGCCGCCTGAGGCAGGCAGGTTTTGCGGTGGAGGTGGTCAATTTCCGGGCAACAGCCGCCGAGATTTTGGCAAAAAATCCTGACGGGGTGTTTCTATCAAACGGTCCCGGTG
>Ga0073936_10012160_pt1 | contig 10290 bp, 10 predicted proteins | sample AliMusrvi5mmetaG_FD_87041 | JGI IMG/M metagenome (GOLD analysis project Ga0073936, IMG submission 87041) | Freshwater lake bacterial and archeal communities from Alinen Mustajarvi, Finland, to study Microbial Dark Matter (Phase II) - Alinen... | ecosystem: Environmental > Aquatic > Freshwater >... | reverse complement strand
TGAGGAACCTGTGAAGGCTGTGCGTTGCCCTGCGACTTGTCCGCGGACGACCGTGACCGTCGACCGCTGGAGATGGGAGTGTTGTAAACACTCCGGAAGTATTGGGTTGAGTGAGAATTCGGCCGGTGGTGACATGTGGCATAGCAAGCATGCTTTCGCACCACGTAGAATGTATGTGTTCCAGATGATGGAACCTGTGATGCCCGGGTGAAGGGCGGGGCGGTCGCGGTGGGCGAGGTATTTCTCGGCCGGTACGAGGTCGAGTGCGAGGTGGGCCAGGGAGGCATGGCCGTGGTTCATCGCGGCGTGGACCACGTGCTGGGCCGCCCGGTCGCAATCAAGGTTCTGCACCCGCATCTGCTTCAGAAGGAGGAGGCGCGCGCCCGGTTCGCGCGCGAGGCGCGCGTCATCGCCCGCTTGCGTCACCCGGGAATCGTCGAGGTATACGACTACTCCGGCGCCGAGTCGGATCGAGCGTTCATCGTGGCCGAGTTCGTGGACGGCGAATCCCTGGATGCGTTCGCGCGGCGCGTCGGCGCGATGCCTCCCGAGGTGGCGGCCCTGGTGGCCGCGTCGGCGGGGGACGCCCTCGCACATGCACACGGCCGGGGCGTGATCCACCGCGACGTCAAGCCCGAGAACCTGATGGTCCGGCGCGACGGGGTCCTGAAGCTGATGGACTTCGGGATCGCCCACGTCGTGGACATGGAGCACCTCACGATGACGGGGACGGTCCTTGGATCGCCCGCCCACATGTCGCCCGAACAGGTGGACGGCCGGGCGCTGGACGCCCGGACCGACGTGTTCAGCCTGGGGACGATGCTGTACCTGCTGTCCACGGGTCGATACCCGTTCCAGGCGGACTCGCCCTCGGCGATGCTCCACGCCATTGCCGAGGTGCGCTTCCCGGACCCCCGGGCCGTTCGCCCCGGCTTCCCGGACGACCTGCATGCCGTGCTGATGCGCATGATGGCCCGCGACCCCGACGAGCGCTACGCGACGGCTCGCGAGGCCACGGACGACCTGCTGGCAGTGACGACGGGGCTGGGGTTGGGCCCGCCGTCGGTCGAGCTTCCGCGGCTGTTCGCCGATCCCACGGCCTACATGGCGGAGGCGTCGCAGCGGGTTGCCGACGTCCGGCTGCGCCGGGCCCGGGAGCACCTCGCCCGAGGGCGGCAGGCCCTGGCGATCCGCGAGGCCGACGCCGCACTGGCGGCCCGCCCGGGCGATCCGGAGGCGAAGAAGGTCCTGGACCGGGCGCGACAGGCGGCGCGGCGTCGGCGCCTGTCGCGGACGATGATCGCGACCGTCCTGGGATTTTCGGCCGTCGCGGGGGGCGTGGTGGCGGCGGTGATCCTCTGGCAGTCGATCTGGGCGTCGGACGCTCTGCCGACGGCCGCTGCCGTTCTGCTGGCCGAAACCCGCGACGAGCCGGATCAGGCGCTCCTTGCTGCGCCCCGTCGCCCGCCGACCGTGCGGGCCGGGACGGCTTCGCCATCCGGCGCCGGTCGCCAGCGCATCGCATCGCGCGCGGTCGAGGCCCCGGGGAACGGCCATCCGATCCAGCGCCCGGCGCCGCTGTTGCTGCCGGTGACCATCCTGGCGCACCCGCCGGCGGTGCGCATCGAGGTGGACGGGCGGAGCGTCGGCGAAGGCAAGGTCGAGGGGCTCCTGCTCCCCCCGGGGAAGCACCAGGTCCACCTGTCCCACCCTTCCTGCGACGTGTGTCGGGACGTGGAGGCGGCCTTCCTGCTGGACCCCGCCTCGCCCCTGAAGGGACCCCTGCGCTTGTCGATCGGGTATCGGGACGCGACCCTGGTGGTCGTGGGCCCGCCGGGGGGACGGGTGTTCGTCAACGACGAGGTGAATCCTCGCGGGCGGACCAACGAGCCATTGTCCCACGTGATGACGTCGCCGGGACCGCTGACGGTGAAGGTGCGCGTGGAGTTCGAGGGCCGGGAGCCGCGCATCTTGAGGCCGGCTCTCGACAGCGGCCGGACCACGACCGTGGAGGCAAATTGAAGGGAGGGCCCTGGCCGTCGAGCCTCCCCCCTGATCCCGAAGGTTGACTGCGCGCGGGGAGGGTGCTAGGTACAACCGGCCCGGGAGGCGCTCCATTGGCATCGTCTTGGGATCGGCAATCGTTCCAGTCGGCGCTGGCCGTCGCATCGGTCGGCATCGAGATGGGCGTGGCCATCGGCTTCGGCTGGTGGATCGGGTCGACATTCGACGATTTGTGGGGCACCGGACCCTGGCTGATGTACGTGTTCCTGGCCCTGGGAATCGCCGCGGCATTCCGGGGGCTTTGGCGGACGGCACGCAGGTACGGGCCGAAGGACGACGGGCCATGACGTTCGGGCGGTTCCTGAAGGTGGCGGTTGTCCTGGACCTGGTGCTCGTGGCACTGGCGCTGGCGGCAACGTACCTCCTGGCGTCCCCGGACGCCCTGGTGGGCGTGGCGGTCGGCGGTGCCCTCGGGACCGTGAACCTGGTCGGGCTGGCCTGGATGTGCGGCCGGCTCGTGGTCGGCGAAGGCGCAAAGTGGCCCTGGGCCCTGGGCCTGGCGTTGAAGTTCGCGTTGCTGATCGGCCTGGTGTACCTGGCCGTGCGCTACGTTTCGATGGACGTGGTCGGCTTCGTGGTGGGCCTGTCGGCATCGGTTCTGGCCATGGTGGTCGGGGCGTCGTGGCTGGCTGTCCGGAAGGTCGAACTGGAACCGTGACGGTGCCTGTACGGGGAGGTTGCCGCATGAAGCGCGGATGGATGCTCGCTGCGATGTGCGCGGCTCTTGCGGTGGCGCCGGCCCTCGCTCGCGCCAGCGAGGAGGCCGAGACGTCCGGAAACGGGGCCGCCGCGGTGGCGGGTCACGAGGGTGCGGCTGAGGCCCAGGCGGCCGAGGCAGGGGAGCACGCTGCGAAGGGCCATCATGGCGGGCATTGGTCGATCGCCGACGTGCTCGTGCCCCAGAGCCTGACGGGCATCGCGACCGCGAACCTTGGGAAGTCGATCGTCGCTGGCGACCACGTCACTTCGATCAATCATATCTTCTTCGCCTCCATCGTCTTCGTCCTGGTGTTGGTTCTGATGGCCATGGCTGCCTGGCAGATGAAGGCGAATCCGGACGACCTTCTGCCTCGCCGGACTTTTTCGCCACTGGCGCTTTTCGAGGTGCTGACGGACGCGTTGCTGGGCCTGATGGAAGGCCTTCTGGGCCACGAGCGCGCCCTGTATTTTCTGCCGCTCGTCGGCTCCCTGGGCCTGTTCATCCTGTTCAATAACCTGCTGGGGGTCATCCCTGGGTTCCTGCCCGCCACCAGCAACCTGAACACCACCTTCGCCCTGGGTTCTGTGGTCTTCGTCGCCACGCACTACTTCGGCGTCCGCGCCCACGGGATCTCTTATTTCAAGCACTTCTTCGGGCCCATCATCAAGTGGTACGCCCTGCCGTTGATGATCCTGATGTTCTGCATCGAGATGATCAGCCACGTGGCCCGTCCGGTATCCCTGGGCATTCGTCTCTTCGGGAACATGTATGGCGACCACAGCGCGATTGCGGCGTTCCTGGTTGCCGGCGTATTCGGCTGGATCCTGATCCCCATCATCCCGTTGCCCCTCGGGGTGTTGGTCTGCGTGGTCCAGTCGATGGTCTTCTGCATCCTGTCGACGGTTTACATCCATTTGGCGACGGAGGAAGCGGAAGAGGGCGAAGGGGGACATCATTAGGGTGGGGCGCGGGCCGGTTTCCGGTCCCGTGTCGATCGGAGGTTGACGGACGGGCGGTGTCCGGAGAGGATCGCGGCGTCCGGGTCGGGCTGTGTAGGACAAGTTGGAGGGAAACCGATGTCGCTGCTCAAGAAGTTCATGGCGTTCGCGGGAATGGTCGTCGGCTCGTTCCTGGTGTTCCTTCCGTCGGCGATGGCCGCGGAGACCGGTGCGGTCAAGCAGTTGCTCGCGACGGACGCCAACGACGCCGCGGTCAAGCAGTACGTCGCTCTTGCCGCGGGCCTCTGCATCGCCCTGGCGGCTTTCGGCGGCGCACTGGCGCAGGGCAAGGCGGTCACCGCGACGATGGAAGGCATCGCCCGGAACCCCGGCGCCGCAGGCAAGATGTTCGTCCCGATGATCCTCGGCCTGGCGCTGATCGAGTCCCTGGTCATCTACGCTCTGGTCATTTCCTTCAGCCTTATCGGCCAGTTGGGCTGACGGGCCCGCGCTGGTCTTGGTGCGAATGCGAAGGCGCCGGTCTCGATCGCGCCGGAAATGCAGTCGCCTCGGGCCTGCTCTGCGCCTGTTTCCGCGGCGGGATCGGATCGCTCAGGGGCCGGTCGGCCTTTCGAGGCAGAGCAGGTCCATCGAGCCGTGCGCCACGTGCCGCAACCGGACTCCAGGGTCGGGCTGCGATCGCAGGGCCAGCAGGTCATGCAGTACGTGTGGCCAATCCAGGATGCAGTCGACACCCTCGTCCATCGCGTATTGCAGCACGCGGCCTTCCCGCACGGCCAGTGCGGCATCTCGATTCACCACCCCGTCCAGGTTGATCACGGTGTGGCGGGAACCGTACGCCAGCGTGCCTGACTGGAATGCGCCCAGGCGGGTGCCTTCGGGGAGCACCTGGTCGACGACGTCGACCATTTCCCAATAGGGCGTGGTCGGGTTCAGCACCCCCTGCTGCGCTTCCCGGCCGGCGAGGGACCAGGTCAGCGCCAGCGTCGCCAGCAGGGCCGCGGCCAGGCGGGCATGCCCCTCCGACCATCGCCGGCGGAGGAGGTCGTACGCTCGCTGCAACGGCAGGGCCGAGTACAGCATCCACAGCATCGTCATGGGCAGGTAGTACCGCTGGAACCACCAGGAACCGAACACGAACAGGCAGTACGCGGCGATGTAGCCGAGCGAGACCAGGAACACGAGCGGGCCGACCACGCGGGCCACCGATCCGGCGGCTTCCGGAGCCTGTCGCCGCCGGATCGCGCGCCATCCGATCCAGAGCAGGCCCAGCGTGCAACCGATTGCCCCCAGCCCCTTCACGCCGAACGGGAGGACGCCGGCCTCCCGAAGGGCGGTCGTCGCGGCAGTGACGGGCCACCAGGTCGGGCGTGTCAGCGTCTCGCGCGCCGTCGCGAGCACCTGGGCTACGTAGAAGCTGGTCGGCGGCGCCTCGATGTCGACGTGGACGGTGTCCTCGTCGCCGGGGCGGGTTCCGTAGGCCAGCGCGATCGTCCGGGTGGCGGTGCCGCTTTCGGGCAGCCATCCGCCGGTCTGCACGTGGACGAACGTGAACCAGGGCGCGACGACCACCACGCCGGCCAGGGTGGCTGCAGCCAGCAGCCGCGCGCCGGCCTTCCGGGCCACGGGCGTGCCACGCTGGACCAGCAGCAGCCAGTGGCCTCCCAGGATCGCTGCCAGCAGTCCCAGGTCCAACCGGCAGAGGATCATGACCCCGTAAAGGGTCCCGACGGCCAACGCGGTTCGAAGGGGCGGACGACCGTGCGACGGCACGATCGCTGACAGGTGGGCGCCCACCCCGAGGACGGCCGCCAGGCACGCCAGGCCGGTTTCCAGCCCGTTGATGCTTTCCACGACGAAGGGGGGCATGACGCTCCAGGCCAGCAGGGCGAACAGGGCCCCTTCCGGCCCGGCGGCGCGGCGGGCCACCCGGAACAGCGCGATTCCCGTGGCCAGGGCCAGGAGCACCTGCAGGTACAGGGTCGCCGCGACGGGGAGGTACAGGTCCGGGCCGGTGATCGCCGTCACGGCCACCACGACGGCCATCCAGGCGGGATGGAAGCCGGCGGTCGGGTGGACGCCATCGTGGGTCACGCCCAGTCCTGCCAGCAGGTTGCGGGCGATGCCGAAGTAGTAGTAGCTGTCGTCCACCGCAGGCCCGTTCCGGGCGATCGAGAGCGGATCGAGGCCCAGGTGGCCGATTCGGAGCAGCGCTCCCAGAGCCAGGATCGCGGCGATGATCCAGGCCTCGGAAGAAAGGCGTCGCCACGCCCGGGACAAGCCGGCCTCGGGGGAAGGCGGAAGGGTCCGGGAGTGGGTCATTGGATGGGCTCGTCGCCGCCCTTCTTCGGGGGCGGCATGCCCGGGACCAGGGCCTTGAGATCCGCGTGAACCTTGTCCACCGACGCCGTGGCGATCCACAGGATCCGCACGAAATCCTCGCCCAGGATGCCGCCGATCCCGGGGATCGACAGTTCGAAGGCCACGGTGTCGGTCCGAGGGTCGTGGTAGTAGCGGCCGAACAGGAGCTGGGCGTTGCGTTCGTTGAGCCAGTCCAGCAGCACGGCGCGATCGATGCCCGATTTCAGCGGCTCGAACTCCATCGAGTAGGTCAGGATGCGGACGTACCATGGCGGCTCGTCGGTCGAACCGCCGGTCATCACGTGGACCATCAGGCGGGTTTCCTCGCCTTCGAGGAACAGCGTCAGTCGCCGGTTCTCGTCGTCCTCCTGGACGTGGAAGCCCAGGGTTTCCACCAGTCCCTTCAGGTCCGACAGCGTCAGCGGGTAGACGTTGCGGTTCATCGCGGCTCCATCGGGTCCTCCTGCGCCACGGTAGCGGCCGGCAGGCCCTGGTGTCAAGGCGGGGAACCGGCCGGGCCGCCGCCCGGGGCGCCGGTTGCGGGGAAGGCGCGGACGAGGGCGGTCGGACAAGGGCCGGGCGTGTGCTGGCGCGGGCGAGCCGCCTTGACTCGGGGTCCCGCGGACGGGATAATGTTCCGCCGGGCCCGGCCCGGTCTTCCAGGTGGCTTCCGGAGGCGTCATGCGTCGATTGTCATTTGCGGGCGTGGAGCTGGTCGCGGCCATGTTCGTGGCATGCGCCACGGCGAATGGCGGGGGCGACGTCGTCGGCCCGGGTCCGGATGCGGTGGACCCGGGGCCCCCCGCGGGGGACCAGGGCCTGCCTGACACGGCCCAGGATCCTGGCAGCCGGGACGCCACCGACCCGGGTGGCGACGACGTGCTCCCGGGCGATCCCGGCCCCGTCGATCCGGGTCCCGACACGCCCGACGTGCCGGCCCCGGCGGTTCCGTACATGCTGATCGTGTCCCAGGACGACCTCGTGACCGTCGCCAACGAGTGGGCGACCTATCGGCGCGCCGGCGGCTTCGAGGTCGAAGTGGCGACCGTGACGGACCTGGCCGGTGTGGCCCCAGACGGGGCCGCCTTCCAGGATGCCGTCCGCGGGCGACTGGGGGACGTGCGCGATTCCCGCGGGACCGGTGCCCGGTTGTTCCTGCTGCTGCTCGGCGACGCCCCCCCGGACGGGGCCTCCGCGGACGGGCAGATCCCCGCCCACGATTGCGTGAACACCACCCCGGGCGCGTCGGGCTGCTGGACCGACAACCGGTACGTGGACCTCGACGGCGACACGATCCCGGACGTCGCGGGGGGGCGCGTTCCCGCGAAGACCGTCGCCCAGGCCCGGGCCGTGCTGGACAAGATCAAGGACTTCGAGGGCAACTACAAGGTCGGCGAATGGAACCGCCGCGTGGGGCTATACGTCGGCCAGGCGGGGTTCAGCGCGCAGATCGACGGCCTGCTGGAGATGGCGATGATGGAGGGCCTCAAGAAGGTCAGCCACGCCTTCGACGTGCTGGGCGCCTGGGACAACCCGACCAGCAACTACTGGTACATGCCGTTCAACGACAAGGTCGTCGAGATGTTCAACGACGGCGCGTTGATGATGGTCTACGTGGGGCACGGGTCCGAATCCTGGACCCAGGGATTGACCACCGACCAGATCGCGAAGGTCCACTGTGCCAACCGCCGTCCCTTCTCGATGTTCTTCGCCTGCTACGCGGGGAACTATGCATCCGACCAGGACAGCCTGGCCGAAACGCTGGCCTTCAAGCCCGACGGCCCGGTGGCGTCCTTCGGCGCGTCGGACGTGTCGCATCCCTTCGGCAACGCGGTGCTGGCCTACGAGAGCCAGATGAAGGGCCTGGAAATGACGTACCCGACGATCGGCGAGGTCGTCGTCGCCATCAAGCGCGGCATGATCGAAAACAACGACGACTTCCGGCAGTTCATGGCCGGGGCCGGCGCGGTCGACACGTCCTGCGACACGCCGGAAAAGCAGATGGTGATCCTGCAGCAGCACAACGACCTGTACAACCTGCTGGGCGACCCGGCGACCTCGATGCAGTACCCGCGGGAGCTGGCGACCTTCGACGCGCCGACCGGCACCCTGGCCAGCCACAGCGTGGGCGTGTCGGGAACCACGCCCGGCGTCGCCACGGGCACGGCGACCGTGACCCTGGAAACCGAGCGCGACGTGGTCCTGGGGACGATGAAGACCATCGATCCGAACAACCCGGTGGCGGCCGACGTGAACGCCAACTGGGAACTGGCCAATGACAAGGCGGTCGTCCGGAAGGAAGTCCCGGTGACGAACGGTCGTTTCCAGACGACTCTCGAGTGGACCGTCGACACCTCCGCCGGCGACTACTACCTCAAGGTCTACGCCCACGATCAGGTCACCGACGCGGTCGGAGTCGCCGATTTCCACTGATTTCCCGCAGGCCCGTTTCCAATCGACCCGATTGCGAAAATATCGCATTGACGCGATGCGGCAAGGGTTTTTGCATTTCCGGGATGCACGGACCAGAAAAGTCCCTGTTAAAAAAAGGGGTTGAGACATGAAAAAAGCCCTTTCCCTTCCGATTGCCACTTGACTACAATCCGCCCCAGCCAAGCGCGGAAACAGGGGAGTCCGGGCTAATAAACCCCCGGCCCCACCCATCGACGCGCGCCGCCGTCCGGCTCGTAGAGCGGGGTCGCCGGCGGTTGTATCGGTGTGCTCGTAGAGGAGGTAGTGGCGTGGCGAAGATTCTGGTAGTCGACGACGATCCGGACCTCGTGGAGGATTGCCGACTGATCCTCGAAAAGGCAGGACATTCGGTGGCCTCCGCTTTCAATGTCGTTGATGGCAAGAAGGCGATGGAGCGCGATCGGCCGGACCTGCTGATCCTGGACGTCATGATGGAGTCGCCCGACGACGGCATCGTGATGGCGCAGGATCTGCGCAGGGCGAACGTGAAGACCCCGATCCTGATGCTTACCAGCATCAGCAAGGTGACGGGCCTGTCGTACGACCGCAGCGCGGACCTGGTCCCTGTGGACGCGTTCCAGGAGAAGCCGGTGCCTCCGAAGCGCCTGCTGGCCCTGGTCGACGAACTCTTGAAGAAGGGGGGCTGATCCATGCTCGTCACCGAACAGGAGCGGCTGAAGAGCGACATCGGCACCTGGCTGGAGCGGTATGGCCGCAACCGCTCGGCGTTGATCCCGGTGTTGCAGGAAATCCAGAAGAAATACACCCGCATCTCGGAATACGGGATGCAGGTCCTGGCCGACCAGCTGGGCATCCACCCCGTGGAAGTCTACAGCGTGGTTTCGTTCTACGCGTTCCTTGACCACAAGCCCAAGGGCAAGTTCGTCATCCGCCTGTGCCGCACGGTTTCGTGCGACATGCAGGGCAAGGCCCGCGTGGCCCAGCAGCTGGAAAGCGACCTGGGCATCACCTTCGGCGAAACGACCTCCGACGGGAAGTTCTCGCTGGAATGGGCGAACTGTCTCGGCATGTGCGACCAGGGCCCCGCGCTGCTGGTCAACGACATCGTCTACACGCGCGTGACGCCAGCGATGGTCAACGACATCCTCGAGACCTGTCGGAAGACCTTCGGCGTGTACGCCCTCGAGTCGACGCACGAGGAGGGACACGCATGATTACTCCCAATCACAAGGCCCCCTTGACCTTCGCGACGATCGAGCCGGACGCCGGCCTGAAGGCCGCCCTGGCGAAGCCGCGGGTGGACCTGATCGCCGAAATCACCGCTTCCCAGTTGAAGGGCCGCGGTGGCGCCGGCTTCCCGACCGGCGTGAAGTGGAACCTGGCGGCGGCCGCGCAGGCCGACACCAAGTACGTGATCTGCAACGCCGACGAGGGCGAGCCCGGCACGTTCAAGGACCGCGTCCTGCTGTCCGACCATGCCGACCTCGTGTTCGAAGGCATGACGATCGGCGGGTACGCGATCGGCTCGAAGATCGGCATCCTGTACCTGCGCGGCGAGTACACCTACCTGCGCGCGCACCTCGACGCCGTCCTCGCCGCCCGCCGGGCGAAGGGCCTGCTGGGCAAGAACGTCGCCGGCAAGCAGGGCTTCGAGTTCGACATCCAGATCCGCATGGGTTCCGGCGCCTACGTCTGCGGCGAGGAAACCGCGCTGATCGAGTCGCTGGAAGGCCACCGCGGCGAGCCGCGCAACCGGCCGCCCTTCCCCGTCGA
>Ga0073936_10012153_pt1 | contig 10292 bp, 6 predicted proteins | sample AliMusrvi5mmetaG_FD_87041 | JGI IMG/M metagenome (GOLD analysis project Ga0073936, IMG submission 87041) | Freshwater lake bacterial and archeal communities from Alinen Mustajarvi, Finland, to study Microbial Dark Matter (Phase II) - Alinen... | ecosystem: Environmental > Aquatic > Freshwater >... | reverse complement strand
GCATACCACGCAGGTGGTGTACCTGAATGACAGCGAGATGGCGGTGCTGAAGCCGGGGAGTTTCAAGACGACGACGATTGATGATGTGCCGGTGACACCGGAAATCAAGGCGGTGGAGTTTACGCTCGAGCAGTTGGAGTTGGGGGATTACCCGCACTTCATGATCAAGGAGATCATGGAGCAGCCGCGGGCGATTGAGAATTGTTTGCGGGGGCGGATCGATCTGCAGGAGGGGCGGGTGGTGCTGGGCGGATTGACGGCGTACGCGCGGCAGTTGGTGCGGACGCGGCGGCTGATTATTACGGCGTGCGGGACGGCGTGGCATGCGGGGCTGGTGGGGGAGTATTTGTTTGAGGAGCTGGCGAAGATTCCGACGGAGGTCGAGTACGCGTCGGAGTTCCGGTACCGCAATCCGATCATTGAGGATGGCACGGTGGCGTTGGCCATATCGCAATCCGGGGAGACGGCCGATACGCTCGCGGCGCTCCACGAAGCCAAGGACCGCGGCGCGCTCTCGATGGGGATCATCAACACGGTGGGGTCGACCATTGCGCGGGAGACGGATGCGGGGGTGTATCTGCACGTTGGACCCGAGATCGGGGTCGCATCCACGAAGGCGTTTTCGGGGCAGGTGGTGGTAGAGGTTCTCCTGGCGTTATTCATCGCTCGGCGGAAGTACATGTCGCAGGCGGTGCTGGACGAATTCCTACGGGCGTTGACGCGGATTCCGGGGCAGGTGCAGCGAGTGCTGGAGCAATCCGAGGAGATCAATCACGTCACGAAGATGTACGTGGGGCGGGAGAACTGGCTGTTCTTGGGGCGCGGGTACAATTATCCGGTGGCCTTGGAGGGGGCGCTGAAGCTGAAGGAGATTTCGTACATTCATGCCGAGGGGCTGCCGGCGGCGGAGATGAAGCACGGGCCTATTGCGTTGATTTCGCCGGGGATGCCGGTGGTGTTTGTGGCGCCGCGGGGGACGCAGTATGACAAGATTCTGGGAAACATCCAGGAGGTCAAGGCGCGGGGTGGGAAGATTATCGCCATCGCGTCGGAGGGTGACGAGCACATCCGGTCGGTGGCGGATCACGTATTTACTATTCCGGACACTTTAGAGCCGCTGCAGCCGCTGCTGACGGTCGTGCCGCTGCAGTTGCTGGCGTACCATGCCGCCGTGGCGCGCGGCTGCAATGTGGATAAGCCGCGAAACCTGGCGAAGTCGGTGACGGTGGAGTAAGGAACCGGCCGCGCGGTGCATCGTTGATCGCCGCCCGGCCGTTTGACCAACGGCCCCCTTCGGCCACCCGCGTACCCTCGAAGACGATCCTCACGAGGAGACCATGTACGAATCCTATTGGCAGCAGGCGCTGAGTTTCCTCGGGACCCCCGAGGGCTTCCTGGCGTTTCTCATGATGTTGGCCGTGCTGGCGGCGATCCTGGTGAAGCCCCAACTGCGCTGGCACGTCCTGGCCTTCGTGCTGGTGAGCACGACGTTTGGCGGCGGCGACGAATCGACGATCGACTTCGGGGGAGTACGCAGCCTGCCCTGGCCCCTCAGTTTCCTCGCCAACAATGCCCGACTGATCACCACTTTCAGCGCCGCTTCCCTGCTCATGGCGTCGATTACGGCGAACCGTGGCTGGCGGCCTAAGGCCGTTGGGTTCGGCGCGCTGTGTTTTCTCGCCCTTTATCTCTGGATCGCTTTCCGCGCCACTTTCGATCCGACAACACTGGGGCGCGGTATCCTGGGCCTGGTCTCGTGTACCATCTTCTTTACCGTTCTGGCCGTAGGCCTGGGGCGGTGGCTGCAAACGCTGGATGATGCCTACCACCTGCTTGGGTCCATCGCCACGGCGGGATTCTTGTTCGTTGTGGCTAATCTGTATTTGCTGATTCTCCACCCCTCCGCCGGTGGCACGGGCCGCTTCTCGGGGACGACGGCCAACCCCCAATTCATGGGCATCGACTGCGTTTTGCTGCTCCCCACGGTTCTTTTTCTGATTGAGCGCGGAACCCTCTCGAAGTTCCGCCGCATCGCCCTGCTGGCCACCGCTGGCTTCCTCATCATCTTTCTGCTTTGGACCGGTTCGCGTACCGGGATGCTGGGGGCGGTCACCGCGGTACTCGTCCTCTACCAATGGCGGATCCACCGCTTCCTCCCCATGGCCGTAGTCGTCGGCTTGGCGGTGTACATGGCCATCTGGTTTTTCCCCGATAGCCTCGCTCACCTCAACCGTTTTACCGATCCCACCAACAGCCGTGCCACGAGTTACGACGCCCTCTGGAACGCCTTTTTGTGGAGCCCCATCATCGGCAACGGACACGCCGCGCATGCCGAGAGCATGTACCTGTCGGTTCTGGCCGGCTATGGAATTGTCGGCGGCATCCCCCTACTCGCCCTGATCTTGCACACCTTGTCCTCGGCCATTTCGGCCGTCCGCTCCCGCCACGTCTTCGGGCGCGACGGGCGCCTCGTGGATCTGGTCCTGGCCAATCTCGCCATTATCCCCGTGATTGGCCTGTTTGAGGAAACCCTCATTGGCATATTCAATCCGCTGAGCCTGTTTTTCTACCTGAACCTGGCCCTCCTGACCTTTCTGGTTCTGGCCGCCCACCATCCGGCCGAAGCCCTCGCGTCCACCCCTGCCGCCCTCGAATCCCCGCTGCTCGAGTCGGCATCCGCAGGCCATGTTCCCGCCTGACCTCAGGCCCGCTACCGTTGGGGCGTCGAGGTAGGCAGCAATCCCGGCAATTCCTTGAGCAGGCGCTCCGCGACCCGCTGATGACCCAGCGGGCGGAGGTGAATCCCCCCCTCGAAGTACACTGCTTCCAGACTTTCCTTGCCCAAGTCCGCCGTCAGGTCGATCAACGGGACCTCACGTCTGCTGGCCCACCGCTCCAACCGCCGGAAACGTTCTTGGAAAGCAGGGCTGTCCCACGCCGCACTACGGGCCGGGGTATAAGCAATGGCGTACCGCCCCCCCGCCGCTACAACCGCTGATTGGGCCGTCTCCAAAGCTTCCAACACGCCGTCGATGTCATACGTTGGCCCGCCCATGGGTAGTGATCCCGGATCCAACTCCCAGCCCCAGCCCAACAACCACGGCAGTGCGTAGCGCGACCAGGTCTCCCCCAACGCCGACCACGGCGGGCGCGTCGGATACCCGGGCTCCCCGGGCGGGTCCGCGTAGGGCTGGTTGAGGTCGGCGGTATTCAGCACCTGTATGACCAGGTCCGCGCCGCTGGTTCCCCGCGTCCGCAAGTATCCCGCCTCGTTGGCAGGCGCCCACCCGCCTGCCGAGACGTTGAGCACCTCGGCTCTCCGTCCCAAAACGGCAGGCAGGTCCTGCGCTACTCGCGAGGTGAAAATCTGGGCTTGATCCACGTAGGTGGTTCCGTAGGTGACGGAATCACCGACAAACAAGATTCGGAGTTGCCCGTCCGGCTTGCGGTCGGCGACCTCCTCGCTCCGCATGGACAGATGGTTGATGTGATTGCGGCAGAAAAACCGCCGCACTTCTTGGTCAGGCGCCGGCAAGTAGCCGCACCCGTCCCGCATGGTATCCACGACGTACAGCACCGGGTGCCCCAGCCCCAGGACCAAGCGCAAGCTCAGTTCCGCCAGGAGCAGCACAATGAGAGCCGCGCGCGCCAGGCGCCACGCGCGGCGCCAGCAAGTCGGCTTACCCACCTGCTCCAATTTGCTCTCGCCTGCTGGTCCCATGACCGTTCCGCCTGCTGGTTGCGTCGTATTCGCTGCCCGCCCCTACTGCACGCCGGCCAGGCCGGTTTCGATGGGACTGCGGACAAATTCCCGCGGGTCGGTCACGTGACCAGTCAAGGCGCTGGCGGCGACGGTGAGGGGGCTGGCGAGGAAGACGGCGGAACTCATTGAGCCCATGCGGCCGGGGAAGTTGCGGTTGGTGGTCGAGATGCACACTTCGTTACCATTGAGGCGGCCGAAAGTGTCGGCCGGGCCGCCGAGGCACGCCGAGCAGCCGGAGGGGCCCTGAAGGCATCCGGCATCCTGTAGCACTTCTTCGATGCTCTTTTCGTTGGGGCTTTTGACGGCGCCGCGCAGGTTCAAACGCTTCATGTCGGCATGCACTTCGGTGGAGCCGGGCACCACGAACGTCTTGATGCGGACCTTGTGGCCTTGGAGGATATTGGCGGCCATGATCATGTCCGTGATCTTGCCGCCGGTGCAGGAGCCGAGGTAGGCGCGGTCGACTTTGACGTCCTGGCAACTGCGCGCGGTGGCCTTGTTGTCCGGGGAGTGGGGTTTGGCTACGAGGGGTTCCATGGTCGCCAGGTCATATTCGAGCTGGCGCGAATATTTCGCGCCGGCATCATCCTTAAAGACGTCCCAGGTCTTGACGTGCGAGCGTGCCCGCACGTATTGCAGCGTCTTTTCATCCACGTTGCAGACGCCGTTCTTGCCGCCGGCTTCGATGGCCATGTTGGTGAGCGTCATGCGGTCTTCCAAGGTGAGGCTGGCGATGCCTTCGCCGGCAAAGTACATGGTCTGATAGGTGGCGCCGCTGACGCTAATGTCGCCGATGACCGCGAGGATCAAGTCCTTGGCCGTCAGGTAGGCGGGGATCTTGCCATGGAAGGTGAACTTCATTGTCGGCGGCACCTTAAGCCAGGTCTTGCCCGTGCCGAGGGTGAAGGCGGCATCGGTGTTGCCCACGCCGGTGGCGAACTGTCCGAAGGCGCCGGCCGTGCAGGTGTGGCTGTCGGTGCCGAGCATGATCTCGCCGGGGCGAACGTGGCCCTCTTCCGGCAGCGCCTTGTGACAGACGCCCTTGTAGTGGGTCTTGGTGGGGTCTTTGTAGGGGCTGGGCATGCCGGAGCCCTGGACGAACTCCGGATCGTAGTAAAACTTGATGCCCTGCTCGCGGACAAAATCCCGCAAAATCTGAATGTTGCGGTGGCACTTCTCATCGGCGGTGAAGATGTAGTGGTCCGGGATGATCACCACCCGGTCCTTGTCCCAGACCTTGGCTTGCCGGCCGAACTTCTCATGAAAAATCCCAATGGTCCCCGGGCCGCACACATCGTGCGTCATCAGCACGTCCACATCGACCCAGATATTGTCCCCCGGCGCCACGGACGCCTTGCCGGCGTGCTTGGCCATGATCTTTTCCGTCATCGTCATTGCGGGCATGCACATTCTCCAAAGGGGCTCTGGCGCGAGCCAAACCAGGATTCATCGGCCCAGGTGCCGACCCGACACATCGCTCGTTGCGCGAAACACGAAACCTCAATTATAGCGGTGAAACGCTTCGCTCCCAAGGGCGCGCCCAGGGCTTTGAGTTTCGGCCGAGCCGCACTTGTCTACGGTCACGGCGTTTCGTACTCTGTGCCTCACGTAAGCACTACTTCGCGTCCTTGAACTGGACCTTTCCCATGGCGAAACTTTTCCTCGGGCTCGACCTCGGCGGCACCAACGTTAAGGCGGGACTGGCCGATGCCGACGGTAAACTCTTAGGCAAGCTGTCCATGCCCACGGGATCAAGCCCGCGGGACTTGACCGGCAAGAACGTCGCCGCCCGCATGGTGCAAGCGGGGCAGGATCTGATCGCGCAAGTCGGCGCCCGCAACAGCGATGTCGCCGCCGTGGGCATCCTCTCCCCCGGCCAGGCGTCGCTGGCGCGGGGCATCGTGTTCCGGGCGGCCAATTTTCCGTTGTGGCGCAACGTCCCGATCCGCGACCTGGTGGCGAAGGGGCTGGGCATTCCGGGCGTGCTGGAAAACGACGGCAACGCGGCGGCCTACGGGGAATACTGGGCCGGCGCCGGGCGGGGTGGCAAGATCAGGAATCTGATCATCTTTACCCTGGGGACGGGTGTGGGCGGCGGCGTCGTGCTGGAGGGCCAAGTGATACATGGCTCCTGCGATTTCGCCGCCGAAGTCGGGCACATGATCATGATCCCCGACGGCGAGTTGTGCGGCTGCGGCCAGCGCGGCTGCTTGGAAGCCTACTGCTCCGCCAGTTCCACTGGCCGCCGCGCCACGGGGCTGCTGCAGACCAGCCGCGTGTCCTCTTCGCTCCGCGCGGTGCTCCAAGCCCAGGGCCAAGTCACGGCCGCCGATATCGCCGCCCACGCCAAGAAAGGCGACGCGTTTGCCCGCGAGCGCTGGGAGGAAAGCTGCAAGTTCATCGCCTTAGCCGCCATCAACGCCATTCACTGGTTTGACCCGCAGATGATCGTGCTGGCCGGCGGCATGTCGCTGGCGGGGCGGTTTTTGCTCGATGGCGTCAAGCGCCACTTCAAGGCCCAGTGGTGGAAGATGGTCCCCAACTCCGCCGCCCTCACGTTGGCCCAACTCGGCAATGATGCGGGCATCATCGGGGCCGCGGGGGTGGCCAAGAATGCCTACGACCGCGGCGCGTTGCCGCGAATCGGCACTTAGGCTTGGGCCGATCCGGGCACGGCCGCGACGGGTGCCGCGACGCGATCCGACGCGACGACCTTCTGAATCATCGCATCCAAAGTAGGCATATCCACCGGCTTGGTCACGTGCTCGGAGAACCCGGCGTCGCGGCAACGCGCCACATCCGCTTCCATCCCGTAGCCGGAGAGCGCAATCCCGGGCACCGGATAGAGTTTGTGGAGTTCGCCGATCAATTGCAGGCCGGTGCCGTCGGGCAGGCCGATATCGCTGATCACGACGTCGAAACGCTGGCGCTCCGCCGCGGTTAGGGCCTCCGCGATGCTGCCGGCGGTGGTGACTTGGTAGCCCATGGACGTGAGCAGCCGGGTCATGACGCGCAGGGTGTCAGCGTGATCTTCGACGAGGAGCAGTTGCAGATCGCGCCGCACCGGCATGGGCAGGTCCGCTGGCGCCCGGTCGGGGGCGATGACGGGGGTCTCGATGGTGGGCAAGAGGATCGTGAAGGTCGCACCCTTACCCCGTCCGGGGCTGTCGGCGGCGATCTGACCTTGATGGGCCGTCACGAGCATACGCGTGATGGCCAAGCCGAGCCCCAAGCCCCCAAACTGCCGCGTGACGGCCGGCTCACCCTGTTCAAAGGCGTTGAAGATCCGCGGCAGGACGTCGGCGGGAATACCGATCCCTGAGTCTTGCACGCAAATCCGGAGTTGGCCGGCAGGGTCGTCCTGCGTCTGGATGGTGATCGTGCCGCCGTGCGGCGTGAACTTGATGGCGTTCTTGAAGAGGTTCCAGAAGACCTGTTGGAGGCGTGCCGGATCGGCACGCACATGAGTGCGGCGGGCGGCGAGGTCCAAATCCAACTTCAGTTCTTTTTGGATCACGTCGGAGCGGCAGATCTGCAGGGTGTGCTCGAGGAGGATCGAGACATCGACGTTATCCAAGCGCAGGCGCAACTTGCCCTTGGAGATACGCGTCAGGTCCAGCAAGTCGTCGATCAGGCGGGCCTCCAGTTCGACATTCCGCCGGATCAGAGCCAGGTCCCCGCGCAAATCCTCCGTTAGATCCGGACCGGCTTCCAGGGAGGCCACGAGGGAGAGCACGGGCGTCAAGGGCGTCCGCAGTTCGTGGCTGAGCATCGCCATGAACTGGTCCTTGGCGCGGCTGGCGGCTTCGGCGGCATCCTTAGCCTGTTGAATCTCCTGTTCGGCGCGCTTGCGCGCGGTGATGTCGCGCAGGACCACGGTGTAGATGCTCTGGCCATCGGAGGTCACGTGCGAAATCGCCGCCTCAATCGGGAATTCTTCGCCATCGGCGCGCAGGGCGGTAAGCTTGCCCAGTTGTCCCATGGCCCGCGATGTCGCCCCGGTCTGGCCGAAATTAGCCACATGCTGGCGATGCTGTTCCCGGTAGCGTGCCGGCAGAAAGCGGTCCAGCGGCTGGCCCATCGCCTGCGGCGCCGGCAGCCCGAACATCTCCTCTGCCGCCCGGTTAAACAGGATGACGCGTTGCTCCTGGTTGACCGAGATGATGGCGTCCATGGCCGAGCCGATGATGCCGGCCAGGCGCTCCTGGCTGCTCTTGAGTTCCGCGGTGCGGCGCTGGGTGGAATTCAACGCTTCGCCGTAGCGCTGCGCGAGGGCCCGCAGATGGCGATAGGTTGCCCAGCCGATGGCGGCAGCGGCCAGCAGCAGCAGTCCCAAACCCAGCGCCAAGGTGCGCTGGGTGGCTGAGACTACCCGGGCCGACTGATCGGACAAGAGATTGGCTTCGGCCTGGCCAATGTCTTCGGCCTCGCGGCGCATCTGTTCGAGGAGTTCCTGGTCGTCGAACTCCACGGTCGCCAGATTGGTGGCCTGCTGGCGGCGGGTAACGATTGCTTGGAGTCCCTGGCTCCAGCGTTGATACGCCTGGTGGAAACGCTCCAGCCGCGCGGCTTGTTGCGGGTCGTCCGCCACCAGGGCGCGCCAGCGCGGCATGGCCGAAGCGACCCCCTGGCCGGTGGCGCGGAAGGCTGCCAGGTACTCCGGCTTGCCGGTCAGCACGTAGCCTTGGGCGTTGTTATGCCGCTGCAGGTAATCGTTCTGGATTTCCTCGGCCGTGGCGATCACGCGATAGGTGCGCTCGAGCCGCCGGTTGGCGGACAGCACATTGTTGACGAGGAAGAAACTGACAAGGGCCACGCCCGCAAGAATGGTGATATGGACCGCGACGGCCTGCACCATGAGGCGGCGAAATCGTGACTCGGTCAGGGGTCTCTGGGACATGGGCAGGGGCTCGTTGAAAAGACCGCGTTCGGCTCGACCCAAGAAACAACTTGCAGCAATGTTACGATTTTAGGCAGGGCGGGAGCAGCAAGCGGTGAAAAGTGCGTACTGACGAATATTCCTGCCACCCTTGGCGCTGCCGATACGCTGGCTTTGAATGTGGCTGATACCCCCCCCTACCCTCAAATCGGATCAAGCCGATTCGGCGAGCGCCCCGCCCAATTTGCGAATGGTCTCACGCACCGAGCCCACGGCGACGATCTTGATGCCGAAATTCTCGCCCACTTTGACGGCATGGCCCCGGCCGATGGGCTTGTTGTTGGCCAGCAACTCCAGTTCATCATCCGCCGACTTGCTGAACTCGATGATCGCGCCAACGCCGAGGCGCATGACCTCGCCTACCGTCATCCGCCGCTGGCCCAGTTGCACGATCACCGGCACCTCGATGGCCATGAGGCGTTGGAACTCGCTGGCGAAGGGATTGGTCGTGTCTTTGGGCACGGCGCGCGGGGGTGGGGCGAACTCGCCGGCGAGGGCTCTTTCTTCCGCAGAGAGCGCGTCGGGGCTCTCCATGTCCCCAAGCACCGGCGGAGAGGAGTCTGCGGGCGCAGCGCTGCTGGCTTCGGCACTGATATCGGAGGCCTGCGACTGCACCTTGGCCAGCAGGTCATCGACGGACTGTTGATTCAGAAACGACATCGTATCTTTTATCGGCCAGAACGATCCCCCCCCGTGAGCACGGCGGGTCATTACGGACGCGTGACGCGTTTTGCCCGATTGCGAACCCCCGGTGATGCCGTCAAGAAATGCGCTCGGTCACGCCGATAGCTTGAGGATAGCTTCGCGCCCGGCGCAGGGTGAACCTGCGCGTCCATTCACGCGATTGCTGCGCCCTGCCCGCGGCGCGACGGTCAGATTGGAGTACCCGTGTCACGCACTGATCGCCCCAGCACGCTCGACCCATCGGCTCTTATTCAGGCCGTTGATACGCTCCAGCAGCGCCTCGACCTCCTGCAAGATACCCTCAGCCAGCAGCAGCGGCTGGCCACCCTGGGCATGGTGACGGCGGTCATTGCCCATGAGTTTAATAACATCCTTACCCCCATGATCTCGTACACTCGCTACGCCCTATCAGACAAGTCCGATGAAGCCCTCCGCACCAAGGCCCTCGAAAAAGCCCTCCAGGCCGGCGAGCGGGCGGCCAATATTTCCAAGTCGCTGCTGGGCTTTGCCCGCGGCGATGAGTCCACCGCGGCGGATGTGGCGGCGGCGGTCAAAGAAACACTGGCGTGCCTGTCGCGCGATCCGGCGAAGGATGGGATTGCGCTGACGGTGGAGATCGAAACGGACCTGTGGGCGGGCATGAACGCCGGGCAACTCCAGCAAGTCCTCATGAACCTGCTGGTTAATGCGCGGGCGGCGATGCTCGAACAAACCGGCCCGCGCCAACCGCGCCGGCTGGCCATTCGGGGGAAGCGCATCAAGAATAACAAGATCGCGCAGATCGAAGTGGCGGATACAGGGCCGGGGATTGATGCGGAACACTTGCCGCACATCTTTGAGCCGTTTTTCTCGACCAAGGCCAAGGCGAATGGTGATGCCGATCCGCTGCCCCGCGGGGGCACCGGG
>Ga0073936_10012149_pt1 | contig 10294 bp, 8 predicted proteins | sample AliMusrvi5mmetaG_FD_87041 | JGI IMG/M metagenome (GOLD analysis project Ga0073936, IMG submission 87041) | Freshwater lake bacterial and archeal communities from Alinen Mustajarvi, Finland, to study Microbial Dark Matter (Phase II) - Alinen... | ecosystem: Environmental > Aquatic > Freshwater >... | reverse complement strand
TTGATATTGTTGTGATTTCACAGTGCGACATTGTTCCAATGTGTATGGTAAGAGCAAGGGTTATTGGTGTTATGCGCATGATCGACCATGGAGAGGGAGATGACAAGATTATTGCTGTTGCTGAAGATGATATCAGTTTAAGTAATATTCACAACATTGATCAACTGCCTCCATACTTCGGTTCAGAGCTTCAGCACTTTTTTGAAGAGTATAAGGCGCTCGAACAGAAAACTGTTCTTGTTGAGGAGTTTCAGGACGCAATAATTGCTCGCCAGAGCGTTACACATGCGATAGACAATTATAAAAAGGTTTATGGATAAGGGGTAGTAAACTGCTCGACCTGAATCTGTATGATAGCATTGAATAAAACCAAGGCAGTCATTGTTAAAAAGAGCAATGACTGCCTTGGTTTGTTTAATATCAGACTGGATGTTTTTTACTATTCAGGGTGTTGATACCTTCCAGAATGTTGATTTGTGTTGCTTTTTCCGCTTATAATAATAAAGTGATTACGGTAGTTGTTACTGAACAGCCTTTTATGCATTAAAGCTTTTATTTATAATGATATAAGAGCTATTCTTGCTGTATTGTCAGATGTAGTGGTTTGCCAGCTTCTCACGTAAACATCAAAGAGTGTTATGTTGTTGATACAGTGTTGATAACTTGTTGATATGTTTTGTTGCAAGTAAAAAAGCAATGTTTTTTTTGTCTTCCTGTTAAATGTCGGAAATGTCATATATTGGCCGGGAAATAAGCCATCGCATCTTTCTGGATGTGCGGTGTGGAATGCTTCAAAACGATAAATTTTTATGGTGTCATTAACGTTCCAGGAGCTTGCGGATAGAGCTGAAAAAATAAAGCTTGTTATTTCTGATAATGACGGTGTGTTTACCGATAACGGCGTTTATTATTCAGAGAGGGGCGAAGAGATGAAGCGCTATTCCATCAGGGATGGTATGGGCGTCGAACGGCTTAGACTACATGGGATTGATACCTCTATCATGACCGGTGAGGTTTCACCAAGTATTAAAAAAAGAGCAGAAAAGCTTGGAATAAACACGCTTTATCTTGGTGTTAAAGATAAGTTTTCAATGCTTGAAACGGTTCTTCTTGAAACAGGTCTTCAAAAGCATGAACTTGCATATATAGGCGATGACGTCAATGATGTGGAAATTATGAATGCAATTGCACAGGAGGGCTTAACAGCGTGTCCTCGTGATGCAACAGTATTTGTAGTACCTTATATTCACTATCGTTGTCAAGCTGATGGCGGATATGGCGCATTCAGGGATTTTGCCGAGTGGCTCATTGAGCTCAGGAAGTCTTGAGCTGATTCCTATCGTCAGTGATTGTTAACAGTGTAATTAAATGTTCTGATATTTATAACAACATCGATCCAGGCAACCAATCAACCCGTAATGCCCGGTTCGGTTTATCCTGATATAATTGTATGGCTGAAGTTACAATAGGAAACAGAATAGTAGGGGATGGTCATCCCGTTTTTGTCATTGCAGAGATTGGCATCAATCATAATGGCTCAATGGAAGTTGCAAAAAAACTTATTGATGGTGCTGCACTTGCCGGATGTGATGCCGTAAAATTTCAGAAACGTACGCCGGAACTTTGCGTTCCGAAAGATCAGCGAGAGATTGAGCGCGATACTCCATGGGGGCGTATGAAGTATATTGATTATCGTTACAAAGTTGAGTTCGGACGAGACGAATATCTGGAAATAGACAGTTTCAGTAAAGAGCACGGGATTTTATGGTTTGCCTCCTGCTGGGACGAAGACTCAGTGGATTTTATGGAACAGTTTAATCCACCATGTTACAAAGGAGCATCCGCATCCCTCACCGATCTTGCACTGCTCAAAAAAACCGCAGGGACTGGAAGGCCACTGATTATTTCAACAGGGATGTCAACATTGGAAGAGGTTGAACATACCGTCGCTGAACTGGGAACCGATAATCTTCTTATTGCGCATACCAATTCAACCTATCCTTCTCCAGTTGATGAGCTCAATCTTCGAATGATCACAACACTCAAAACCCTTTATCCCACTGTGCCGGTAGGATATTCAGGCCATGAAGTCGGACTTTCTACCACTTGGGCGGCAGTTGCACTGGGCGCCACATTCATAGAGCGCCATGTCACTCTTGACCGAGCCATGTGGGGCTCTGATCAGGCAGCCTCAGTTGAATTGTCGGGTATGGCCAGGCTCGTTTCAAACATTCGTGATATTGAAAAAGCCCTTGGCGATGGCGTAAAACGTGTTTATGATGGTGAGGCTGCAGCTCGAAAAAAATTACGGCGCTCCTGATTTCTTTATAGTCATGCACAATAGAAAACTGCTGTAAAACAACAACACAACTGTTTTGCCTGCAGTTTTCTCCAGTGTAAAGCTTTTTTGAATCCAGCCATACCTCGATATTGTTATCCGGTACTTGTTATATTTGCTTGTCTCCATTAAATTTACCCTTCAATTCCTTGGTGCTTGTTCTTTTCATTGCAAACCAAAGTTTGTTTTCAGGCAATGGAGAGTGAATACATAGGAATACAGCAACTAATTTTCGATCACGAATTATTATCAATAAAGTACACTTACTACTATGAGCAATAACAGTAATAATGGCTCGTTGCCAGTTCAGGAGTTTGAATATAAGGCCGAGATGAAGCAGCTTCTGGATCTTATTGTCCATTCACTCTATACACATCCGGAAATTTATCTAAGAGAGCTGATTTCCAATGCTTCAGATGCGTTAAGCAAAGTGCGATTCAACTCATTGACTGATCAGGACATTATTGACAGGGAAGCCGAACTTGCCATCAGGATAAGCATCGACTCCAAAGAATTGACCTTTGTCATTGAAGACAGTGGTGTCGGTATGACCGAAGAGGAGCTTATTGCCAACCTCGGTACAGTCGCAAAGTCAGGTACACTCGGGTTCATGCAGTCTTTGAAAGAGCAGCAGAAAGAGCTTGATGGCAACCTGATCGGACAGTTTGGTGTCGGCTTCTATTCAGTTTTTATGGTGACCGATGAAGTAACTGTAGAAACCAAAAGCGCCAAGCCGGGATCGGAAGGCTATCGCTGGCGTTCCAGCGGTCAAGGCACTTATACGATTGAGAAAATCGACAAAGCTACGCGCGGAACAAAAATTTCGTTTACACTCAAAGAGACATCAAAAGAGTTTGCCGAAGAGTATCGTATAGAGCAGATCGTTAAGAAATATTCCAACTTTGTTGATTTCCCAATCTATCTGGGCGAAAAACAGCTCAACAGCATAACCGCACTTTGGCAGCGATCAAAAAGCGAGTTAAAGGATGAGGAAGTCAATGAGTTTTATAAGTTCATTGCAAATGATTATCAGGATCCTCTTGATTATCTGCCAGTCTCGGTTGAAGGCATGGTAACCTTCAAGGCTCTTTTGTTTTTACCAAAAGAAGCTCCGCCGGAAATGCTGTATCGGCAGGGTGACCTCGAAAATCGCGGCCCGCAGCTCTATGTTAAGAAAGTACTCATCCAGTCAGAATGCCGTGACCTTCTGCCCGAGTACCTTCGTTTTATTTCCGGTGTTGTTGATACTGAGGATCTTTCGCTCAACGTTTCGCGTGAGATTGTTCAGTCAAGCCCGGTAATGGCAAAAATCCGTCAGATTCTTACCGGAAAAATTCTAGGGTGGTTTGAAACTCTTGCCCAGGAGCAACCAGAGAAGTTTAAAACGTTCTACAAGGCATTTGGTCCAGTCATCAAGATCGGGTTGAACACCGATTTTACTAATCGTGATAAGCTGATTGAGCTGTTACGGTTTGAAAGCACAAAAACCGGAGCCGATGAATATGTGACGCTCAAAGAGTACTCTGAAAGGATGGGGGCCGACCAGAAAGAAATTTATTATCATTCAGGATCAAGTCGTGCACAGCTGTTAGCTCATCCAAATCTCGAGTATTTCCAGAATATGGGTATCGAGGTTTTGCTGCTCAGCGATCCTGTTGATGTGTTTGTTATCCCATCGATCCATGAGTACGATAAAAAGCCTCTTAAATCCATTGAAAAAGCGGATATTGATTTTTCGAGTCAGAAAAAAGAAAATGCTGAACCGCTTTCAGAAAACCTTCTTAACCCGGTACTGAAGTTGTTCCGCGAAGCACTCGGAGAAGGGATTGAAGATGTCATTGAATCTCATCGGCTTGTCAGCTCGCCCGTAACGCTTGTGAGCGGAAAAGATGGCCTAGACAGTCAGATGGAAAAAATGATGAAAATGATGAAGAGTGATATGCCAGCAGGAAAAAGAATTCTTGAGGTTAACACATCACATCCGATTATCCGCAATCTTGCAGGAATGATTATGGCTAATGAAAATAATCCACTTATCAGAACAGCCATGAAACAGCTGTATGAAGGTGCGCTGCTTCTTGAGGGAGGCCTTGATTCGACCACTGCATTTTTATCGAGAATGAATGAATTAATTGAAGCTGCCACCCTCTCCAGATAAGAGGATTCTACAACTTTTTAACTGCAAAATTTGTGAAAAAGGGAAGGGAGATCGAAGCAAGGCAAATCGCGGTTTTTCAGAAAAATGAAATAACCGAGCATTACATCTATAAAAAACTTTCTGTCAAGGTAACTGGCCTTAAAAACCGTCGGATACTTTTTCAGATTGCCGATGATGAAATGCGCCATTACAATGTCTGGAAAACCTACACAAATAAAGATGTGAAGCCCGGGCGCATCAAGGTTTGGTTTTACACGCTTGTAAGCCTGTTATTCGGCTTTACTTTCGGCATCAAGCTCATGGAAAATGCTGAAAGGCGAGCACATGACGTCTACAGCCATATTCCCGATTCAATCAAGGAGATTAACGGCATTATCCGAGATGAGGAGGAACATGAACAAGCCCTGCTTACCCTTCTGGATGAAGACCGCCTGAAATATACCGGGTCAATAGTGCTTGGTCTGAACGATGCACTCGTGGAACTTATGGGCGTACTGGCAGGTCTGAGCTTTGCCTTGCAGAACACCACTCTTGTGGCTTTGACAGCAGCTATTACAGGAGTTGCTGCCGCTTTATCAATGGCCGCATCAGGGTATCTCTCAACAAAATCAGAACCCGGAGGGAAAAATCCTTTTGTTGCAGCACTCTATACCGGTATGGCTTATATTGTAACCGTCTTGCTGCTGATTACTCCCTTTGTAATTTTTAAAGATATTTATCTCTGTCTTGGTCTGGCATTTTTTACAGCGGTAATAATTATAGGATTTTTCAACTACTATATTTCCGTAGTGCGCGATCTCCCATTCAAGAGCCGTTTTCTCGAAATGATTGGTTTGAGTTTTACAGTCGCCGCATTGAGTTTTTTAGCAGGATATGCAATACGTTTTGCCTTCGGAGTAGTTATATAAGTCAGCCCCATTAAGCTTTTACCAGCCGATCTGTGAGTACACAGACCGGCATGGTTCCTCCAATTCTTCCCTATATTTCCTTTTGTTCTCAATCCTCCTCCCTCATCCCTGTTTTCATTCGCAGGACTTTGGTAATGGCTTCCAGATCAACAGCTTCAGACGTATTTATACTGATACTGATAGCATCCTCTTCTTTTGAAAGCGCTTCCTGATTGTCAAGCTGTGCGGCAAGCACAGAAGTATCTGCATCCGACGCATCGTTTCCCATCAGATAACGTTTCTGTATTCTTTCAACGAGTACCTCTCTCGGAGCATTAAAGTTCAGGATTCGGCAGGGGCAGTTTAACCTTTGAGCAAGCTCAATAAAAAGCTTTCGGTTAGTTACTTTGAGAAAAGTTGCATCAACAATAACCGTAAGCCCCTCTTCGATACAGAGGGATGCAAGATCAAGCAGTTTTTTGTATGTCTGCCGACCCATATCGTCCGAATAAATGGACGTTTTTCGAGCATCATCACTCCGATCAAGAGCTTTGAGGCCTGCCAGTCTTTTTCTTTCAATATCCGAGCGGATATGCACACCCTGTATTGATTGAGCAATCTCACTGGACAATGTTGTTTTTCCGCTTCCCGAAACACCCATAGTCAGTATGAGCAGCGGGCGCTGTTTTCTGGTAAAGTGTTCAGCAAGCCGAAGGTATGAAAAGTGTTCTTCGAGAACTCTTTCCCCAAGCAATTTATCTTCCGTCTGAACGTAACGGATTGCCGTTACTTTTGCCCTTACCATAGCCCTGTAAACTGCATAAAACCTCAAAAGCGGCATCGCCCCGTAGTCACCTGTTTCTTTCAGATAGTTGTTCAGGAGCCGCGAGGCCAGTGCTGGCTGTTCAGAGTGTTCAAGGTCCATGTAAAGAAAAGCAAGATCGCTTATCACATCAATGATGCTGAGATTTTCATTGAACTCGATACAGTCAAAAATAAAAATCTGGTTTTTCCACCATACCATATTGCCGGTATGCATGTCACCATGGCATTGTCGTATACATCCATGTTGTTGTCTTTTCAGAAAAAGCGAATAAAGGCGTTGATGTTCAGTTACTGTCCACGCTTTGAGTATCTCAAGCCTGCTTACTTCATCACTGTTCGACGCCACTGGTTCAGTATGGGCAAAATTATCAAGAATCGGCTTGATCAGATTATCTGGATGTCCGAACCCCGTTTCGGGCTTTACCGCTGCGATACCCTGATGAAATCCTGCAATGAGATGGGCAAGAATATCAATATGCATGGTGGTAAGCTTTCCTGACGAAAGTAACCTGTCCAGTTCCATCGTTCTATCAAAACGAACCATTTTAACCGCATAGTCGATAATCTCTCCATCACCGTCAATACAGATAGATGTGGCCGATTTCACAACAGGCACTATCGAAAGGTAGATTTCAGGGCATAGTCTCTGGTTTAGACGCAGTTCCTCATTACAGTAGTGGAGGCGTTTCTCAAGAGTTGAAAAATCAAGAAACCCGAGGTTCAGTGGCTTTTTTACTTTGTATGCATAGGATTCAGTGAGGAATATCCATGAAATATGGGTTTCAACTACCTCAATTGTACCTGTGGGATGGGGATATGCTTCAGGACGTTTTAATGCCTCAGCTATGTGCTCCATAGTGTGCCTTTGCTTGTTTTACGCGTAAACAAACGAATGGATTAGGTTTAAAAAAATTGTAAATTAAAAGTTTGTTGAATGGCTATGCTGTTTGTCTCACTTATCGAACCAACCCACGCCTATGATACATCTTTCAAAGATACTCTGTCCGACCGATTATTCCGCCACCTCGGATAACGCTGTCCGTTATGCTGTTGAATTTGCTCGTAAAGTAGGCGCTCATGTACGGTTTCTGCATATCCTTACAACCGGTAATTCTGTTGAAAAAATTACAACCGGTCAAGAAGATTCCATAGCACCGATTGAAGAGGATGATGTTCTTCCCGAAAGTTTTTCAAGTATCCTGATGGCCGAGAAAAAGAAAGGACTGAATGCCGATATCCGTGTGCTGAAGGGTGAGGCTCATAAGGTTATTGCGGAACAGGCAAGTTCATGGGGCGCCGATCTTATCATTATGGGTTCGCATGGCAGGAGCGGTCTGCATCGGCTTATCATGGGCAGTGTAGCCGAAGAGGTATTTCGTGCTTCCGACATTCCTGTTTTGCTGGTCAAGCAGGACGCAGCTAAAAAAATCGTTTCCGAGTGATAGTTAACATTCCAAGTCCATATAAATTTTTGTTGTTCAGGTTATGAAAAATTTCAAGGAATCAATACTTGCGCTTATTACCGAAACATCGGCAAACCTCCCGAGTGATGTGCGATGTTCGATTGCTGAAGCTATTGAAAAAGAAGATCCAAAGTCTCAGGCAGGCCTTGCCATGTCAACAATATCTGTCAATATCGACATGGCTGTCGACAACATTTCACCGATATGCCAGGATACCGGTATGCCGACTTTTTTTATCCATACACCTAAAGGCGTCGATCAACTTCAGATGAAGCGGGAAATAGAAGAGTCGATTGTAGAAGCCTCAAAAACCGGTAAACTTCGTCCAAATGCTGTTGATGCCATCACAGGCAAGAACTCCGGCAATAATCTTGGCTTTCATTTTCCGGTTATTCACTTTGAACCATGGGAAAAAGATACTATTGAAGTTAAGATGATCCTGAAAGGCGGGGGGTGCGAAAACAAAAATATTCAGTACTCTCTTCCTGCTGAAATTCCCGGCCTTGGCAGCGCTTCGCGTGATCTTGATGGTGTTCGCAAATGCATGCTGCATGCTGTGTATCAGGCTCAGGGTCAGGGGTGCAGCCCCGGGTTTATAGGTGTCGGTATCGGTGGCGACCGCACCAGTGGATTTGAGCTTGCCAAAAAGCAGCTTTTTCGTAGAATTGACGACCGCAACCCTGATACGGAGCTTGATAATCTTGAACAATATATCCTTGAAAAAGCCAACACCATGGATATTGGCCCGATGGGCTTTGGTGGAAAAACCACCTTGCTTGGTTGCAAAATCGGGAAATCGCATAGGGTCCCGGCAAGTTTTTATGTCTCTGTGGCCTATAACTGCTGGGCATACCGCAGGCTTGGTGTGCTGATTGACCCTGAGACAGGCTCTATTACAGAATGGCAGTATCGTGACAGTGACGAAATTGAACGCATGGCAAAAGGCGAAGGAATGCCATTGACAGGCAGGGAAGTGACGCTTCGGGCACCGGTCACTGAAGAACAGATCCGCAGTCTCAAAGTTGGCGACGTTGTGCTCATCGATGGTACTATGCATACAGGCAGAGATGCATTTCACCACTATATCATGCATCATGATCTTCCAGCTCATCTTGATACCAAGGGAGGCATACTTTTCCATTGCGGCCCTGTAGTCCTGAAAAATGCAGACGGCACCTATAGAGTTACAGCCGCAGGCCCAACGACCTCAAGCCGTGAGGAGCCATACCAGGCTGATGTTATTAAAAAACTGGGGTTGAGGGCCATCATTGGCAAGGGAGGTATGGGCCCAAAAACTCTCCAGGGGCTTAAGGACCATGGAGCAGTTTATTTGAATGCAATTGGAGGTGCAGCCCAGTACTATGCGCGTTGCATCGAAAAAGTAACCGGAGTCGATTTTCTTGAGGAGATGGGTGTTCCTGAAGCGATGTGGCATTTAGAGGTAAAATCTTTTCCTGCTATCGTCACCATGGATTCGCACGGCAACAGTCTCCACAAGCTGATAGAAGACGATTCATTCAAACATCTCAGTAAATTGGCCGACGGCAGTCACTGACCCATGGCATTTATGTTACTCTCAGAATTACCATCAATCCAAATATTTAACTGAAAGGACAGGGTATATGAAAAAAATTAGATTTATGGACGTCTCCTTTCGTGACGGTTTTCAGTCATGTTTTGGCGCCAGGGTGAAAACAGAAGATTTTCTTCCCGCTCTGGAAGCGGCTGTTCATGCTGGTACCGATAATTTTGAGATTGGTGGTGGTGCACGTTTTCAGAGTCTATACTTTTATTGCGAAGAAGACGCATTTGCCATGATGGATACAGCCCGTAAAGTTGTTGGGCCTGACATCAATCTTCAGACTCTTTCGAGAGGCGCGAATGTTGTTGGTCTGGTATCACAATCCCGCGATATTATTGACCTTCATGCACGGCTTTTCAAAAAACATGGTATAACCACTATTCGGAATTTTGATGCATTGATGGACGTCCGCAATCTTGCCTACTCCGGTCAATGTATCCATAATGCAGGCCTTAAACATCAGATTGTAATTGCCCTGATGGGTCTTCCTCCAGGATTGAAAGAAAAATATTGTCATACTCCACAGTTTTATCTCGATAAACTGCAGGAAATACTTGATGCTTCAATTCCCTTTGACAGCGTTGCTTTCAAGGATGCTTCAGGTACAACAACCCCGGCTGTTGTTCATGATACCATTCAAGGTGCAAGAAAAATGCTTCCTGAAGGCACCGAAATTCAATTTCACACGCACGATACAGCAGGAATGGGAGTTGCATGCAACTTTGCTGCAATTGAAGGCGGAGCTGATATTATTGATCTCTCAATGGCTCCTGTCAGCGGTGGTACTGCTGAAGTCGACATTCTAACCATGTGGCAGAGGCTCAGAGGAACAGGATATACCCTTGACATCGATCATGAAAAATATCTGGAAGTCGAGGCACTCTTTATTGATCAGATGTATAAATATTACATGCCTCCCGAAGCTACAGCAGTAAATCCTGTTATCTCTTTTTCGCCCATGCCGGGTGGTGCCTTGACGGCAAACACCCAGATGATGCGCGATAACAATACCCTTCATCTTCTGCCTAAAGTAATTCACAG